>OJJF01000010.1_pt1 | contig 331452 bp, 258 predicted proteins | sample 1596121 | NCBI WGS metagenome assembly OJJF01 (sample SAMEA4350135, study PRJEB24818) | metagenome | biome: human; feature: gut; material: faeces | place: Denmark | collected 2013-09 | reverse complement strand
TTGCTTTGCCATATCATTGTAATTTGATGTAGTACGTTATTTCGGTTATCAGTTCTTCCAAGTTGCTTCCCCTTACCAGCGGGCGGCTGGCGGGAAAGAGCGTGGAGCGGAACACCGCCTTTTTATCCGCCACCAGTTCCTTTTTGTAGCGTTTGGTATCGGGGATAAAGGTTTTCATCAGCGGCAGTTCCAGTTCCTTAATGGTCTTGTCGTAGGCGGTGTAAAGGTCTGTTTTCTCCCTACCGTCCACCATGTTCCAAAAGAGGTACAGCCCGGCAAGTCGGCAGGCTTCATTCCTCACCAATAGCTTTTGGATAGCCATTGCGAACGACAGGCTGCTTTCCAGCACCACCTTATCGGCTGAAATGGGGGTGAAGATGTAGTCCATGCCCGCAAGGGAGTTTATCACGCCCTCGCTGTTCACCGTGCCGGGCAGGTCGAAAAAGACAATATCCGGCACGTGTCCGGCGGCTATATGTTCGTCAGCCGTTACAATCGCCTTTTCAGGCGAACTGCACAGCACCGGGTAGGCTTTCTTCCCCAGCCGGGTGAACTGTTCATACGCCATTCGCTTGTAATCTTCATCCGCCCCGACCTGCTCGGCATCCCGCTTGCGCATCCCGGCAATGGAGTGCTGGGGGTAGTCGCAATCGACCACCGCCACATCGTAGCCTTTGAGGTAGTATAGGTAACTCGCCGCCAGCACGGTAAAGGTGGTTTTGCCGACCCCGCCCTTTTGTGTGGAAAAGGCGACATAAAGGGGTGTTTTCTCGTTTTCCATATTGCTTTCGTTCATTATTGGTTGATAGATTTATTTATTGCTTTCATTCATTCTTTCCATATTGCAATCTTGAAATATTGCAATCTTGAAATATTGAAAGACTGTTTTATTTCAATCTTGTTTTCCAGCTTTCATTCTTTCTTGAAATATTGAAATCCTGCAATCATGCTTTCTTGAAATCATGCTTTCAATCATTCTTTCCTGATTGGAATATTTCTTTCAATCTTGCTTTCAATCTTGAAATCCGATGCAAAAAAAGGGAGAAAAAACATCCCCTGAAAACCTTGTCCCGATTTGTCCTGCGCTGTCCCGATTTGTCCACCAACCACCTATTTTACAGCATTATAAATCACCGTTACTTTGCAGCGGAGTAACGAACCGCAGGGGGCGGAGGTGTAAAACCGGGCTGGTGAACGCAGGGCTTACCGTTCCACGCTAACCCCAATCCGTCCGTGACGGATTTCGATTTTCGTCAGAAAATAGCAAGGTGTGTTTTGTATGCTACAAAACCGTTTTCCGTGCCTGAAAACGCCTTGCCCCTTGCGGGGGTAAAAATCACTCCGAAGTCGTAATTTTTTAATCCAAAGAAGTATGGAAACAAGAAAACCTAACAAGGGCGGTCGCCCCGCCCTCGCAGACCCGGCGAGGCATCGCCATGTCCTTTACCTGAACGACCGGGAGAACGCCCGCTTCCTCTCGCAGTGGGAGCAGTCGGGCGTCACGAGCAAGTCCCGTTTCATCGCCGCCCGGTTGTTCGGCGAGCCGTTCCGGGTGGTGAAAGTGGACAAATCGGCAGTAGAATATTGCGCCCGGCTGACCGAATTTTATGCACAATTCAGAGCCGTGGCGGTCAATTACAACCAAGTCGTAAAGGCGTTGCACAGTAATTTTTCGGAGAAAAAGGCATTGGCTTTTCTCTATAAACTGGAGAAAGCGACCACCGAATTGGCGGCACTGAACCGCCAAGTTATTGCATTAACCAATGAATGCAAGGAACTATGGTTGCCAAAATAAGCACGGGCGGCAATATGTTCGGCGCACTGGCTTATAACCAAAACAAGGTGGATAGTGAAGAAGCAAAGGTGCTTTTCTCAAACAAAATGCTGTTGAGTGAGGACGGGAATTTCTCTATCGGCGAGTGCATGCGCAGCTTTGAAATGCAGATGCCCGTCCAGCTATCCACCAAGAAGCCGATACTTCATATTTCCATAAACCCGCACCCGGAAGACGTGCTGACCGACCAGCAGCTTTCCGACATTGCCAAAGAGTATATGCGGAAGTTGGGCTATGGCGACCAGCCTTATTTGGTGTACAAGCATACCGACATCGACCGCCACCATATCCACATCGTGGGGTTGCGGGTGGACGAGAACGGCAAGCCGCTGAATGACAGGTTCGAGCATCGGCGCAGCAAGCAAATCACCCGTGAGCTGGAGAAGAAATACAACCTGCACCCGGCAGAGCGAAAGGAACGTGCCGAACGTCCGGAACTTAAAAAGGTGGATTATGCCGCTGGGGACGTGAAGCACCAAATCGGCAATACCGTGAAAGCGGCTTGCTATGGCTACCGCTTCCAGTCGTTCGGGGAATACAAGGCTTTGCTTGCCGCTTACAACGTGTGCGCAGAGGAAGTCAAAGGCGAGATAAACGGCAAGCCCTATCAGGGCATTGTCTATTCCGCCACGAACGACAAGGGCGAAAAGGCGGGCAACCCGGTAAAGGCTTCCCGCATCGGCAAGTCGGTAGGCTATGAAGCGGTGCAGCGCAGAATGGAGAAATCGGGCGAACTGATTAAGAACGGCAAGCTGAAAGAGCGAACCCGGAAGATTGTCGCCACTGCCATGCAGACCGCCCGTAGCCGCAAGGAGCTGGAACAGCAGCTAAGAAAGCGGGGCATTGACGTGGTATTCCGTCAGAACGACAGCGGGCGCATATATGGCGTTACGTTCATCGACCATGACAGCCGTGTGGTGCTGAACGGTTCACGCTTGGGCAAGGAGTATTCGGCGAACGTGTTCAACGATTTGTATTCCGATGAAAGAAAAGCGGACATACGGCAGGAACAATCCACGCATCAGGAACAGCCAGGTTTTACGCCGAAATCCGATATCGTTCCGGGTGTGGCTTCCGTGCTGGGAGCTTTCGGCGGTTTGCTGGGCGGCGGTGCATCAGGCGGTGACGAGCCGCAAGACACCGCCCGCCAAAAGAGAAAGAAGAAAAAGAAGCGCACAAGGCGCATCGACTAACTAAAAAACATTACAATCATGCAACAGGAAGATGATTTGAGAGGGCTTGCACGGGTCATGGACTTTATGCGGGCTGTCAGTATTCTATTCGTGGGAATAAACGTGTACTGGTTCTGTTACTCCACCCTAAAAGAATGGGAAGTGACGTTTGAGGTGATAGACAAGATACTGTGGAACTTCCAGCGCACCACCGGGCTGTTCTCGTCTATCTTATGGACAAAACTTTTTTCGGTGGTGTTCCTCGCCCTGTCGTGTATCGGCACTAAGGGCGTGAAAGAGGAAAAGATAACGTGGACGAAGATACATTGCAGCCTTGCGGCGGGAGTAACTTTGTTCTTTCTGAACTGGTGGCTGCTGGAACTTCCGCTGCCACATACGGCGGACACCGTGTTTTATATCGCCACGTTGTCGGTGGGCTATATCTGTATGCTCATGGCGGGTACGTGGATGTCCCGGTTGTTGAAAAACAACCTGATGGATGATGTCTTTAACACAGAAAACGAGAGTTTCCAGCAGGAAACAAGGCTTATCGAGAACGAGTATTCGGTAAATCTCCCTACCCGGTTCTATTATAAGAAGAAATGGAACAACGGCTATATTAACGTTGTAAACGTTTTTCGTGCGAGCATTGTGTTAGGAACGCCGGGCAGCGGGAAGTCATACGCAGTAGTAAATAATTACATAAAACAGCAAATCGAGAAAGGTTTTGCGCTCTACCTGTATGATTATAAGTTTCCTGACCTTTCGGAAATCGCTTACAATCATTTGCTTAACCACTTGGACGGCTACAAGGTAAAGCCTAAGTTTTACGTTATCAATTTTGACGACCCCCGCAAGAGCCACCGATGCAACCCTATAAACGCCAGCTTCATGTCGGACATTGCGGATGCCTACGAAGCCAGCTACACGATTATGCTTAACCTTAATCGAAGCTGGATAAGCAAGCAGGGCGACTTCTTCGTGGAAAGCCCGATTATTCTTTTGGCGGCTATAATTTGGTATCTCCGTATCTATCAGGACGGTAAGTATTGTACGTTCCCCCATGCCATAGAACTGTTGAACAAGAAATACGCTGATGTGTTCACCATTTTGCGCAGTTATCCCGAACTGGAAAATTATCTTTCTCCATTCGTAGATGCTTGGGAATCAGATGCCCAAGAGCAGTTGCAGGGGCAGATTGCCAGTGCGAAAATCCCGCTTTCAAGGATGATTTCACCCGCTCTTTACTGGGTAATGACGGGTGATGATTTTTCACTGGACATCAACAACCCGAAAGAGCCTAAAATTTTGGTTGTCGGCAACAATCCCGACCGCCAAAATATCTACTCGGCAGCACTGGGATTATATAATTCCCGTATCGTGAAGCTGATAAACAAGAAAGGTCAGCTTAAAAGTTCGGTGATAATAGACGAGCTGCCAACGATTTATTTTCGGGGGCTTGACAACCTGATTGCGACCGCCCGAAGCAACAAGGTTGCGGTTCTGTTAGGCTTTCAAGATTACAGCCAGCTTACCCGTGACTACGGGGACAAGGAAAGCAAAGTAATCCAAAATACGGTGGGTAATGTGTTTAGCGGTCAGGTGGTCGGTGAAACGGCAAAAATTCTATCGGAGCGTTTCGGTAAGGTATTGCAGAAACGGCAGAGCATGACAATCAACCAGCGGGAGAAGTCCACCTCGATAAGCACCCAAATGGACAGCCTGATACCCGCCAGCAAAATATCCAACCTCACGCAAGGTATGTTCGTGGGTGCTGTGGCGGACAATTTCGATGAACGGATAGAGCAGAAGATTTTCCATTGTGAAATCGTGGTGGACAATGAAAAGGTGAAACGGGAAACCGCCCGTTACGTGAAGTTGCCGCAGATAATCGACTTCACCGACAAGGACGGCAACGACCGGATGCAGGAGGAGATACAAGCCAACTATGACCGCATCCGTCAGGAAGTCCGGCAGATAGTCGAGGACGAGATAACCCGGATTAAGAATGACCCGGAGCTATGCCACCTTATAAAAGAGGAAGAATAACCGATATTCTTTCCTGACAGACAGTATTTTTACTAATTTTGCAGACAAAGAAATGATTATGAATGAAAACCAAAATACGGAATGGAAAGAAAGTTGGCGTGACGAGTATCTGAAATGGATATGCGGCTTTGCCAACGCCACAGGCGGCAAGATATATATAGGTATGAATGACAACGGTAAGGTAGTCGGCGTTGTCGATGCCGACAAACTGCTGGAGGACATACCGAACAAAGTGCGTGACGTGCTGGGTATCATCGTGGACGTGAACCTGCTGGAAGAAAACGGGCTGAAATATATCGAGATTGACGTGCCGCCTTATTCCAATCCTATCAATTACAAAGGTCAGTACCACTATCGCAGCGGCAGCACGAAACAGGAGTTGAAAGGTGCGGCGTTGAACCGTTTTATCCTGCAACGTACTGGCAGGCATTGGGACGAGTTTCCCATAGAGTGGGCAGGCATAGAGGAACTTTCCACCAGCGCATTGAGCCGTTTCCGCAAGGAAGCGGCGAGAAGCGGGCGTGTGGACGAAGATGTGTTGAAAGATACTACCGAAAACCTGTTGCACGATTTGCGGCTGATTGACATCCAAACCAACCGCCCGACCCGTGCCGCCTTGCTGTTGTTCCACCCCGACCCGGAACGGTTTGTAACCGGGGCGTATATCAAGATAGGTTTCTTCCGGGATGATAAGGGTAACTTGGAGTTTCAGGACGAGGTTCACGGCTCTTTAATGGAGCAGGTGGATAAGGCAATAGACCTGATAAAGACCAAATACCTGATTTATCACATATCATACGAGGGCATTTCCCGGCGTGAAACACCGCAGTTCCCGGTGGAAGCTGTCAGGGAGTCACTGATGAATTGTGTGGCACATAAAGACTATGCCAGTGCCGTACCCATTCAGATTAGCGTGTTCCCCGACCATATCACCTTTTGGAACGCCGGGCAGTTGCCGGAAAGCTGGACGACTGAAAAACTTTTTGAAAGCCACCCGTCCTCTCCTTATAATCCGTTAATCGCCAACGCCTTTTTTAGAAGCGGGGATATTGAAAGCTGGGGACGTGGCTACAAGCGTATCTTAGAAGCTGTCAGCGCATACAAGTTGTTGCCGCCCAAACTTGAAATGTTAAGCGGTCTGATGATTACCTATTATACCGATATACGTTCGCAGCTATTGGCGCAGCGGGTGGATGAAAGGTATATTTCAGTTGTCGAGTATGCAGCCAAGAACGGACGTGTCACGAACTCGGACGTACAGAATATTTTGGGGGTAAGCAAGCCGACAGCATCCCGCATACTCCAGCAAATGAATGGTTGGTTGGAAATGCAGGGCAAAGTGGGAAAAGGAACTTATTATGTACCTAAATGGCTCACTAACGTATCGCAAGTATAATGTAAACCTTGATAAGCTATTGATTATAAGGCGTAAAACTTATAATTAAATGGCTCACAAATGGCTCACCCAAAGAGAGTGATTAACTTCGCTCTCTTTTTTTATGCCCTTTTCAATTCTGCAACCAATGGTTGCGGAATTTCATCCACCCGGACAAATCGGGACATCGCAGGACAAATTCGGACAGCCCTTTTTACTCGTCCAAATATAGCATATTTAGTCGCTACCTTTGAGCGGGACTATTCCCGTAACCACTAAAATTCCAATTATTTATGGCAAACAGAATGACCCCGCCCGCAGAGGGGCTGGAAAAAGACGTGCTGCTGGTCTTGGATAAACAGCAGGGCAAGGTGAGTGCCGTTAAGGGTATCGACAAGGAGGGCAATTTGCAGACCGTGCCGCCGACACATGGCGGCGAGTTCATGCAGGTGGACAAGAACAGCGATGTGTTCAGCAACTTCATTTCCAATTTCTTCCGCAAGTATCAGGACACTTCCGGGCTGGAACTATTCAGCGTCAAGGCTTCCCAAGCGGAGCGGGACGCAAAGGCAATCGAGGACAACCACCGCAACCCGACACCGGAGGGCGGCAAGCGGGCTGAAATGTTACGAGTTCCGAAGCCCGACTTCCACGAGTTCAAGCAGGGCTACCGCTTCGACCCGGCAAAAATCGACTGGGAGAACCTGAAGAAAGTCGGTATTACCGCCGACACACTGAAAAACACAAAGGACTTCGACCGGGTGATGCGTGGTTACAAGTCCCGCAACACCTACACCGTTTCGGGAACGGTGGGCGGCTTCTACCTCAAACCTACCGATGTCAAGCTCTCTTTCTATCAGGCTAAGGACGGCACGGTAGTACCCAAGCTGCACGGCGTGCAGCAGGACGAGAAACTGTTGCAACGCCCGTTCCATGAACACGACTTCACCAAGCAGGAACAGGGCAACTTGCAAGGCACTGGCAACTTGGGCGGCATCGCTGAAATCAAAGACCCGAAAAGCGGCGAGCAAATCCCCGTGTTCGTCAGCCGGGACAGGTACACGCACGAACTGGAATATATGCGGGCTGACAAGTGGAAATGCCCCGATACAATCTGTAACGTGCAAGTCAGCCCGGAACAGAAAGCCGCCTTTGAAGCCGGGCAAGCGGTGAAAATGGAAAACCTGCAATTCAGGGACGGCACGAAGCGCAGTGCCTATTTGCAGGTCAGCGCAGTGGAGCGTGGCTTGGAGTTCCTACCCCGTGCCGCCGTCCAGTTCTTGCAGCAGGGACAACAGCCCGGAGAACAGCAGGTAGCCGGGTTAAAGGACGGCAAGGGCGTTGAGTTCAACGGTCATGTACAGCCCGGCGCACAGGGCAAATCACCCGAAAAGGTGAAGCCGAAAGACGTTACCCCCGCCGCCGAGAGCCGGACACAGGTAGCAGTCAATTCGGAGGGCAAGACCAACGAAGCCACCAAGCGGGGCAAAGAACCGTTGAAACAGGGTCAGGACAAGCCCACCGCCAAGCAGAAAGAGAAGCAGGACAAGAGCCTGAAAGCGGACAAGCCCAAGAAGTCCAAAGGAATGAAAATGTAATATCCACCATTAAAAAGTAAAGAATTATGATTGCATTGATAGCAGAGAAGCCCAGCGTGGCAAAAGACATCGCCCGCATCATCGGTGCGACCCAGCGTAATGACGGTTATCTTTCCGGCAACGGGTATATGGTGACATGGGCGTTCGGCCACTTAATCCAGCTTGCCATGCCGGAAGCCTATGGCGTGGCGAACTTCCGCAGGGAGAGCCTGCCCATACTGCCGCCCGATTTCCAATTAATCCCCCGTCAGGTGAAAGCGGAGAAAGGCTACAAGTCAGACCCCGGCGTTCTGAAACAGTTGAAAGTGATAAAGGAAGTTTTCGATAAGTGCGACCGGATTATTGTCGCCACCGATGCCGGGCGTGAGGGCGAGTTAATCTTCCGCTATATCTTCCATTACCTGAACTGCCGGAAGCCTTTCGTGCGCCTGTGGATAAGCAGCCTTACCGACAAGGCAATCCGTGAGGGGCTGGATAACTTGCAGCCGGGAGAATGTTACGATAACCTCTACCTCTCTGCCAAATCCCGCAGCGAAGCGGACTGGCTGATAGGGATAAACGCCACCCAAGCGTTGAGCGTAGCCGCCGGGCAGGGCGTGTTCTCGCTGGGGAGGGTGCAGACACCCACGCTCGTGATGATATGCAGCCGCTATTTGGAGAACAAGCATTTCGTACCCGCCAAGTTTTGGCAACTCAAAGCTCATACCGCCAGCGGGGGAATAAGTTTCACCGCCCAATCGACCGCCAAGTGGGAACAGCAGCCCGAAGCCATAGCCGCCCTGCAACGGGTTAAGGATGCCGGACAACTTGCCGTGAAATCCGTTGAGAGGAAAGAAGCCAACCAAGAACCGCCGCTTCTGTACGACCTTACCACGCTGCAAAAGGAAGCGAACACGAAGCTGAACTTTTCGGCTGACAAGACGCTTTCCATAGCGCAAAGCCTGTATGAAAAGAAAGTGATGTCCTACCCGCGAACCGGAAGCCGCTATATATCGGAGGACGTTTTCGATGAAATGCCGGAGCGTGTCGCCCTGTTAGGGCAATACCCCCGCTTTGCCGGGTATGCCGCCGGGCTGGACGGCACACCCCTGAACCGCCGCAGCGTGAATGACGGCAAAGTGACCGACCACCACGCCTTAATCATTACCGAGAACCTGCCCGGCGAACTTTCCAAAGACGAGCGGGCGGTTTACGAGCTGGTAGCCGGGCGTATGCTGGAAGCCTTTTCGGGCAAGTGCGTGAAAGACGTTACCACCGCCATATTGTCGGCTGGAGATACCGACTTCACGGTAAAAGGGTCTGTGATGAAAGTAGCAGGCTGGCGTGCCGTGTTCGGCGAACAGGAAACGGGCGGGGATGAAGAAGCCGCCAGCCTGCCGCCGCTCCAAGAGGGAGAAAGCCTGCCGATTTCCAACGTGGAACTGTTGGAGAAGCAGACCAAGCCGAAACCGCTGCACACGGAAAGCAGCCTGCTTGCCGCAATGGAGAACGCCGGAAAGGAACTGGAAGATGCCGAGCTGAAAGCCAGCCTGAAAGATGCCGGGATAGGCACGCCCGCCACCCGTGCGGCGATTATCGAAACGCTGTTCACCCGCCAGTACATCGTGCGTGAGAAGAAGAACCTTGTGCCTACTGACAAGGGGCTTGCCGTTTACAAGATAGTCAGGGACAAGAAGATTGCCGATGTCGAAATGACGGGTATGTGGGAAACCGCCCTTTCCAAGATAGAAGCGGGCAGTATGGATGCCGACACATTCCGAAAGGGTATCGAGGTGTACGCAACGCAAATCACCACAGAACTGCTATCGGTGCAGCTATCTGTTGCTACTGGTGAAACCTGCCCCTGCCCGAAATGCGGTAGCGGGCGCATCCTGTTCTACCCGAAAGTGGCGAAGTGTTCCAACGTGGACTGCACGCTTACCATATTCCGCAACAAGTGCGACAAGCAGCTTTCCGACAAGCAGATTGTCGAGCTGGTGACGAAACGCAAGACCGGGCTAATCAAGGGCTTCAAGGGCAAGAACGGCAAGATTTTCGATGCTTCGCTTGTGCTGGACGAACAGTTCAATGTCGGTTTTTCATTCCCCGAAAAGAAAGCGAAATAAAATAATTGGCATGAAATACTATCTTATAATGCAAAATAACAAGTATTTATGTGAAAATAAAAGAGCTATTATAAATTCATTTTCCTAAATTCAGAGGGGATAATACCTTTATATTTTTTAAATAACTTGTTCAAGTGGCTTTCATCTGTAAAGCCCAATTCTGTAGCAATTTCATTAATTCTCATTTCGCTATGCAGCAATCTGTTTTCTATTAGTTTTAATTTATAATTGATTATGTATTGCTGCATAGTTTCATTGGTATGTTTTTTGAAATAGCGTCCTAAATAATTTTGCGATATACCGAAATGCTGACTAATGACATCAGCTTTTATCATATTAGGATTATATATATTGTTTTGGATATATTGTAATATATCCAATGTCTTTTCTTCTGAACGTTCATCTATTTTTTCAGGTAGATATTTGGCTATATTACGGGTAATGATAACAATTAATGTATTGATTAATTGGTGTATAAGTTCTTTATTGTACAAATCCCGGTTTATATGTTCTCTTATAAGAGCTTCTATTATAGCTTTTACAAGGGATTTGTCTGCAATATTTTTTAAAATACAGCCTGGTTGATGATTGGCGTGTTGAAGAATAAATTCTAAATTCTTGATGTTTGTAGCTCCAAAGAAGTCAGAATGAATATATATGTCATTGAAACGGATGAAAAGGAATTTTGTAGTGGTGTGAATATCAAAAGAATGGCAATCTTGAGGGGTTATTAGAAACATATGTCCTTCATGATAATTAAATTTACTGTTATTGATACATTGTAAACCTACTCCTGAAAGAATGTAAACTAATTCAAAAAATGTATGTTCATGCTCTTTAAGAGGAGATTCTTCGAGCTCTTTTACGCTGATTTCAAACGGCTGATGTAGATTTTCTTTTTTCATGTTGCAAATATACTGTATTTAGGAAAATATATACTAAAAGTAGGTGAGGAATATGGTATAATTTTGCTCCGAAATAATTATTTAATTTATATAAGTTATGAATTTCTTAGAATTAGTAAAAAAACGCCATTCTGTCAGGCATTATGCAGAGCAAATGGTAGAAAAAGAAAAGTTGGACTACATTTTAGACTGTGCTCGTTTGGCTCCTTCGGCGGTTAATAAGCAACCGTGGATGTTTATTATAGTACAGAGTGATTTACAGAAACAAAAATTGTCAAAATGCTATCCGGCAAAATGGTTTACAGAAGCTCCTGTGTATATAGTTGTCTGTGTAAATACTGATATGGCATGGGAGCGACAGTTTGACAATAAGAATCATGCTGATATTGATGGAGCTATAACTACTGAACATATTTGTTTAGCGGCAGCAGAACAAGGGTTGGGTTCTTGTTGGGTTTGTAATTTTGATGTTGCACTGTGTAAGGAAAATCTTAAATTAGCAGCAGATATTCAACCAATTGCAATAATTCCGATTGGCTATCCAGTTAGTAAAGAACACCAACTGTCCGCAAGAAAAGAAATTAGTGAAATCGTTTCATATATATAAATTTAGAAATGAAAAAGAAAGTATTGTTCGTTGTTACAAGTCATGATAAATTGGGAAATACCAATAATTTGACTGGGTATTATTTATCAGAAGTAAGCCATCCTTGGTCTGTTTTAGTTGGTGCTGGATATGAAATAGACTTTGTTAGTCCAAAAGGTGGTAAAGCTCCAGCCGAAGCAGTAGATTTAGCTGATGAAATAAACAAGACATTTTGGGAAAACTCTATTTATCGATTTAAAATAGAACATACGTTAAAGCCCGAAGAAGTTAATCCTTTTGAATATGTTGCTATTTTTTATGCTGGTGGACATGGAGTGATGTGGGATTATCCTAATAATCAAGATTTAGAAAAAATAACTCGAACAATTTATGAAAATGGTGGTATTGTAAGTGCTGTATGCCATGCACCAGCAGCTTTATTGAATGTAAAATTATCAAATGGAGAGCTATTAATCAAGGGTAGAAAAATAAATAGTTTCACGAATGAAGAAGAAAAATTCCTTAATACAGATTCAATAGTACCATTTATGCTTGAAACAGAATTGAAGAAACGTGGATGCCTTTTTGAGAAATCGGGATTGTGGGAGTCACATATCACAATAGACCATCGTATTATAACAGGACAAAATCCTCAATCTGCTTTGGGAGTAGGAAAAGCAATTTTGCAAGAATTGACCAAATCATGATTATATTAAAAGTTTGCTTGTCATCAAAATAATTGATGTTTGCAACATATAATAATTAAACGATGAGTAGTTGCGCCCGGTATTCCGCCGGGCGCATTTTCAAAAAACTTTTCATTTTTTTTCTGTTATAACTTCCTAATATACAAAAAGAGTTACCTTTTTGTAACTATCTTACTGTCTTGTAACTTCTTTTTTTATACTAAGTGTATTTATATCTTTGCAATCGAAAAAGATACTTAATATATCATGTTTACCGCATTGGTATATTTGTTTGGTGTCTTAACAATACATTATTAACTAATAAAAAAAAGAATTATGCACTACACTGGAACTATTTGGCGACCGCCTTACGAAGCATACTCAATGCTCATTCAAGTAACGGCTGGATGTACTCACCATTCCTGCAAATTTTGTACTTTATACGAAGATTTACCTTTCAAATTCAGGCTATCACCAATTGAAGAGGTAAAATCGGATTTAAAGGAAGCAAGTTATTATTATAGACACGCACAAAGGGTGTTTTTTACAGGTGCAAACCCATTTGTGCTTAGTGTGAATAAGCTTAAAACACTTGCGAAAATAGTACATCAATACTTCCCTGCTTGTCAGAGTATAGGGTGTTTTGCACGAATTACGGACATTACCCCTAAATCTGTTACAGAATTAAAAGAATTGCGAGAACTCGGATATGATGGAATTACAATCGGAGTTGAAACCGGATATGATGAATCTTTGATTTTCATGAGAAAGGGATTTCTATCAAAGGACATCATTGAGCAATGTAAGAAATTGGAAGAAGCAAATATTACCTATAACTTCTTTTATTTGACAGGAATTTATGGTAGTGGAAAAGGCAAGATGGGTGCAAAGGTAACAGCAGAAATTTTCAATCAGCTTCATCCGCAAATAATTGAATCTTCAATGCTTACAATTTATCCAACTTCGGAACTGTATAAGGAAATACAGGCTGGTAACTGGAAAGAAGAAACTGAAATTGAGAAGTTGGAGGAAATGAAGACTTTGATAGAAAATCTTAAAATTGATGCTCGATTTGTAACGGATGGGGCGTCCAACTTAATTCAAGTTAGAGGCAATTTGAAAACAGATAAACAAAAAATGATTGCTTTTCTAAAACAACAAATAGCAGAGCAAGACGAAGCTTATTTGAGAAGCTATCGTGAAAATCTGCCACATCTATAAAATCTATCTAATGAAAGCGGATATTAGAGTTATAGTAAAAGGTGTTCAACAATATGCTGATTATATTGACGAGATAGTGACTAATGCTATTGGAAAATATTCTATTGTTAATGGTCTGCATATTGTTGAATATCGAGAACTATGTAAAGGTGGACATATCATTGAAAACAAATTGGTAATCAGTAATAAATCTGTTTGTTTATACCGAAGTGGGAGTTTGTTCTCTGAAATGTCTTTCATAGAGGGAGAATGTACGGAATCTGATTATATTAATACAGATGGAGAACTCAATGTAAAAATCAAAACATTGTCTTATCATCCTACAATTGGTGATAACAATATTCATATTGAGTTGAATTATGACTTATTCATAAATAACCAGTTCCTCTCGAATAACTCCCTTACCATATTTGTTAATGAAATGGCATTGTAAACTATAATATTATGACTTTATGAAAATAAGAATAATTGATTTGTTGAAAACAACTACCTATAATATTAATGTAAGCGTAAACGGCTGGGTACGAACGCATAGACAAAGTAAAAACATTAGTTTCATTGCAATAAATGATGGTTCAACTGTTCATAATCTGCAAATTGTGACTGAACATGAAAAGATAAAAAAAGATTTTCTTAAATTGGTAACTACCGGAAGTGCTATTCGGGTAGATGGTGTGTTTGTACTATCTACTGGAAATCAGCAGCATGGAGAAATAATAGCCCAAAATATAGTTTTATATGGCACTGCCGCCCCACAGGAATATCCTTTACAAAAGAAAGAACACTCGTTAGATTTTTTGCGGAATATTGCTCATTTGCGGATGCGAACAAATATTTTTGGAGCGATATTTAGAGTTCGTCATAATTTAGCTTTTGCTATACATAAATACTTCCATGAAAAAGGTTTTTTCTATTTTCATACTCCCATAATAACTACATCTGATGCAGAAGGAGCAGGAAAATTGTTTGAAGTAACAACGGGTGATAATCAATATTTTTTTGGTGTCCCGGCGAATCTAACCGTATCAGGGCAATTGGAGGGTGAACTGGGGGCTTTGGGATTAGGGGCTATTTACACATTCGGACCAACTTTTAGGGCTGAAAACTCGAATACTTATCGACATTTAGCTGAATTTTGGATGGTGGAACCCGAAATGGCGTTTATTGACATCAACGATAACATGGATTTAGCGGAGGACTTCTTGAAATATGTAATTCGCCATGCTATTGAAGCGTGTGAAAGTGATTTGATTTTTTTGAATAATACAGTAAATAGTGGTTTAATCGAAAGGTTACATTCAGTAGTAAATAACAAATTTGTTCGATTGCCATATTCACAAGCAATAGAAATATTGAAACAATCAAACAGAGAATTTGAAATTCCAATAGTGCAAGGCATGGATTTAAGCTCTGAACATGAACGTTTTTTAGTTGAAGAATATTTTTGTTGCCCTATCATTGTTACGGACTATCCTAAAGAAATAAAAGCTTTTTATATGAAGTTGAATGAAGACGGTAAAACTGTACGAGCAATGGATATCTTATTTCCACAGATAGGAGAGATAATAGGAGGTTCCGAGCGTGAATCAGATTACCTGAAATTACGCCAGCGAATGGAAGAATTGGGTATGAATGTGGAACAATTATGGTGGTATCTTGAAACACGAAAGTTCGGAACTGTTCCTCATGCAGGATTTGGGTTAGGATTTGAAAGATTAGTGTTATTTGTTACAGGAATGTCAAATATTCGTGATGTGATACCATTTCCACGTACACCGAAAAATGCCAATTTTTAAATCTTTTAAGTTTGAACGGTGCAAAAATACATCAATGAAATATTACTTCGCATTAATGAAGAAATGGAATTGCGTGGTATTGATGAGAATGTCAATACAGAAGATGCATTATATATGATAGACGTTATACGTCCATTGTTTGAAAAATTGCGAGAAATGACTATCGCATACGAATTTCAGAGTGAACAAGAAGAAATTCATTTTTTCAAAGAAATAAAGCCAGATATTCTTGGTAGGTACATATTCTTTCATAAAATTGTTAGAATTGAAATGAAACGTCCTATTGGCAGTGATGATGTACAGAGAGAATATCTTCATAGCCAATTAAATAGTCTGAAATATTTTTTTGACCAAAATCTTGATTTTTACCAGTATTACCGTTCAAGAGCAACGCATTTAGATACTTATTACTTTGTTCGATATAAAAGTAACTTTCGGTTATGTTTAGATTGCAATTTTTTGGATAAAGACCCTGCTTTTTCAACCGGGTTTGACTATAAAGTGGCAAAAATATTATCTAATGAAATGTTGCGCATATATTTAAATCGCCAGTTACAGTTATTAGATAGAAAAACGCAGATTGCGGAAATACGAACTTCGCTTTCAGATTTTAGTTTAAAATGGACTGGCTCGAAATCTGAAGCAATAGAATGGGGATATGGATTGTTTGCTGCAAAATCCTTGAATTATGGAAATGCTACGATAAAAGAAATTATGGCGTTTATCGAAGCAGCATTTGGCATTGAACTGGGAGATTACTATCGAACCTATTTAAGCCTTAAAAATCGAAAGAAAGACCGAACTGCTTTTTTCACATTCATAGTAGAGCAACTGCAAAAGCGTATGGATGATGATATTCTGTAGATAAGATATTTAGCCTATTAGAAAACTACCATGTTATTAGCAACTTGGTAGTTTTTCTTTTTATACAGACTGGCAATATGAATAGGACTGAAATATGCAATTTTCTCTGAAATTCACTTCAAAAGACATTGAAAATAATTTCAACCAAGTTGATATAATCTTGTATTTTTTATCTTACAGAAAGATGCAATTTTGCGGAAAATCAATTAGTTATCATTTATGGAAATAATAACATTCGAGTCCAAAGCCTATAAGGAACTGGACAACAAGATTACCGCTATTGCCGATTACATCTTCAACCATGCGGAAATGGCAAAGCAAAGTGAAGAAGATATGTGGGTGGACAGCTACGAGGTTTGCACGTTTCTGAAAATAAGCGAAAAGACCCTGCAACGCCTGCGAGTGTCGGGTACTATCGCCTATTCCAACATCAGGGGACGTTATTTCTACAAGGTCAGCGAGATACGTAGGATGCTGGAAGAACGCCTGATAAGGAGCAACAAGGAGAACATCGACAACCTGATAACCAACCACCAACTGTATGCTAAGGAAAGAGGAAATCTTAGAAAGAACAAGTAACGGGCTGGCGGTATTCAAACACTACCTGCCCGGCAATTGGCGCATAGGTCGCAACTTTCTTAACCCGCTGTACGAGGACAGCAAGGCTTCCTGTAACATCTACTTCGACCGTCATAGCGGTATGTATAAAATGAAAGACTTCGGTAATGACAGTTACAGTGGCGACTGTTTCTTCTTCGTGGGGCAGCTAAAGGGGCTGGACTGTAACCGGGCGGCTGACTTCGTGAAGATACTGGAGATTATAGACCGGGATTTGGACTTGGGGCTGGCTTCTGACACTCCGGTTTCCGTTTCTCCTGTAACCGTCCGCCGGGCAGTGCCGGACAAACCCGAAGAAACACCCGAAAAGCCTGTCAAGCCCTACCAGTTTCGGGAACAGAAGTTTCCGCTTGCCGAACTGGTGTACTGGCAACAGTACGGCATCACGCCCGAACTGCTGGAGCGTTACAAGGTCTGTTCGCTCCGGGAGTACCACAGTGAAACGGCAGAGGGGAAACCGTACACCTACACTTCATCGGTGGCAGAACCCATGTACGGCTATAAAGGCAAACAGCACATCAAGCTGTACCGCCCGTTCTCCACGCCCCGCTTCCTCTACGGCGGCAACTTTGGCGAAAACTACTGTTTCGGGCTGGAGCAACTGCCCGCCAAAGGTGACACGCTATTCATCACGGGCGGCGAGAAAGACGTGCTTTCGCTGGCGGCACACGGTTTTCATGCTATCTGTTTCAACAGCGAAACGGTAACTATCCCGCCTACGCTGGTTTATCGGCTAACATTCCGTTTCAAACACATCATCCTGCTTTTCGATATGGATAAAACGGGCAAAGAAAGTTCACGCAAGCAGGAAAAGCTATTGGAAGAATTTGGCGTGAAACGCCTGTTACTCCCACTTCCGGGAACGAAAGAGGAAAAGGATATTTCCGACTACTTCAAAGTCGGGAACACCCGTGAAGATTTCCTGAAACTGTTTATCGAATTTTTAGATAACCTGTATAGCGACACATTGATTATGCTAAAATCATGCGAGATAGATTTCAACAACCCACCCGCCAAAGCGCAAGAGATTATTTCGGCGGGTGACGTTCCGTTAGGAACACAAGGCAACCTGTTCGGCATTACCGGGGGCGAGGGAACGGGAAAGAGTAATTATGTAGCTGCAATTGTGGCGGGCTGCATCTGTCCGGCTGGTGCGGAAGTAGATACGCTGGGCGTACAGATAACCGCCAACGGCAGGCACAAGGCGGTTTTGCTCTATGATACCGAACAGTCGGAAGTACAACTGTTCAAGAATGTAAGCAACCTGCTGATACGCGCCAAACAGCCGGATAAACCCGATGAGCTGAAAGCATTCTGTCTGACGGGTATGTCACGTAAGGAACGTTTACACGCCATAGTACAAAGCATGGATAAATTCTACTACCAGTACGGCGGCATCCAGTTGGTCGTCATCGACGGCATCGCAGACCTTGTAAAGAGTGCCAACGATGAAGCGGAAAGCGTGGCGGTGATAGATGAACTTTATCGGTTGGCGGGTATCTATAACACCTGTATTCTTTGTGTGCTGCACTTCGTTCCGAACGGCTTGAAGTTACGGGGACATTTGGGTAGTGAGTTGCAGCGTAAGGCGGCTACAATCCTTTCGATAGAGAAAGACGAAGAACCCGCCCAGTCGGTGGTAAAAGCTCTGAAAGTAAGGGACGGAAGCCCGTTGGACGTTCCTTTGATGCTCTTTGCATGGGACAAGGAAGCGGGGATGCACGTGTACAAAGGGGAGAAACCCCGTGAGGAAAAGGAGAAGCGTAAGGAAAGGGAACTGGTGAATGTCGCACGTGACATCTTCGGTCGGCAGACACGCATCACCTATATAGACCTTTGCGAGCAGTTGCAGCAGGTCTTGGACATCAAGGAACGCACCGCAAAGAGCTATATCCGCTTCATGCGGGAAAGGGACATCATCACCAAAGACACGGCAAACCAAAGTTTCTTTGTTATAGGTTCATATAATCTTCAATAGAACATAACAACCCATAAACGTATGGACGAAACTTGTGTGGTTCATGTGCTTGTGTCCTGCCATGTTGTGATAACACGGCAGGATTTCTATTATTTGCAAGGTTATTCCAGTGATTTTTACTACTTTTGCAAAAGTAACATAAGAAAATAACGGCGATTGAACAGCTTCGGCTGTGATTTCGTCTTTATATATAACATATACGTTCGCCGAACGTCCCAATGCGAAAACTGGCACTTTTCAAAACGAGGGGATATTCAGCGCAGGATATGCTATGTTTTATCATAGCGTGGTCTTGCCTGTTCCTCGTTTGGGTATTGCCAGTACCTCGCATTGAAGCAGTGTAAGAGCCACGCTTCTTTTTGGGGGTATTGGCGGGCAGTTATCAAAGATTATTAACTGTTAAAACCAATATTTATGGGGCAGATAAAATCATTTATAGCACTATCTCTTGACGGTTTTATTGCGTCTGTCGATGGAGAATTGGATTGGATTCCACAAAGCGTAAGGGCGATACCTAAAAGTTTATTTGAAAATGCTTCTTGCTTATTAGTCGGTGCTAATACATACAATTATCTTTTTGAGCATTTGGATGGGCAGGTTTATAAAACAAAGCCTATTTATGTCGTTTCACATTCCGATTATAATATACTCCCCAATAGCAATATTTCATTTCTTACTGAAAAACCATTGGATGCAATAAGAAGATTGAAGCAGCACCATGAAATATTAGTCATAGGAAGTGCTAAATTATTAACGGAATTAATTCAATTAGAATTATTGGATGAAATAACTATTTGCCATATTCCGGTTTTTGTAGGAAAAGGAATAGGCTTTATCGGAGAAACATTTGGTTCTTATTGGCAGTTAGTAAAATGTCAATCAAATAAGGGCGCAATATTTGCGACCTACAACTATAAGAAAAAGCAGGATGATTAACTATCCTGCTTTTTCTTAATTGATTCCATTTTATTACGATGTTTCAAAATTTCATCGGAATGTTCCAATGCCCATTGGATAATCCCGTTTAAAGGCAACATAAGACTTTCACCAAGTGGTGTAAGGCTATACTCTACTTTAGGAGGTATTTCGGGGTATAATTTACGATTTACCAGCATATCCGCTTCTAATTTTTTCAATGCTGTAGTCAGCATCTTTTGAGATATGTTAGGAACATTGCGCATTAATTCATTAAAACGCATTGTCCCATTTTTTTGCAATAAGACCAGTATTCTTAAAGACCATTTATCACCAAAACGGTCTATAATGCCACACGCTGGACATACCGCTTCTCTATAATGATTTTCTTCCATATTTTTTTATCTTTAAATAATTGTCAATCAACAAGAGTTACCTTGTGGTAAGCATCTTACCTTTATGTAAGTTCTTTTTTTATACTAAGTAACTTTATATCTTTGTTTGCGCAAAAGTAACTAAATATATTGGAAATACAAAATTTGGTGTGATTATAAAATGGATAAATCAATGGAATTAAAAAGAATGCAATTTACTGGTTCTGTTTGGAGACCGCCTTACGAAGCAAATTCACTATTGCTTCAAGCCACTATAGGATGTTCACATCATAGGTGTAAATTCTGTAGTTTGTATAAAGACACACAGTTTAGAGTTGCTTCCCGTGAGGAGATTGAAAAGAATTTAGAAATAGCCCAGCTATATCAACCAAAAGCACGAAGAGTATTTTTAACTGGTGCAAATCCGTTTGTACTTAGCTTTGAAAAACTGAAAATACTTGCCACTTTAATAAAGATATATCTTCCGGAAGTGCAAAATATCGGCTGTTTCGCTCGAATTAGTGATATAAAACAAAAGACAATAGAGCAATTGATGGAATTACGTCAATTAGGATATGACCGGATTTCTATCGGGACAGAAAGTGGAGATGATATTACGCTGTCACAAATGAATAAAGGGTATTCTGTTATGGATATTGTTGAACAATGTCGAAAATTGGAGAATGCTGGCATTGAATATAATTTCACGTATTTGATTGGGCTTGCAGGAAAGGGGCAAGGGGAACGCAATGCTATTAATACGGCTGATACCTTTAGTTTGTTGCATCCGTATATTATCAATGTACTTTCTTTAACCGTATTTCCCGATACAGTTCTTTATGAGGAAATAGGAACGGGGACATTTGTTGAAGCATCGGAATATGAACGGATAGAAGAAATGGAAATGTTTATTGAACGATTCCAACCATCTAATTGTGTTCATCTTTTAGCAAATACTGTATCTAATCCCATACCTTTTATTGGAGTTCTACCCAAAGAAAGAGAACGGATATTAAAAGAAATACAGTCCATTAAAAATAATTTCAGGGAAGAGGATTTAAGAGATTATCGTAAACGCATAAAATCGTTATAATGGCAAAATTAGAAACAAAAATAAGTGGTATTGATTTTAAAAATCCTGTAACAGTTGCATCGGGAACTTTTGGATATGGAACAGAGTTTTCAGATTTCTTTGATGTGTCTTTATTAGGAGGAATATTTGTAAAAGGAACAACGCTATATGCGCAAGAGGGTAATCCGTACCCTCGAATGGCGGAAACTCCATCAGGAATGTTGAATGCAGTTGGGCTTCAAAATAAAGGTGTAGATTATTTTGTGAATAATATATATCCAACAATAAAAGACATAGATACAAATATGATTGTAAATGTTGGAGGAACGACCATCGAATCTTATGTAAAATGTGCCGAAACAGTAGCCACATTAGATAAAATTCCGGCAATAGAGTTAAATATAAGTTGTCCGAATGTAAAACATGGAGGTATGGAGTTTGGAGTAACAACTAAAGGTGCAGCATCCGTTGTTAATGCAGTCAGACAGGTTTACAATAAGCCGTTGATTGTTAAGCTATCCCCAAATGTAACAAATATTGCAGATATTGCTAAAGCAGTAGAAGATGCAGGGGCAGACGCTATTTCTATGATAAATACAATTATGGGGATGGCTATTGACATAAATTCTCGTAAACCTATCTTATCTACTGTAACTGGTGGGTTGTCCGGTTCTTGCATCAAACCTGTTGCATTACGAATGGTTTGGCAAACATATAAGGCTGTTAAAGTTCCGATTATAGGTTTAGGTGGAATATCGTCATGGCAAGATGCAATAGAATTTTTCCTTGCTGGTGCTACCGCTATTCAAATAGGGACATATAATTTTATAGACCCGACTATAAGCCTAAAAGTAATAAACGGCATCAATTCATATCTTGACGAAAATGGTTTTTCTGATATACAGGATTTGATAGGTGCATTAGAAGGAATTTAAGCCAAAATCTTAGTGCAAGGTGCAAGTATATATTTATATATATAGCTTGCACCTTGCACTAACCGCAGAATATTTATTTTCAATGATTTGCATATTTCAAAAGAAAGCCATATCTTTGAACCCGAAAGTTAGGCAGACAAACAGCGGTCAAAGTCAGACAGGCTTAACGGTTGAAAATCGTTACTGTTTCGTTACCTATTTGAAATTTTGAAAGCAAAGTAGCTGAAATATAAGCGGTTAGAGTTGTAGGTTCAAAACCCGCTCTCTCCGCTGAATCTGAAATTTAGTCAAAACTTCTCGTTCTTTAGCCAAAAGTTCTTTTCATAGGTCAAAGTGTCTGGTATTTCTAGTACTCTTCTCTTGTATATCATTCTCTTTTCTGTATATTTGCGCCCGATATTTTTTTTGAGATATCACATATTTGTAATTCTGAAAATAGACTTGATGGATAAAATAAATGCGGTAATTACTGGGGTCGGGGGATATGTGCCCGATTATGTGCTGACTAATGATGAAATTTCTAAAATGGTGGATACCACCGACGAATGGATCATGGGGCGTATCGGCATAAAAGAACGACATATCTTGAATGAAGAGGGGCTTGGAACTTCGTATATGGCCCGTAAGGCCGCCAAGCAGTTGATGCAACGCACAAAGAGTCATCCCGATGATATCGATCTGGTCATTGTCGCCACTACTACTTCGGACTATCGTTTTCCTTCAACGGCATCTATCTTGTGCGAAAGGCTGGGGCTGAAGAATGCTTTCGCTTTCGATATGCAGGCGGTTTGCAGCGGTTTCCTGTACGCGATGGAAACGGGAGCGAATTTTATCCGTTCGGGGAAATATAAAAAGATTATTATTGTAGGTGCTGATAAGATGTCATCCGTAATCGATTATACGGACCGTGCCACTTGCCCTATCTTTGGCGACGGTGCGGCCGCTTTTATGCTGGAACCGACTACGGAAGAGGTCGGCATCATGGATTCGGTGTTGAGAACGGATGGTAAAGGGCTGCCTTTTCTGCATATAAAAGCGGGAGGTTCCGTATGTCCTCCTTCCTATTATTCATTGGATCATCATCTGCATTATATTTATCAGGAAGGCCGCACGGTGTTCAAGTATGCCGTAGCGAATATGTCGGATTCCTGTGAAGCTATTATCGCCAGAAACCACTTGACTAAGGAGGATATTGATTGGGTGATTCCCCATCAGGCTAACCAGCGTATCATTACCGCTGTGGCGCAACGGCTCGAAGTACCGTCCGAGAAAGTGATGGTCAACATCGAACGTTATGGCAATACCAGTGCCGGTACGCTTCCGCTCTGCATCTGGGATTTTGAGAAAAAACTGAAGAAAGGCGATAATCTGATATTTACCGCATTCGGTGCGGGATTTGCCTGGGGAGCGGTTTATGTGAAGTGGGGATATGACCCCAAAGAAGATGCGTGACATATCGGATACCCGATACGTCACATCCTCTTTTGAAGGGCGGGGGAGACTTATTCCAGTTCCTCGATAATCTTCTTTACATCCACCGGTTGCAGTCGTCCGTACACCTTTTCGCCGATCATCACTACCGGAGCCAATCCGCAGGCGCCTACACAACGCAGGCAATCCAGCGAATACTTTCCGTCGGGGGTGGTTTCTCCGACTTCGATGCCGAGTACCCGTTTGAACTCTTCCAGCAACTTCTCCGAACCACGTACGTAGCACGCCGTGCCCATGCAGACGGAAATCGGATGCTTTCCTTTGGGAGTCATTGTAAAGAAGGTGTAGAATGTCACAACTCCGTAGACTTTCGACACGGGGATTCTGAGTTTGGAGGCTATGATCCGTTGCATCTCTTCGGGCAGATAGCCGTGCAGATGTTGCGCTTCATGCAAAATATTGATTAATTCGCCCGCATTGTTCCCGTGTTTGTCGCAAATCGTCTTGACTTGTTCCACCACATCGCAGGCTAGCTTGATATCTGACATAATAGTACTTGTTTAAAGTTAATCAATCGATTTGTTGAAATAATGCGTGTGCAAGAGCATTTCCGATTTCTCACCCAGCGGTTTGCCGAGATATTCTTCATACAGTTTCTGAATATACGGGTTGTCGTGAGATTTGCGCAAAGGTTTGTTGGCATCTTCCCGGTAAAGGGCGTTGGCACGGGCGTAGAGAACGTCCGAGTTGCCGTGATGCAAGGGTTGCCCGCCACCTCCGATGCAGCCGCCGGGGCATGCCATGATTTCGATGACATGATATTCATTATGTCCGTTTCGTATATCTTCCAGTAAGTGTCTTGCGTTGCCTAGTCCGTGTGCGATGCCTACTTTCAGTTCAAATCCGTTCAGGTTGATGGTGGCGCGCCGGACACCGCTCAGTCCGCGTACCTGTTCAAAGTTGACATTCTTCAGCGGCTGTCCGGTGTAGATTTCATAAACGGAGCGCAGGGCGGCTTCCATGACACCACCCGTCGTACCGAAGATGACACCGGCGCCGGTCGATTCTCCCATAGGGTTGTCGAACGGGCTGTCCAGCACGAGGGTAAAGCCGATGTTGGCTCGCTTTATCAGGCGTGCCAGTTCGCGGGTGGAGATGGAGTAATCGACGTCGGGGACACCGTTTACTTTGAACTCGTCGCGGTCACATTCATATTTCTTGGCTAGACAGGGCATGATGGAGACAACTACCAGCTTTTCGCGGGAGATTCCCATTTTCTCTGCCCAGTAAGACTTGGCGATAGAGCCGAACATCTGTTGTGGAGAACGGGCGGTAGAAGGGATATCCAGCATATCCGGGAAGTGGTGCTCGAAGAAGTTTACCCAAGCCGGGCAGCAGGAAGTCAGGATCGGAAGCCGGACGGATTTATCTCCGTCCAGATAGCGTGTCAGTCGGTTCAGGATTTCGGAACCTTCTTCCATGATGGTGAGGTCGGCGGCAAAGTCGGTATCGAATACGTAGTCGAAACCCAGTTCGCGGAGGGCGTAAACCATTTTTCCAGTTACCAGTGTACCGGGAGGCAAGCCGAATTCTTCTCCCAGGGCGGCACGTACGGCGGGGGCAGTCTGGACAATTACGATCTTATCGGGGTCGGCCAAATCGTCCAGAAGGCGGTTGGTGTAATCCCGTTCAGTCAGTGCGCCTACCGGACATACGGCTACGCATTGACCGCAGTAGGTACATTCGCTGTCTTTCATCATTCTGTCGAAGGCAGGGGCTATCGTTGTGTTGAATCCGCGGCGGATGGCTCCCAGTGCGCCGACTGTCTGTACATCGTTGCAGACACTTTCGCATCGGCGGCAGAAGATACACTTGTCCATGTTGCGCACAATGGAGGAGGTCACTTCCCGTTTGCGGGGAGAAAGTTCGCCGCCGTTGAACGGCATTTCACGGATGTTGAAACGCAGTGCCAGTGTCTGGAGTTCACAGTTGCCGCATTTGGGACAGGTGAGACAGTCGTTGGGATGATCGGACAGGATCAGTTCGGCTACCACTTTCCGGGCGTTCATCACGCGCAGGGTACTGGTTTTCACCACCATCCCTTCTGTGCAACGGGTAGCGCAGGCGGGAGCCAGATTGCGGCGTCCTGCCACTTCGACTACACAGATGCGGCAGGAAGCGGGATTGTTCTTGATACAGGTTCCTTTCAGGTCGATGTGACACAGCGTAGGTATGTTGATGCCGATTTTGCAGGCGGCTTCGAGGATCGTGCTTCCTTCGGGTACGGTGATGAAGTGACCGTCTATCTGGAGGGTAATTTGTTTTTCTTCCATAGCAGTAGATTTTAGCAGACAAGAATAGCTTTGAATTTACAGCGTGCCATACACATGCCGCACTTGATACATTTCTCGGGGTTGATGACATGAGGTTTGCGTACCAAGCCGCTGATGGCATCCGCCGGACAATTCTTGGCACATAGGTGGCAACCGATACAAAGTTCCGGATTAATGGTATAGGTCAGCAGGGACTTGCATTGTTTGGCGCGGCAGGTCTTGTCTCTGACATGTTCCAGATATTCGTCACGGAAGTTGTCGAGGGTAGACAGTACCGGATTCGGAGACGTTTGTCCCAGTCCGCAGAGTGCCGTGTCTTTTATCACCCGTCCGAGGGTGGCAAGCGTGTCCAGGTCTTTTTCCGTGCCCCGTCCTTCCGTTATCTTGTTCAGCAGTTCCAGCAGGCGTTTGTTGCCGATACGGCATGGGGTACATTTACCGCAGGATTCTTCGACGGTAAAGTCGAGATAGAAACGGGCGACGGATACCATACAGTCATCTTCATCCATCACGATCATGCCTCCCGATCCCATCATGGAACCGGCTGCCAGCAGGTTGTCGAAGTCAATGGGAGTATCCAGATGTTTCTCCGTCAGACAGCCCCCTGACGGACCGCCTGTCTGTACGGCTTTGAATTTCTTTCCTCCCTTGATGCCTCCACCGATTTCGTAGATTACTTCCCGCAGGGTAGTTCCCATCGGTACTTCGATCAGTCCGACATTGTTGATCTTTCCGGCAAGAGCGAAGACTTTGGTGCCTTTGGAGCGTTCCGTTCCGATGGAGGCGAACCATTCGGCTCCTTTGGTCAGGATAATGGGAATATTGGCGAGGGTTTCCACATTGTTCACATTGGTCGGTTTGCCCAGATAACCGGATTCGGCGGGGAAAGGAGGTTTCAAGGTCGGTTCTCCCCGCTTGCCTTCCATCGAGTGGATGAGGGCGGTTTCCTCGCCGCAGACGAACGCGCCTGCTCCGTAACGGATCTCTATGTCGAAGCTGAAATCTGTCCCCAGGATGTGGTCTCCCAGTAATCCGTATGCACGGGCTTGCTCAATCGCTTTTTTGAGGCGGTTGATGGCCAGCGGATATTCGGCGCGGATGTAGACCAGTCCTTTGGAGGAACCGATGGAGTAACCGCAGATGCACATCGCTTCTACAATAGAGTGCGGGTCGCCTTCCATGATGGAGCGGTCCATGAAGGCGCCGGGGTCGCCTTCATCGGCGTTGCAGACAACGTACTTTACGTCCGATACCTGCTTACTGGCAAATTCCCATTTCAAGCCGGTGGGGAAACCGCCCCCACCGCGTCCCCGCAGGCCGGAGCGTTTGATGACGTCGATGACGTCGGCAGGCTGTTTGTTGAGAAGGCAGTCGGCCAGTGCGAAGTATCCTTCACGGGCGATGTATTCTTCTATATTTTCGGAGTCGATGAATCCGCAGTTGCGCAAGGCGATGCGGAGTTGTTTCCGGTAGAAGTCCATGTGTTTGGAGTCACTGACAGTTTGTTCGGTCTTCGGGTCTATGTAGAGCAGCCGTTCGATTCTTCGTCCTCCGATGATGTGTTCGCTGATGATTTCCTCCGCATCTTCGGGAGTGACTTGGGTATAGAACGTATTGTCAGGAATGATCTTTACGATGGGGCCCTTTTCGCAGAAGCCGAAGCAGCCTACTGTGATGACGTCTACTTTGTCGGTTATCCCGTTTCTTTCAATGGTTTTTTGAAGATTTTCAGTGATGCCCTGACTGGAAGAGGCTTTACAACCGGTACCTCCGCAAATAAGAATCTGGAGGTGTGCTGTTCCGGACGCCAGCCCGCAACATTTTTCGGAAACCTTTTCATTACTTTCTTCGCGCAATGAAAGATGGTGCTCCGCTCTCTTCCTGATTATTTGCAAATCATGGATAGATAGTATTTTCATAAGTATCAGAATTGTTAGATTTCTGCAAATATAATTCTTTGTTCGGAATTAGCGCTTTGTTTAGGGAAAATAAATATTCTTCTTTGGTGCCGGCTTGCAGAAGTATGGTATGAAATCTTTATTTTTAACACTTTTAATAGGCGGTGTTAACTATAATAGTAGCATAAAAAAATTATCTTCGCATCGAAAAAGGGCGGATACCCATATGAATCCAACGATAGTTGGGGAGATTCGCAAGAACATTGTGGAGTGACTTATGGGGACCTGCCGGTACTGTATCTGAATGGGGAAATGCTCCTTGTATGAAGTATATATAGCTTGATGGCAAGGATGTACAGCAAGAGTTCCGGCGGGGACGGGGAAACGTAAGTTGCCTCCCTGATACAAAGGGAAAAAAGGGGATTGTGATAGCCTGTAAGTGGTATGCTTGCAGGCTATCTTTTTTGAGTATACTTGAATGTCCGGAGTATGAAGGCAGTCCGTACCGGTGAAAATAAAAACGGGTTTTCTGATACCAGTTAGGTAAATAATTCCTTATTTTCGTATTAAATACGTAGCAAACGTAAATAAGAAATGGAAGTATGAGACGAATTTTGTTAGGATTGTGTGTGCTTTTTTTCCTGAATGCGCACGGGCAGGAGATTCCGTTGCCGGAGAAGATGCCGCAGGATCATCCGAGAGTGCTGACTACCCCGGAAGGAAAAAAAGAAACATGGAAGTTGATCAAGAAGGAAGCATGGGCACAAGATGTCTTTAACAAGCTGAAAGAACGGACGGAAGTATATACGCGACGTACGGAAAGTCAGCCGGACTGGTTATTATCCCGTTTGGCCATGTACTGGAAGTCGCATGCAACGGAAGTGTACGTGAAAGGTGAGGTGTTCGACCATGCCGGAGGCGCGAAGGCACCTGCCCCGACAGTTCGCTATACCGGAACACGAGGGACGGCCGCTACGCACGGTCGACCTAAACTGGAAGATGTAGTACCTTATGACGATAGTGCGGAAGGAAACGTGACTTTCTGCAACAATGCCTTGGAAGGCCGTCCGCAGGAAAGTGTGCATCCGTCCAAGACCGGGCGCAATATTGAGAGTCTGAACTGTGAGATTCTGGGAATTGCCCGTGACGCCGCTTTCCTCTATTGGATGACGGGAGAAGAAAAGTATGCCCGGTTGGCTGCCGGTGTTTTCGATACTTATATGACGGGAATCTATTACAGAAATGTTCCTGTTGACCTGAATCACGGGCATCAGCAGACACTGGTGGGGCTGACTTCTTTTGAAGTGATCCATGAGGATGCTTTGCATATCGTTGTCCCTTTGTATGACTTTCTCTATCATTATCTGCAATCCAACTATCCGGATAAGATGATGATTTATGCCGGCGCATTGAAGAAATGGGCGGATAATATTATCACCAACGGAGTCCCTCATAACAACTGGGATTTATTGCAGGCACGATATATCATGAACGTGGGACTGGTGCTGGAAGATAATGAAGAGTATGCGGACGGGAAAGGACGCGAATACTATATTGACTACGTAATGAACCGTTCGAGCATCCGCCAGTGGAGTCTGACCAAGCTGGCCGATTACGGCTTTGACTCCGAAACGGGAATATGGGCGGAATGTCCGGGATACAGCAGTGTAGTCATCAATGATTACGCGAACTTCACCCATCAGTTTGACCATAATCTGCAGTATGACTTGGTAAAGGCAATGCCTGTGTTGGCAAAAGCCGTAGCGGCCACTCCGCAGTATCTTTTTCCGAACCGGATGATCTGTGGTTTCGGAGATACGCATCCAAGTTACTTAAGTACGAACTTCTTTATCCGGATGATACAGAATGCGCAGGCAAACGGAAAGAAAGAGCAGGAACGTTACTTCACCGCTTTGCTGAAATGTCTGAATCCGGAGGAAGGCAGCGAAAAAAGTGGCAAGAAGAATGTACGGGTCTCTGTCAACTCCTTCTTTGAGGACAAGCCGTTGGTGCTGGACCCGAAGGTGGAGGCGGGGAAAATCGAGGATTATGTATCTCCTCTGTTCTATGCCCCCAACGTATCGTGGCTGGTACAGCGCAACGGGATGCATCCGCGCAACAGTCTGATGATTTCTCTCAACGCAAGTGAAGGCAATCATATGCACGCGAATGGCATTTCGATGGAGCTTTACGGAAAAGGATATGTGCTGGGACCGGATGCGGGTATCGGACTTTTTCTGTATAGCGGTCTGGACTATGCGGAATATTACTCTCAATTCCCCAGCCATAATACGGTTTGTGTAGATGGCATTTCCAGTTATCCGGTGATGAAAAGTAATCATTCTTTCGATTTGCTTTCCTGTTTTCCGGCTTCGGCGGAACCGGGTAAAGGATTTACTTCCGTCACCTATAGTCAGGTAGCTTTCCGTGAGCCGGAGAGCAGGGCGGATCAGACTCGACTGATGGGCATTGTTACTACCGGTCCGGAGACAGGGTATTATGTGGATGTATTCCGCAGCCGGAAAGAACGGGGAGGCGATAAAATGCACGATTATTTCTACCATAATCTAGGTCAGACAATGACACTAACGGCTGCCGACGGCACGGACTTGAATTTGCAGCCTACCGAAGAACTTGCTTTTGCAGGTGCCCATCTTTATGCTTATTCCTACTTATATGATAAGAAAGTGGCTACCACCGGTCAGGATGTGAAAGTGACTTTTACCATCGATATGAAGGATAAAGGCGGAGATGATATTTCCATGAATCTCTGGATGAAAGGAGAACCGGAACGGGAAGTGTTCACCGCACTGTCACCGATGACCGAAGGATTGAGCCGGACTCCCCATATGCCTTATAATATAAAGGAGCAGCCTACGCTCACCTTCGTTGCCCGGCAGCATGGAGAAGCATGGAACCGTCCTTTTGTTGCTGTTTATGAACCAAGTACGCAGAAAGAGCCTTCGGCTATTCAGTCAGTCTCTTACTTTGATGCGGAAGAGCCCGGCTTGAAAGATTTTGCCGGTATCTGTGTGGAAAGTAAAAACGGGCGTACTGACCATATTTTCTCTTTGACGGATTCGTCGCAGACCGCAACCTATCAGGGAATGAAAGTGAAAGCGGACTATGCCGTAATCAGTAACGAATATGCGGGAAACCGGACGCTGTTTATAGGGAACGGAACGCAACTGATTGCATCCGGTATCAGTATCCAGACTTCGGAGGCTGCTAATGTGCTGCTCGAAAAGAAGCAGGGAAAATGGTATATTCTTTCTTCTGCCCCCTGTAAGATAGTGATTGACGGAAAAGCGGTGCAATCTGGAATAACCACCGAATTGACGTTATTGGCTGTACAATAAGAATCATTGTTAGATGAATAAACATATCATTGTTTTAATTGAACGATTGTTGTTTTGCGAGTTTTCATAAATATCTTTGATAGAGAATAGGTGAGTCGTCTTTATTGTTCGTAATACTATAAAAGAATTTTATTCGGTAATATCATGAAGAAATATTGGTTCTTATTATTAGCTGCATTATTAGGTGGTGCAACTTGTATCTTTGCTAAAGACACGCTTGCAACCTGGAAGGCTCCCGCAGGAGTTGCTTTAAATAGTGATTTTACGGTTAAGGTCCGTTTGCAAGATGGAGTCTGGCATACCTTATCTTCTTATCTGATTAAGGTGGATGAGGTAAGAGATACACGACATTATGTAGAAAATGCTTCGATGGCAATTTTTGATTTTACAGGAAAAGTGGAAGTAGCCGTAACCTATAATTTGGGAGAAGTACAGACGGCAAAAGTCCGTCCTCTCTCGTATGATATCCCATTTCAGATCGATGGTAATACAGTAACTTTTACATTAGAGCATCCTCGAAATTTGTCAGTAGAAGTAAATGGGGATATTTTTCATAATCTTCACTTATTTACAGGATCTCCGGAAAGAACGATTCCGGACAAAGATAATCCGGAAGTAATTTACTTTGGTCCTGGAATACATACAGTAAAAAATGGGGAATTGAGAGTGCCATCCGGTAAGACTGTGTATCTGGCAGGAGGAGCTGTTTTAATGGGGCGTGTCCTAATCGAAAACGTACATGATGTAAAATTGCTAGGAAGAGGAATTATCGATCATTCTATAAAAGGAGGTATTCGTATTGCGAATTCCCGAGATGTCTATGTAGAAGGAATTGTTGCTACTCAATGTGCGACAGGAGGGTCGGAAAATGTTACTATCCGTAATGTCAAAAGTATTAGTTATTATGGGTGGGGAGATGGCATGAATGTTTTTGCGAGCAATAACGTATTATTTGATGGTGTCTTCTGCCGTAACTCAGATGATTGTACAACTGTTTATGGCACTCGTTTGGGATTTGAAGGAGGTTGTCGGAATATAACAATGCAGAATTCCACTCTTTGGGCAGATGTAGCCCATCCTATTTTTATTGGAATTCATGGTAATTCTAAAGCTCCCGAAGTTTTGGAAGATCTGAATTATATTAATATTGATATATTGGATCATAGAGAGAAACAAGTCGATTATCAAGGATGTATGGCTATTAATGCAGGTGATAACAATTTAATACGCAATGTTCATTTTGAGGACATCCGTGTTGAGAATTTCCGTCAGGGGCAACTTGTCAATTTACGTATCTTTTATAATGAAAAATACTGTACTGCTCCCGGAAGAGGAATTGAGAACGTATTGTTTAAGAATATATCCTATACCGGAGAGAATGCGGAACTTTCTATTATTGAAGGATATGATGAAAAACGTAAGGTAAAGAACATACGTTTTGAAAATTTGAAAATAAATGGAAAATTGATTGATGATAATATGCCGGACAAACCTCGGTGGTATAAGACTTCAGATATGGCACGCATATATGTAGGACCTCATGTGGAAAATATTGTTTTTACAAGTGATGTAGCTCAGTCACAACGTCGTTTTGTTCATCCGGGTATTACTTATACGCAAGGTGACCTCGATCGTATGAAAGCAATGGTAGAGGCCAGACAAGAACCTTATTATTCTACCTTTTTGAAATTGAAGGAGTCTTCTTATTCATCACTTGATGCACCTGTGGTGAATCGTGGAGAGCAAATAAAGGAAGGGCGATTTAATGCTACAATCGGGGTGGATGGGCGTCGTGCTCATGATTTAGCTCTTCTTTGGCACTTGACAGGAGAAGAAGCCTATGCACGTAAGGCTGTAGAATATTTGAATGCAAATTCTTATTATACTAATACTAGTAGCCGTGGTACAGGACCGTTGGATAATGGGAAAATTTATTTGTTGATTGATGCGGCTGAAATGATGAGAGATTATTCTGGATGGACACGGCAAGATCAGCAACGTTTCAAAGATATGCTGGTTTATCCGGGGTATAGTAATACGGAAAATTATTCTGCTAAATATGCTAATTATCTGGATGATACAAAAAATGGAGTAACTTTTTATTGGAATATCTATAATTTTGATGCAGCGCGTTTCGGTAATCAAGGATTGTTTGCAGCACGCAGTATGATGGCAATGGCTATCTATCTTGATAATGAGATAATGTATGACCGTGCTTATCGCTATTTACTGGGAATGAAACATCGTAAAGATGATTTGCCATATCCTTCAGGACCGGCTATTTCCAGCGATCAACCCATTCATGTTTCTCCTACTATGATTGATTATAAATTGTTACAACGGAAGAATGATATTCAGGATTATGGTTATGACGAACAGCTTCAATATTATATTTATCCTAATGGTCAGTGTCAGGAATCCAGTCGTGATCAGGGACATGTATTAGCCGGGTTGCACAATTATGTTGCTATTGCAGAAATGGCATGGAATCAGGGGGATTCTTTATATAGTAGTTTGGACAATCGTTTATTGCTCGGGCTAGAATGGAGTTATCGTTATAACCTGTCAAGTATTCAATCTTACAAAAAACAGGAAACACCTTGGGAGCCAACAGGATTAACAAAGGATATGAATGAAGTCACATTTGATAACGGGAAATATCTCCAGATAAAAAGTCGTAGCGGACGTTGGGAGTCTGTGAATATCTCCTCTCATGGACGGGGAGATGTTGCCGGGACAGGAGGAACCAGAGAAATGGCATTGGCACATTATGCGGTGCGTAGTGGATTACCGGCTGAAAAATATACCTGGTTACAGCGTTATCGTGATTATATGATAGAACGTTATGGATGTGAGAATTGGGGAGTAGCCCCGAATTGGTTTTATGAGTGGACTGGTTGGGGGACTTTAACTAAGCGACTGACCCCTTGGATGGCAGGTGATCCGGTTACTTTTTCTACAGGTAAGCGAGTTTCCGGTTTGCATCAATTGCCCAGTACAATTTTGGCTGCTGATTATGATTATTATTGTATATCAGAAAATCCTGAAGGGCATACCTATCATAATATAGGGACAGTACGTGGAAATGAGTATCGTCCGGATGGAGCAGTTGAATTACAGAAAATAGATAATAAATACGTAGTGGTTCAGGTAGAAGACGGCGAGTGGATGAATTATACTGTCAATATCCCTAAAAGTGGAGCTTATGCTGTTTATCTTACTTATTCGGCAAATTCCTCTTCACATGTAGCAATGGCCTCTGATCAGGGATTAGAAATCTCGTCTTCGATCCCTTCTTCTAAAAAGTGGAAAGAAACAAAACTTGGCGAACTTTCACTTTCGGCTGGTGCCTGTGTATTGCGTTTACGTGTTGACAAGGCCGGACAAAAGTTATGTCTCAGTGCTTTCCGATTGGAAAAAGTAGAAAGGGATAGATAAAGTGGTGATATGATATAAGTATGTGTGAAGCATTTTTTAGGGAGTAATTAACGTATTACTTAAGTAATTTGTAGGAAAATATAGAGAAAGAACAGAAAAATGATCATTATGATATTATAAATTACTATTTTTGTGCACTCTGTTACAGGATGATATTCTGATCCTGATAATTGAACCGTTGAGCATGTTTTATATTATAAATGATAGATATATGAAATTATTAATTTTTATTTCGTTATTTGGAGGCTTATTGTTAGCCTCTTGCGGTAGCAGTAGTTCACAAAAAAATGCAAGTACACAAGAAGTAAATCCGGCAGACACTATTTATTTAGGTGATTTACGTGAAAAATTTGAAGGAGATAGTATTTTCTTTAAGGTGGTTGCTCCTGACTTGATGCTGATGGATTACCAGTATTTCTGGGCGGCTACAGAGTCTGAAGCTGTGGAGAAAGGACTGACTAAAGAATATTATAAGCGTGTTAAGAAAGAAATTTCAGAAACCAATGAAGCAATTAAAAAAGGTGTAATGAAAGGTGCGGATGTAAAACGTATACCGGATTTCCAAGAAGGACAAAAGAAATAAATCGTTTCAAAGAGAAATTGATTATTGCTATGATAGATAAAAAGAAGGGAGATGTTAAATATGACTTCTCCCTTCTTTTTTGCATCAATGTCTGGTGAAAGAGAATCATAATTTCATCTGACGTTTTATTTCATCATCCACTACCGTCATCATACCCTCTACTTGCGCCAGTGCCAGCATACGTCCATAAAAAGAATAGCCTGGATTATACCCCTTGTCTTCATCTCCCAGCATCATTCTCCCGTGATCAATGCGCATAGGTAATCCCGGATTTTCTTTCTCAAAGATTCGGATAAGGTCAATGATATGTCCTCTTCCTGCCAGGTGAGAACTTTCAATGAAGTTTCCACCCGGCATGGCGGCTGTGCTGCGTAGGTGTATAAAGTGCGTACGCTTAGCAAACTTCTTTGCCAATTCGCGGGTATCATTGTGTTCGCCGGCACTCAAGGAACCTGCACAGAATGTCAGTCCGTTGTGCGGATTGTCTACTGCATTCAGAAACCAGGCTATATCTTCTTCATTGGTGACGATACGAGGAAGACCAAGAACCTGGAATGGAGGATCGTCGGGATGCACGCACATATTCACTCCGTACTCTTCGCAAACCGGCATAATGGCAGAAAGAAAGTGACACATATTTTCTCGCAGGATGTCACGGTTAATATCTTTGTACAAAGTTAACAACCGTTTGAAAAGGACGACCGGTTCTTTGTCTCCTTCTTTGATGTTCCCATTGACAAATCCTTGTGTCTTAACGATAATGGTATCAATCAGATCATCCTTCTCTTTTTCGGTGATCACTTGATCCAGTTCGGAAACTTTATGAAGTTCTTCTTCCGTATAATCCTTTTCAGCCCCTTCCCGTTCCAGTATCTTCATGTCGAAATAGGCGAAACGGATACGGTCATAATACAATGAGCTAGTACCGTCGGGGCAGAGGTACTGCAAGTCTGTACGTATCCAGTCGATGACTGGCATAAAGTTATAGCAAACAGTTTTTATTCCACATTTACCTAGATTGGTAAGGCTTACTTTGTAGTTCTCTATCAACTGTTCACGTTCTGTCCCACCATATTTGATCGCTTCGCATACGGGCAAACTTTCTACTACAGACCAGCGCAGTCCGTATGATTCTATATAGGATTTCAGATCATTAATCGCTTCTATTGTCCATATTTCTCCGTTCGGTATGTCGTGCAAAGCTGTAACAATCCCTTCCACACCTATTTGCCGGAGCATTGGCAAGGTAATCTTGTCTTTCATGCCAAACCATCTCCATGTTTTTTCCATCATAGTTTCTTCTCTTTATACGCCGCTGAATGCACTGAATCCACCGTCGATAGGCAACATTGCACCGGTTACAAAACTGGCAGCTTCGCTACACAAAAATTGTACGGCACCGTTCAATTCTTTAATATCACCAAAACGGTTCATCGGTGTCTTGGCTAAAACCTTTTTGCTTCTGTCAGTCAGCGAGCCATCCGGATTGATAAGTACGCGACGGTTCTGATCGCCGATAAAGAAACCGGGAGCAATGGCATTTACACGGATGCCGTCACCATATTTCAGAGCCATCTCACTGGCAAGCCATTGTGTAAAGTTAGCTACAGCTGTTTTTGCAGCCGAATACCCCGGCACACGGGTGATGGCACTATAAGCAGCCATAGAAGACACATTGATAATGCAACCTTTTTTCTGCTCTGCCATCACTTTACCAAAGATCATAGACGGATAGACTGTACCGTTCATATTCAGACTGGTCACTTTCTCCCAACAGGAAATGTCCATATCATAGAAGTTCTGATCCGGTTCAAGAGTGGCTCCCGGCATGTTGCCTCCGGCAATATTCAACAGAATATCAATCTGTCCCCATTGGGTAACAATCTCTTCCGCTACTTTTTCCAGACTGGCGATGTCCAGCACGTCTCCAATAATACCGATAACATCCTGACCATATTGTTTAAGTTCTTCTATACGGTTGTCCAGTTGTTCCTGACGGATGTCGATAGCTACAACTTTTGCTCCCTGCTGTACAAAGTGCTGGGCGATATTTCCTCCCAACACACCACCTGCTCCGGTAATTACAGCTACCTTACCGGCAATACTAAATAATTCGTTCATGGTTTTCTTTATTATTTATATGAATTGATGCAAAAGTAGCTGCTTTTTGAATGTGATGTTGTGCTTATTTTTGCAAGATGTTTGTTTATATTTGCAGAAATGTATGAAAGAAAAGAGACTTTTATAAAAAGAATTGAGAAGTAGTGTTTCTTTGGGAGACAGATTGAGTATAATAATTAATTCGTTCGTATATATTGGAAGAACGGATAAACATGAATTTAAATAGAATGAAGAAAAGTATCTTGCTTTTACTGTTGGTAATACCGACATTGACAAAGGCACAGAATGTGATGACAGAAACCCGCCGGGAACTGACTTCCCCAGACGGAGCGTATCGGTTCACCTTTTACCAGCGTTCGTTCGGAGAGGATAATGCACGAATGTATTATACGCTGACATATAAGAATCGTCCTGTAGTGGAGGAGGGTGAACTTGGTGTACAGATAGAGAATCAATTGTTTGAATCGGCATTGGGAGTACCGAACGATACTTGCCATTTTTGGTGCGAGAATCTGAAATTAACGGATACTGATCATCGGAAAAACGATGCAACATGGAAACCTGTATATGGAGAACGTGCCGAAGTTCGGGACTGTTATAATGAAATGACTTTAAAGTTTCGTAAAGGTGAGGGACAAGGGATGACTGAAGGCGGTTACGACAAACGTAAAAACTACTTTATGAATATTATCGTCCGTGCCTATAACGAAGGAGTGGCATTCCGTTATCATTTTCCGGAAACGACCAATGGGCTATTTTTACATATTACAGGTGAACGGACAAGTTTCACAATGCCTGAAGGTACAATGGCTTACTATGAACGTTGGGCACAAGGTCCTTATGAGCTTCGTCCCCTGTCAGGGTGGGGAAAAGAGGAAAGTGAACGCCCTTTGACTATGAAACTGCCAGATGGATTGACTGTTGCATTACTGGAAGCGGAGATGGTGGATTATGCTCGTGGAAAATTCCGTTTGTCTGCAGAGAAGCCTTCAACACTGGAAACTAGCTTGTATAGCAGCGTTGACATTATTTCTCCCTACAGTACCCCTTGGCGTGTCATTATGGCTGCCGAACGTCCGGTCGATTTGATCAATCATAATGATTTGGCTTTGAATTTAAATACTCCTTGTCGGATATCAGATATTTCTTGGATTAAGCCTGGGAAAGTATTCCGTTCTGGAGACTTAAAACAGGAGAAAGTAAAAGCAGCCATTGATTTTGCAGCGGAACGTGGCATTCAATATGTACATATGGATGCAGGATGGTATGGCCCGGAAATGAAAATGAGTTCGGATGCTACTACGGTTTCTCCGGATAAAGATCTTGATATTTCTGCTTTATGTAAATATGCAGAATCTAGAGGCATTGGATTAATGGTCTATGTCAATCAACGTGCTTTGGTTCAACAGCTAGATTCTTTATTGCCATTGTATAAAAAATGGGGATTGAAAGGAATTAAATTCGGTTTTGTACAGATAGGTAATCAGCATTGGAGTACGTGGCTACATGATGCAGTCCGTAAATGTGCGGAATATGAAATGATGGTGGATATTCATGATGAATATCGTCCAACCGGTTTCAGTCGTACCTATCCCAATTTGATGACGCAAGAAGGTATCCGTGGAAATGAAGAGATGCCGGATGCGACACACAATACCATTCTCCCTTATACTCGTTTTCTGGCAGGCGCAGGAGATTATACACTCTGTTATTTTAATAGTCGTGTGAAAAACACCAAAGCACATCAATTGGCAATGGCAGCCGTATATTACAGTCCTTTGCAATTTATGTTTTGGTATGATAATCCTGCTATGTATAAAGGTGAGGAGGAACTGGAGTTCTGGAAAGCCATCCCGACTGTTTGGGATGAAAGTCGTGCATTAGATGGAGAAATAGGTGAATATATTGTGCAGGCTCGTCGTTCCGGAAAAGAATGGTTTGTGGGAGCAATGACAAATACAGAAGCGCGTACCATTACGTTAACCACGGATTTTTTGAAACCGGGAACGAAGTATATAGTCAACTTGTATGAAGATGACGACAAGTTGAATACACGTACAAAGGTTCGTACTACTCATAAGAAAATAAAAGCCGGAGATAAGCTAACTTTGAAGTTAAAGTCCTCCGGTGGTGCTGCACTGCATTTTACTCTTGCTGAGTAGAGTTGTGTCTGCGATAGGCCTCTATCGCAGACTTAACCGAACCGTGTAGCAACAGAAGTGCCTCAGCCTTTTCGTAGTCCAGATGGAGTTCTTCAATGATCATGCGCGTTCCCCGATCAATGAGTTTTTGGTTACTCAATTGCATATTGACCATTTTATTTCCTTGCACGCGTCCCAGTTCAATCATGATAGTAGTGCTGATCATATTCAGAATCATCTTTTGAGCAGTACCCGATTTCATCCGAGAACTTCCTGTCACATACTCCGGACCGACAATCACTTCTATCGGTACATCAGCTTCGGTAGCCATCGGCGAATTTGGATTACTGGTAATGCAGCCGGTCAGTATTCCGTGTTCCCGTGCTGTACGCATGGCTCCGATCACATAAGGAGTGGTGCCGGATGCTGCAATTCCGATGACTGTATCTTCACTATTGATATGATGCTGCAATAACTCTTCCCATCCGCGGGACATATCATCTTCCGCATTCTCGACGGGATTGCGCAAGGCGGTATCTCCTCCGGCGATTAGTCCGATAACTACGGTGGGAGGCATACCGAAAGTCGGAGGTATTTCGGAAGCGTCGAGTACACCTAAACGTCCGCTTGTTCCGGCCCCCATATAGAATATTCTCCCACCTTTTTTTACTCGGGGAATAATTAATGTGACCAGTTTCTCTATTTGTGGGATTGCTTTCTGCACGGCATCCGCTACTTTATGGTCTTCAGTATTGATATCTTCCAGAATCTCTTTTACCGATTTCTTGTCGAGGTCATCATAGAGCGATGGTTGCTCTGTTATCTTGATAAATTCCATGATTGATCATTTAAAGCACTAATTCTTTGAACAAACGCTCCAAGGTAGCATCCAAATCCTCGGAAAATCCGGGATGCGGGCGGGATACTTGTATACATGAGCTTTTTACAGCGGTCAGCCACCGGAAACGATCGGGGACATCCATGCTTGCTATCATTCCCCCTTCCTTACTACCCGAACAAATCCTGTCGAAGACATGCAGTCCTTCTTTCAGACAATTCATATCCAGTTCGGAAGAAAACAGTTTCAGTTTATTCTCATCTATCGTATAAAGTGATTTGAGGTATTTGCATCGTTTGGAGAACAGTACAATACCTACATTGATAAATTCTTCACGTTCTACTTTGGGAACGAAACGAATGGTTGCGTATTCATATAAGTGCCTTTCTTGCATGTTGCGCTTCATTTACAAATAGTTCGGAATGCTTGATCCTTTCCTCTAAAAATTGAATATAAATATCTCTCAGGTCTTGTGGAGTTTCCTGTCCTTCCGTCCAGTTCAACCAGTCGTCGGGGACGGTATTGACTATTTCCCGTATCTTATCGGAGGTTAGTAACTGTCTGAATGCCATATCTGTTTCTTTCAGTTGGTCGGCAAATGGCAATAAAACATGATCTTTTATCTGCACGAATGGGGTGAGTGCCTGTTTCTGCCAGTTGGTCCAGCTATGTTGGAAGTAAAGGGAAGCTCCATGATCGATCAGCCATAATTCTTTATGCCACATCAGCATATTGGTATTCTTGATGGTACGGTCCACATTTGTCAGAAAAGCATCCATCCACACAATCTGTGAGGCGGTTTTACCATCCACTTGATGTACGACAGGATCGAAGGTCAATGCTCCGGACAAGAAATGCAAACCGATATTCAATCCACGGCTCCATTGCAGTAAATCCTGTATCTCTTCATCTGCTTCCGTTCGGCCGAAAGCTTCATCTAAATTCAGGAAGATGATCTCCGGTACTCTGAAGCCCAGAGTACGGGCTATTTCTCCTCCGATCAATTCAGCGATAAGGGCTTTGGTTCCGTGCCCTGCTCCTCTGAATTTTACGACATATTTGAACTCATCGTCAGCTTCAGCCAAAGCCGGCAATGATCCGCCTTCCCGCAGGGGAAGAATATATCTAGTTACGTTTGCTGTACGTAAATCCATATCACTCCTTTCTTAATTGAGAATAAAGATACGACGTTTTTGTGAAATTGTCGATGAAAGAGTTCCTATAATAATAGTTTTTTTATATTTTTCGGTTGAGTATACTTTGGTTTCGTTACGTATTACATAAAATAACGATAAATGAATGGAACATGAAACTACTTCGATTTTTAGTATTTGGAATATTAGTGTTTATGTTATGGCCGGAATGTATAGCGGCGGAATGGCAGTGGTCTGTACAAATACCCGGCATTATTTCTAACGAAACTGATGATCATCCACAGGCATTCCTATGGATACCTTCTGATTGTGCCCAGGTAAGAGGTGTGATGATAGGTACTCACAATATGACAGAGGAAACCCTGTTTGAGAATCTTCTGTTTCGGGAGAAAATGTCCGAAATGGGTATGGGCTTGATCTGGATTACTCCGGGCTGGGACCAGAAATGGGATGTATCTGCCGGAAGTCAGAGGGCATTTGAGCAGATGTTGGAGGACTTTGCCGCTATCAGCGGTTACAATGAATTAAAATACGTTCCGATTGTTCCTTTCGGACATTCGGCGATGGCAACTTATCCTTGGAATTTTGCAGCATGGAATCCCGAACGGACATTGGCTGTCATATCCTTTCATGGAGACGCACCGCGTACTAATCTTACCGGATATGGCCGTGATAACATGGAGTGGGGGAAACGTACTATTGACGGCATTCCCGGCTTGATGATCGAAGGAGAATATGAATGGTGGGAAGATCGCGTAAATCCGGCATTGGCGTTTCGCCTGATGTATCCCCGGAGTTGCATCTCGTTTCTTTGTGATACTGGGCGCGGACATTTTGATATTGCAGACCGTACAGCAGTATACCTTGCATTGTTTCTGAAGAAAGCCATGGAGTACCGATTGCCGGAAACGTATGATGTAGATAAGCCCGTGATGCTGAAGAAATTGAATCCGGAAAACGGATGGCTTGCCGAGCGTTGGCATCCTGACCAAAAGAGACGTGCTAAAGCAGCTCCCTTCAAACAATACAAAGGCGATCCGCATGATGCCTTCTGGTATTTCGATAAAGAGATGGCTGACATGACAGAAGAACGTTATCGTCAGGAAAGAGGGAAAAAACCGCAATATCTTGGTTTTGTACAAGAGAACAGCCTTCTTGCATATCACCCGAAGTCTCATGTGAAAGTTGCCGCCCGTTTCCTGCCGGAGGAAGATGGACTAACTTTTCATCTGAAAGCTGTATTTACGGATAGTCTGCATACAACCATCTCCGACGAACATTCATCGACCTTTCCCGAAATAACCCGCATCTGCGGACCGGTACAGAAGGTGAATGATACTACTTTTACTGTTCGTTTCTACCGCATGGGAATGTATAATAAGCGTCGCACAGGAGACATCTGCCTCTTGGCGAGTCATGACGGTGATAATCAATATAAAAGTACAGTGCAGGAACTTAGTTTCCGGATTCCTTACCGTAACACGGAGGGGAAACGACAGTATATACTTTTCCCAGGCATTGGGGATGTGAAGGCAGGGACGGAGTCCGTCACTCTTCGGGCTACTTCCGATTGCGGACTGCCTGTATATTATTATGTGAAAGAAGGCCCTGCGGAAATCGACGGAAACAAACTTGTATTTACTCCGATACCTCCTCGCTGTAAATATCCGTTGAAGGTGACAGTAGTTGCCTGGCAATATGGGCTGGCGGGAAAGGTACAGACAGCAGAGCCGATAGAACGAAGTTTCTTTATTTATCAATAATATGGAATAAAACGAAAGCTTATGAAACGATCAATTAGAATTAATTTCATTGTATTGAGTGTTGAACAGCGCTTATTCGTATCTTATTGAAAAGGATACAAAGAATGATTATGAATAAGAAAAATCTAGTTGTAATAGCATGGTTGGCAGTGTCGACTATGATGTCCGCCCAGTCTGTATACCCCGGTCAGCATCAGGGAAAAATGAAAAAAGAGACAGTGGCTCCAATTCGGGTACAGAGTTTTGATTTAAAGGATGTCCGCCTCTTAGCGAGTCGTTTTCGTGATAATATGTTGCGGGATTCGGCATGGATGACTTCTCTTGATGTGAATCGTCTGTTACATAGTTTCCGGACCAATGCCGGTGTCTTTGCAGGTCGTGAAGGCGGCTATATGACTGTAAAAAAACTCGGTGGCTGGGAATCTCTGGACTGCGAACTTCGCGGACATACTACCGGACATTTGCTTTCAGCTTACGCATTGATGTACGCTGCTACCGGAAGTGAGATTTTCAAACTTAAAGGAGATAGCCTTGTAAATGGATTGACCGAAGTGCAGAATGCACTTAAAGGAGGATATTTGAGCGCATATCCCGAAGAACTGATCAACCGCAATATTCAGGGAAAGAGTGTCTGGGCACCTTGGTATACCTTGCATAAACTTTATTCCGGTCTGATAGACCAATACTTATATGCAGATAATCAGCAGGCTTTGAGTGTGGTGACCAAAATGGGCGACTGGGCTTATAACAAACTGAAACCGCTTAGTGAAGAGACACGCCGGTTAATGATACGTAATGAGTTCGGGGGAATCAACGAATCATTTTATAATTTATATGCCATCACAGGCGACGAGCGTTATCGTTGGTTGGCGGAATATTTCTATCATAATGACGTGATCGACCCACTGAAAGAACTTCGGGATGATTTGGGAACCAAACATACAAATACATTTATCCCGAAAGTAATTGCAGAAGCTCGCAACTATGAATTGACACAGAATGAGACGAGTAAAAAACTTTCAGAGTTTTTCTGGCATACCATGATTGACCATCACACCTTTGCTCCGGGATGCAGCAGTGATAAAGAGCATTTTTTCGACCCGAAGAAATGCTCTAAACACTTGACTGGTTATACCGGTGAAACATGTTGCACCTACAATATGTTGAAACTTAGTCGCCATCTTTTCTGCTGGACCGGTGATTCTTCTATTGCCGATTACTACGAGAGAGCATTATACAATCATATCCTTGGACAGCAAGACCCGGAAACAGGGATGGTAACTTATTTCCTTCCGTTACTTTCCGGCTCTCATAAACTGTATAGCACCAAAGAAAATTCTTTCTGGTGTTGTGTAGGCAGTGGATTTGAGAATCATGCCAAATATGGAGAAGCCATCTATTACCATAATGATAAAGGCATCTATGTGAATCTGTTTATTCCTTCCCAAGTGACTTGGAAAGAAAAAGGACTGACGCTTCTTCAGGAAACCGATTTTCCGAAGGAAGAGACTACTCGGCTCACTCTTCGTGCAGAAAAGCCAAGGCATACTACTATTTATTTGAGATATCCCTCATGGAGTAAAAATGTGAAGGTACTTGTGAATGGTAAAAAGGTGTCAGTGAAACAGAAACCGGGTTCTTATATCGCTATTACCCGTGAATGGAAAGATGGTGACCGTATTGCGGCCACTTATCCCATGCAGATCGAACTGGAAGCTACTCCCGATAATCCGAATAAAGTAGCTTTGCTGTATGGACCGTTAGTACTTGCCGGAGAACGGGGAACGGAAGGAATGCAGGCACCTGCTCCCTTCTCTGATCCTGCTCTTTACAACGATTATTATACTTATAATTTTCATGTTCCTGCCGATCTGCGTACATCATTGAAAATAGACGTGAAACACCACGAACGAACATTGCACCGTGTGGGAAAAGACTTGAAATTTACTACGGAGCAAGGAGATGTGATCCGTCCGCTTTATGATTTGCATCACCAGCGTTATGTAGTGTATTGGGATTTACAAGATTGATTTAATTTAATGAACAGGCACGAATAAATTATTCGGGTGCATTGAGTAAATACTTCCGCCTCTTCGTATTTGTCTATTAGCATTAGCAAATACGGAGAGGCGACTTTTTAGATAAGGAACCGCTCTCTTTTGGAGATTTTTGTGTATGTTTGTCACATGTTTAATATGATAAAGCCCGTTGGCAGGTGAAAAGCACGATTAAATATTTGGTTCTTATAATAATGTGTTGGGTTTGCGGGGAAAACTTGCAGGCACAACCCTATATGTTTCGTAATGTCGTTATGTCCGACGGCCTTTCCGGTTTGTTGGTGAATGCTATTTATAAAGACTCGGAAGGTTTCATCTGGTTGGGGACAGACAACGGCCTCGACCGTTTTGACGGTGTGAAGGTGAAGCATTTCGAATTCCACGGAGTAGATTCGGGAAGAAAGAAACGGGTGAACTGTATTACAGAAACCGATAACAAGCAACTATGGATCGGAAATGGAATCGGACTCTGGCGGCTGAATCGCTCCGGTAGTGAATTGCAGAGAATCGTTCCCGAGAAGATCGACTGTGCCGTCAATGCTTTGTTGGCAGATGGAGATGTACTTTATATAGGTACGGAGAGAGGACTGTTTATTCAGAAAGACGGTCAGTTGCTTCAGGTACAGACCGATAAGAATATGCTGGCAGCCTGTAACCGGATCATGGATCTCTGTCTGAATGAAGATAAGAGTGTACTTTGGTTGGCAACAGTGCAAGGGTTATTTTCTTATTCGCTGAAAGATGGTCAGATTAATTCCTGGCATTTCAGAGAGAATGTTCCCGAAGCCGATTATTTCCGTTGTCTGACCCGCATAGGTGAAACGCTGTATCTGGGTACCATGAGTCAGGGAGTCGTCTGTTTCGATATCCCGAAACAGACATTTGCCCATACGGTTTCTTTGGGATGCGATGTGATATCTGATATTTCCGGTGATGGAAAGGAGACGGTGTACATCGCTACAGATGGAAATGGGGTTCATTTCCTTTCTCACAAAGACCGGAAAGTGGTTCGCCGCTTTTTCCATGATGTGAATGATAAAGAAGGGATTCGCAGTAATTCTATCTACTCATTACTGGTGGATGACAGGGGTGCAGTCTGGGTAGGACATTTCCAAGCCGGATTGGATTATTCACTGTATCAAAACGGACTGTTCCGTACGTACGCTTATCCTCCTCAGTTTAACTCTGCCAATTTATCAATTCGTTCGTTCGTAAACCGGGGACCGGAGAAAGTGATTGGTTCGCGTGACGGATTGTTCTATATTAACGAAGCTACCGGCATAGTGAAAAGTTTCGTGAAACCGGTTCTTACGTCCGATCTGATCCTTACCATTTGCTTCTATGAAGGTGAATATTATATCGGTACGTATGGCGGTGGCATGATGGTATTAAATCCGCAGACGCTATCTCTCAAATACTTTACACAGGGTGATACGGAACTCTTTCAGAAAGGACATATCTTCTGTGTAAAACCGGATAATAGAGGAAATCTTTGGATTGGCACCTCACAGGGATTATTTTGTTACAACGGACAGACAAAGCAAATCAAAAACTTCACCAGCGCCAACTCTCAGTTGCCCGAAGGAAATGTCTATGAAGTAAGTTTCGACTCTACCGGAAAAGGCTGGATTGCTACGGAAACGGGCATGTGCATCTATGATCCGGCTTCCCAAAGTCTTCGTTCCAACGTATTCCCGGAAGGATTTGTACACAAAGATAAAGTACGTACTATTTATGAAGATGCAGAACATAATCTTTATTTTATTCGTGAGAAAGGCAGCCTGTTTACTTCTACCTTAGCAATGGACCATTTTCGCAATCAATCGGTACTTTCTACGCTTCCCGATAACTCGCTGATGTCAATAACAGAAGATAATCAAGGTTGGCTGTGGGTAGGCTGCAACAATGGATTACTGCGTATTAAAGAAGAGGGAGAGGAGTATGACTCCTTCACCTTCAATGACGGAGTGCCGGGACCGACTTTCACTAACGGAGCGGCTTATAAAGATGAAAAAGGACTGTTGTGGTTTGGCAATACCAAAGGGCTGATTTATGTAGATCCGAAACAGGTAGATGAGGTACGTGGTAAGGTCCGTCCGATTGTCTTTACGGATATTCTGGCTAATGGAGTTTCCATCAATAAATCATCATTGAAGTATAATCAGAACAATCTTACTTTCTGTTTTACCGATTTTGCGTATGGATTGCCTTCTGCCCTGCTATATGAGTATAAACTGGAAGGAGTGGACAGTGACTGGAAGTTGTTAACAGCACAAAGTGAGGTTTCGTATTATGGACTTTCTTCCGGGACATATACATTCTGTGTACGTATTCCGGGCAATGAACAATCAATGGCCACTTATAAGGTGACTGTGCAGCCGATGATTCCTTGGTGGGGATGGGTGATTCTCGCTATATCGATTATTCTGATTGTTGTTCTGATGAGATATTATGTGCGGAAATCTGCGCCATTGGTTACGGAAGTGCACGAGCTCTCATCCGAAGAAGAAGAGGAAGAAGAAAAGACGGCGGAATCGGAAGCACATCCTGCAGAAGAAAAATATAAGACCAACCGTATGAGCGAAGCCGAATGTAAAGAGCTTCATGACAGGCTCGTTGCCTATGTGGAGAAAGAAAAACCTTATATTAATTCCGACCTGAAAATGGGAGAACTTGCAGCCGCATTGCATACTTCTTCCCATTCCTTGTCCTATCTGCTCAATCAATATCTTAATCAGTCATACTATGACTTTATTAATGAGTATAGGGTTGCCCAGTTCAAGAAAATGGTGGAGGATAGTGATTACTCCCGTTATACATTGACTGCATTGGCAGAACTATGTGGCTTCAGTTCACGTGCTTCTTTCTTCCGCTCTTTTAAGAAAAGTACCGGACTTACTCCGAACGAGTATATTCGCAGTATCGGGGGGACGGCTAAAGATGAATAAATGATGGCAATTGAAAATTGAAGTACTTCTTTTATCGGGTTCATGTACATCTTTTATCTATGTCTAGTACTTGATTGATCGGAATGTCCTACTTGTCTATCAGATTTCTTGTACTTGTCTTTACTTATTCTAGTACCTCTTTTCTTTCATTCTTGTAGTTATCTTGGATTAGTGAGCTTATTGTCCGTATTCTATACTGTTTGCGAAGGGCCTTTTTGCTACTGCCACTGCCAACTGCCACTTAGTGCCTGTCTGACGGTAGATTTGAAAATTTACTTTTTTGCTATTTCTTGATTATCAGTGATATATATTATTATTGTTAGGAAATCCATTTTTAATATATTCCATTTCTGTATAGTACTGTCAGTACTTTATAATCATCTTGTTTGTCCATATATATTGATGGCTTATGTGAAGGGATATATTGGGAGGAGATTACGACCAAAATTTAGATAATGTTAAATATGTATTACATGTAATTTCTTTTTGTAGCTTTATTTACTCTTAAAATAAGCATTAAGGTGTCAGTTGTCAGTATTGTCAGTAAAAAGGAGATTAGTTTTTGAATAAACTGTTGATAATTAGTGTAATATGAATGTACGGGATATTCCTCTTTGCTGTTATTTCTATAAATGTACTGACATAATGAATGTTAATACACTGTTCATGTCTTTAAGATTATACTTTACATTGATTGGATACTCCAAATGCTGGTTTATAATTTTTTCTATGATGTGTTTGAATGGTAGGCGTACATTCCGATGGAACAGCTATAAATGATGAGAAATGAACTGTCAGTCTTCTTATTATGCTCAAACGAAGTCTCATTTTATAAAGTGAGACTTCGTTTGATAGGTATGTAAGTGGTTGTAAATCATATGCTTAAATAAAATAAAGTCTACCTAGATGCGTTGAGATTCATCTCCTTTGTTTTTTGAAATCATTCTCCGGAATTGCCTTTATATTTGCATCGTGTTCAAAACCGAAAAAGATAGTATTATGGAGACAACAGCTTACACTTCCGACAACATTATCACCCGTTCTTACGAGGAATATCATCAGGTAATCTTAAACTATATTACCTATCGGATTGCTCACCGTTATGAAGCGGAGGATTTAACTCAGGATGTATTTGTGCGTCTGATGGATTACAAACAGATGCTCCGTCCGGATACAGTAAAATACTTCCTCTTTACGATCGCACGCAATTTAGTGACCGACTATATCCGTCGTTATTATAAAAAGCAGGAGATAGATAGTTACCTCTATGATTTTACTGTCACTTCTTCTAATGATACTGAAGAGAAAATCATTGCTGATGATTTGGCTTCTATAGAACGAGGTCAGCTTACTATTTTCCCGGAACAGCGCCGGGTGGTTTATATCTTAAGCAGATATGAAGATAAAACTTCTACAGAAATTGCGGAAGAATTGCAGCTTAGCCGGCGTACAGTTGAGAATCATCTCTTTTTGGGACGCCGGGATATGCGGGAGTTCTTCAAGAAATGTATTTAATCTTATTATTTAATAAATACCCTTTGTGCTTATGGAAAAAGAGTTAGAATCTATCCAGAGACATTTAGATGCCTCATCTAATTTTAAAAAACAAGAATTTTATACTATTTTTAAACCTCAAATTTAATTTTATGAAACAAAGAGGATTAATTTTTAATTCGCGGCCTGACAAAACCATTGCGTTAGTGTTAGGATTGATGTTGGGACTATGTCCTGTTTCAAAGGCATGGGCCGATACAAATATGAATGATAGCCAGATTGTGGCGCAAACCCAGAAGAGGGTGAAAGGGCAGGTGGTAGATGCGACGGGTGAACCATTGATTGGCGTCAACATCAGTGTTACAGGAGGAACTGAAGGTACTATAACGGATATCGATGGAAACTATTCAATAAATGTACCTGCTAAAGCGAAACTGAAATTTAGCTATATTGGCTATAAGGAACAGATTGTAGAAGTGACTACGCAGACTGTAATCAATATGAAATTGCAGGAAGATAGTGAAGTGCTGGATGAAGTTGTTGTAGTGGGGTATGGAACACAGAAGAAAGAATCACTGACAGGAGCTGTTACAGTAGTTAGTGATAAAATGATTAAAGATAAGGGAGTGCTTGCCAGTCCGGCTCAGGCATTGCAGGGGCAAGTTCCGGGAGTGATTATTACCCGAAACTCATCGGCTCCGGGTGATGAAAGCTGGAATATGAAATTACGTGGTTCTTTCTCCAAGAATAATTCTGATCCTTTGATTATTATTGATGGGGTAGAGTCTGATGCTTTTAGTCAGATAAACCCTTCAGATATTGAATCTATTAATTTCTTAAAAGATGCTTCAGCTGCTATTTATGGTAGCAAGGCTGCTGGTGGAGTAGTACTTATTCAAACAAAAAAAGCGAAGAGTGGAAAGGCCAAAATTGAATATAGCGGTTCTGTTACAGCTAAATTGGTTGGTTTGCAACCCACACTGATGAGTTTGGATGAATGGTGTGATGCGGCTACGCAAGTACGTATAAATGATGGCTTTAAATCTGATGATAAATGGTTGCAATATGTAGCTTTAGCAAAAGCGTATAGAGGACACTACATCGATCTGGATCATAGTGAGAATCCGTTTGCGACAGATTTCCATGATGTCGATGATTTTGTGTTTTTTGATACTGACTGGCAAGATATATTATGGGGAACTACAGCCTCTACCTCTCATGAGTTGAGTGTGTCCGGAGGAACGGAGAAAAATACTTATCGTTTATCTGCACGTTATATGTATGATGGAAGTAACCTGAAATGGGGTAATAATAATAATCAGCGTTATAATTTCCGTCTGACTAATAATTTCCAGGTTACGGATGCTTTCAATATTGAATCTGTCATTGCATACAATCGTCAGGATCAAGTTGCTCCTACGCAGATTAATAAAGCGTTGACATCTTCGGTTCAACAACCGGGCTTTCCTTCATCTACGATTGATGGCAAACCTTATTCATGGGGATCTTGGGGAGCACCCAACTGGTATTGTGAATTGGGAGGAGACAATAATTTAAGAGTTTCGGCTATCAATATCAGTGAAACTTTGAGATATAAGTTTAACAAGAACTTTGATGCAGTTGCCACTATGGGGTACAATACTTCTACTTCTATACGTGATATAAAGTCAGAAGCAATCGACTGGTATAATTACGCCGGAACCAGGAAAGTAATAACCAACCCGGAAAAGAGTGAGAGTTTTTATAACAAGACATTTTCGCGTACCGATATGTACACTCTTAATGCTTATCTTAATTGGCATAAAACATTGGCCGAAAAACATAATTTAGCAGCAATGTTAGGTGTGCAATATAGTTTTAAAGATTACGATTACACAGCTACCAATGCCAAGAATATATTGTCTTCTCTGGATGTAATAAATGGTATCGGAGAAGTAACCTTACAAAATAAAGATAAGAATGGGCCCGAAAGATATCAAGAAGCTCTCTTATCCTATTTTTCTCGTTTGAATTACAATTATATGTCTAAATATTTGTTGGAAGGTAATTTCCGCTATGATGGTTCTTCTAAATTTCAACCGGAAAATCGTTGGGCTTTTTTCTGGGGAGTGTCCGGAGGTTGGCGATTGAGCGAGGAGAACTTTATGAAGAATTTAAATCTGTTTGATGAGTTGAAATTAAGACTCTCTTATGGGACTGTAGGAAATCAAGGGGGAATTGACCGCTATGACGGAGTCCAGCTTTATGATTTCTCACAGAATAAGGGGGCTTTAGTGGGCGACAACAAATTGTCTTATGTGAATACTAACGGTAAATTGATTAGTCTTGATCGCACATGGGAAACTATTCAGAATTATAATATCGGATTAGATTTCGGTTTGTTTGATAATCGTCTGACCGGTACAGCGGAAGTTTTTTGGAAGGTATGCAACAACATGTTGATAGATGTGACTTATCCGGCTATATTGGGAGATAAAGCACCTACGGCAAATGTTGGCAGTTTCAATGCACGTGGTTGGGAAGGAACTATAAACTGGGCTGAAAAAATCGGTAAAATCTCGTACCACATTGGAGGGACTTTTACTTATGCAACTAATAAGTTGACAGACAATGGCGGTAGTGTTGTTATTAAAGAAGGAGTGCGTTCCGATCGTGAAGGGTATCCTTTGAATTCTGTATTTGGCCTGAAATATTGTGGCAAGATTCAGACAGAGGAACAGTTAGAAAAATACATGAAGCGTTATGGTGGCAATAATACTTTAGATATGCCTAGTGCACTGCGTTTGGGTGATAATATGTTTGAAGATGTGAATCGTGATGGAAAACTGACAGAAGCTGATTATGTGTATTTAGGTACTGACGATCCGAAAATCTCCTTCTCTTTCAATGGAGGGATGGAATGGAACGGGTTTGATGTTTCCGTAGTCTTTCAAGGGGTGGGTAAACGCACTGTTTGGCGTGACGGAGATAATAGTAGTAATATAAATTGGCGTATCCCGATGCGACAGGTATATATGAACACTACTAATCAGTCTGTAGGTAATGTCTGGTCACCCGATAATCCGAATGCGCATTATCCTACTTATACCAGTGTATCCCAGATCAATAATTACAATTATCGTTGTTCCTCTTGGTCGGTTGAAGACGGTTCTTATTTACGTTTGAAAAATATAACATTGGGTTATACTATTCCTGCAACATTATTGGCTAAAACAAAAGTTATCAGTTATGCCCGTGTTTATGTTACTGGAGCCGACTTATGGGAAACAAGTAAAATAAACGATGGATGGGACCCGGAAGCTTCTCGTAAAGTCTCAGGTTATGGGCGTTATCCATTCACGCGGAATGTTACATTAGGATTAAACTTAACTTTTTAAATTTGGAATGTTATGAAATTATATAGGATAAAATATGCTTTTATAGTGGCAGTAGGTTTAATGTTGCATTCGTGTTTGGACTTGGAACCTAAAGACCAGTTGGCAGAAACAAATATATGGAGTACCCCTTCCGATTTTGAATTATTTGCTAATCAGTTCTATGGATGGAGCCGTAATTTTAGCGTAGTCGATAATCATTCGACCAAACCGTTGCATTCGGACTATAATTCAGATTTAATGACTTATAAAGATGACCGTAATCGTTTTAGTAATGGCTCGAACGCTGTTCAGGAGTCTGATGGAAATTATGGTGATGCCTATGCGCATATCCGTCGAACTAATTTGCTGCTGAAAAATGCGGAGGATTATTCTAATCAGGCGGATATAGCACAGTTTGTAGGTGAAGCAAAATTCTTTCGTGCCTACTCATATTTCGAATTGGTACAGTTATATGGTAATGCAATTATTGTTACCAAGCCTTTGAATGTAACAGACCCGGAATTAAAAGTTGCTCAGAATGATCGTAGTGAGGTTATTGATTTTATTATAAAAGACTTGGAGGACGCTGCATTATTGTTGCCCAAATATGCGGAAGTAGAAAATGGCCGTATCAGTCAAGAAGGATGTTGGGCGTTTTTATCCAGAGTAGCTTTATATGAGGGTACTTGGCAGAAATTTAGAGACAATGTGGAACGTGGAAAGTCATTGTTGGATATCGCGGCCAAAGCAGCCAAAGAGGTAATAGATAGCAAGCAATTCAGCATGTTTAATCCGGAAGCTTTGGGGGATAGTGCCCAGAAATATATGTTTATATTGGAGGATACAAAGTCTAACCCTGCCGGATTGAAAAAGGATGCTAATAAGGAGTATATTTTTTCTCGTCGTTATGATGAGATATTGAATCCTATAGGCAAGAATATCACAAAGGGCAATTTGATAAATGTGGTGTGGATTACCCGTAAGTTTGCCAATATGTATCTTTGTCAGGACGGACTTCCTATTGATAAGTCTCCGTTGTTTAAAGGATATGATAAAATGGATTCCGAATTTATGAATCGTGATAACCGGATGCGTTATACAATGGCTCGCCCACATGATAATTTCTGGAGCAACAGCAATCCGCGTGTAACTTGGAATGGAGATGCGGCAGATCTGGCATCGGCTTCCATTAAAAATTTTATCCCGAATGCCGGTACCGGATATCATAATCAGAAATGGGCTGCGGAGCGTGCCGTTAGAGATAATTATGAGGGTTATGATTTTCCTGTAATTCGTTATGCCGAGATTTTATTGAATTATGCTGAAGCTGTATTTGAACGTGATGACCGGATTTCTGATAGTGATTTAAATATTTCTTTGAATTTGGTACGTTGCCGGGTGAATAAGAAGATGCCTAAACTTTCTAATGAGTTTGTTTCTATTAATAGCCTGGATTTGAGAACAGAGATTCGTCGTGAACGTACAATTGAATTGTTTCATGAAGGATTCCGTCTGGATGATTTGAAACGTTGGAAGACAGCGGAAACTGAAATGCCGCAAGATCTTCTAGGTATTAAATGGAAAGGAACGGAGTATGAGACAGCATGGCCTAAATGTCAGTATACAAGAAATGCTGATGGTATTTTAGTACTTGAAACAGGCCGCAAATGGGCTGAAAAGAATTATTTGTTCCCTTTACCTAAGGATCAGTTACAGCTAAATCCTAATTTGAAACAAAATCGAGGATGGGAATAATGTATAGTGTACTTTAAATGATGAATGATATGAAAAATAGATATTCTTTTTTTGTGAACAAAGTTTGGGGGATTAGTCTTTTAAGTCTATGCCTTACGGTCGTTTCATGTGAAGATGAGAAACAATTTACAACGGGGATGCCTGAAGTGCAGTTAATTAATAGCATCACGTTGGACGTAACGGAACAACTGCCGGTTGCCATCGGTATGGATACTACGATTGTATATTCTATTACGCCTGAAAATCCTACAAGTTCAGAACTTTTATGGGTTTCCTCAGATGAGAAGGTAGCTACGGTATCTGAGAATGGTACGATTTCGGGTAAAACAGAAGGAAGTGCTATTATTTCTGTTACTCCTGCCATTGGCTTTGGTGTAGCCAATATCACTCAACGTACTATTAAGGTAACAGTTATTCCTGAGGTTATAAAAGCAACGGGAATTGAATTTACAAATGTTGATGGTGAGGGGAATTTGGTAAAAGAACTCTATCAAACTGATAAATTACAGTTGACTTATCGCATTTTGCCGGCTGATCACACTTATTCTTATTTGACATGGAAGAGTAGTGATGAGAGCAAAGCTACAGTTGATGAGAAAGGTGTAGTGACCGGAATAGAGCCGGGAAATGTTTCTATTTATGCTTATACACATGACAAAAGTGGTGTTGTGGGGGAATTTAAGCTCGAAATATTACCATTTATTCCTGTTGAGGATGTGAAAATAGAACCACATAATGAACTGCTGTATGTGAGTCAGGAGCTTGCTCTGGATTATTCTTTTACTCCGGAATCTGCTACTGCCAGTACCGTTGAATGGCTTTCCAGTGACGAAAAAGTCGTAACAGTGAAGCAAGGAGTGGTGACGGCAGTCGGTTTTGGAACGGCTACTGTTTCAGCTACTTGTATTTCGAACGGTAAATCTTCCTCTGTAACTCTTACTGTCGATCCGGGCTGGTGGATTTGGGATGGACGTAATAGTTTTAAGAATTGGGGAATTGCCCAGAATTATTCAAGCTTCGTTGTCCAAGATGGAAAAATGATTGTAACATGTGGTCAGCAAAATACAGAAATGAAACGTGCCGACTTAAGACTTTCCGCCAGTGATAAGGCACCGATGCATTGGGGCAATTATCCGGTGATAGCTCTTAGAACCGACCTTCCTGGAGGTGGCAAAGGTATCGGCAAGGGAGGGGTCTATACTCTAAATTTGGTTTTGACTTCCGGAACAGGTGCAAGCAAGTCCGAAAATAATGGTATTTTATTGAATGATGGTACACGTATGTTGTATTGGGATGTTGCCTCATGGGGGAAATTCTCAACTACAGAACTTTGCTACTATAAAACGTTTGAAGTAAAGGTGGCAGATATCTATAATCAGAACCTGCCAACCGGCCAGTACACTGTCTATTGGATTCGTTCCTTTAAAAGTGTTGCAGAGGCGGAAGCTTATGCCAATGCCGAAGTCGCTGCCGGTAAATAAAGCATGATATATAGATAATTATTTAATGGTTTACTAAAAGTATTTGTATGAAAAAGAATTTTATATTGATATGTATTCTATTGATCGGTAGTACATTGGGTTCTTCTTGCAGTGAGATTGAAGATGGTGTAAACAGAATGGACGAATGGGAAGATGATAAAATAGAAGTTGACTATCCTGCTAAATTTGTTCATCCCGGTATAATGCATACTACGGGTGATATTGAGCGTTGGCGTGAGATTGTTGCAAATAAGGAGCAACCGGCCTATGGCTGCTACGAGATTTTTGTTGCGGATGCCCGTTCAAAATCGGATTATGTGATGCAAGGACCTTATAAAGAGATCTACAGAGGGAATGACAATGGAAATCGACCTAGTATCCAAGGTAAATATGAGAGTGATTTTAATGCGGCTTATCAGAATTCGGTGATGTATGCTGTCACTAAAGAGGAAGCTCATGCCAAAAAGGCAACAGAAATTTTAGTGGCTTATGCGAATACCTTAGAAGCGATTGTTGCTGGTGATCAGCCTTTGCTGGCGGGTATTATGGGAGTCAAGTTTATGTATGCTGCTGAAATGATGCGTTATTTATATCCTCAGGGAATGACAGATGATAATTTTGACAAGGTCTGTACTATGTTTAAGAAAATCTTTGTTCCTGTTCTTGATGAGTTTATTGCCACTCCGGCTTATTCAAATGGAAATTGGGGAGCATCTGTGGGGATGAGTTATGTAGCAGCTGCTGTGCTTCTCAATGATATGGATATGTATAAGAAGGGGGTAGACTTTTATTTGAATGGGAATGATAATGGTACGATCAAGAATTACGTGGATGGCGATACGGGGCAATGTCAGGAAAGTGGGAGAGACCAGGCGCATACACAACTGGGATTAGCTTGCCTGTCGGTCACTTGTGAGATAGCTTACAAACAAGGTACTGATCTTTATGAAGTTTTGGACAATCGTTTGAGGAAAGGATTTGAATATACTTCTATGTATAATATCGGTCATGACGATGTTCCTTTTAAAACATGGACAGATATAACCGGCAAATATTGTAGCTGGACTAAAATATCAACTGAGGGCAGAGGACAATTTCGTCCGGTATTTGAAATGGTCTACAATCATTATGTAAATCGTAAAGGATTGAACATGGTTTATACAAAAGAAGTTCTTGATAAGATTCGTCCGGAAGGATACTACTATGAACATTTTGGTTTTGGAACGTTCTTGTTCAGTGATAAAAAGAAATAGAATAGAATCTTAAAATTATCTGTATAATGAAATATAGCGCGTTTTTTATATGTTTGTTGCTGGCACTGAAAGTGCCGGCACAAACATTTCAAATCACTTCTCCTGATGGTAAGATACGTTTGCAAGTCAATTATGAGGACCAACTGTCTTATTCTGCTTCCTTTCAGGGGAAGACGTTGATTAGTGATTCACCATTAGGTTTTGAGTTTAAGAATGAAAAGCCCATGGGCACTAACCTTTCTTTGCAGAATACCCCTGAAGTGCTTGCAGAAAGTGAGTCATGGACACCGGTAGTAAAGAATAAGCATGATAAAGTTACTCTGAATTGGAATGAAGCTACATTGAATTTCCGTGAGAAAGGAGGAGATTTCCGGCAGATGGATTTTTGCATTCGCGTATATGATAACGGCATCGCATTTCGTTATCAGTTATATGGTGTACGCAAGATTGGCAATAGACATCTGACGCGTGAATTGACAGGTTTCTCTCTCCCTGAATCATCAGTGGCATGGGTTGCTAAGTATAAACGTAATTATACTTCGTCACAGGAATCGGAATTTGTTAAAACGCCATTGAGTAAAATGCCGACGGATACAGTAGCTGGCCTGCCTTTCCTAGTCGAGATTGACAAACAAAATTATGTAGCGATTACTGAAGCATATATTGATGATTATCCGGGATTTTATATAGGTGTGGCAGATAGCAAGGCGGAAGGGCGACAAATGCTGACTACAAAGTTGTCACCTCTGCCCGGCGAGAATGAGGATGGAGTAAAAGCCCGCTTTTCTCAGAAGATGGTGACACCTTGGCGTGTTATCATGATTGGAGATAATCCGGGTAAGTTTATTGAATCAGAATTAATCGCCGGATTGAATCCGCCATGTGCTATTGAAGATACGTCGTGGATAAAGCCGGGAATGGCCGCCTGGGATCATTGGTGGAGTGGAGAGGTGAAAATGGAAATGGACGTGATTAAGGAGTATATAGATCTTGCTTCGATTCAAGGCTGGCCTTATATGGTGATAGACTGGCAATGGTATGGCCGCTATAATAAAGCGGATGCCGATATCACTAAACCGGCACCTCAATTGGATATGCAGGAGATACTTGAATATGCACGTTTGAAGAATGTACGTTGCTGGCTGTGGCTTTATTGTACGGACATAAATAAGAACGATAGCTATAAAGAGGCTTTTGCTCTTTATGAGAAATGGGGGATTGCCGGTGTAAAGATTGATTTTATGGATCGTGATGATCAGGAAATGGTGAATTGGTATCGGAAGATTGTCACAACTGCGGCAAAACACAAGTTAATGGTTGATTTTCATGGCTCTTATAAGCCTGATGGTATTGAACGTACGTATCCTAACTTGCTGACGCGTGAAGGAGTCATGGGAGAGGAGTATTCAAAATTCACAGATAGAATAGTGCCGGAACATAATGTGACGCTTGCTTTTACCCGTATGCTGGCAGGACCTATGGATTATACTCCGGGCGGCTTTCTGAATGTTCCTCTTAAGGAATTTAAGAAACAGAATCCTACTTTAGTGGCAAACACTCGTTGTGCAGAACTTTCTAAGTTCGTGATTTATGAAAGTCCGTTTACTGTCGTTTCTGATCATCCTAAACATATTCTCGGGCAGCAAGGAGCGGACTTCCTCAAGGTAGTGCCTACTGTATGGGATGACACTCGTTTTTTAGATGGATATCCGGGGGAATTTATTGCATTGGCGAAACGGTCAAATGAACAATGGTTTGTCGGTGTGATGAATAACAGTACGAAACGGGTTATAAAACTAGATACTTCTTTCTTACCTGAAGGCGAATATGAACTTGAATATTGGAAAGACGCTAAAAATGCGGATAAGAAAGCGACGGAACTGGTAAATCAAAAGATGCGTATTGTTGCCGGAAAACCTTTGACCGTGAAAATGGTTGCAGGTGGCGGTTATGTAGGTATACTGACTCCGGTACGTTAAAACTGCATAGTATTTGGGCAGTACTGCTTTTACGAAGTAGTGTAAATGATAAAATGAGAATACTATTTAATGGAAATATAGAAAAAACTTGCGAGGGGATTAGGTATTTACCTGATCCCCTTCGTATATATAAGCAAATAGGTCAGTAATAAGATTGTTGAAAAGAGATAAAGGATTCAGTTTTTGAAAGATTGGTTTTAATATAAGGTAAAAAGAACCTGTTTTTAGGAATAACGATTAGTATGTTTGAATGAATTGATTAGTAAGGTAATATGCGTAAAAAGATTCTGTTTATAGCAGGAATGATGACTTGCTGTACTTGGGCGAGTGCACAGGAAATATCCCGGACCTGGGTGGCTGATAAAGGCAATGGTACTTATCAGAACCCTGTGCTTTATGCCGACTATTCCGATCCGGACGTATGTGCGGCAGGAGATGATTTCTATATGACGGCTTCCAGTTTTAATTGCATACCGGGACTTCCTATACTTCATTCCCGTGATCTGGTAAACTGGTCGCTGGTGAATTATGCGCTGCCGGTACAGGAACCCAGAGAGTTTTTTGATAAAGCGCAGCACGGGAAAGGTGTATGGGCTCCTGCTATCCGCTTTCATAAGGGAGAATTTTATATTTACTGGGGCGATCCGGATTATGGGATCTACATGATAAAGACCAGAGACCCGAAAGGATCATGGAGCAAACCCGTATTGGTGAAAGCCGGAAAAGGAATGATCGACCCGACGCCACTTTGGGACGAGGACGGGAAAGTATATCTGATACATGCTTATGCCGGCAGTCGCAGCGGAGTGAACAGCATTCTGGTAATCTGCGAATTGAATGCGGAAGGAACGGAAGTGGTCTCCGATCCGGTACTGGTGTTCGACGGAAATGACGGAAAGAACCATACGGTAGAGGGACCGAAGCTCTATAAACGGAATGGTTACTATTATATTTTCGCTCCGGCAGGCGGAGTAGCTACCGGTTGGCAGCTGGTGCTTCGTTCAAAGAATATCTATGGTCCCTATGAATCAAAGATCGTGATGGCGCAGGGGAAGACCACCATCAACGGTCCGCATCAGGGGGGCTGGGTAGATACAAATACAGGAGAATCGTGGTTCGTCCACTTTCAGGATCAAGGGGCTTACGGACGTGTTATTCATCTCAATCCGATGGAATGGGTGAATGAATGGCCTGTGATCGGAGTAGATAAAGACAAAGACGGTTGCGGAGAACCTGTCACCACCTATAAAAAGCCGAATGTCGGAAAGATGTATCCGGTAACTACTCCTCCGGAAAGTGACGAGTTCGATACACGGCACTTGGGATTACAGTGGCAGTGGCATGCCAACAAACAGGATACCTACGGATTTACGACCGATCTGGGATATATCCGACTCTATGCAGGCAGCCTTTCCAAAGAGTTCGTGAACTTTTGGGAAGTGCCTAATCTGTTGCTGCAAAAGTTTCCCGCTGAAGAGTTTACGGCTACTACCAAGCTGACGTTTACCGCCAAGCAGGATGGAGAGCAAGCCGGAATGATAGTAATGGGATGGGATTATAGTTATTTGTCTGTCCGTAAAGCCGGCGACAAGTTTATCCTGCAACAAGTCGTATGCAAAGATGCGGAACAACAGCACCCCGAACAAGTGAAAGAGCTGGCGAGTTTTCCGGTGGAATATCTGAAAATGCCGGGAGTGGCTGATAATGAGTGGAAGACCGTTTATTTACGGGTAAAGGTTGCCAAGGGAGCCGTTTGCACCTTTGCCTATAGTCTCGATGGAAAGAAGTATACAGCAGCGGGAGAACCTTTTACTGCCCGGCAGGGAAAGTGGATAGGAGCGAAAGTCGGTTTATTCTGCGTCACTCCTAATGACGGAAATCGCGGATGGGCGGATGTAGACTGGTTCCGGGTAACTAAATGATAAGAAAGAATAAGTGAGAATAAAAAATAAGAAACTAACACGAAGATATAGAACGAAAAAATGAAGAAGATTGTAGCAGGGTTGGTTGTAGTACTAGGCTTTTGTGCATGTGCCCATCGGACTTCCGGTACGTTGGATGTGAATAAAGCTCTGGATTATTGCGCGGAACAGACCCAACGTTCACTGGTAGAACTGAAAGGAGACTCGGGTATAGACTATACAATGATGCCACGTAATGTCATGGCAGACGAACATCATTGGAATTGTCGGAAAGCAACGAAGGAAGAATGGTGTGCCGGTTTCTGGCCGGGAGTGTTGTGGTATGATTATGAGTACACACAAGACAAGCATATACTGGAAGAAGCCGAAAAGTTCACGGCATCCTTAGAGTTCCTTTCCCGCATTCCGGCTTATGATCATGATCTGGGCTTTCTGGTCTTTTGCAGCTACGGCAACGGATATCGCCTGACCCAGAATCCCACTTACAAACAAGTGATTCTGGATACAGCCGATTCATTGGCTACTTTGTTTAATCCGGTAGTCGGCACGATGCTGTCCTGGCCACGGGAAGTAGAACCCCGCAACTGGCCCCACAATACCATCATGGACAATATGATCAACCTTGAAATGCTTTTTTGGGCAGCAAAGAACGGTGGTAATCCTTACTTATACGACATCGCCGTATCTCATGCCGACAAGACCATGAGATGTCAGTTCCGTCCGGACTATACCTCATATCATGTGGCTGTATACGATACCATTACAGGCAATCTGATTAAAGGAGTGACTCATCAAGGATATGCGGATAGTACAATGTGGGCACGTGGACAAGCGTGGGCTATTTATGGTTACACCGTAGTCTATCGTGAAACGAAGGACCCCAAATACCTAGACTTTGCACAGAAAGTAACGGATGTCTATCTGGAACGCTTGCCGGAAGACAAAGTACCTTATTGGGATTTCAGTGATCCCGATATTCCCAATGCTCCGCGTGATGCTTCGGCGGCTGCCGTAGTAGCTTCCGCACTGCTCGAACTGTCTGCCTATCTTCCAAATGGAAAGGGTAAACACTACAAGGATGCCGCTATCGAAATGCTGACAAGCCTGAGTTCCGACAACTATCAGAGCGGTAAAAGTAATCCGGCTTTCCTGCTCCATAGCACAGGCCATTGGCCGGCTCATTCGGAGATAGATGCTTCTATTATCTATGCAGACTATTATTATATAGAGGCATTGCTTCGTCTGAAACGTCTGCAGGAGGGGGAAGGAGTATTGGGATAGAGATATTGGTAAGCAGAACGATGTAAGCACAATCACCTTACATCATCAGTTGGACAGAAATAAAAAGGGGATGTGTCAGACTTCCCTTTTAACGAAATCATCCTCGCCACAGATACTCGTAGCGAGGATGATTTTACTGGTTAGGGTTTAGGTTGTTATTTCTTTACCTTGATGATGTCATAATTCAGATCGCTGACAGCTTCCTGCAGGCTATCGTTTACCAAACGCAGGGTAGTGTCATTTACAATCACAAAATACATTGGAGCCTCACCATCATTCGGAGTTAACTTAACAGCTTTGGTAGGTTTTTTGTTCACTACTTTTTGGATAGTCTGTTGTTTTCCTTTAGAAGAGAAGGTTTTATTCTTACCCTGACCTTCTGCATCGAGGTAAGTCATATCCAGTGTATACGTGGTATCTACACCGTCAGTTGCAGCGTTCAGAGTCAATACGTAGTCGATACCCGGACCGTCGGCAGCAGGGAGTGTACCTTCATAAACTTCGGTCACTTCTGTGATCGGAGCCATTTCTATAGAAAGACTGTCTGCTTCTGCCTCTGCGGCTTTGTTGGCTTTTGACTGGCAAGATGCCAAAGCAGCTACGACTGCTGCTAACATAATTACTTTTTTCATCGTTAAGTGCTTTAAGTTAATATAAATATAGTGAGCTTACTGCTCGGGTTATTTTTTCTTTATTCTTCGTCCCGTTTGATGACCAGCAGTTTGTCTACCCGTCCGCGGTCCATATCCACTACTTCGAATTGCAGGTTCTTGTAGGTGAAGATATCTCCGGCTTTCGGGATACCGCCCAACAGGAACATTGCCAGTCCTCCGAGGGTCGTGAAGTCTTCGTCTTCCAGGTCTTCATAAGATAAGATTCCCATCTCTTCCATAAAGTCCTTGATGTTCATCGAGGCTTCCACCAGCATCGAACCATCCTGTCTTCTGACGATATCTTCCTCTTCCGTATCGTCCTCTTCAAGGATATCTCCGAAGATGCTTTCGGTAAGGTCGTGCAGGGTAATGATACCTTCTGTACTACCATACTCGTTAACAACAACTCCGAACTTGTTTTTGTTCTTCTTGAACAGCTCTAAAATTTTATTTGCATATAAACTTTCGGGGATAAACAGTGCCGGACGGGCTATTTCACGCAGATTGAACTCCTTTTTATTGCCCACCATCAGAATAATATCCTTTACGGATACCACACCGATAATCTCATCTTTCCGCTCGTCCACCAACAGATATTTGCTGTAGTGCTCTTCTTCGATTGTCTTCATCACCTTGTCTTTCGTGTCGTCGGGATGGAAGATGACAAGGTCTCTGCGGTGCGTCATCAGTTCATTGGCACGTTTGTCCGAGAAGCGGAACACATCACGCAGCATTTCCGTTTCTTCTTTGTCGATCACTCCCTGTTCGGAGCTTTGGTGGAGAATCATTTTGATCTCTTCCTGTGTCATCGGGCGTTCTTCGTTCTTTACGCCGATGATTCTGTTCAGCAGGCGGGTGGAGATACTGAGCAGCCAGACGAACGGATAGGAGACTTTCGTCAATAAAATCATAATCGGGCTGAACAAGGTTGCGTACCGTTCCGGATTGCTGAGGGCAATGGACTTGGGAACCAGCTCTCCGATGATAAGAGAGAGATAGGTAATGATTACCACAGTGGTGATCATCGCCAGATTACGTGCATAGGCTTCCGCTCCCGGTATGAGGGAGAAGAGCGGAACAAGATCGTCCGCGATAGCGACACCACCATAGGCACCGGATACGATACCGATCAGGGTGATACCGATTTGAATAGTGGATAAGAACTTTTCGGGTTCTTCCAGTTGTTTCAGTACTCCACGTGCAGATTTGTTGCCTTTTCCGGCGAGAGTTTCGAGACGTGCTTTGCTGGAAGATACCAGCGCAATTTCGTACATGGCAAAGATACCATTCAATACGAGTAAGAGAAGTATGATAAGAAATTCCATAAATGGATTTAAATGATTATTGCCGTGAAATTACATGAAATCACGACATCATGCAAATATGTGCTGTATATTAATGATTTTTTAATAAACAATTGGTGCGGAATGGTAATGTATTCTTTGAAATGAGGTGTGCTTAAGAACAAAAGAACATATTCCGGGATTGCAAAGTGGATGCTCTCGGAATATGTTCTTTTATTTTCTATGTTCTTGAATCTTTCTTATTGCTTGTATTTATCAGCCAGTTCTTTAGCGCGGGCTACACGTTTGGCTGTGTCGGGGTGTGAAGAAAACATTCTCTGCATATAAGAAGATGCGGGAGCTCCATTGGACAATTCGAGAAGCTTATTCAATGATTTGTACATACCGTAAGGGTCGATGTTGTTTTTTACGCAGAACTCTACACCGTAGGCATCCGCTTCGTACTCTTGTTTTTGTGAGTATTGTGCGCCGGCAAGTGCTTCTGCCATAGCTCCCAGTTCAGAGTCGGTCAGTTTGGCGACCTGGCTGCTGGCTGCTCCTGCCGCATTCTTTACAGCCGAACGGAGATAGGCATTTTTCATCGCGTCTTTAGAGTCGGTATGGATGACATGACCGATTTCATGACCGATTACCGCCATTACTTCTTCGTCAGTCATGACGTCCATCAGTCCGGCACAGATACGCACGCTGCCGTCACCACAGGCGAAAGCGTTAACGTCCACTACTTCATATACGCCAAAGTTAACTTTCATACCATCTACTTCTTTGATGTTTCCGGTCAGTCTTTCCAGGCGTTTTCCGTATTCGCTGTCCGGTTTGGTCAGTGGGTTATGCTTGTCCATCCATTCCATATATTCTTTACTCATGGCAGCGATGTCGGCATCCGATAAGGTGATTGCTTGTACGGCATCCTTGCCTGCCTGAAGAGCTTTGCCAACGTTGAATTTCTTTCCGAATTGTGCTGAAGCATCGAAACAGCTCATGCCCAAAAATAACAGGGCTACTAATGCGATTTGTTTTTTCATCATAGTGAATTTTTAGTTCGTTATTATATAATATAGTGTTAGTATTCAAACGTGATTCCCAAAGTCGGCAGTAGTGTACCGCTTTCCTGCTTGAGGGACTTCATTACATACCGTTGTTCGGCTATCGGCGCGTCCGGATTCTTGATTACTCCGGTACTCATTAATACATCTGCCTGTTTCAGCTTGCTGCCTGCGATATTCTGCAAATCGATGTAGAAACCCAGCATACAGCGCTTCAGATAGAACGTTTTGTCTATGCGGATATCTACCTGAGTAAAGGCCGGAAGCCGTTCTTCATTGTATCGGGTATAGTCATAATACGGTTTTCCCTGCGCATTCCAGGCCGTCACCAAAGATGACTTGTCGGCATCATAAGGAGTATAAGGGGCACCGCCTATACAACTGACTTTCATTCCGACACTCCAGTGCCGGGGGAGGTTGTAAGTTCCCCGCAAGTTGAAAATAAAGCGGTTGTCCCATGCGGAAGCGATGTATTCGCTTTCCTTATCAGTACGATATTCGCTTTTAAAGAGCGTGAAAGAAGAGGCGAGATTCAGTTTCTTGGCGATCAGCCATTTGAGGAGAAGCTCTGCTCCGTAAGACCGTCCCTGTGCGGTGGAGGTAAGCAGTTCGTTACCAATCACTCCGTAATCGTTTCCTTTGCAGGTCAACGGAATACCGTCGGCCACGGAAAGAGGAATTTTGTCATAGTCTTTATAGAATCCTTCGACGGATACTTCGAAGGTATCGCCCTTTCTCCAGTTCAGTCCTATGCTACCCTGGCTAACTTGCATATAGCGGAGCGCATATTTGTTGGCATAGAGTCCGTTATTGTTTTTAAAGCCGAGAGCGGTGTAGGGAGGCAGTTGGTAATAGAGTCCGGCGTTTCCGCTCAGTGACCAGTGTTCCGTCAGTTGATAGGAGAGCGACAGGCGGGGAGAAAGCTGGTCGGACAGGTCTTTCATGGCTGCCGAGTAGTTGTTGGCATCGGCACGCAGTCCCAGAGAAGCCGTAAAACGCTCGTCTATGGAGGTGTAATTGACTGTTCCGAAAAGTCCCCAACGCATGATGCCCAGATAGGTATGGTAGTCGAACGTCTGCGCACGGTCGGTGTATACCTTCTGAAAGGTGGTGTTGCTATACTGGCTATAGTCCAGACTGGTTCCGACTGTGACTTTCCAGTTGCGGAAAGACGAACTGTTCTCAAGACGGAGCTGAGTATTTTGTTCCGTAGAACGGAGGCGGAGCATCAGATGCTCCGGATCGCTTTCATCGTTCTGCTGATATTTGGTGTTCCGGTTGTTCAGATAACTGTGGCTGGCAACGACCGACTGCACGTGTGCCCCCGCATAGTGCCGGTATACGGCACCTAGAGTGAACGTCTCCTGCTGAATCTTAGGCAGGTAACTGAGGATGTATTCGTTGTCTTCATCGTCGGCTTTGGTGTTTAGTTTCATCTTATCAATGCCGCCCAGCCCTAGTACAGTCAATTCATTCCGGGCGTCAAACCTTGTTTTCAGCTTGAACTGCGCATCCGTAAAAGTCGGCAGAAAGGGCAGACCGAGCATATCAAACAGGAATTGCAGGTAGGACTGACGGACCGAAACCAGATAGGAAGTCTTCTTGCCCAGATGTCCGTTGGAGGCAAGGGAGACTTCGGAAGCTCCGAGAGTAGCTTTCAGGGAATTGCGTTCCATGTCCCCGTCACGCAATTTGAAGTCGAGCACGGAACTGAGCGCATTTCCTTTGTCCGTCGGGAAGGCTCCGGTATAGAAGTTCACTTCCCGTATCAGGTCGGCATTAAGGATACCTACCGGACCGCCCGATGCTCCCTGTGTGCTGAAATGGTTGATATTAGGGATCTCTACTCCGTCCAGGTAAAAGCGGTTTTCGGAAGGCGATCCGCCGCGTACGATCAGGTCGTTACGGTATCCTATCGGTGAGAAGGCAACTCCTGGATAAGACTGTACGATGCGTGAGATGTCCCGGTTGGCTCCCGGACTTTTTTCTATTTCCTGCAGTCCGATGATGCGCAGGCTGACCGGACTTTCAATGTCCCGGCGGAAAGGGGAGGCGGTGACGGTCACTCCTTCCAGTTCCGTCTGATTCTCTTCCATCTCTATTTGTATATGTAGGTCTCTGGTCGAAAGTATGTATTCGGGGGTAGTGACAGTTTTGTATCCGATAGCGGACGCTTGCAGGCGATAGATGCCGGGCGGTACTTGCCCGATCGAGAACTTACCTTCGGCATTCGTCACTCCGCCTTTATTGAGTCCGACAATCATTACATTGATAAATTCCAATGGCTGACGGCTGGATTTATCAATGACTGTTCCCTTCACTTGGTGGACAGGCTGTGCCAGAAGGAAGGATATGGTTATGTTGCAAAACAGCAGAAGCGACAGTAGTCTTTTCATGTTATTTGTAGTTTAGCGACTGCAAAGTTAATGGAAAATAGTTTCACATTTCAATTTTATGTTCTATTTTTGTGGGAATAATAAAATCTGGTTAAGTATGAAAACCGTAAAATTGATTACCTGTAATGACGCGATGAAGGCGCATATCCTTCAAGGGGCGCTGGAGAATGAGGGCATTGAATCTATTCTGCATAATGAGAACTTTTCTACTTTGTATAAAAGTTGCGTGAGCAGTATTGCGGGAGTGGATATTCTGGTAGCGGATGAAGATTATGAGAAAGCCGTTCAGGTGCTGAGGCAGAACCAAAGCTGGCCCGAAGAACTGACGCTCTGTCCTTATTGCGGTTCGTCCGATATTAAATTCGTATTGAGAAAAGGACACAAACTGCGTGCCGTTGGTGCGGCTGTACTTTCCATGCTGGCAGCGGCGCCTCCGGGGGACAATCATTGGGAATATACTTGCCAGCAGTGTCATCAGACTTTTGAGACACCTGTTGCCGAATTTCAACCTTCGGGAGAAGACGAAGAATGATTGGATCTAAACATATTATAAACACAATGAAAAAGAAAAAACTTCTATTAATCGCTCTTTTGTTAGTTGGGGCAGCGTCTTCTTTTGCTGCCAAAGTAGATACGTTATTAGTGAAAAGTCCTTCCATGAACAAGGACATCAAGGTAGTAGTAGTCACTCCGGATGCGGCATTGGGAAAGAAAGCTACGGCGTGTCCTACTGTTTATCTCTTGCATGGTTTTGGCGGACATGCCAAGACGTGGATTGAGATTAAACCCAATCTGCCTCAGATTGCGGATGAGAAAGGAATCATTTTTGTTTGCCCGGACGGAAGTACCAGCTGGTATTGGGACAGTCCGAAAGACCCGTCTTTCCGGTATGAAACTTTTGTCTCATCGGAACTGGTGAAGTATATAGACGGACATTACAAGACAATCACCGACCGCAAAGGCCGTGCCATTACCGGTCTGAGTATGGGTGGACATGGTGGTCTGTGGACTGCTATCCGTCATAAAGATACCTTTGGTGCTTGTGGAAGTACAAGTGGAGGCGTAGACATTCGCCCCTTCCCGAAGAACTGGGATATGGCAAAACGCTTGGGGGATTATGAATCTAACAAGGAAATATGGGACACGCATACTGTAATCAATCAGATTGATAAGATTCAGAACGGGGATTTGGCAATTATCTTTGATTGTGGCGAGGCTGACTTCTTCATTCAAGTGAATAAGGATTTGCACAACCGCTTATTGGAAAAGAAGATCGATCATGATTTTATCACCCGTCCCGGAGGACATACCGGAGAATACTGGAATAACGCTATCGATTACCAGATTTTGTTCTTTGATAAATTCTTCAAGAAATAAAACCGGAAAAGCTTGACTTTTGCATCCGGATGTCGTATCTTTGGAGGCATAATCATATAGTAGATTGAAATTAAACTACGATGGAAGGAGGAAGTGAAAACTTTCTCCTTTTTTTGTGTACTACTTGGTGAGGAACTGTTCAGATCGGCGCTGGGAGTGGTTCAGCTCGGTGCTTATTGAAATTTAGAAGGGATGTCGGGAAGAATTAGAAGGTATGTTAAGGCAAATTACATACTATGTTAAGTGTAATCAGATGCTTTGTTAGGTGAAAACGGAGGCTTTGTTTCGATAAACAGGCTTTTATGTAGCGGAAAAGGCCAGTCGGAGTTAAGAATCTATAATTCTGCTCTTGACAAGAATCGGGTTATTCAATCGTAATTGAGATCGTGCGATTCAGATAAGATATACTTTTGCCATTACCATATTTAGTGCTGACCTTTAGACTGACAGGTTTCTTGTTTTTATCAAAGCTATAAGTATATTCGGTTCTTTCGGTGTATGTGTCACTGGTTTTCTCCGGATAAGAGGCGGTAGTAAGGTGTTGTGTCGGTTTGCCAAGTATGCCGGCAAACAAGGCTTCACGATGGAAGGAGAGGGGATAAGTATCCGCCACCAGCATACAGGGAAGACGATAATAATTGATATCTTCTCCCGCTTCATAATTAGTCTGAAGCTTTCCGTAACTGGTGGATGATTCATAGGGCAGTGAAGGAGAGATGGTGGAAATTAAATCGCCCTTGTCATACTGTAGAGAAAGAGTGTGCGCGACAACTGCATCGCTGCTTCCTTCCCGGGGCATAATCTTTTCATTTACTTGTGTCAGATAGCCGTCCGTATATGAAAAGGTATATTGTCTCTTCTGGTCGAGAGAAGTATATTCGCATTGCGTGGCGTATCCTTCTTCGTTTAGGGTGTATTTACGCTCAGTCCCTATTTCGTCTGTGAAAGTAACACTGCTTCTGTTGTTTCCGTATTGGATGGTAAGCGAATGGCTGATGATCTCTGTCAAGTCCGCTATCGAAACTTCTTGCGTGTAGGTATAACCGGTCAGCCAGGCATCTTCGTAGCGAAACTCTTCTTCTTTAGTAACGTCAGATACTCCGATTCCATCGGACTTGCAAAATTCGGAGAACAGCATCTTGCTTATTTCCGGGTCAGGAACTTCTGTGCCTGCTTTTTCTTCATCATCCGAACAACCGAACATTACTATCGCACACAACAGAAGGGCTATCTTTTTCATACTTGTTTATTTAATCCGTAACCCTCCGGCAAATCTTCTGCTGGCAGGACTGCTGACACTTTTTTCTATCTTAATACTCTTTGTACTTCGAGTTTCTTCTTCTTTGTCTTCGTCTTTCGGCGGATAGGTTCCTTCCAATGTCTGGATGGCTATGCTTAGCATTCTTTCTTTAGGATTGCCGAAAGGGAGGAACTGGCTGTAATCAGTAGTTCCGTTAATAGACGTTTCGCTTATTTTGAATTTATCACTGGGAACAAGAACGAATGCGTCTTCGCCTGCATCATGGTCGGAGTTGTAAACGGTGCATACCACCGGATTGACAGACCAGCGGTAAGTTTCATTGATGAATCGCTCTGTAGCTACCGTTTGTCCTTTACTTGCGCTACCCATAACAACAATGTTAGGAGTCTGATCCTCTTTGTATAGGCTGGTCAGTAGCATTTCTGCTGCTCCGGCTGTTGTTCCGCTGGTGATAACGATTAATGTATTCTGACTCAGATTGACACCGGTCTTCAGTACTTCCTGATCGAAGTCAATGGTTGTGCTTTTATCTATGTTTTTATCATTATATTCCAGATAAGCCATCGGTGTATTCATTCTTGCACTTGGCACGAGGATGGTGGCAAGTAACTGAACGCAGTCCAGCGATCCTCCTTCGTTATAGCGAAGGTCAAGGATGGTGGCTTGTACATTGGCTTCTTTGAATATCGTTGAGACTTTACGTAATTCATTATTATATTTCTCCGGATCATCATTGGTTCCGGCAGTGAAGCTGTTGTACATCAGGTAACCGACTTTAGTACCGTTCTCTAAGGTCAGAATTTCGTATTTATGTACCGGTTGGTCTTCTATAGACTGGGCGGCTCCCAAATCCAGCGTGACACCGTTCGGTACTACTTTATACACCATAACCGGTTCTTCCGGTGCTTCTTCCCCTTCTTCGGGCTCTTCCTCGACTTCTTTCCATACCCCCATCGAAAGTTCTCTTGCTATTGTACCTTGCAGTAGTTGCGTTTCATACTTCTTGCTGATGTAGGAAGTGTCTACTTTCATAATCCAGTCACCGCGTTGGAGGCCGGCTTTTTCGGCAGGTGATTCGGGGATAACATAAGTAATCAAGGCATTGTATGCCGTATCGTTATCCTGACTCTTGACGAGCGAGTAGTCGAATCCATAGGTTGGCAACGGAGCTTCCAGGACAGAATCTACAAAAGAGTAGCTGTCTTTATCCCATTTTGCTTTGGATAAGAAGGTGGCAGGGTCCTGAAACAGGTTTACTTCATCGTAGCCAGGCATATATTGATACCACAGATAATTCTGTTGCATGATATCATACATCCATGTATCCAGTTCGGTCAGGTGGGCATATTCCGGCCAGCGGTCTACACCGCACGAAAAGAAGCTGCTGACAGATACGACGATCAGGGCAGGTATAAGTAGTATTTTACGTAAATTCGTCATCTTAAAAAGCTTTTCAGTGTGCAAATGTAGGAAATACTTTGCTTATCTACCACATTTATGGTATAAAAATGCCTTCAATATGTGATAGGCTGTTAGCAAATCCCGCCTTATCTTTGCAACATCGAAAATGATCAATAGGTATTTATATAAATAGAGAGAGAATAATTAGAATCCAAAGAGAGTGATATAGAGTAAATGATTTTTGGATGGACCGTAACCTGACTTTGACAAAGATTTAATGAAACAGATTTGCTGATGTGCTAATTTGTCGGTGATTAATACATTGACATCTTAGCACCTCTTGTTGTTTAACGAATAATTATGATGATGAATATAGCTGCATTATTGTCCGGAGGTGTCGATAGCTCTGTTGTCGTTCACCTTCTTTGTGAGCAAGGATACAAACCGACTCTTTTCTATATCAAAATAGGTATGGACGGGGCGGAGTATATGGATTGCTCGGCCGAAGAAGATCTTGAGATGTCCACTGCCATTGCCCGTAAGTATGGTTTGTCCTTGGAAGTCGTGGACTTGCATAAGGAGTACTGGGAGAATGTGGCCGCCTACGCGATTGATAAAATAAGGAAAGGACTGACGCCAAATCCGGATGTGATGTGTAACAAACTCATCAAGTTCGGCTGTTTCGAACAGAGGGTCGGAAAGGATTTTGATTTTACGGCGACGGGGCATTACGCCACCACCATCCGGCAGGACGGCATGACGTGGCTTGGAACAGCCAAAGACCCTGTTAAAGACCAGACGGATTTCCTGGCACAGATAGACTACCTGCAAGTTTCCAAACTGATGTTTCCTATCGGCGGACTGATGAAGCAGGAAGTACGCGAAATCGCAAGCAGGGCAGGATTGCCCAGTGCCCGAAGAAAGGACAGTCAGGGAATTTGCTTTTTGGGAAAGATTAACTATAATGATTTCGTGCGTCGTTTCCTGGGAGAGCAGGAAGGAGCGATTATAGAACTGGAAACCGGAAAGAAAGTGGGCACGCATCGCGGCTACTGGTTCCATACGATCGGACAGCGGAAAGGACTCGGATTGAGTGGCGGTCCCTGGTTTGTGATCAAGAAGGATATTGAGGAAAATATCATCTATGTCTCTCACGGATATGGAGTCGAAACGCAGTTTGGCAATGAGTTCCGTATCAATGATTTCCACTTTATTACGGAGAATCCGTGGAAAGATGCCGGAAAGGAGATAGATATTACGTTCAAGATTCGTCACACTCCCGAATTTACGAAGGGAAAGCTGGTACAGGAAGAGGGCGGTCAGTTCCGTATCTTATCTTCTGAAAAGTTGCAGGGCATTGCTCCCGGTCAGTTCGGGGTGATTTATGATGAAAAAGCGAGGATATGTGTAGGAAGTGGTGAGATAACCCGATAGGCTGTTTCCTGCTGGTACTGAACCGGCTGTCAAATATAGTATTCTGCTAAATCCACAATCCCTGCACGCATCGCGTACTTGGTAGCTTCGTGCACATTGTTGACTCCCAGCTTCCGGAAGATATTCTTTCGGTGGCTGTTGATTGTATGAAAGCTGAGGTTCTTTTCTGCCGCTATTTCTTTCGTCGTCTTTCCCAGTGCAATTTCTTTGAGGATATTCTTTTCTGTCTGCGTCAGCAGATGATCATCCACCGTTGCAGGGGATGCGGCGGAAGAAGCCGTTCCCGAAAGCAGCAGATTGCTGACATGATTGCAGATATACCGTTGTTTGCGTGAAGCGCATTGCAGGGCTGACATGATTTCCTCTTTCGAGTTATCTTTCATCACTACTCCGAAAGCCATACTGCTGAATAATACCTGCCGGAGAAAATTGATACTTAACTCATCGGAGAACAGAATCCAGTCGGCCTCTTTAAACCGCTCCTGCAGGACGATCAGTTCGTCCGCTCCGGCAAAATCGAATAAGGTATAATCCAGAATAACCACCGCTTGCGGATACAGGCGCAGCTGCTGAATCAGTTCGGCCTTGTTGTCAGCTTCTAAAAGAACGGATACATCCTTTTGCCGGCTTAGCAGAAACATCATTCCTGCTTTACTGATATCCTGGTTGTCTGCGATGATATATTCTCTCATAACGATAAATTAAAAAACTCCGCTACAAATGTACGCATTTTGCGCGATTTGTAGCGGAGTTATTCTTATATTCTTCTGTTCGGATTACCAGGCACGTCCTTTGAAGATGTTTGACTGATCCAGTGGGACGATGTTACCGTTCAACGTCAGGTTGTTGTTATTGAAGTTCGGGCTGATAGATACCGAAGCATTGTTGTTACCGCTGCTCATATTAATAAATACCTGAGCTGAGATACCGATGCCCTGTACACTGAATGAACAGTTTACATTTCCTTTCTTATCGATATTCATCTTCATGTCCGAAGAGTTACCGTCTACAGTCACACCACCGATACCGTTAGGGCCGGGATAAGGAGTGTTGAAAGCTGTCTGTACAGTGGCTCTGTTTCCGTTCATCAGGACGAAGTTAGTGTTGGAAGTCACGAAGGAACTCATACCGTTACGGAAGATCACCTGATTGGCTTCCAGAACAAACTGTTTGTTCTTCAAAGCCTGTACAGCCTGCTGGTAGGCTGCCATGTCCTGTACCTGTTCTTCTGCGCGAAGTTTTGCTCTTTCTGCGTCTCTTTCTGCTTTTCTGTCTGCGCGGCGGATGGCTGCGTTACTTTCCTGTGCATACATCATTGTGCTCGCACTTACTAAAACTAATGCTAATAATGCAATAAACTTTTTCATAACTTTTTTTTGTTTAGGTTTAATACGTTGTTCGTTTATTGCAAAAACAAAGTGTATGCCAGATTGTTCACGAGCGTTTTACTATTTTATATCCGATAGCTGCGACGGCGATACTCATTAAAGGACTGATAATGTTGAAAAAGCAATAGGGGAGGTACACCAGCGTAGGCACACTTAGAATGGTAGCCTGCGTCATTCCGCAGGTATTCCATGGGATCAGTACGGATGTAACGGTTACTGAATCCTCGGTGGTCCGGCTGAGCAGGCAGCTTTCGTAACCTTTTTTAGCATAAATGTCGCGAAACATATTCCCGGTCAGGATGATGCTGATGTACTGGTCGGCAGTTGCCAGATTGAGGAAAAGCCCCGAACAGACGGTAGCCGATACGACGCTGACTGTTTTCTTCATGAAGCGTACGAAGAGCGATGTGATGCTTCCCAGCATACCGCTGGCTGTCATTGCCCCGCCGAAACACATGGCACATAATATCAGCCAGATGGTATTCATCATTCCCGACATACCACGGGTGGCAATTAAATCTGTCAAAACAGCATTGTCGGTCTGCAGGCTTGTCTTGCCGTAGATGGTCATCATCAGTCCTTTAAACAGGGAGTCGAAGTTGGAAACAGCAGCTCCCGATATTTCCCGCAACAAATCCGGCTGGAAGATCAGAGCGAAAATGCCCGCCAATAGAGTGGATAAAAACAGGGTAATGATGGAAGGAACTTTCCGTGCGATCAATATGCCTGTTGCTACCGGTATAATCAGCAGCCACGGGGTGATATGAAACTTTTCGTTCAGGGCGGCGGCTACTTCCGCGATGTGCTGGGTATTGCTGGCGTCATGAGACAATCCTGCTATGGTAAATATGATTAGTGTAATGATCAGTGAGGGCACCGTAGTAATCATCATGTAGCGGATATGACGGAAAAGGGGCGTGTCTGTGACGGATGCCGCCAATATGGTCGTCTCGGACAGGGGAGAAACCTTATCGCCGAAATAGGCGCCGGAGATGATAGCTCCCGCAATCCAGCCTTCTTCAAAGCCCTGTGCCTTCCCGATACCCATGAGGGCGATACCAATGGTGGCAATCGTTGTCCATGAACTTCCGGTCATAACGGAGATCAATACACAAATAATGCAGGTCGATGTCAGGAAGAAACTGGGATGGATAATCTGCATCCCGTAATAAATCAAAGTGGGCACTACTCCGCTAATCATCCAGATACCGCTTAATGCACCGATAATCAGTAAGATGATGATGGCTGTTGTCACTCCTGCCACGTTGTTCGTGATTGCCAGTTCGTAGTCTTTCCAGGGGATTTTATAGAAAGCCATACCGATAAGGATACAAACGGCGGTGGTAGTAAGCAGCGATACCTGACTTCCACCGCTTAGGGCATCACTTCCAAATACACGGATTGTGGCGAATAATAATATCACTAATACGGCAATGGGCAACAGTGATACGAGGGGAGATGGAGCTTTCTTCATTCTAAGTTCTTTCCGTCTATAACGCTTTATTGTTTAAGTTCAGGTTTGATTTCTTTTTTAGACCGCGCAAAGATACAATAAAAAGACAGAATTCTTTTTACCTTGTCGGACAGCACAATAAAATTTATTATAAGTTTATATTTTATTGGAATATAGATGCTTTCCTGCTACACCGGATTCGTCTTGCGCCTCAGCCACCAGTAACGGATAAAAAGTACGCCGGTCAGGATCAATGCGATGGACAGTCCTGTGTAGAAGACAGATATAAAGCTTTCGGGCAATAGGCGGAAGCTGCGGATGGTGATGCCAAGGCAGATCATAAAGATCATGACGATCCAGCTTTTGACATCGAAGAAGGAGAAAGGGCAGTTCTTCTGTTCCTTTTTCTGTTCGATCCTTTGGGTATGCTTGTAATAGAGTCTTTTGAAGATTAATACGAAGAACAGCAGAAAGACGACGGTTGCTTCTCCTATCTTGAACATCCAGCCTTCGGAGTTATTAAGCCATGTAACGATGCCTATTCGCAAGATATTGGCACCGGCGATAATCCAGACGGTGCCTGCTGTGATAAGTAAGATTTCTTTGTTAACTCCGTATTTCATGTTTCCCTTTTTTGGTATTAAACGGTTTACTGCTCCGTTTTGTTGACTCACTTCTTCGATAAAGTTGTAATTAGTAAAGAAATGCAGGTCAGTGTGGCTCCAATTCCGATAACACCATGCCATCCGTACAATTGCCAGAATGTACCTGCAAGGAAGGTTCCCAGGGAACCGCCGACGAAGTAGGTCGTCATGAAAATTGTATTGATGCGGTTGGAGGCTCGGGGTGACAGTTCGAAGATACTGGTCTGATTACTGAGCTGGATGCACTGCATACCTATGTCGATGATGATGATTCCCAGAATGATGCCAAGGTAGGTGTTTTCTCCGACGAAGAAAAGTAGCCATGAAAAGAGGATCAGCCCGCAACCGATGAAGTTGAAGCGGCGGACACCCACTCTCTTTACGTATTTCCCCACAAAGGAGGCGGTTAATGCTCCCGCCACACCGCATAATCCCAGCAAACCGATGATGTCGCTGTTGGCATGAAAGGGGGCTTGCCCCATCTTGAAGGCAAGGCAGGACCACATGGCAAGAAGGGAACCGAAGTTTAACGCCGCACGGATGGAATAAATGCGCAGCTGCGGAAACTCTTTCACCAAAGCCAGCAGGGATTTCATCAGGTCGCCGTACTTGCCCCGGAAGTTGGTCTGAATATCGGGAAGGACTTTCAGTACGACAATCGCGCAGACAAACATCATGGCTGCGGCGATGTAGTACATTTCGCGCCATCCGAACAGTTCGCCTACGAATCCGCTGAGAACCCGTGAAGCAAGGATTCCGGTCAGCAAGCCCGATAAGACGATTCCGACATTCCTGCCTTTGTTTTCCGGACGGGAGAACTGGGCGGCTATGGGAATGAATATCTGCGGAATCATGGAGCAGGCTCCCGTGAAAAACGAAGCAAGGATGATCAGATGGATATTGTCTGCCAAAGCAATCGTCAGCAGGGAGAATATCAGGACGAAGAAATTGACAAGGATAATCTTTTTCCGCTGATACAAATCACCTAAGGGAGTGATAAACAAGAGTCCCGCTGCATAGCCTATTTGTGTGACCATGGCAATCAGGTTGGTACGGAATTCTGATATACCAAGTTCATGGCGTATCATATTTAGCAGCGGTTGGATATAATAGATGTTGGCTACCGAGACTCCTGCCACAATGGCGAGCGTCCACAGGATGGATGCCGGCAGACCTCCGTTTTCTTTTAATGACTGTTTCATGCCGCAAAGATAATGAATATCACTCAACAAAGAAAGTGGTGGAGATGGTATTTCCTTCACCGTCCACTGCCGTCAGCGAATGTTTGCCGGCGGCGGGTTGCAGGGAGATTTTGTGAAAGTCCTGTGTCTGTGCTTGGTAGGTCTCGTCAAGATGCCAGAAAACGGTAGCGTTAGGATTGTTGTGCGCCAGTTCTACAGTCAGGAAACCTTTGCTGCCATCCAGTTGCTTGGGCAGTTTGATGCGTGCGTTCATCGGAGGATATATAAATTGCATCGGCTGGAAAGTATCTTCTCCGCATCCGGCTTTAAAAGGAGGCAGCGGTTTATACTCCGGATGATGTTGCTTGTAATACCATTCCCATACGGGTGGCAGTGTGAACCAGCTTTTTCGAAGCGTAGGCTCCGTGTTGGCGCAATTTTCATAAATACGCTGGCTTTCATCGGCTGATAAAGTGACGAGATGGTGATAGGGGCATGCCTCTGTCCGCAGTCCTGCCGGTAAAACAAGAAGTGTGTCCGTTTCATCACAGAACCGTCCTTTCAGATGTCCCGATTTCCGGCAGACCTCTGCTTCGACAAAGATGCCCGCAGGACGTGTAAACCACGAAGAGGAGGGGAGCAGATTAAAAATATCGAATAGTACGGGGCCGGCTGTCTGTGCACCCACCAGTCCGGGTTTTCCTTCTCCGGTGGCATTTCCTACCCATACGCCGACTGCATAGCGGGGCGTAACACCCACCGCCCAAGCATCCCGGAATCCGTAGCTCGTTCCGGTTTTCCATGCAATGGTCTGCATGGAAGGAATGGATTTCCAGTCAATCTCTTCGGGACGGTTGACTTCTTTCAAGGCATCGAATGTCTGCCATACGGCGCCTGGCTGAAAAGGATCGGTTGATTCTGTGATTCGGCTTGTCGGGAGCAACAGGCTGCAAGACCTTTGCGGCAGTTGCAACAAACTGCGTCCCATCATTGCATATGCGTTTGTTACATCCCATAAAGTGGCTTCCGCTCCTCCCAGAATAAGTGATAAACCATAGTGGGAAGAAGAACGGTTGATGGTTTTTAGCCCGATCTGTTGCAGGAAGCTATGAAACTTCGGGACTCCGTATCTTTGCAGCATCGTGACCGCAGGAATATTTAATGAACGCGCGAGAGCTTCCGAAGCGGGAACAGCCCCTTCGAACTGCATACTGAAATTCTGTGGCGTAAATCCGTTGATATTGACGGGTACGTCCGGCAGCAACATATCCGGCAATAAACTTCCTTCCTGTAACATTGCGTAATATAAGAAAGGTTTTAGAATACTGCCCGTACTTCTCGGAGCCTGAATGACGTCCACTTGATTGCCTCCTTGTTTCCGGTCGAAATGGACGTTACCGCAATATGCCACCACTTGATTGCTCGGAATTTCAATCACCAGAATGGCCAGATTACGGATATCGCTTCGTCCGAATTCGTTGCTCCATCGTTCCGCCAGGTCCTCTACCTGAGTCTGAATGCCCTTGTTGATGGTCGAATGGGAGTATTCGCCATTTCGTTCCTGATAGAACCGGCTGACCAGGTACGGTGCGATCTGTGGGAGCGGATGAGGTTCATCGGGAAGTGGCTCGCTGATAGCCAGTTCGTAGGTAGACGAATCGATGGTTTTCTTTTCGAGAAGCTGTTTCAGCAGGCGGTTTCGTTTGTCAAGCAACGTTTTCCGTCCTTTGGACAGATGAATCATGGCGGGCGCGTTGGGAAGAACGGCAAGCATGGCAGACTCCGCCCACGATAAGTCATCGGCAGAATGTCCGAAGTAGCGCCATGCGGCGGCATCCAGTCCCACTACATTTCCTCCGAAAGGGGCATGGGAGATATACATGGAAAGAATCTCCTCTTTGGAAGCGCGAAATTCCAGGCGGGTGGCCCAGATCATTTCAATCAGTTTCTCACGGAAGGTGCGCGATTCGTTTCGTGCCAGGCGGATGGTCTGCATGGTCAGCGTGCTGCCTCCGCTTACGATGCGTTTATTCTTCACATTCTGATAGAAAGCTCTTCCGATAGCGAACGGATTGACTCCCCAATGGTGGTAGAAATGTTTGTCTTCGAAAGTGATGAGGCATTCCTTGATCTTTTCCGGAGTCGTGTTTCGGGGAGGGAATCTCCATTGACCGTCGGAGGCGATGCGTGCACCCAGCAGTTCCTCGTTCCGGTCCGTCACTACTGTGGAGTAGGGGACATGAAACAGGTGGCGGGGAAGACAAAAGATATATCCTGTCACCAAAAAAGCAAGAATACAAAGTATTACTTTTTTGGTGACGGACAATCGTTTGAAGAAATTCAAGATTTTACTTCCCATGCAATTATGCTATCTGTCAATGCTGTCTTATTGTTCAGAGTCTTGTCAGCGGCTGACAGTCGTTCTTCCCGCTTTGGTGCGTGCCTGTACCGCTGCGTCGTACATAGCTTCGCACTGAATGGCCGGAAGAATGAAGTTACCTGCATAAGTTGCCTGCAACCTTACGGTAAATGTTTTCGATTCACCCCGTCGCAGATCGAAATAAGTCAATACCCGGTCGTCACGAATATCTTTATAGGTGTACTTATCGGCTGAACTTTCCGGAGTATTCGCTTCATTAGAATTGGAAGAGGACGCTTCCGGAACAATCATCCGTTCATTATATATTTCCCATCCGGACGGTATAATATGGGTCAGTGCCAGATTGCTGTAATCGGAAGTACCGCTGATATTGGATAGGGTGACCGCAGACATAAAGTCCGTTCCCTGTCTGATGTCTTCCACGGAAATCGGTGAACCTGCCATATCTGTGTATTTCACATCCAGCCGGATATTATCGGCAATGGCTGGCAGCGTATCATTCAGCAATTGGGTACGTGTAATCAGGTCTACACTCAATGCTCCTTTGCCCTTGTTCTTCACAGAGACTGTTCCCGATTTCGGAGAAGTAGCTATCTCCTTCTCAAATACGGCTTTGGCAGATTTCACGGCGGGCTGTTGCTTGCCGTTCCAGTTCCATGTGAAATCCAGTGTACCGGATAATTGCTCCGCAAGTCGTCCCATTGCCATCAGGGCAAAGGCGGTAGACTGCGTGCTGAACCAGTTTTCCTGTGCCAGATTCTGTGATACCTTCTTTGCCTGTTGCAACGCATCCCGATCCCGTTTCATCAGAATGAGCGTTTCCAGAATCATTGCTTCATCCCGGTCGGACGAACCGTAAATCAGATTCATGGAAGAGTAAGGAATGACGGTCGTTTCTGCGTTGTATACTAATTCTCCGGCAGGTTTCATCTTACCGGTCAGCGCGTAGGCGGCTGCCAGTCTCCATTTGGCTTGGATGGAGAGTCCCGGCTGTTCCTTCATGCGGTTCATGGCTCCGTATTCCGGTGCACCGGCCAGTGCAAGGGTATAGAGGCGGAAGGCCTGCTGCAATTCCGATTGCCATATCTGCCAGTTGCTTGCTTCCTGCGGCATACGCCAGTTTTGGGCGGCGGCACGCTGGAAGCGTTTCCATTTGTTCAGTACGTTCGGATGAACGGCATACCCTTTTTCTTGTGCCAGTGTCAGGAACATACCCGTGTAAGAAGTGATCCATTCATCGGCGACGGCGTTGCCCGGCCAGTATACAAATCCGCCGTTGGGAAGCTGGCGGGCATATATCTGCCGGATAGCTTCCTGTACATTCGTCTTTATTTTCTCGGCCTCCTGTTCGTCCACTGCCTTGAACTGGGAGACGAATAAGAGAGGTAATGCTTTGGAAGTCAGTTGCTCTGTGCAATGATGCTGATAGTTGTATAAGAAGTCGAATCTACGGCTGATGTCTACCGACGGAATGCGGGAGACTTCCAGTTGCACCTGATTGTTAGCCGAAGAAGAACCTGCCAGTGTGTATGACAGTTCGGCCTCCTGACCGGCTTCTATCCATTGGCTGTTGCGTAAGGTAACCACCGGATTCGGATTCCGGACTTCTATTTCGATCGTTTCTTTGGTCTGCTGTCCGTTGCCGCTTGCCGTCAGGTGGATGGTTGCCTTTCCGGTTTTGCTGCCTGTTTTCAGAGTGAAGTATGCCAGTTGGTCACCCGGCTGGTCAAAAGTGAGTGACTGCTGGCGATTGCCCGTGATCTGTACGCCTGCGCCGGATGCTTCCAGCGATACGGTCACGTTCTTCACTTGGTTCTCCATAGCGAATACATTTACCGGAACGGTAATTTCTTCCTGCGTACTCAATACACGGGGCAGAGTAGACAACAGCATGAGCGGTGTCCGCACAAATGCAGTCTTTTCCGCATTTCCGTAAGCGCCGTCCTGTCCGGCAACTACCATTGCACGTACAGAACCCACATACATCGGAAGCTTCAACGTATGTGTCTGTTGCTTGCCTTTCGCAAGATAGAAAGGACCGATGAATTTGACCACCGGTTTGAAACGGTTGGCTTTGGCATCTGCCGGTTTCAGCGAGGCATCTCCACCCGTGCTGAACAATGAACTGTAACGTCCGCCGGAAGCACCCAGCACATCGTCGTACATATCCCATGTACGGATGCCGAGAGCCTCGCGTGCATAAAACTCGTTCCACGGGTCGGGCGTCTTGAAGTTAGTCAGATCGAGCAGACCGTCATCCACAATCGCCAGTGTATAAGTCATCGGTTTTCCGCTTTTCTCGCTGACAGTCACGTTAAAGTCAGTTTCCGGACGCAGCACTTCCGGCATCTTGATCTGCGGTTGCAGAATCGTCTGACGGTTGGTCACAAATACCGGAGCAATGCCGTACATACGGATCGGCAGATCATTGACTGTCTGCGCATGAGGCTGCAACAGGCTGATATGCAGATAAACATTCGGAGCCATTTCCGGTGTAATCTTGAAGGTGAGTTTCGTATCTCCCTGATCGGACACTTCGAGCCATTGCTGCTGCAAGACGGTCGAACCGTTTTCGAGGGATACCAGCGCACGTCCTCCGGCGGCTGCGGGAATGATTGCCGTGGCTGTTTCTCCTATCTCATAAGAATCTTTGTCCAGTGAGAAAGCAAGCATCTTGATGCCGCTCGGGTCTGTCTTGTTCGAACGTCCGCGCCAGTCGGGCCAGTCGATGTAGACGGTTCCTCCGGTAGCGTGTCCGCTTTCACGGTCTTTCACGTACACCAGATAGCGTCCCCAATCCGGATAATTGATGCGGAACTTGAAGGAGGCTTTTCCTCCTGTGGTCTGCAGGTTACCACTGGCAACGGGAGTGATGGAACTGTTGTTGATGTAGGTTCCGAAAGACTCTTCACCGTTTTCCCACCACCAGCTCCAGCTGATCCGGTAGATTTTATATTCCAGATTGGAACGGTTCACCGGCTGTCCCTGATCGTTGACCGTCACGATGTCAAACACATGATCTTTGTCTGTTTCGATATACTTTCCTTTCGGCTGGTTCAGATTGATGCCCACATACGATGTGAACGGAGAGAAGGGAACAGTCTGCGAGTAAATGCTTGCATCTCCTCCCGGTTCGAAAACACGGGTGGTGAGCGTTGCATTCAGCATGCCCGGAGCACCCGTTGCTACCGGAAGCTGTATATTGACGCCTGCTCTTCCTTCCGCATCCAGCACCCCGTTGAACACATCCGCCCGGACGGTCGTAAAGTCCGTTGCCGGATTGTTGAACAGGTATTGCCCGTAGTTCTTGAACTGCGTATTGACCTTTGATAAGGACATTTCGACCTTTGCTTTCAGCCGCGATGCGGTGGCTCCCGTCAGCCATGAAGAAGTAAGCGGGGCATATACGTCTTTGCTCGAAGCCTGAAGGATGGTTGGTAAAGCCAGTGTAATCTTCAGACGGTTCGGCTTGATGGTTTCGATGCGCAGACTCTTGTGGAAGGCAGTTCCTCCTACTTTCACGTAGGCATTCCATAATCCGGTGGGATCGTCGGCTTGTGTGGGCACGGCAAATGTATAAAATCCGTTTGTACCCTGCGTAGAGATCATTTTGGTATAGAACTGTCCTCTTGGATTGTAAATCTCCAATGCTACCGGATGTTTGTCCGGAATGCGTTTCTCACGGTCTTCCAGCATGAAGGAAATATGCAGTGTATCTCCCGGACGCCATACGCCTCTCTCGCCATAGATAAATCCTTTCAGACCTTTCTGAATGTCTTTTCCTCCCACATCGAACCGGCTGACCGACTGCTCTTCGCCATCGACCACGCGTACATATGCCTTTTGCTTGTCCGCTTCGGCTACCGCTATGAAAGGAACTCCCTTCGGAGTGATTTCTACCAGCCCTTCACCGTTCGTCTCTCCCTTTCCAATCGGCTGGAGCTGGAAGTTGTAAATTGTTACCTGTGCTTTCGCTACTGGCTTCGTATCCAGAATGTTATTTACCGCAATCCACAACTTATTCAGTGAATTACGTTTCACAATCATTCCCAGATTGGAGGCAAAGATATTGCAGGCAGCTATCCGGTCGGAATTCATATAGTAGGACGGATGGCAGGGATTATCCCGTTCTGTCCATCGGTACTGGCTCCAGTCCATCGGCACGCTGCCGTTATAATAATAGTATGTTTCCGGAGTGTCCCATACCGCTTCATCGTCTTCCGACAATGTCTCTCCGCTGACTTTGGTCAGGTTGTCGGAAGACTTGTTGTCCGCGAACTGCATTTCCTTGTTTTCACTTCCCCCGCAAGGATAAGCGGAGTATTCCTGGCGGAACGAGAGGATGACACGGTAAATGGCTCCCGGCTCCTGATGAATCAATCCGGCAAGGTCTATCGAATAGTCTTCCCAGCGGTGCACATCTTTGGAAGAATCTTTCGCCAGCCACAATGTCTTCTTATAAACCAGTCGTCCCGAACGTCGCAATTCATTGGCTGAGGAGAGCGAGTTGTTCTGCATGAACATCAATACGTTGTTTTCGAAAATACGGATCACGCTCAAATCCACCGCATATAGATTGACGGCACGGAAGGGGATGATCAGACTTTTCGAATCGGGCAGGATAGCGGCGGAAGTAGCCATTTCTACCTGCGGTTTCAGGTTCAGTTCGCTGAATGAGATGGAGTGGGAAGTGCCCAGCGGTTTGTCCTGGCTGTTTCTTATTCCTTCATGGATATTCAGCGTCAGTTTGTTCAGTTTGCCGGTTTCGAAGTAAACGAATACTTTATTTTCTTTGATCTGGAAAATAGAGGAAGAAACTTCCGGAACGTCGATGAGCCCTTTCAAGTCCTGTGTGTTGGATACAGGGTCGGAGAATATGATTTCAATTCCGTTTTCCGGTTGGTCGATGCGTACGGCGGACAGGAAGCGGAAACTGTTCTTTGCCGGGATCAGAATACTTTCGTTTTGGGTACGGTCGATGCCTGCCGGATTGCCTTTGGCAGTAATTTCCAGTTGGTAATCTTCCGCTTCTTTGATTATCTGACTGATGCTAAATGCGTATCGGGTCGGGTGATCTGTCTGGGTGATTTCAATCGGATAGCTTTTGTTCTTTTCGCTTCCGGCTGTGAGCATTTTCTCTACTTCCTCTTTTTTCACTACATCGCTGAAACGTATTTCACCCGTTACGGTCACTTGGTCGGGCTGGGTGGCTGTGACGGTTATCGGATCGGTATGAATACTAAAGTTTCGTTCCTGCACGCGGAAGGAGAAGTTGAATTCTTCCAGCTTTTTGTCTACATCGACGAAATCTCCCAGGTGGAAGGTTCCTTCGTAAAAGGCACCTGGTTTCAGTGCCCCTTCTTCGGGGACAAATTCAATGGTATTGTTGCTGACCCAATACGTTTTTCCTTTCAATGAAGGAGAGAAACTGAACGGATTGTCTTTCAGTTCCTGATTCAGGTCTACCATCGGCTGGTCCTGTGTCAGCTCTATGCGTATCGTTGAGTTTTGCGAAATCACTCCTCCCGTATAAGCATTGACGTATGGAGCGTATTCGGCAGAAGGAATAATGTCTTTCTGATTACTTTTACAGGACGAAAATCCCGCAATTACTGTCAAAAGAATCAAGAATAGTCCGGCAGCAGTGCTGCATCTGGTTTTAATTTGTCCCATAGCGATGAGTTTTTATGATTCAACAAACAAATATACAGTTTTTATGGAAGATTTCTCTTAAATCTGCTTACTTTTGTACATTCAAATCATGTATTTATGGGAAGAAAGCAAGAATATAAAGAGACGAATTTGGAGTTCTTGAAAGAATTGTCATCGCAGGAAGGTGTTTATGCCTTGCCTTGCGGCATCTATTATAAGGTTTTGGAGACCGGTACGGGGACTGTTTTTCCTAATGTGCGGAGTATTGTTACCGTTCATTATAAAGGGAGCCTGATTAACGGTCGGGTGTTCGATAATTCTTATGAACGTAATTGTCCGGAAGCATTTCGCCTCTGCGATGTAATAGATGGTTGGCAACTGGTGCTCCAACGGATGCGTGCGGGAGATAAATGGATCATCTATATACCTTACACGATGGGATACGGAACCCGTGCATCCGGTCCGATTCCGGCTTTTTCGACATTGGTATTTGAGGTAGAGCTTTTGGGAGTTGCATAACTAACGAAGAAAGATATGAAAGTGGAAATAAGAAGCAAAGTGGTGATATTGCTATGTATCGTTCTGGCAGTTTTTTCTTCCTGTATCACGGACGATGATGATGACAGGGGAGACTTTGCTCTTGTTGCCGGTGACGCCCTTCCTCTGTTTTCGGTAGAGATGAGTGATGGGGGAGTGTTGAATACGCAGTCATTTAGCGGAAAGGTTGGAGTGATTGTCTTTTTTCATACGGATTGTCCGGATTGTCAGAAAGAACTTCCGGTTATTCAGAAAGTTTATGATACGTATAAAGAGAATCCGGATGTATTATTGTCTTGTATCAGCCGTTCGGAATCGGGTTCCGAAGTACAGGCTTATTGGGAAAAACATTCGTTTACCTTGCCTTTTTCCGCTCAGAATGATGATGCTGTCTTTTCGCTTTTTGCTTCCCATACCATTCCCCGTATATTGATTACAGACAAGGAGGGGATTATTCGTGTTGTATATACAGATGATCCTTTGGCGACCTATCAAGAATTGGCAAAAGATATCGATGCTGTCTTAATCGATAAGTTGTCCGGGAATGAACGATAGCTCATTTGTTGCAAATCAACAGGTGGTTTAATCTGGCTTTTTCTATTTTTAATGGTGCAAATAGTATACATCTGTGTGAGTGCGAAAGAACAGATATACGGCACTGTCCACAATTTTGTGTAACTAATCTCATGTCTTTAGTAATGTTATGACTTCATTTCTAAGCTTTGGCAGATGATTAATAACCATGCTCCAAAGTATATCTACAGATAGACTATCATAGCCATGTATGATATAATTTCTGGCATCTACTATTTTACGAGAATTGGTTATAGCTATATCCTTATCAACTTTTAGTATTCTATTCATAGCTTCACCAATGATTTCTATATTCCTTTCAACGGCTCGTCTAAGGCATAGGTTACTATAGAAGTCATCATAAACTTTAGGAGCATTGCCGAAGAAACCTTCCACTTCTTCAATGGCAGTTAGAATATCTTGCAAGTGTTTCTTTATTAAGTCATCCATAGATTAAAGTTTTAGTTGCATCCACATTCTTCTTCAGATATGGATTCTTAATCGTTTGTTCTTCCAGTAAATCAACTTCTCTGCCAAACAGATTCTCTAAAGCATATTTGAAATCAAAGTAATTATCAAAGTAATCACTTACTTCTGCTTTATTGAAATCTACTACTAAATCAATATCACTGTTGTCGTTAAAGCGATTTGTAAGGATAGAACCAAACACAAATAGCTTATGTACCTTATGTGTCTTGCATAAGTCTATAATCTTCTGGATATTGTTCTCTATTAGTTTCATGTGGCTGTCTCCTTTCAATGCAAAGATAATGAATTAGTTTCTAATTAACAATCTTGTTTATGGGGAAGTTGTCAGATTCAACCTTTTTACATTAACACTAACATGAGTTCAAATAGAGAAGCATGGACCAGTAGGCTATTTGGCGGATGAGATAAAGGAGACTGTAGTAACAGAGTATGTATATCATCCTGTAGATGTCACCCTATTCAATATACTATTACCGTTTCTTCCGAATCTTAAATGTAGCAAGATTCCCTTTATGGTCGCTGGGCCAAATACAAGAAGGCGTCAGAATCTTATCCTTAGAATCGTTTTCTGTTATTTTTCCCCGGACAACTGTTTCGGAGGGACCTACCAACTTGCTATCCTTCATGGAAAGCATCGACTCCAATGGATAATAATAAATGAAATCAATCCGGTCACGTTCGTCTGCCTCAGGCGCCCAAGCTAACTTTTCCAGTTTAGCCTCTTCTGCGAGTTTGTTTCCGGCAGGGAATGTAAAACCGGGATATCGAACTGTATTGGGAAATTTTTCACGATAAGCATCTTTGAATCCTGCTTTGCTCAGCATCATTGAGCAGTCCCAATGAATGATAGCCCCATTATGATCCCACAAATCCTTTGTATCTGCCTGCCAGTCTAAATGAGAGGGCTCATTAAAATCTCCTCCCATGATTATCGGGCGGCCTTGTTGAATGTCAGATTGTACTTCCTGAATAAAAGCACGGATGGTTTCATCCCGAAAAGACTGTCTGTTTGCTTTCAAGACTTCTTCTTCATCCGTTATCGGCATCTCCATCTTCTTCCAGGTAGTACCATTATATCCGCGTGGCATATAGCACTGATAATGGCGGTAATCCAGATGACAAGAGTAGAAAGATACGGGTTGGCCTTCGATTGTTGCAACCATTTTCACCATAGCACGACCTTCGTCACCGGGTACGATGCAGCATTTAGTCATGCTATCCGGCTTGAATTTACTCAAAACACCGATTGCGAGATCAAATGTTTCTCCATAATAGTGTTTTCCTCTCTTCTCCAGTTCTTCGATCACATGAGGGATAAACTGTTTTCCGTCTCTGATTTCGCACAGAAAAACGACATCCGCATCCATCTCATCCAGTACATCAATAATGCCTTGATCTCCGTTGGGTACTTTAGTACATCCATGCCACAGGTTTAATTGGAAAACGGTAAAAGTGTCTTTCGCTTTTGCATGGCAAACATTGACCAGACAAAACAAGCAAAGTAATAATAGTAAGTTCTTTTTCATATCGTGTCTTTTATATTCTTCTTAATCTGATTTGCGTATCAATGAAATAGAGATCATTATCTATCCCATATAATACATTATTGGGTACTGCATCGAATATCTCATACTCTTTATTATGGAATTCATCCTGATAATCTGTTTCAAAACCAATGGCATTCATGTATTCAGCGATTTCATCTTCTGTAGCTTCTCGTTTGGCAATAATATAAGGTTGCGTAATTACTGCACAGAACTCATGCTGACTGTTATATGCAAAGCCGATCATTTCATAAGGAACATTGCTGAAGTAATGATTGTGTGCAAAGATACGGATAAAGAAATTCTCTAAATCTTCTCCTGCATATTCAAAATTATTTAATTTGATGACCAAATTCCCATCATCGGCATATACCTCATTTTCTCCACCTTTACTTAGAAAATCTATATTTAGCAGAGAAAGGTTAATCCACAGATTGTATGAATCTGCAAATTCTGTCAGCTTTTTGATTTGGCCTCTCTTATAGCTTTCTGTTTGTTCAGCATTTCCTGTTGTTTCTTTTTCTTTTCTAACGATACAGGCTGCTTGCTCCAAGAGGCTATTGACTGGCGGGTACGCTCTATCCATGCTTTGTGAAATTCGTTGATGTATTCCATAACTTTAAATTACGAGTTTATGCAAAAGTAATACATTTCTTTTTTATTCCAATCTATTCAGATGCTTTTTGAATTTTCATCTTCCGCCAATTCTTTTATCTCTTTATTCAGAAAGACAGAGAGTATCGTCCTGACTACAACTACTCCGCCTAAGATGGCCAATTCATCCAAACTCGGATCTACCACTGTCTTTAGTATGTCTGAAGCAATTAGAAACTCCAATCCCAGTAAGAGGTAACTGCCGAAGTCAGCCCTTAGTTGCCGGATATTGTTGACTGTGTATGTTCCATTAAACCGCTTGATTTCGTTACGTAGAAAAGCTATGAATCCAACAAATACTCCGTAAGCTACAATTAGCAAACTGATAACGCTGATGATAGTAGCTATTATATTTAAAAAGGTGTGTAGCATCGTCTTTTGATGTTTGGTTATATTGTATTAACAAACAATGCTGTATAATAGTTTTGTTTTAGTATGTGGTAAGCAAACAATTTGCTAATTGCTGTATTGTTTTCAGTATTTGCAGATAGAACTTATGTTTATGATAATGTTCTTAGGTATAAATTCTCTCTACCATATTTCCGTAGAATGAATCCGCATTAGCAAAGCAGCTTTGCTAATATGGATTTTCAAATGGCACAGGATTATCATACACTGTATTTGATGGGTCAAATACTGATTTATTTATGCTATAAGTTCTTTTAATACAAATTCTGGCAGCTTCTGCTGTTCCTATTCGCTTCTGTTCCGGAGTTTTATGATTATTATTGTATTCAACAATGCGGTTGGTATTGAGAAAAGTGTATTCTTTACCTATTTTTCTTATGTGAGCTATTTCTTTATCCGTTACATTGCGTAATAGTGAACCATCAGGACTAAGAACTTTCCATTGTTTATTGTCTTTTACTAACAACCGGATGCTGTTAACTCCATATTCTGTTAGTTCGATTATGGCATTATAGTGGGCAGGTATATTTCCTTTATCGTGCGATCCTTTGTTTGTTCGAATCATGTTTTGATATCCCCATTTCCCGTTTTCCTTGTACATGAAACCACGACTTCCTGGTTGTATATCTTCATAAGGACCGATAGTCTGCTCCGGATGCGATGCAGAGTAAAAGTAAGTTCCTCTTTTACCTTTTATCTTCCAACAAAAGTCCTTGCGAAAGCACTCTCCATAATAAAGATTATAACCTAATTCCTCATGTGAAATGTATGTGTCCGGAGCTAATAAGTCACGTCCTTTTGAATTGAAAGCATAACGTATTCCATCTTTCTCGGCTATGAATCCGAGGAAGGCAAAATCAAGACTCATTTTATTGTAAATCACAGGAATCACTGAGTGATGGTTTACTCCCCAAACAACACCGTAGAGCCATTCTGTATCTTTTTCATGTTTTTGACTAACAATGCTATTGCCGTAACCGGCATCTTCATATCTAGTTTGTAGTTCATTACAACTTGTAAAGATGAAAAGCAAACTCAAGCATACTACTATAAAAGAGAAGGAAGACAAAAGAGGTTTCATAGTATTCAAATTTTTAGTTTGATTTTATCACTGCTTTTGGAAATAAAAAACCGGGAGCTTTTAGTTATTGTCCATTCATATTGTCTGTATTTTGCTTGTTTACTATAATTTCGGTTCCTGTCATTCTGGCAATCAATACTTTCTCTGCACTATTTACTAATTGGGGATTGTAGTCTTCCTTTTGCCTGATGATTTCTTTTAGTTCATCATCACTTTTAGATAGTGCTTTCCCCAGATACTCGTCATTGATGGAATTTTCATTTTCGTCATTTGTAAGGTCTATTGTCTGAGATGAATTTTGTCCTGACGTTTCTGTATCTTCTTGTTGCCCTTTTCCTACACAAAGGAGAATAAGACCAATGAATGCTACTACTCCGCCTCCGAACATCATAACTACAACATTTCCTGCACCGGAACCAAATGCTTTTGCGAATTGATAATTCACGCTATTTTGAACGTTGATTCCGTAGATAATAACTCCTATACCTAATATTAATAAAATTAGACCTGTGATTTGGCTTGATTTCATAGCTTTAATTTGTTTATAGATTTATATTATTACTTTAAATTCAGGATGTGTGACCAATGTGGAGAGAGTTTGGTGGTAGATTGATTAATTGTGGCTTTTAGGTTTATTGAATCCAATAAATTTATACCATCCGTAAAAAATGATAAATGGACCGGAGAGGCTAGATATGTAGCATATTATAATCGATGGTGTGAACCCTATATATTCTGAAAGCGAATGGAAAGGGTTTAACTCTTGGATAAAAGAATTAATGACTGAAAAATATGATAGAACTGTTCCTATGCAAATAAGTGATAATCCCATAGTACTCATATTTGTATGTTTATTCAGATATTTCCATGAAATCACTCCTGCTATTACCAAAAAAATGTAGATGGATAAGAGAGCGATATTTAATAGATAAATAGATGGTGAATAGGTGGCTCCCCAAAATAAATGGATGAGAAAGATAATATAAGAGGAAGTGGATATTACTGTACTGATTAATAGTAATATCTGTCCAATATTAGTCTTTTCTTTCGATTCCTTTCTCATTTTAAAGAACCCTTTCAAACTAATTTTTATTCCTGCCAAACTAAGAAATACACAAAGAATGTATAATAGTTTTATGTTAAGAAATGAATGGTAATTGCTATCTGAAAGTATATAAATTGGTAATGGAAGAAATATACCTATCATGAACAGCACTTTTCCGGTGTTCGATTCTGTGTTTTCTTGTTTCTTTTTCCCCATTAAAAGTAGAGCGAAACCAATTAATGCAACTAATACACTACCGGATATTATCACTACTCCTATACCTAATATTAATAAGGTCAGACCTAAAATTTGTTTTGTTGTCATAGCATTCTTTTATTTGTGGATTTATATTAAAATTACTGCTGCAAATTTAGGTAATGCAAAAAGAATGGAAAAATTAAACTATGGCATAGAATGCGAATGGAATAGTATATATTGCCACTAATCGTTTTCCTTGAATATAATTTTAATGTCGGATGTAGCTGATAAATTGCTGTCCATAAATAAGCACGAATGATTCACGTCCGATGGACGTAAACCTTCAGTAACTTATTTTCATAGCCCCCGGGAGGGAGGGGATTAAGAAAATTTTGATAACGCAAAGGTTACTCTCGTGGAAGGTAGAAACCTAAAACTTTGGATTCAGGTTTAAAGTCGTATTTGGTTAAGTTTACAGAATTGTTTTCCATTGTGAGCGTACGAATCTTTTTCATACCGCTGTTCGTCAATTCTCCTTTTCCCCAATAATAACTATTCAGTTCGATGTCTGCAAAGTAAACGCTTATTATAGCATCTAGTTCGGTGTCTCCTATCTCATCATATAGGGCAGAGGCTGTTACTCCTTCTTTATCTAATACATCTCTTATTGACATGCCAATTTTTACACCGTTTGATAATGATACGTAAGGAGAAGTTATTATCACGTTTTGAATTGGAGAAGTTGGCGTTTCTTGCAAAAAATTAGCAACCTCAGTATCATCTAAATATAATGTGTATGAATCGAATGTTATTCCGCTTGGCTCATCATAGAATGATGCTTTCTTAACCTTATTATATAAAGCATCATTGTTTTGGGACATATCAGTGAAAGGCTTGTTATTTCTCAAACTTCCTACGCCATCTTTCGTCACTATAAAACTTTCTTTGGTATCATTAGTTGTTAGTGAATCTTTATTCACTATATTGTCTTTTGACTGTGGTTTGCTATTTCCACAAGCGCATAGCATTAATGCTGATATGCACCATAAAATTGATAGTTGCTTTTTCATGGGTCTATATTAATATGGATAGATATTTTTGAATACTAAAATTCCTGTCACTTCCCCTTCTTCTCCACTAGAGTGTATATCTACTTTTCCTGTAGTTGCAGTGTTATCGAAAGATATCATATTCTGATTCGGTTTTGAATGAGTAATCCACTGGTTTCCTTCTACATTATGCGTGTATTCATATTTGCCCAAATATAGATCTACTTGTTCGGTGTGGACTTCATTGCGCGTGCCAAATACACCTGCATAACAAGCTATAGATTCGGAAGAGCCCAATTTTAGAACTTTCAAATTTCTACATCCTTCAAAAGCATATCCGCCTATGACTCTTAAATTAGGAAAATCAAGACTTTCTATGTTATTTTGGTCACCATTGAAAGCATGATTCATTAATTCACTAGCATTAGGAAGCTCTACATTTTTAATTTCACTACTGCCGTTAAACATTTCCCATCCGATTATCGTTACACCTTTTGCAATTAATGTTTCCAAGTGTGGTATTTGACCATGGCATGCTCCTCCCATTAATGTACCTGTGAAACTTTTGGCTATTTCCAATTTCTTTAAACTTCTGAAGCCTTGTAATGTTTCTGTGAGATTTAGTTCTCCATCCCCCTTGATATCAGTTATTTTTAATTCTTGAATTACTGATCGTTCAGACGGAGATAATTTGTCAATTTCGCCTAATGTCATTCCACCTCCACTGCATGAAGTTAATAGTCCGCATGCTGTTATTAAAATAAATGGGATAACTCTGATAACTTGTTTTGTTTCCATAGTTCTTTGTATTTTTTACAAAAGAACGGATATAAATAGAACTAAAGAAATTTTCATGTGGCATAAAATGCGACAAGGAGTGCGGATATTTCCATTAATCACTTTCTTTGAATAGAATTTCAATTTCATCGTGTGTAGATAAAAGATCTTTGAGTAGAGTTGTTTTGGCTTTTATTACTACAAGTTCTGTCTTTTCATGTGGAATACAACTACTTTCATGTTGGCAATATTCTCTAAAGAAGTTATGATTTAATATTTGGGATATACGATATAATAACTCGGTATCAATATGGGATTTACGCAATATTTTATACATATTACTTTTGTCTGTATGTAGTTGGTTGGCTAGTTCTGCAACAGAAATATGCTTTTCTTCCAATACCTTTGATATAAGGTTACCAATATGTATGGTTGAGTGTATTTCAGATTTACTCATTGATCTTGAAATATATAGAAAAAGGCGGAACCATTCGTGATCTTATTTTATTCTGAGGTACCGCCAAGTACCATGTTCACAAATAAGTACGAACGGTTCACGCCCGATAGAGCGTGAACCTTCATCTACTTATTCTCGTGAACTTCAATTTGGCGGTTTTCAGAATAGAGAATAAGAGCTAAAAGCTCAAATATCTTTTTAATAAGTATAGGAATGGAAACGCTTTTCCAAATGTTTATTGTTTTAAACTAAAATAGGAGAGTACCCCCAAAGAAGCACTCTCCTTTATATAAAAGTAACTTAAATTACTTAGCCAAAGCCTGAGCTACGTCTACAGCACAAGCCACTGTACATCCTACCATCGGGTTGTTACCAATTCCCAGGAATCCCATCATTTCTACGTGAGCAGGAACTGATGAAGAACCAGCGAACTGAGCGTCAGAGTGCATACGACCCATTGTGTCTGTCATACCATAAGAAGCAGTGACACAGCATCCCTGTAATTTAATCAAATCAATCGTAAATGATTGTTTTACAGATAAATATTGAAATATTTTAAAGAACGCTCCAGATTATAAATCTCTCTGTTTTGAATAAATGGTCGTGAATAAGTCACAAACCTTATATATTTAGTAATGCTATTACTTCATTTCTTAGTTTTGGTAAATGATTAATAACCATACTTCAAAGTATATCTACTGATAGGCTGTCATAACCATGTATGATATAGTTTCTGGCATCAACAATTTTGTGCGAATTAGTTATGGCTATCTCTTTATCAACTTTTAGTATTTATTCATAGCTTCACCAATAATCTCTATGTTTCTTTTCGATGGCTCGCCTAAGACATAGGTTACTATAGAAGTCATCATAAATTTTAGGAGTATTGCCAAAGAAACTTTCTACTTCTTCAATAGCAGTTAGAATATCTTGCAAATGTTTCTTTATTAATTCATCCATAGATTAAAGTTTTAGTTGCATCTACATTCTTCTTCAAATATGGATTCTTAATAGTCTGTTCTTCCAGTAAGTCTACTTTTCTACCAAACAAATTTTCTAAAGCATATTTGAAATCAAAAAAATTATCAAAGTAATCGCTTACTTCTGCCTTATTAAAATCTACTACTAAATCAATATCACTGTTGTCGTTAAAGCGATTTGTAAGGATAGAACCAAACACAAATAGCTTATGTACCTTATGTTTCTTGCATAAGTCTATAATCTTCTGGATATTGTTCTCTATTAGTTTCATGTGGCTGTCTCCTTTCAACGCAAAGATAATTAATGCTTAAAAAATAACTTGTGCAACTTTTGAATGCTCACTCTATAACAAACTTTCTGCTCTTTAAGAGCTAAATACACAATTGAAGTGCATTGATTGCAATTATTTTTTCTTTTTTCACCATTTATAATTCTTCAATTTCTTTTTGGGTTAATCCAGACGCTCCAATTATCAGTTCCATTGAGGTCCCCGATGATTTAAGATAACGAGCGACTTCCATAGCCTTTTTTTTCTCACCTTCTTCTCTTCCTTCTTCTCTTCCTTTCTCCAAGCCCTTTTCCATACCTTTCTCCAATCCTTTTTTTTCCGCCGTAGATATAACACTATACCAGTCACGGAAATTTTTCAGACTGTCCCAATACTCACTCAGTTCAGTCTTAGTAAACTTTGCAATTTCCGCAGTTTCAAAGAGACGATCAAAAACTCTGTTCTGTAATGCTCTGGGACGTTCAAGCAGAGAGCCAAGGTTACGCAGAACAAAAAGCCACTTGTCAAACATACTCTCCAACTCATCTTCGGTCTTATTGAATTTAGGCATTTCAAGATAAACAAAGGTAAGTTTATCATAGAACACTTTGTGCGTGTAAAGATCCACAAGTTTCACCTCATGATGAAAATACTCCTCATCAGAATTGTCAAAAGAGAAATTCAGAATACCCACTACATAGACAGCCTTCAACTCATAATCCCATTCCCCACGTTTGGCCTGCTCACGAATAGGAAAAGTAGAATAAAAGACGCTACGGTCTTTGAAGAACTGCTGCTCGCCACGCTGCATCTCAACCAGAAACTTCTCTCCCTTCTCATTCTCACAATAAACATCAAATACAGCCCGACGGTCATATTCCTGTGTTCCAAGATGTTCTGCATTAAGGTAAGTTACATCCTTGATTACTTCCTCCTTGAATAAGAGTGCATTTAAAAAGCTAATTAACAGCTCCTTATTCATAGCTGTTCCAAAAAGCAGTTTAAATCCAAAATCGGTATATGGATTTACATATTTATCCTGTATTCCTTCTGTTCCCATATGCTTTCTATTTTTATAATTTCAAAATCAAATCGCGGAAATGTTCCATTGTATAACCAACAACATGAGAGACTGTTTAAAATGCCTCAATAAACCTTCCCGACACTTATGTACAAAAGTAGCAATAATCAGGTAAAAATCAAGCAGAAAGAGACTATTTTAACAGAGAAATAAAAAGTAACCAGACTCAGTTATTTGCTATTCATACGACTTCAATGATCATCATAGTTTAAAACAATTTTTAGCCTTAATTCATTCAACAACCCTGTATCTAATATACAATGCACTATTCTTCCAAATATTTTTATCTCTAAACGATTTTGCTTGTGACCTTTTCCATAAAGTGATATATTATTTTGACATAAAAAAATAGCTATGACTTTTTGGATCCTCCAAAATGTTTTTATAATATTGCCTATGTTTATAATGATAAGTAAAATTTGATTGGTACATAATCAATGAAACTGGTGAAGAGTACAAACTTTTATTTTCGGACAACCACTCCTTTTTGTTAAAGATAAAATGGAAAAACATGAAAAACAAAATTACGATAAATCTTCTTGTTGATATCATGATGTTGGTAACAATAGGTATAGTTAGCATAAGTGGATTCATATTGGAAATTGTTATCCCCTCCCGTTACGCCGTCAAACATGAAGGAGCATATTCATGCGCTTCACAATTATGGGGACTGGGAAGACATGAATGGGGAAATATACATCTATGGGCTGGAATAATCCTGATCATCTTACTGGCTATTCATATTTTGTTACATATGAAAATGATAAATTCGTTCTTAAAGAAAATATGTCCCAACCATATATCAAGAGCAATATGCTACATTTTGTTAATGATAATATTGCTAACAACATTCATTCCTTGGCTTTGTTTATTCTGACGAGGTGTAAATGAAACGGTTACTAAATAAAAAAAATCATCTTTAACCTTCAGTAGAGTTTACTCATGGATTTCAAATTAATTACATCTATTATATTTCTAATATGAGCATATTAAGTTCATTTTATCTTCAGAAGGAAGCGGTGTAGCTACAATTTTCTCCCTCTCTCACCCCCTCAAACTCTTATAGATGAGAATAAATTGAAGCACGGAGATTGCACCAGTACTAAATGGTGCACATAAGCTTCAAACAAGATTAAACAATTTCCGGGTTGATCCCAATACTTAGAAGATCATTGGGAGATTCAATTCGAAGGATAGCAGCGATACCAGTAATTATCACAGCTACAGTCTGGGTAATGAAAGTATGACAGCCTATCAAAGAGCCAAGTCAGGACGAAGAGTCTTGATAACGGCTCTTTATTTTTTCTTCTCCTTCCCTCTTCACCTTAAACCCTTATATATGACAAGAATAAGAAATAAGAATGAAAGACAAGAGAACAAGAACATATTATTAACCAACAACAAAAAACAAGAAAAAAAATGAAACATTTAATGAAAGGAATCAGAATCGCAGCATACATTGCTGAGATCATCGTGGCAGGTTCAACTATTGTGGAACTTGTAGAGAAGTATAGTGGTAGGAGTAAACGTAAACCTGTCGCAAGTAAAGTTGATACAGGCAATGTAGCAACTGAAAACCCATAGAACGTCTAGTGAATGGATTATGATAAGGCACAGGACGTAATTATAACCATCCTTGAGGTAACCACATCCATACTCAAGGGAATAAAGAAGCTAAGAGGAATATTTGTAAAAGCAAAGAAATAAACCTCTTGGCTTTTTCTTTTATCGGATTTTATTAACTAATTAAAAACTATAAAAATATGGAAACAACCAATTTATTATTACCATCCACAAGGATGACAAGAATGGGCATGATCAACCCAACCTTTATCGAAGATGCAGTAATCGTATCGGAAAAGGAACAGGAGAAGGAACATTCCAATTTTATTGAATCAAACACTTCAGGCATTACACTTGAAGAACTGGAAACGAACTGTATTGTACCCAGCTTTGGAGACAATCAGCTTACAATCAGCCACCAGACTTTTATACACCGTATTGAGGAGGCGGCAAGCATGTTTTTTGCAGGAGAAACTTTCGGTAATACGGAAATCAGAGTCTCACACAAGATTTTAGGCAGACATCCTTCCGCACTGACAAAGAGGAAGGAAGAACTCAAACCTGAAGACGAAACCATCTATTATCAGAGAATGGCATTCTGTTTTCATATCCGAACCATATGTCGAGAAATGAACGGTGAGGAAGTGCATCTTTGTATCGGCGGCGTAAGAAGCCTGAACGAAGAGAACCTGTACGGGAAAAAATCCCCTGAAAAATTTAAAATCTTTATCGGATGGAGAGTCAGGGTATGCAGTAATCTTATGCTGACATGTGACGGCTTGACAGGACGTCTGGAAGTGATGGGCGATACGGATATCTATATAGCCGCACTAAAACTGTTCCGGGAATTCAACCCCGAACAAAATCTGAGGCTTCTTGAGAATCTGGGAAGAACAATGATATCCCAGGAACAGTTCTGCCAAATAATCGGACGTTTACGACTTTACCAGGTATTACCGGCATCACAAATGAAAGAATTACCGAAAGTTATCTTAGGTGATTCAAACATCAATGCAGCCACCAAAGGCTATATTGACAACCCTAACTTCGGCTTACGCGGAAGAGCAAAAATTTCATGCTGGGACCTGATGCAGCTTCTTAACGAGGCGGCCAAACAGTCCTATATTGACAAATTCCTCGAAAGGAATCAAAACGCCACAGACTTTGCAGTGGGCATTCAGAAAGCCTTGAAAGGAGAAGACACTGAAAATTACGGATGGTTTCTGAGATAAACCGGAACATCTAAAAATCCTATGAAGGGAGAAAGATCTAAAAATAACAAACAAGGTCTTTCTCCCTTCTTTTGTTGAATTAAAATCAGAAAGGAGAAAATATATGAGCGTAACATGTATACAGGACATATACCATTGTGACACCTGTAAATCAGCACTAGACGAACACGGAAGGAATTGCAGGCACGGGATGTTATTTCCCCTGCTTCTTTTAATGGGAAACTTTAAAAAGTGCATGAATTATGAATTTGATGCGGAGAAGGTGGAACTTCAGTTGCTAAGAAAAGAAAATGAACGGACAGAGCACATCGGTGAGTAAAACGGGAATGGTTCTGAATAAAATGGAAAGGAATAAAGTATGGCACATTACACCTTCGATATAATCAAATATACCTTAATTACCGAAGAGGGGGAAACGTACAAGGACTTCATAGAAATGATGCCCTCGCTGACGGTACAAGCAACAAATTATATTGCAGCCACTTTAAAAGCCGAAAAGGCATATCCGTCAGATAAATATGTACACCAGCTCATTGATACTGACGCAGAAAAATGGCCGTTCAATGCAGCTATATTTTAACTAAAAACGAATCAGAAAGAAAAATGGAAAGATTTGAAATTGAAAACAGCAGAGAGTTCAAGGCGGCACAGGAATTGGCAAGGGCCTTGAATGATTACGGGTGGAATGAAAAACGATTCGCACTTGCAACGACAACATTTCACCAAACCCTACAACAGACATTATTCAGGACTATTGTAGAGATATTGAAAGTGTATGCAGATCCTCAAAGAAGGACGGACCTAAGAAATGAAGCATCAAAAAAAGGTGCAAAAAAGTTAATGGAAGTGCTGGAAGAACTACATATTCCATTCATTTGAGAGACGGTTGAAACATACCGGAATTATATCTGAGGAGGATATCACAATCAACGTGGTGTCCTCCTTTTTTATTTACCAACATTTTAAAACAAGAAAGATTATGTTATATTACAAATTTAAAAATTATGAAGAATTCAAGGACATGTTTGGAATTATCAAGCATGGAAACGGGGTATGCAGCAGAAAAAACAAGATACTGCTGGCATATATCAGGAACAAGAGATTACTGCATGAAGCAATAGAGACAAACAACTATACGCTGCTTCATATTTCTTCAATGGCGGGATTGAAGAAGACCATTACCCGGACAATAATTATAAGTGGGCACTCAGATATGTCATTACGTTATGTTCTGGAGCTGGACGGAGACTTCTTTTACTCCAGGAACTTTGAAACGGACGGACTGAAAGGGCTATGTGAAGACGGGGATACCAGGTCAATCCGCTACATTAACCATGAGAACGGAGGAAAGGTGTTCAAAATGAAAGCGGGGAAACTCTACCGCTCCCTCATACTGGAAACTGAATTCGGCAAAACCCTTCCGGAACAGGTAGTGACTTACCTATGTGAGGAGTTCTCGGCGGACTGGCAAGGGTATACTCACGGCAGGTTACCGAAGAATAAACTACATGTTGACAAAGACTTTGAGAGAATCTATTCATCAGACTGCTGTAAAGGAGATTTTCATTCCTGCATGGTAGACAGGAAACTGCATTATTTCTATACGAATTCAGTCGATGCAAGCGCGGCATACCTGATCAATGAAGAAGGAAAGGTGACAGCAAGGTGTGTCATCTACAACAAGGTTACAGACCAGAATGGAAAGATATGGAGACTGGCGGAAAGACAATACGCTACCGATGAGAACAACACCCTCAAACGTGCTTTAATAGATGCTCTGATAAAGGGAGGACACATTGACGGTTACAAGAAAGTCGGTGCCGGATGTGGTGATTCAAGAGCTTTTGTTGACCTGGAGGAGAATTCATTGTCAGACAGGAAATTCAGGATAGAATGTGATCTGGACTGGGATGACACGCTAAGCTACCAGGATTCATTCAAGTGGTACAATGAATCTAAAGGAACGGCGGACAATTATGGAAGTGGCGACATCGCACTTGATATTACTGACGGTTCTTTGAATGGTGAGGAGGAATATGATGATTTCCATGAATACCATTGTCGTGAAACCACCACCGTATATTATCATGGGCAGGAATATTATTGTGATGTAGAGAATCTGGGAGAATTTACATGGATAGAGCAACTGGAAGAATACCACCATGACTCCGACGTACTATCATGCTCCGAATGTGAAGAGGATTTCCTGAAAGAGGATAAATACTATTCAGACATAACGGAGAAGGACTATTGCTGTGAAGAATGCCGGAAGAAAGCGGAACAGGAGTACAAAAAGGAAAACTGGCATTATTCCGACTATGATGAGGAATACTATGAGCATGTAGAAGACATAACCATATACCGGGTATGGAACAATATCCTTTGTGAATATGAAAGAAAGACAATATCCGTAGAGTCAGCACAAAGACTGCTGGAAGCGGAAGAACTTCATAAATTGAACGGCAAACTTTATGACGGGATAGATGAGGAAACAGGACTGCCTTATGCATACGAGATGAATGAAATAAATGTTTAACCCACAAAAAAATAAAAATTATGGAATTGCTTAAGAAATTATACAAGGTTTATAGCCCGAGCGGAAAAGAACGGGCGATGATCAAGTTTATATGGAATTATACCAAGAGAATTCCCGGTATTAAAATAGAAACGGACATCACCGGGAACTTGTATATAACAAAGGGGGAGGCGGAATCATACCCTTGTATCGTAGCACATCTTGACCAGGTGCAGAGGTTACATTCAAAAGACTTCACGACTGTCGAAACGGGAGAAATCATATTCGGTTACAGTTCCCGGAATAAAAGACAGGAAGGACTCGGAGCCGATGACAAGAACGGAATCTGGATAGCACTCAAATGTCTGGAAAAGTATGACTCCTTAAAACTGACGTTCTTTGTCGGTGAAGAAGTGGGATGTGTCGGTTCAGGAAAAGCGGTGATGGATTTTTTCAATGACTACCGCTTTGTTATACAGCCTGACAGACGAGGATACCAGGATATTATTAATGAAATAGGTTGGACATCACTATGTTCTCCCGAGTTCCTTCAAACTGCCGGATATAAGAGGTTCGGATACAGGGAAACACATGGGATGATGACGGACGTGCAGGAACTAAAGGAACGGGGGCTTCAGGTCAGTTGCATCAATCTTAGCTGTGGATATTACGAACCACATACGGACCATGAGTTTACAATAAAGAAAGACCTCATGAACTGTCTGTCACTGGTAGAGCATATCATTGAGAATTGTACAGAACCTTATCCTCACCAACCTGAGATACCGGGAAGACGAAGGGGGATCTATGATGAATTCGATGAAGCGATGGACGAAATATTTGCCCTGCTCGATCAGGGGGAGTTATGGAGCGCAGAAGACCTCTATTATATCTACCACTCCGTTTTTCCGGAACTGGATATGGAGGATTACCGGAGAATTTACACTGAATATTACAACCTGAATATGACAGAGGAGTATGAAGACAGGAAGATTTTGCCCTAAGTGCGGACGTATGTTGAAAATCCCCTATAAAAGGTTACTCATTTCAATGTAAGAGTTGTGACGAAGACTTTTGCAGGATAGAGATATTAACCAACAAATAACTTAAAAACAAAAAGACAATGGAAAAGATTATTGAAGACTTCCTTTCCCGTATACAAAATGAGAAAGGGAAATACCACCTTACGACAGTGGAAGAGTGGGAATATATGCGTACCTCCTTCCGGTATATCAAAAGTGAAGAGGCTGACATGAAGGAGAACTGGATCGGTATCATAGGCCGGAACAGTTTATACCACGACGGGCGTGGTAACGGACCTGTGATAGATATCAAATACGGAAGATTTTATATTTGTCCGGAAAAAGAACTGATGAGAGGACAGACTTTTGAAGAGTTTTATGAAGGACGCAATGTGGACTGATATGGAAAGAAACAGCAATTATGATTTGAAACTGGCCGGATATATATGGTCAATCTTAAAGACACAACCCATTATAGTCATGTCATGGGGAGTAGATATGGATACGATAAAGCCGGTCAAAGGCGGACTGGAATTTCATGTGCAGGGATTCAAGCATACGGGAATGGTACAAATCGTTCTCGATGAAGGAAAGGATCTTTTTGAAGTACATCTTATCCCCGATTCTGAAGGAGAAAAAAATGTAATAGAAGACGTTTACTTTGATATGCTCGTTTCTGTGATAGACGAGAATGTGGAGAAAACGGATAATTATGAAAAAAGGATTTCTGAAGAGTATAGAATTATAAGAGAATAGTATTTTTCAAAAATAACCGAATCTGAAATAATCGGAATCCTGTGAGAAGTTGAAATCTATGAAATCCCAAAATCTCACAGGATTTCTTTTTCATAAACTTCAGGTGACAGATATTGAACGTTCGTTTGGTATTTGTAACCGACTATTAAAATATGTAAAAATGAAAGTAAAAACTTATATTGCCTACCTCCGACAGTCCACGATAAAACAGGAAATCTCCGGATTGGGAGTGGAGGCTCAAAGAAAAATTATACATAATCACTTGAAGGATAAAAAGCCGATTGCTGAGTATATTGAAACAGAGAGTGGGCGTAAATCCAACAGGCCAAAACTTATAGAGGCTTTGGAGGAATGCAGAAAAACAGGATCTACCTTAATTGTAGCCAAACTGGACCGATTAAGCCGGAATGTAGCTTTCACCAGCAAATTGCTGGAGAGTGATGTGGAGATTGTATTCTGTGATTTTCCTCAGGCTAACAAACTGGTTCTTCATATAATCAGCAGCATAGCAGAGTATGAAGCCGGACTGATCAGCCAGCGAACCAGACAATCGCTACAGGTCAAGAAAGCGAGAGGATGCAGGCTTGGTAAATCCGAGAACCTGACGAATAACCTTGAACGGGCTATCGGGGAAAGCGTAAAGACCAACAAGAACAAGGCGGACAATAACCCGAATAATATGAGAGCCATTGCCATGCTGCATTCATTGCTCATGCAGGGGAAGTCCTTGTCCGAAATGACCGGAATTTTAAACCGGCAAGGCTTTGTTACCTCCAAAGGTTGCAAATTCCGGATAACCCAGGTAAAAAGGCTGATCATCAGGGCGGGACTTGAATTGCCACAGAAAACATAAATCAATCGGAATTACTTGATTGAAATAAGGGAGACTATGCAGAATAGTTTCTCTTATTTTCTTTCTTCATCGGGTAAGTCAGAGACAGAGGGGTACATAGCAGATAATACATAGCCGTCAGGATAGTATGTGTTATAAAATATACTACAAAAAATGTACTTCTATTATAAAATGTACACGATTTGCACACTTTTTTATAACACTTCTCTTTTGTCTTTCAGTTATGTATGTCATTACTCACTCCGTTCACTTACTCTTCGCCTTCGGCTAACCCCAAGAAATGAAATGCCGTTAATCTTATGGATGTGAAATATCCCGAAACTGTCAGGATTATACTCCTAATACGATACTGGCATCAATATTCAATTTCCGCCTGATCTCACGGGCCTCTTTTGAAATTTGTTCACATTTGTCGGAATATAGTCACTGAAACGTGATGGACTTACACCGATCAGCTTGCCAGGGATTTTTTTTATACTTTCCATTTTGTATGGAGTTGCTGGAGAATGCTTGTCCGGAATGAGGTCACGAAAGGATATGCAGACAGTGAGCCTGATGTGTATAGGCGACACGGCAGTTCAATGACATAGGCTTATTATGAAGACAGTCTTTAATGTGTATGGTAAGTGGATATCGTCCGAGACAGGACAGCTTGATAGTGTTTCCTAAAACCATGTATCAGACTGTGACGAATGACAATATCATCATCCCGAAGAAGAAGTTTTGTGGGTTAGGCTTACAGGCAGAATTTTGTTATCCGGGCGGTTGGCATGTTGGGGTAGGAATAAGCTGTAATTTGATTATGTGGTAATGAAAAAGGAAATATAATACGCTAGTATTTATAGATTACTTCTCTATTATTTTTTACAGCTAAATTATTTTTGGACATTTCACATATTATTTATAATTTTGTATTTATATTTTAATCTCATCTTATGATGTAACTTATCTAAATTATATTGAAGGTATGAAATATATATGTTTATTTCTTTTTGTGTGTATTTCAATAATATCCAAAGCACAAACTTTAATTCTATCAGAAAATGATTCTACGGTTATGACAGAATATAATGATGGAAATCTTTGGGCATATAGAAATGTGAATGGTTTTATTGTTGGCCTTACGACTTATGAAACGCAGGATGATTATGGAAAATATTATCGGGTTGATATTTTCATCAAGAATCAGTGTGATTCGTCGGTCATATTTACGCCGGATGATGTTACTTCTCATTTGCTGACTAATAGGGGAGATAATTATCAATTAATGGTATACACAAATGAAGCTTTTCAGAAAAAGATAAGAAAGTCTCAAAACTGGGCTATGGCCTTATATGGCTTTTCTTCTGGGCTTAGTGCAGGAAGTGCCGGATATTCTACATTTTATTCCACATCGTATTCGTCAAATGGTACCGCTTATACAACAGTGACCAACCATTATGATGCAAATGCGGCTTTTCAAGCTAATATGGCATCATCTTACCAACTACAAACATTGGGTAAAATGATGGATAATGATAGGGAAATAAAAAGGCAAGGATATCTGAAGAAGACAACAGTACATCCCAATGAGGGTATAATAGGATATATGAACATTAAAAGAAAAAAGGGAAAGATTCTAACTATAAATATACCTATCAATGGTTATGTCTATTCTTTTGATTGGGATGTAAGTAAATAGTTGGATTGAAGGTAAATGAAAGGTAGCTTAGGCTGCCTTTTTTGTAATCCTTTCTATCAACAACACACGAATCAACAAATTCTCAAGAAGAGTTACATAAGATATATTATATGGGAGTTGTAACCTGAAGCATTATTCTATGATATAACAATTATACTCAGAAGCAGATTCCTTGGAGACAATGGTAAACAATCTATTCCACCTAACGCTAAAACGATAAAGAGATGTATAATTCACAGAAGTCCCCTATTGGGGTAATACACAAATTTTACGAGAGATTGCAACAAAAGCATACGGGGCTAATGTAAAATATGTTAATGACTGTATTTTTCTTCATATATACAGTCTGATTCAAAATAAAGTAGTACATTCGCGCCCTATTTTTTAAGCCCCTGCATTTTTTATGCACATAGGAGCTGAATTTAACTTAAAAATAAAGACTTATGAAAAATAATACAATAAAAAAAATAACAGATATTGTTGCTTTTTGTAATGCATGCCTAAAATTAATCAGAGAGGGTATAAAATTCTTTAATATTATCAAGACCCGTTTCCCAAAGAAAGAAAAGGAGGTTCAGCCTTCCCAGCAGCCCTCTAGAAACGTCAAATCCATAACACTGAATGATATTTTCAGACGTAACAAGGGACAAAGCGCAGCGTCCCACCAACGAGGCCTTTTCGCCCCGGGAGAACTCCATGTAATCTGTGCGCAGACAGGTATGGGAAAATCTATTTTTGCAGTAGAAATGGGTCTGGCGATGGCTGGGGGTAAAGAATCCGAGCCCTATGCGATAGTTAAGAGCATATTGGGTGATAAGTGGGACGCCACGAAGCAGAGGGTGGAGTACCTTGACGGAGAAAACGGTGAGGACGAACTGTATGAACGTTATGGGAGAGGAGATGTCAATTATCCCGACACTTTTACCGTGGTTCCTTCCGGAGAGATATCATCCATTGATGACTTGGAAAAGTACATCCGTCAGCGTGCGGAAGAAAGCAAATACAGGGAAGACCGCACGATCATCATTGACCATCCCGGATGTTATGATGGAAGCGACAATCCCCATCGTATGCAGAAGTTTTATAAATCCCTGAAAAGTATTATAGTAAACTATCGGCAGGGAGGTCATTGTCTGACTGTCTTTGTTCTGAGCTTCGTTAAGACAGACAAGCCATGGAAACCTGTATACTCGGAGGATATTATAGGTACGAAGGAACTCAAGAATATAGCCCATACGATCGTCGCCTTGTGCCCGTGTCGGAAGGGAGGAGAATACCGTTTCCTTAAGGTTGTCAAATCGAGGAGCGGGGAGAAAAATGAAGAGGTGCCTGTTCTTAAGATCAGCAAAGAGGGTGGGCTGTTTCTTCACTTTGTCGGCAGAATGAATGAAAAGGATGCATTACCCTTACCTGTGAAATCCCGGAAAATTCCCGTTACTTCTCCCGATCTCAAGCAAGATATCTTTGAAGTCACCGGACCCTCTATTGCTTCAAGTGAGTCGGTTCTCCAGGATGAGAAGCCTGAAACGGTGGAGGAGGTAACCGGTTCTGCTGTGAAACCGAACAAACGCAGAAAGGTAACATCTGGGATATTACAGCGTATGAAGCAAATGTACAAAGAAGGGCTGAAACAGGGGGAAATAGCCAAAGCCTTGGGTTTGTGCAGAAAAACTGTCAATAAGTACCTGCAATGTATCAACCAGGAAGAGCCTCAGTGTAACCTGTCACCATTGCTCTGCTGATACCCATTCCTACAGGAAGCGTCCTTTCCTCTCTTGTAACCTATTTATGTTTTTGTAAATAGGTTACAATATTGACAAGGATAAGGTACCAGTATTATCTTTTCCTTCAATGTTCATTCTGGATCGGCTATGCTGAATTGTCACAGAATTTCCGGGATGCGTATTGTTATTGTATCATGTGATGAAGCTGATCTGTGCAGATTTCGTGTTTGAAATGGCTAAAGGCAAATACTATATTATGCAAGATATCAAAGCTTGCTTCTCTTTATATTCTTTGGAATTATCGTCGTGTAACCTGTTATGTGAAGCATATGGAAGGCATACTCTAATAGACTACAATCTATACTATTTGGGAATAAATAATAGGTTACAGTTGCATGTAATACTTTAATAATCAAAGGAAAATGTCTTGTAAATTACAGCTTGGGTTACAGTCTATGTTACAGATTAGCTAATAGTTTATGTTACAGCTAAAGTCACTATATAAAAGATAAGTACTCAGGTTTATTTCTTAATAGGTTCTACTTCGGCATTTTTATATTATCAGGGAAGAGTTTGTTCCTGTTTGAATATAAATACTCTAAGTTAAAATAAAGAGGGGCTCAATTCTTGTAGTAAGCATAAGAAATCGACATGTAGAAAAGAAATTTTTCTGCAAATATTATTGTACGGATAAAATCTTTCTCAGCAATGAACTATATTTTAATGTTTTTTTATAATTGTAGGCTTTTTATAGCTCTGGTTGTGATCATTAATATCTGTTCATTCAATATCATTCTTCGCTATAGCTGATGTTATTATGGAGTGTGGTGGTTTTATGAGTTCGGATATGTTAATAAAGAGTAAAAGTTTAGATACTTATTTTATTTTTTATCTTTCTGGAAAAACTTTTGTGTCACCTAAACTCTATTTTATCTGACAGTAGAAAAGATAACTCTGAGTTTGGCTTAGTACATAGTAATATTCTCTTTATCTATATTTCGCATCTCAACGAATAATACCTAAATGCTTTACGTTTCCTGTTCCAGGATAACTATATTTTTATTTTATTTATTATATGCTAATAATGTTGAACCTCTCAAAATCCTCTTATTTGAATAATATTTGTGTGGAAATGAATTGAGCTCAGATAGTTCTAAGGAAGCATGGCAAGAAACAGCTAATCAATTAGCAAAGCTGCATTTGAAGTATTGGGGAGCTGACAGGAATATAAGAATTTTTAATGCAATAACAAGCAATGAACAAGATTTCTTAAATGAAGCCGTGGAATATCTTAAATAATTTCTTGCAAAATAAAAATTATTTTGATAACTTGGCACGGTTTTCAATTTTGTCATGTTGATTATTCAGATGTAGTTTATTTGATTTTAATCGATATTTATATGAAAAAAGTATACTATACATTATTAATTATATTGTTTATAGCGTGTAGTGAAGAGGATAATTTGCCTGATAATATGTCACTACCTTCAGAAGAAGAGTATGAAACAGAATTGGTAAATCCTGATTATGTTAATATTGATCAGGAAACAACCCGACTTGTAGAGTGTGATCCCGATAAGGGAAGGTATACATTCACCTCAAATATGTCTACAGAAAAAATACGCCCGGGGAATATTCTGACTGTTGATGCGGATACTATCGGATACATAGTTATAGTTCAAAGTGTAGAAAAAAAGGGAGAAAATATTTCTATAACAGCTACCCCTGGAAGCATGTGTGATATATTTGCTAATACAGATTTTGTATTGACCACATCTGACCATGGAAAGAGCAGGGCATACCCCTCAAACAATGTATATACTCCGGTTAAAATAGTATATCGTGACGAAAATGGAAAGGCACAAACACGCACAGTCTCACGTGAGGGAAGTCATATAACTGGCGATTTATGGGATTGGGAAAAAGATTTTGACGGAATGACATTTTATAAAGACGAAAATTCAAAAGTATATATGCAGAAAGCAAATTATGGTGTTAATATAGATTTGACAATGTATTTGAGTTTTGGTGGACGGACTGTCAATGAAGTAGTAAATAATGCTTATAAACAATATAAAAGTAAAGCTCTTGAAGTCAGTGCAATGGTAGAAGGAAATGTTTATTCTAATTTTATACTTCGCGCAGATATTGCTGGTAAGATCCAATATCAAGAAAACGAAGATGAATTATGTAAGCATAATGTGTTTCGCCCGATTCTTGTATGGTTCAATGTCAATGGTGTACCGATTTGCGTAACTCTTAGTGCGGATTTATATAGAGGGGCTTCTATTGAAGCCAATGGGGAAATATCAGCTTATATGGGAGTACAAAATACAGCCACTGCAAATGTAGGCATTAAATGGTCACAGAACGATGGAATTTCACCTGTTAAAGAGATAACATCCGATGAAAAAGCCATTTATCCAACTATTGAAGGAAAAGGAAGTATTACGGCAAAGGCATGGCTTTATCCGAGAATTCACGTTACCTTATATGATTTGCTTGGTCCTTCATTCGACATAAAACCTTACATTGGAAGCCAATTGAAAGGAGGTTTCAGAAAGACACTGCTTGATCCTTCAAACGATTATTGTGCATGGGCATTGAGAAATTTTACGGGAATGGATATTGAATCCGGGCTTAGTTTAATGTTTATGAATTATGAAGTGGAACATTTAACGACCGGTTCTCTTAATGTTTTTGAGAAAGACCTGTTTTGTTCTCCTACTGATATTCATATATATAAAGCCAGTTCTAATGAAATTGTGAAAGACTGTCCCATTACTGTTTCGTTTGAAGTATATGATACTGATTATTTGTTAGGTAAGTCTTCTCCAACGATATTGCCGCAGTTTGTGACTTTTGAGTCAGAAGGTAGGTTATCATCAAAATACGGGATAGCAGAGAACGGAATAGTAACAGTAACATGGACACCGTCGATGGATAATGATATGTTGAAAGCTGTTTTATATAATGAGGCAGGTAAAGTTATCAAAGAGGCTGTTTGGGGCGGTAATGATGCTGTGGATTTAGGATTAAGTGTGAAGTGGGCACCACAGAATTTAGGAGCATCAGTTCCGGAAGAAATAGGTGACTTTTTTGCATGGGCAGAAACAGCTCCACGTAATCCCGAACATTATGATATATTTGATTATATATATGACAATAATCTTCCACTTCAACATATAAGTGGAACGTCTTATGATGCTGCTACTGTGAGAAAAGGAGGGCATTGGCGTATGCCAACAGATGCTGAAGTAAGTGAATTGGAGCATAAATGTACCCGAAAGGAAATTATAAAAAATGGTGTTTATGGTATGCTGTTTACCGGGGCTAATGGTAACAGTATCTTTTTGCCTTATACAGAATCCAGTCATTATTGTGCGCTAAATAATAAGGTAATATATATTGAAGAACCGATAGGATTTTATTGGACTGGAGATATTTCTGACAAAGGTAGCAACATGGCTATATGGTTTAGTTTTGCTAATGATTATTGTTCATTTGCCCATTGTCATGGAGGTGCTTATTCATTAAACCCTATTCGTCCTGTGTGGAGTGACTAATTATTCGTGTAAACCATTAAATATGTGATTTTTTCTTTATGCAACTTTTTATTCGATAATAGTTTTTCTACAATAAATATGAGGATTTCTACCTGAAAATATAATTCTTTTGTTATTGGATAATTTTAGATACTGATTAAACTGCAACTCAATATAATCCATCGGTATCAATCTATCGGTATTCATATTGTTATATTGTATTGTCTGTTGAATAGTACTGTTATTATTCTCATTATTGAAAACTACATATAGTACTGCCTACAAAGATAAAAAAAGAAAGATAGCTTTTAAACTATCCTCCTTTCTTCATTCACTTAAAATGCCAACCCCAATATGATTTTATCCGGCATCGTATTTACTTCTACAAATTTCAACCGACTTCCTCCAAGTTTAATCGCTGACTTCTTATAGCACTCAATAAATTCCTCCTTTGGCATAAAGAATGGATAACCGTATGGGACTCCTCCCCAATAGACGGGAACTTTAAAACCATCGAATCCATGACCAGTTATAATCTTTGCGTCAGTGCAGTAAATTGTCTTTGAATCATAATTAAGCCAATCAATTTCTCCGTCCCTATATTGGCGAGTGAATATTAGTTCCAAAGTCTTCTCGGATGTAATATCTATTTTGAATCTAATCCCACCAGCAGAGAACTTATCTAAATCCTTCTGTACCTCATTCTCTATTTCACTAATTTCTTGTTTGGCGAGATCATACACCTTGCCCATTGTAAATATTTTCTTTTTCATGTTACTCTAGGTCTCTTTCAATTAATATTTTAACTTTCCCCGTTCCCCTAGTCTGTATATAGATGACACTCGATATCCCCAAAGTAGCCAGAGCATCATTATACCAGTCCCCAATCCACCGGACCGGTACAAAAAGGTTCTTGTCTTCGTCCGAATACAACTTATTATCCCTTCTTGCCTCTTCTATGATATCCTCCTCCTCTACATTCAATATGTCGGCTGCAATAAGAATGGACAGATATTTGGGATCGTCTGCTTGCGGTATCTCCTCTGAATAGTTATAAAGCAGATACAATGCATCCTCAAAACTACTGACTTTGTGCCTGCTCAAGTTACTGGTTTGTATTCTTGTATCGAGCATTAATTCTACAACGGAATATGAAAAGTACTCCTCATTGCCGGTGTAGTATTTCTTCAGTTCGTTCTCACTGGTGAAACTTAGGATAGCGAGGTCCCGTAATGGCATCTGTGTTAATTTAGGCAGTACCGTTTTCCCGTCCGGGGTTATATAGTTCTCGCTGTCTATGTCTTTCACACGGTTATAATCACTCTCTTCTATTGTACCTTTATAAATTATCTTCTTCATGGTCGTTTGGTTTAGTTTTTTGTGAATAAATGGTTAATGTAATTCCGTACTCTTTTCTCAGGTGTTTTATCAGCCCATAATATGCGTCAACCCTTTTTCGGTTACGTGGCATCATCCCCAGTGCTTCCTTCAGTGTGATCCGAACACAGAGTCCGGTTATAAAAGAGTTTCCGAACTTCTCCTTGAGTGCTGTAATATCCTGTTCGTACTTCTCATTATGCCTGCTTCCTGTTTTTTCGCTAACATCAGGACCAGAAGCCTTTTCTCCAACCTGACGCTTCAGTGATTCCTCTGGGGGACCACCAAAGAATAAATTCATAATACTCCACATAGCGGATATACTGTTTTTTCATCATTAGTTAGGAATTGGCGGGATACTAAGAGCGTTTTGTCATTTTTGGGGCGGACAGAAAAAAGAAAAACGAGATACCAAATTAATGATACCTCGTTAATGATAGCCTTTATTACAAAATTGTTCAAGATGGAAAATTTGTAAATATCTTCTTTATTACTGAATTGTATTTATCCTTATCTTTTTCCGGATAATAAAAGGTCGCGGTAAAAAAGACTCCATTTTGAAGAACAGTCTTGGTATAAAAGATATTTCCATTAGATGTATAGTCTGAGATTACAAACCAGTTGTCTTTTTGCATACTGTATGTTAGTGGTTTACTTCTACATTTGTAATATCTGGATACAATGCTTTCGTCCAAAGCGTTATATGCTCCCGAAACAACCAAATAAGTATTATCATCCATATAGAATTTACATCCGTCTCCATTTTCAGACTCTTGCCTTTTGTCAAGGAATGAAGGATATGCAACCGTGTAATTAAAACGAGAATTCTGATAACTATTAAATGTTATATTTGAATTATTTGTTGCTGTAGTTTCACGATATAATTTAAATGGCATTTTTATCCCTTTATAATTCGTGAAAGTACCGGAATAACTCCCCATACTCCATTTACCTTCAAATGTTCCTGTATTCTCCCCTGCCGAATTATATTCCTTCAATACCATGTAATCGTTGGCATTCATTGAACCGGATAATTCCAGTGTATTATTTCTGCCGTTTTTTACATAATAATAACTACCAACAATTTCACTCGGTTCTCGCCAAGCAAGATCCATTACTATTGGGTACTTTTCATTAATCATCCCGTAATATTCATGTCCACCTACAGTCGATCCGGTAGTAGGATTTAGTTTATTATTATAATAATTTGAATTTTCAGTATCGGTATAATCGTTTAGTCCCTTTAGCTTTCTGATCCAGCTAAGTTTATAATGTCTTTCTAAAATGCTTCTTAAACTACAACTTTTTAGGTCTTCCTCATGAGCCATTATTAAAAGGTTGGCTAATTGGACAGAAGATTTTCGAGGAGCTACGATAAGTACTGTCATTCCATATCTATTAATATTGTATATCTCTCCTATAAAACATATTTTATCCCCGACAGAAACACTTTCCCAAAAATTTAGATGTCGTTCGTTTATGTTTACGATAAAATCGTATGGTGTGTTACAATCAAGACTGGCAATCAATTCTCCCTCTGGAATACCAGTAGAAGCACTGTTAATGGTTCCCATTCGGGTAATATCTTGTACTGTACCTTCTACAATAACAGTTCTCTTAAGATACTTTTCAGCAATCATCTCGTTAAGACATAGTTTATTGATCAATAGGTTAGGGGTAGCTACATACTCTTTCAAAACACTAATATTAGTTTGTGCATTAATATATTGCGCAACAAAACTCTGTATAAAACAGATTAAAATACATATTCTTTTAACCATATTTTTAAAATTTACTATTTACCTTTTGCTTTATTTTCATACTCCTCCGCTTTCTTAAGGTCTTTGGTGCATCCTTCTCCATTTTTATAACAATAGGCTACGTTTTTACAAGCGTCAAGATGTCCCTGATCGGCAGCCAGTTTCCAATATATAAATGCCTGCTGATAGTTCTTTTCCACGGATTTTCCCCAATAATATCGGGCTCCTATAAGGTAGCAAGCCTCCGGATGTTTCGCTTTGACGGCTTTTTGCAGAAACTCTTCTGCCTTGATTTCATCCTTTGGAAAAGAATCTCCATTTGTATACATTGCATATAATCTCCATGCAGCTTCCGCATTTCCATATTCTGCCGCTTTAATATACCATTTTTCACTCTCTTTAAGATCCTTAATCGTACCACAACCTAACATATATTGTACACCTAAATTTAATGCTCCATTCGCACTTTTTAATTCGGCAGCTTTTTTAAAATTCTCAAAAGCTAAGCTATCATTTTTCTCCACTCCTTCCCCCAGTGTATAAAAATATCCAATACGGTCATAAGCATCTCCATCTCCAAACTTGGCAGCCTTTTTAAGCCAGGATAGTGATTGTTGTATATTTTTTAAACTATCATTCTCGTAATAAATATTTGCTAGATTCATCATTGCCCTAGTATTTCCTCTCAGATTCGCAGCTTTTGTATACCAGGATATGGCTTCCTGTATATTGGGAGAGACTCCTTTTCCATACTGATACATGTGTCCAAGAAGATAGGCTGAATATCCGTCTCCCAATTCATAGGCTTTATTAAAATATTCCATAGCCTTAGGATAATCAATTTCATATCCGTCATCCCAAAAATATAATTGTCCCAATAGGCGTGCTCCATAAGGCTCTTCCTTACATTCCTCTAATATAGTCAATGCTTTTTTATAGTCTTTTTCGATTAGCCCTTCTACTTCAAAGATATACAATGAAGCTAATGTCTCTTTTGCATAAGGATGTTTACTCTCTTCTGCTAAATTCTCTATCATTTTCACACCTTTTTCTTCATCCTTTTCAATACCCTTTCCATATATATAGCAACGGGCTTCTTCTACCTGTGCTTGAATACAATCCTCTTTAGTTCCTTTTTTATACAAGTCAAAAGCTCTTTCTTCATCTTTGTCAACACCTAACCCTGTTTGATAGCAATTTCCTAACCTGAAACAGGCATACCCGTCACCATGTTTGGCTGCTTGTTCATATAACTCTGCCGCTTTCTCAAATTCACCTTGCAGACGAAGTTCATCTGCTTCTTTGGTCTTGTTGCCACAAGAAACAAGAAATGCTATAATAACTATAGTTATAGCTCTAAATGCAATTTTTTTCATACTTTTTTATTATTTAGTGAGAATATTAATTTTTATACGATCCGGATTGTCTGCATTGCCAAAACTTATTAGTTGAATCTTTATGTCAGAAGATGATTTCTCATAGCTTTTGATGAAACCGATACTTTCCGTTTCATGGTATCCCATATTTATCAATTCACGTTCAAATTCCTTTTGGATAGTCTCCATGTATTTTGTATATTTGTTTTGGATGTCTATATCTAGTGAGATTCCATCACAAATAGTATTACAAAAATGAGCAGAACCGTCATAATCATAAGCTACGACCTCTGGAAAAGACAAAATCGCATTTACATCTGCATAGTCTGTGCTGAAAAGCTTAGTAGATGGGAAAAGCATATTTGCCGTAATATCATAAGCGTGTAATTCCAATTCCAGTTTGTCTGCACAAGTCTCAGGATTTAGCCCTTTATATCCATATAGTTCCGTAACGTCTTTATTATAGTTCTTTGGAGATAATATTTGTTTTACAAATCTGACAGCATCGAAAAAGTCACTTTGAACGAAATAGTCAATATCTGTCAGCAGATTTACATAACGGCCTGTTTCTTCTCCTGTCTCTGACAATAGATAATATTTGTTACTTTTGTAACCAATGAAATTTGAACTAGCTTTATGCAATTCCTCATATCTGAAATCCACCAATTGTTGTCCGTCTTCTTTCATTGATAATACTCCCCATTTTTCGTCTTTACAGGCTATAAATATATTTTCATCACAATAGTTGATATTGTCATAGTTATCTCTTACTATCACTTCGCCTTTGTCATCCATGATACCATATCCATCTTCTGTCTGGAATATGAAGTAACCATTATTTGCAACTTTGATACTTTTATATTTATCACTTGCTTTTATAATGTTTTCTCCTTTCCTGTTTTTTATTCCCCACTCATCATCTTCGGTTACATAAGAGAAATGTCCATCATTAACTTGGTGAGTCCAATATTGTATTTGATATCCCATGTAGACCCATGCTTGAGCCATTTCATCATCAATCGGTCGTTTTTCTCCTTTAAGATTTATTTCAAACAGCCTATCATTTTCCTTTACGAGTGCTAGACCATTACAGAATATCGTTCCATAGGCATATTGAGCAGGAACAACAACTTTGCCTTTCGTATCAATATAGCCGACCTTTCCATCACTGTCCATAAAAACAGAGATGCCATCCTGAAAACAACTGAGAGATACATACTCTTTATCTAATTCAAAGAGAATATTCCCATCTTTATTAATGACAGTTATACATTTTCCCTCTTTTACAACAGGAGCTATCCCATTTGAAAATGCAGCGATATCAACATATCCATCATCAATTACTTTTTTTATATTATTGGTATTATAAAGTTCATATTTCCCATTAGCTCGTTGAACGAAAAAGCAATCATCCGTAACTACGGTAGGGGCATATTTGAATTCATCTTCAATTAGTACCTTTCCGTCTGCAGCAGAGAGTAACCCCCAATTGTCATTTTCCCGTTCCTTGAAAGGGTAATCGCTAATGGTATCTTTAGGCTTACTACATGAGAACAGAGATGAAAGTAGTATTGGAATAAATAACATTTTAGTGTTCATGGTTCAATCCTCCTATACGCCTATAAGTCCTTCGAAGTCAGCATTAATTTGACTATACAAGAAAAGCGTGAGGACTTGTTCTGTTATTCATCAAGATCTGGTGTCTGGAATACCTACTTAGAAATGAATATGAAGAAACAATACTCACGCTATGATGTTATGTATAGATACAATATTGGCTGTATCAGGTACATATACAAAACAGAATGAGCGTTACATTGTCCTCATCCTTCTAAGTATCAAAATTGTCCAGACTTCGATCTTAGGATAAAGCAAAAAACGCTTTCTATATCTCTGACCATTTCTCCGGTCAGCTTTTGCAAATATACGTATTTTTGTTCAATGTAACGCTCTTATATGAGTATTCTTTCTTCATACATAAGAGAATTGGAGTTTTCTAGGCGTAAAGATACAGGTAAAATGGCATTAAAACAGAGAAAATGATTTCTTATTTTTTATACATTCTCTTTCTGCCTGATATTGGGTACGACTTTAATTGGGAAGAAAAAAAGAAAGAGTACCTTCCGCCATTGTACTCTCTTTGCTTCTTGATCAGTATGATAGTTCAAGTAGTAGGATACTTTTGGTTTCAGGTACTCTTCATGTGTGAGTATTGTTTCTTCTCTGATAAGGCTATGGAGTGATTGGGGACGGATTATATTTATTCCCTCGTATTTATCTCATCCAGCAATAAGCATTTGTCTTAACCTCCACTTTTGTGAATTTCTCCAGTTCCGCCTTCAACATCTTCACTTCATTTGCAGTCGGTTCGGGAAGGGTGATATCATACCGTGAGTTACGACCGATATTCACCTGCTGTGGCGAACACATACCGACCAGTTCCACCAGTTCTGCCAGGTCAAATTGCATCAGGGGCTCACAAGTTACGTAGGTGGGAATTCCATAGTTGGCGATCCTCTGCATAGCAACCGCACGTTCCTGAGGTACCGGAGCATTCCTCATTATATCCGGATAAAAACGGTTCGTCTCAATGGTGGTGCAAAGGACGGACTTCCTCATGACTGGATGATCCAGATATTCCAGAAAACGGGCGGGATTCTTGGATTGGAAGAGATACCAGTTATCAAAACCGTCACAATAGTCCAGTACCTGCTCAATCCACTCTGCCGGGACATTAGCTGCCCATTCATCCGTACTGCTGCCTACAAAGATAAAGTTGCCTTCACCCAGGTTCACTTTCAATTCCTTCAGCTCCAGACGCAAGGGAGGAAGGAGACGCTTACCTTTCATAAAACAATACACACAGGAGTGCTCACATTCGCCTTTCATCGGGTTATATGTATGTGAAACGAAAGCATACATGTTCCCGGTACTTTTATTCAGTGCCATAATTCTTGTTTTTAAGTTCATTAAATATTTTCATTTTCTATTTCTGTACCGCATACGTTCACACTCGAATATATTATTGGCGTAAGCGTATTCGATTATTTCCGTTATATCAAAACCGGGAATAAGTTCCTCTATGAATGCCTTTGCCTTACCCGGCTCAACCCCGGCCTTGCATAAGATACCCGCATAAGCCATGGCCGTATTATTCCTGCCGTTACTCAGCGAGTTCCCGTTCCATGTTTTTCTCAATATCCGGATAATGCTGTCATCAGATATCACCTGTCTGTTCAATCGGTTCAGGAAACCTTCCACCCATGATTCATCCCGTACCAGAACTTGTTCTCCTTGCACATTCCTGATAACTGTTTCTGTCATCGTATTGGGTATGACAGGTTCCGGTGTTTCCGGTACAAAGTGAAAGGGAACAGGATTTGGATTTTTCCATAAGTCCGGATCATAGGAGAGATAATTCCCTCTGGCCAGGTCGGTGGTGCTCTTGTCTATCCAGGGACAATCAAACAGCTTTACTAATTGCCCGTACAGGTCATAGTGATAAAGCGGTTCACAGTTATCATGCAGGATGATCGCTTTATACCCCGTTCCACCTGGAGTGACAAAACAGGCATAGACACATGGAAATCCCTGCAGCCACCTGACAAATGCCGGCATATCCTTTGGTTCAATATGGTCAAAATCAAGTGCTGTATAGGAAGAATAGACTGTGCACTCATTTTTATGCCTGGACTTGAAGTTTCCATTCCATGTAACTACGGGGAGAAGGGCTTTATTCTTATTTTTCTCATCTTTAGTTCCGGCACTCCTGACGGCTTCCACTTTAGGTTTCAGATGATAGTAGGTGTCATCCCTGATAATTTCCAGCAACTTGTCCACGTCATATTCCTGCGGTTGGTTTACATCGGTGATTCTGGGAAACAGGGAGACTTTCTTCCGTGCATGTGAGATAATTTTGAACATTGCTGTCACTGTCCTTTTGGTCCTAATGTTCTTCTCTTCACAAGTCAGATAGCCGGTAATATCGGATGCGCTCGGTTTACCCTGTATACCCAGTTCATGATAGATTCCCCGAAGGATTTCCTTTACTTCCGATCTTGTATATTCACCTCCCGCTTTCAGTACATTCATCAGTCGATCGGCGATTTCATTCCTGGGTAATAACTTCATGGGAACAGGGGCAAGAGTTTGTTTTATATAGTCCTCCCGCCAGTATGAGCTCTCAAAGCCCTCCCTTCCCAGAGCATCATAGTAATCCTTGTATTTCCTTTCGATAAAGTTGCATTCCTCCAGAAGCAGCGGGGCATTTTCATGCAGGTTACAATACATCCTGGCCTTTCTGTCGAACCGGTTGTCCATGTTCCATTCGGTGAAGATTCTTTGTATCTCCGGATTATTGCTGTCGGTAGCTTTTGTTACATTCACCCCGTCCTTCAATGCACGGTACATGGAGAAGTCGTTATTATAGATCATGTTTGTTACTTCCCAGGCCCTCCTGTCTGCTATCTCCAGAATTTCATTTTCAACGACACATACTCTGCCATTACTATCCCTGACAATGCAGCAGTAGTGCTCCTTATGCCCATACTTTCTGATTGTTTCTTCCATCATTTGGAGCATTTCATTCTTATAGGGGGCGACTGTATAGTTCTTAATCTGTCTTTGGGTCTTCTCCTTCTTTTCCCTGACCGCTTCTTCAAGTGCTTGCCGGTCCACTCTGGATTCCCTGGTGTTGAAATAAAGTGTGGCTGAATTCCGGAAAGGGTTTTCCTCAAGTCTCTGGCGGCCTATTATTTGTTGCAGGTCCACCGATACATCCACGGTCATGCTGCTGATACGGGGATTGGCGAAGATATATGAATAGGCGTTGGTTGAATAGAAGTCGGCACCTATATATACAGTGGAGGTACAGAAAGTGAACATTTTGTGAAGCTCTCCTTTTTGTGGGATATCTCCGATCCTGAATTTCATGCCCGTCTCCCGTGAGAGTTTGTCCAGTTTCCTGATATTCTCCGGTTTTGAGGAACAGATGATATTGGCTTCTTCCGGACGTATGTTGTTTTCCAGTATGATCTTTTTTATCTCCGAAATGCTGTTGATATAGAATACGGCTTCCCCGGCAATAAACTTCCCACCGTCCACCAGAATTGACTTGCCGTTTCCTTTCCGATAGTCATCCACCAGTCGGGCACACAGGCTGGCAACGGATTTTCTGGACTTGATCACTTCCACTTCCGGAATTTGTGTCATGTTCGCGGGCCACAGGAGTTCATACACCGTCAGACCTCCGAATTGTCCGGTCATATCCAGATAGGATTCAAGAAACGGTGTGGCGGAGAGATAAACTACGGTGGAGAACATTCCGAGTATCATGCTGAATTCATACTCTGTCGTCGCTTTGTACTGGCAGTCACAGAACATGGACTGGAATTCATCCACAACAACGATCCACTCCTGCAGGCATTCTCCCGAACTAATCAGGACTTCTACGATTTTCCCGAGTGAATCGTAGGTAGTCAGTATCTTTCTTCCACCAGATTGTACGTATCTGCCCAGTTCGTTATTAAAGGCAAGAATATCCTTTTCCGTATTGCCTGTGTTTTCAAAATATCTCTTCTTATCCCCCTGATACCGGTACAGGTGCAGGTTATCGGAGAGGTGCTGGGAATACTTGTTATAGAGCAGATGTTTTCTGGGACTGGCTAATATGACTTTCCTGCCTGATCTTAGATAAGCTTCAGTAGCTCCACATCCGCATATACGTTTGTTTAGAATGTAATGTTGTCCTTCCGGTAGCAGGGTATTCCATAAATTGTGCCAGTCTGAAAGGTATCTGATCCCATCGGGGACATTTAATGTAATTTTATGCATGTTTTTGTTTTAAGATGAATGGGGTAAGTCAGAGACAGAGGGGTACATAGCAGATAATACATAGCCGTCAGGATAATGTAGATGTTATAAAATATACTACAAAAAATGTACTTCTATTATAAAATGTACACGATTTGCACACTTTTTTATAACACTTTTATCTCCTCATAGGAGTTATGTATATCATTACACTACATTCCTTTACTCTTTGCCTCCAGCTAACCCCGGTTATACAAAATTTATGGTTCATCTGTATTTTTATCGAAATCACCCTTAGTCTTTTGTGAGTGTATATTCAGGGTTACTCCGAAAGTACGTAACAGGTATTTCCTTAATCCCAAGTAAGCTTCAATCTTTGGATAATCCCTTTCACATATGCCCTTGAAATCTTTGAGAGACACATTAATGACCAAGCCTTCATATAGATCGTATCTCTCCTGTAATCTCTTGATATCCTCTTTGTATCTTTTGGGAATTCTCTGTGGAACTGTTTTTTCGATGACATCAGGACAATCACTTACCTGACGGTCTAGTATAGAGCTATCGTTCTTACTTGACAATATTATATTTGTTTTCATACATATATCAAGCTTTCGGGGGATTTCAACAGCGAAACAGACTTTTTTGATAAGAGAATAGGGGAATGCTATTATTATAGCACTATTATTAAAATGGTAACTTTATGGTGTAATGACTCGTTTACAATGAAGGATAGGAAAGAAGTACTCTGCGTGTTCTTGATAATCGATATATTTATTATCAACTAGGTATTCTCTGTTAATAATGATAGATTAATTTTCCCCATACGAGTTACTTTAAAAATAATCCTCACCTGCATTTGCTGCAAGTGAGGAATTTGTGGATAGGATATGCTTTAGTAATCAGAATCTCCTGTAAACGTATCCATGAGTTTATCCATCTGCTCGCCTATGCATTTGTCTATTAGCTTTGCATAGTGGGCAGTCATTCTTGTGTTAGTATGCCCCAACATTTTAGAAACGACTTCTAAAGATATGTTATTGGCTAAAGTAACGGTACTTGCAAACGTGTGCCTACTTGTGTGGAAGCAGATTCGCTTATTAATTCCACAAAGTATAGCTATATCCTTTAGATATTTGTTGATGTCCGCAGGGTCTTGAATAGGGAGTAGTTTCTCTCCACCCTTGTACTTATCCAATATCAATTTGGCGATAGGAAGTAGGGGGATTCTTGAAAGTATACCTGTTTTGATTCTACGCTTCTTAATCCATATTCTGCCTGCACTGTCTTTCTCAAAGTGTTCTGGTGCTAATGTTTTAATATCAATGTAGCTTAATCCGGTGAAACACCCAAAGAGAAAGAAATCTCTAGCTTTTTCAAAACGTGGGATAGGAGTATCAAAGTTGATAATTTTCCTCAATTCTTCTTCATCCAAGAAATCCACTTCTACGGGTTCGCGTTCTACTTTATAAGCGTTTACAGGATTGTAGGATATATAAGAGTTGGCGACAGCTAAATTTAGCAACTTCTTTAAGAACTTTAAATGCTTAGTGCAGGAGTTTTGCCCCATCTTCTTTTCACTTAATAGGAATGAGTGAAAACCTTGAATAAAACCAATGTTCAATTCTCTTAGATACAAATCCTCTCTGTTATATTTCTTTAGAATGAACTCTCTGAGTAATCTGCCTGTATATTCAAATATCCAATAAGTAGCAGGTGCAACAGTTTTACCTACCATTGCTTTACGCTCTGTGTTATGCTCTTCCAGTACACTTAATAGGCTTCTTTCTTTTAAACACTCTACTTTGTCAAAGTAAGCATCATATAAAAGTTGGGCTGTAATAATGAACCCTCTGTCTAATAATTCAGCTTCTTTCTCATATAACTTAGCTCTGACTGATTTAAGGTAGTTGTTGAGGCTTGTAGCTTCCTCATCTTTCCCCTTTACTAATTGTCTGTTCTTATCCCAACTGGTAACTTTAATTTGTTTTCCTGTTGAGAATGAACATCTTTCTCCATTGACTGTGATTGTAACCTCAATAGGAGTATTACCATTTTTTCTTGCTTTACTTTCTCTTATTGAGAAGAGAATTGAAAATGAACTTCTTTCCATGGTTTAATCAATTAAAATTAGATATTTGGAAGTTCTTTAAATATGCTATATCTATTTGTAATGTAGGTAGTTATCCTATGTTTTGCGACCACTTGTAAGAAAATAGAAAAATGGTCGCGAATAAGTCGCAAGATAATTGCCATTTTAGCTCAAATTTACCCTAAATCAACTCTTAATTGTGCAACCCATTTACGACCTAAAGAGTCAATTTCTTACAGTAATTTCAGCCAATTATTTGCAATATTCTTGATTGATTTAGAAAGGTCGAAGAAGAGGTAAATCAGCTGTTCAACCTACGAACATACTGAAAATAAAAATCCCCATAACCTTATCAGTTACAGGGATTTAATATGTTGTAATTGTTATAATTACTTGCTCAAAGCCTGAGCTACGTCAACCGCACAAGCCACTGTACAACCTACCATAGGGTTGTTACCAATTCCCAAGAATCCCATCATTTCTACGTGAGCAGGAACTGATGAAGAACCAGCGAATTGAGCGTCTGAGTGCATACGTCCCATTGTGTCTGTCATACCATAAGAAGCCGGACCAGCTGCCATGTTATCGGGGTGAAGAGTACGGCCTGTACCACCACCGGAAGCAACTGAGAAGTATGGCTTACCAGCCAATACACGTTCTTTCTTATAAGTACCGGCAACCGGGTGTTGGAAACGAGTCGGGTTAGTAGAGTTACCTGTGATAGATACGTCTACGCCTTCTTTCCACATGATAGCTACACCTTCGCGAACATCGTCAGCACCGTAGCATTTTACTTTTGCACGAGGACCGTCAGAGTAAGCGATTTCGCGAACTACTTTCAGCTCACCAGTGAAATAATCAAACTGAGTCTGAACATAAGTAAAACCATTGATACGAGAGATGATCTGAGCAGCGTCTTTTCCAAGACCGTTCAGGATGCAACGCAATGGCTCTTTACGTACTTTGTCTGCTTTTGCAGCGATTTTGATAGCACCTTCAGCAGCAGCGAAAGATTCGTGACCTGCAAGGAATGCGAAACATTTAGTTTCTTCGCGAAGCAACATAGCAGCCAGGTTACCATGACCGATACCAACCTTACGGTCGTCAGCTACAGAACCCGGGATACAGAATGCCTGCAAACCGATACCGATAGCTTCAGCAGCTTCAGCAGCGTTTGTGCAGTTCTTCTTAAGAGCAATTGCAGTACCTACCACATAAGCCCATTTTGCGTTTTCAAAACAGATAGGCTGAGTTTCTTCACACGTTTTATAAGGATCAAGTCCGGCAGCTTCGCAGATTGCGTTAGCTTCTTCGATGTCTTTGATGCCGTTAGCGTTCAAGGCTTCAATGATACCTTTGATACGACGGTCTTGGCTTTCGAATTTTACTTCTCTAATCATAGTTTCTTTCCTCCTTATATTATTCGTGACGTGGATCAATGTGTTTAACTGCTCCCTGTTCTGCTGTTACACGACCATAAGTACCTGTAACTTTCTTCAATGCTTCGTTAGCATCAGTTCCCTTCTTGATTTCATCCATGAATTTACCCATGTGAACGAATTCGTATCCACAGATTTCATCATTCTTATCCAAGAAGATATTTTTGATGTAACCTTCAGCCATTTCAAGGTAACGAGGACCTTTAGCCAGAGTACCATAAAGGGTACCTACCTGGCTGCGCAGACCTTTACCTAAGTCTTCCAGACCTGCACCGATAATCAAACCACCTTCAGAGAAAGCAGACTGAGTGCGTCCGTAAACGATTTGCAGGAAGAGTTCGCGCATAGCTGTGTTGATTGCGTCGCAAACAAGGTCAGTGTTCAGTGCTTCGAGGATTGTTTTACCCGGAAGGATTTCAGCAGCCATAGCAGCTGAGTGAGTCATACCGGAACATCCGATAGTCTCAACTAAAGCTTCCTGGATAACGCCTTCTTTAACATTCAGTGTCAGTTTACAAGCACCCTGCTGAGGAGCACACCAACCGATACCGTGTGTCAAACCTGAAATATCAACGATTTCTTTAGATTTTACCCATTTGCCTTCTTCGGGTATGGGAGCCGGTCCGTGGTTAGGACCCTTCTTTACAACACACATGTGTTCCACTTCGTGTGAATAAGTCATAATTAGCTCTTTTTTTTAGTGATATAATTAAAAATACGTAGTCACGATTCTCTAAATCGCCCACAAAGGTAGTCGATTTATTTGTTTCTGCAAATCGCCATATCTTACTTTTTTGTGAAAAGTGACAAATCCGTTTACGTTTTTTCTTCGTTTGCTAAGTCGGGATTGCATTTGTGAAAGATTACTATGTGTCGAACTATCTATTCGTTGCTTTGTTGTTATCTGAAATATAAATTTTATGGAACTCAATCAGGTTGATATACATTATTTGATAGCGGCAATCTGCGTTATTTCATCTGCATTGGTATTTTATACTATCGGTGTATGGGGAGAAAGGCTGCAAAAGAAACTGAAGTTATGGCATATTATTTTCTTTCTTTTAGGATTGGTGTCCGATGCAGTCGGGACCAGCCTGATGGAGCATATTGCCGAATTAACGCATTTGCATGATGAAATCCACACGGTAACGGGGACGATTGCCATTCTTCTGATGTTTGTACATGCTTCATGGGCGATATGGACTTATGTGAAGGGATCTGCCGAGGCGAAAAGGCATTTTAATCGTTTTAGTATCGTCGTTTGGTGCATTTGGTTAATACCTTATTTAATAGGTATGGCTATAGGAATGCATTTACATGCATAAATAATTATATGTTTTTGCATTAGATAGACTTAAAAGAGTTCCTTCTTTCAGCTATCCTATGCAAAGAAAAAAATATTTTAGTCTCACGGTCTCACTGTTTTTGTGTAATCTGCATATAATTAGTATATTACAGAATGAGAGATACTTTTCAAATAGGTATCTCTCATCATTTTCTCCCTAGAATCGCTTCATTTCAGTCTATCTCTCACTCTTTTTGGGGGTATCTCTCATTTCATTTCTTTGCCCTTTGCGTAAGTAGTTGCCGAATGCATCTAGCATCTTGGTTGCTGTTTACTTGTTGTTTATATATTATGTTACTTATCTCTATGGCATTTGATGCCTTTATTCGTGTGTTATTTTACCGACATCTTCATCGTTCCACCCGGGTGAACCGATCGTTGTACCCTTGTAAACAGGTCTGCGCACCTAGGTGGACATGCTTGTTCACCTGGGTGGAACGATGAAGAACTCCCTTTGAAAATGCGACAATAATAGTTGTAAAGCAGGTTATTATAGGGTTGTTTGCATACTATTGAACGGTAAAAGAAATGTGCTTAAAGGGTTTTTCGGGAAAGGGAAAGTATATCGGTATGCAATTATCTGGCGGATATCGGAAAGCAGAATGAGATATCCTGTTTTCATGGGTTTGAATTAAATTAATTCCGCCAACAGGTATGTTTTAGTGAGAATGTAGCGGTATTACTAGATAGATATAGAATAAAATTAGTAGCTTTGCTGAATAATTTATTGAACAAAGCTATGATAGAAGTTATGGAGTCCGCTTTACAGAAAGCTGCGGGCGAAGGAATGGATGAATTTATCCAGGTTTTTACTGATAAATATAAGGAAATAATCGGTGGTGAATTGACTGCTGACACAATGCCGTTGTTGACAGGTGAACAGCATTCATTGCTGGCTTATCAGATTTTTCGTGATGAAATAATGTTCGGCGGATTCTGTCAGTTGATTCAGAACGGTTATGGCGGATATATCTTTGATAATCCTTTTGCAAAAGTGATGCGCCTGTGGGGGGCGGAAGAGTTCTCTAAATTGGTATATAAAGCCAAGAAGATATATGATGCCAACCGGAAGGATCTGGAAAAAGAACGGACGGATGATGAATTCATGGCGATGTATGAGCAATATGAGGCTTTTGATGATTTGGAAGAGGCATATTTAGATATGGAGGAACAAGTGACAACACTGGTTGCCAGCTATGTAGATAATCACCTGGAACTTTTTGCAAAAATAATAAAGTAAACGATGCAGTATTTTTTAAGTATCTGCATTTATTAATTGTGAATTAGAATTTATATCTTTGCAAACTCTAAAAAATATGTTTATGAAACAAATGAAATTTTTATTAGTAGCTTTAATGACGGTTTTAATGGGGATGTCTGTTACTTCTTGTATGAATGGGGATGATAATACGATATATACCGGACCTGCGTTCGCAAAATGTACAAACTATTTTCCTGCTACATTTGAATTGGCTAATGGGCAGAAATTAGTTGTGAATGAATTGTCAATGCCTAACTTGAATATAGGAGAGATCTATTTCTTTTACTATCAGTTTGACACAGCGCAACAGCCAGGGAATTCTCAGACTCTTGATGTAACACTTTATGCAGGAAGTACTCCGACTTCTATTAGTGCAAAATCTACTGAAGGACCAGAGAAAGCGGCAGATTATAACGAAGCTACTGCACCTTTATATACTTTTAATAGCGATACATCAACTCAGCCGGGAATACTTTTTGATCAATATCTTGTAATTCCTATTATGTATTGGGTAAAAGTAGAGAGTACAGACGAAAAGCAGAAAGAAGAACTTAATAAGCATTCTTTTATACTCACATATGATTTTGATGAATTGGCATCAGGGTCAACTGAACTTGTATTGAATCTTAATCATGTGATTAAAGATGGTTCAGAGGAGACTGTGACTCGTGATAAGTATACTTCTACTTATAAGGCATATAATCTGTCTAGTGTTATTTATGCATTCAAACAAGCTACTGGAGTAGAACCAACTAAAATAAAAGTAAATGCAAAGACCAACTCCTCAAAGAATTCTTTGGATGGTGCCGCAAATTCAACGTGGAGTGAAACACTTAAAACAAATTGAACTACAAAGAATTATTTAATATAGCAATGAAATTGATTTCCTCTCCGGCCAAGGCCTGGGAGGAAATTTCTATGGAAGAGGATAGGCGAAAAGTTTTTATGGCTTTTGTCTATCCTATGATTGGTTTATGCGGTTTGTCCGTCTTTATCGGCTCTTTGCTGACGAATGGATGGGGAGGACCGCAAAGTTTTCAAATAGCGATGACCAATTGTTGTGCCGTAGCTGTGGCATTGTTTGGTGGTTACTTTCTGGCGGCCTATGCAATTAACGAAATGGGAGTAAGAATGTTTGGGATGCCTGCCAATGCTCCGTTGACACAACAGTTTGCCGGATACGCACTTGTTGTTCCCTTCTTGCTTCAGATTGTGACCGGACTTTTACCTGATTTTAGAATTATTGCCTGGCTATTTCAGTTCTACATTGTCTATGTAGTATGGGAAGGAGCTCCCATATTGGTGCAAGTGGAGGAAAAAGTACGATTGAAATACACCCTTTTCTCATCAGTTTTGTTAATACTATGTCCGACGGTGATTCAAATTGTATTTAGTAAGTTGATAGCCATACTTAATTAATGTGTAAAGATGAAACAACCTTCTGTAAATATCAAGAATAAACGTGCTACATTTGACTATGAGTTGATGGATACCTACACGGCAGGTATCGTATTGACAGGCACGGAAATTAAATCCATTCGTTTAGGAAAAGCAAGTCTGGTGGATACGTTTTGTTATTTTGCGAAAGGCGAATTATGGGTAAAGAATATGCATATCGCCGAGTACTTCTATGGTTCGTACAATAATCATACAGCTCGTAGAGACAGAAAGTTGTTGCTTAATAAGAAAGAATTGGAGAAAATTCAACGGGGAATGAAAGACCCCGGTTTTACTACCGTTCCTGTGCGTTTGTTTATCAACGAAAAAGGTTTGGCGAAACTGGTCGTTGCTTTGGCGAAAGGTAAAAAACAGTACGATAAACGGGAATCAATTAAAGAAAAAGATGACCGCAGAGACATGGCCCGAATGTTTAAGCGATAAGATGGCTTTATAGCGTAATAGTAAGATAAGATCGTGATAGGTCTAAGATAGGCAGAGTGACAATTAGGTGTTAATGTAATAAGGTAAGAATGAAAAAGACAATTTCTCAGATTGTATCCGAGCGTATTCTGATTCTGGATGGCGCAATGGGCACAATGATCCAACAATATAATCTTAAAGAAGAAGATTTTCGTGGTGAACGTTTTGCGCATATTCCCGGTCAGTTGAAGGGGAATAATGATTTGTTGTGTCTGACTCGCCCCGATGTCATTCAAGATATCCATCGTAAATACCTGGAAGCAGGTGCGGATATTATCGAGACCAATACATTCAGTTCTACAACTGTCTCAATGGCGGATTATCATGTAGAAGAATATGTGCGCGAAATCAATCTTGCCGCTACCAGACTGGCACGTGAACTGGCGGACGAATATACGGCAAAGAGTCCGGATAAACCGCGTTTTGTTGCAGGCTCCGTTGGACCTACTAATAAAACCTGTTCTATGAGCCCGGATGTGAACAATCCGGCGTTTCGTGCCTTGTCTTATGACGAACTGGCTGCCTCTTACCAGCAGCAAATGGAAGCCATGCTGGAAGGTGGGGTGGATGCCATTCTTATCGAAACCATATTTGATACGCTGAATGCGAAAGCTGCCATCTTTGCAGCCGGACAGGCTATGAAGGTGACAGGAATAGAAGTCCCTGTTATGTTGTCTGTGACGGTATCCGATATCGGCGGACGTACATTGTCCGGACAGACTTTGGAAGCTTTCCTTGCTTCTGTGCAGCATGCCAATATATTTTCAGTCGGATTGAATTGCTCCTTTGGTGCCCGTCAGTTGAAGCCTTTTCTTGAACAGTTGGCTTCGCGTGCACCTTATTATATCAGTGCTTATCCTAATGCGGGCCTTCCGAATAGTCTGGGGAAATATGATCAGACTCCCGCAGATATGGCTCATGAAGTGAAGGAGTATATTCAGGAAGGATTGGTTAATATTATCGGTGGTTGTTGTGGTACGACAGATGCCTACATTGCAGAATATCAGACACTGATAGCAGGTGCCAAACCTCATGTTCCGGCACCCAAACCGGATTGTATGTGGCTTTCCGGACTCGAACTGCTAGAAGTGAAACCGGAAATCAACTTTGTGAATATAGGTGAGCGTTGCAACGTAGCAGGCTCACGCAAGTTTCTTCGTCTGGTTAATGAAAAGAAATATGATGAAGCCCTTTCCATAGCTCGTCAGCAAGTAGAAGACGGAGCTTTGGTTATTGACGTTAATATGGATGATGGTCTGCTGGATGCCCGGACTGAGATGACTACTTTTCTGAATCTCATCATGTCCGAACCGGAAATAGCCCGTGTACCTGTTATGATCGACTCTTCCAAATGGGAAGTGATCGAAGCCGGATTGAAATGCCTGCAAGGAAAATCAATCGTAAACTCGATCTCTCTGAAGGAAGGGGAGGAAGTATTTCTGGAGCATGCCCGGATCATCAAGCAATATGGAGCGGCAACTGTCGTGATGGCTTTTGATGAAAAAGGACAGGCGGATACTGCTGCCCGCAAGATAGAAGTGTGCGAACGTGCATATCGTCTGCTGGTTGATAAAGTTGGATTCAATCCTCATGATATTATTTTCGACCCGAATGTGCTTGCGGTGGCTACAGGAATCGAAGAGCATAACAATTACGCCGTAGACTTTATAGAAGCTACCGGATGGATCAGGAAGAATCTTCCCGGTGCACACGTCAGCGGCGGAGTGAGTAATCTTTCTTTCTCTTTCCGTGGCAATAATTATATTCGTGAAGCAATGCATGCGGTATTCCTTTATCATGCCATCCAGCAAGGGATGGATATGGGAATCGTCAATCCGGGAACTTCCGTACTCTACAGTGATATTCCTGCAGATACGCTGGAAAAGATAGAGGACGTTGTATTGAATCGTCGTCCCGATGCTGCCGAGCGTCTGATAGAACTGGCGGAAGCATTGAAAGAAACGATGGGCGGTACTTCCGGTCAGGCAGCTGTGAAGCAGGATGCATGGAGAGAAGAATCCGTACAAGAGCGTTTGAAATATGCTTTGATGAAAGGAATCGGTGATTATCTGGAACAGGATTTAGCGGAAGCTTTACCTTTATATGATAAAGCTGTAGATGTAATTGAAGGTCCGTTGATGGATGGAATGAATTATGTCGGCGAGCTTTTTGGCGCAGGAAAAATGTTCCTGCCTCAGGTCGTGAAGACTGCCCGTACTATGAAGAAAGCCGTAGCTATACTGCAACCGATCATTGAATCAGAAAAAGTGGAAGGATCATCTTCTGCCGGAAAAGTTCTGCTTGCCACCGTAAAAGGGGATGTGCACGACATCGGAAAAAATATAGTTGCCGTCGTAATGGCGTGCAACGGTTATGATATAGTTGACTTGGGAGTGATGGTTCCGGCAGAAACCATTGTTCAGCGTGCCATCGAAGAAAAAGTCGATATGATCGGTTTGAGTGGCTTGATCACACCTTCTCTGGAAGAAATGACTCATGTGGCTGCCGAACTGGAGAAAGCCGGACTGGATATTCCTCTGTTGATTGGCGGAGCCACTACTTCAAAGATGCATACGGCACTGAAAATCGCACCTGTATATCATGCGCCGGTTGTACATCTGAAAGATGCTTCTCAGAATGCCAGTGTTGCTTCCCGGCTGTTGAATTCGCAGATGAAAGCCGAACTGATTAATGAGTTAGATGCAGAATATCAGGCACTTCGTGAGAAGAGCGGACTATTACGCCGTGAAACAGTATCGTTGGAAGAAGCCCAGAAAAATAAGTTAAACCTATTTTAAAGACTTGTCACAATGAAAAAGATTTTTTCTTTCTTGTGTATGTTCATGGCAATGACTGCTATGATCTCGTGTTCTTCCTCAAAAGAGGAAAAAGGAACAACCGGCACCGGAAATGCCGCTTTGGATAATATCTTTGAGCGTAAGAGTGTGCGTACTTACTTGAATAAAGGGGTAGAGAAAGAGAAAATTGATTTAATGCTTCGTGCTGGAATGTCTGCTCCATCGGGAAAGGATGTTCGTCCCTGGGAGTTTGTGGTTGTTTCCGACCGTGCGAAACTGGATTCGATGGCGGCGGCTCTTCCTTATGCCAAAATGTTGACACAAGCCCGTAATGCGATTATTGTCTGTGGTGATTCTGCCCGTTCTTTTTATTGGTATTTAGACTGTTCTGCTGCAGCACAGAATATTTTGCTGGCTGCTGAAAGTATGGGGCTGGGTGCTGTATGGACAGCTGCTTATCCGTATGAAGATCGTATGGAAGTCGTTCGCAAATATACCCACCTGCCCGAGAATATTCTTCCTCTTTGTGTCATTCCTTTCGGCTATCCTGCAACAAAAGAGCAGCCGAAACAGAAATATGACGAGAAAAAGATACATTATAATCAGTATTAGTAAACAAAAGTTTTGTCTTTTCAATAAATTCCTTACATTTGCGGCTTAATTGATTAAAATCTGATACGCAAATGTTTGGAATAGATGACCCTTTTATAGTCTTGCCATATATCCTCTCAGTGATATGTGTGATTTTTGCTGCCTGGTTTGGGCTGAAATATTGGAATAAGGACGACGATAAAGACGAAACGCGATGAATACATTTACTCTTGGCTTGATTGTGATAGCTTATCTGCTGTCATTGGCCTACCTCGGTTTTTTAGGATATAAGAAGACTACGAATACCAGTGATTATCTGGTTGGCGGACGTCAGATGAATCCGATAGTGATGGCGCTTTCTTATGGTGCTACGTTTATCTCTGCGTCTGCTATAGTTGGTTTTGGCGGAGTAGCGGCTGCTTTCGGTATGGGTATTCAGTGGCTGTGTTTCCTCAATATGTTTGTCGGGGTAGTTATCGCCTTCATATTCTTCGGTTTGCGTACCCGGCGCATGGGAGCAAAACTGAATGTCAGCACTTTTCCGCAGTTATTAGGCCGTCATTTTCGTTCCCGTAATATACAGGTGTTCATTGCAGCCGTCATATTTATAGGCATGCCGCTGTACGCTGCTGTGGTGATGAAAGGGGGCGCTGTATTTATTGAACAGATTTTTCAGATTGATTTTAATATATCTCTGCTGATATTTACGTTAGTCATTGCTGCGTATGTGATTGCAGGAGGAATGAAGGGGGTGATGTATACGGATGCTTTACAGGCAGTTATCATGTTTGGCTGTATGTTGTTCCTGTTGTTCTCTTTGTATCAGGTGCTTGGCATGGGTTTTACGGAAGCAAACAAGGAATTGACAAATATAGCCCCTCTGGTTCCGGAAAAGTTCAAGGCATTGGGGCATCAGGGATGGACCGCAATGCCTGTGACAGGTTCTCCGCAGTGGTACTCATTGGTTACCTCTCTTATTTTGGGAGTAGGAATCGGTTGCCTTGCACAGCCTCAGTTGGTGGTACGTTTTATGACGGTAGAAAGTAGCAAACAGTTGAATCGTGGCGTATTTATCGGTTGTTTTTTCCTGATTATAACGGTAGGAGCTATCTATCATGCCGGTGCATTAAGCAATCTTTTCTTCTTGAAGACAGAAGGAGCCGTTGCTACGGAAGTGATACAGGATATTGATAAAATCATTCCTTATTTCATCAATAAAGCTATGCCGGACTGGTTTGCCGCTTTGTTTATGCTCTGTATCCTTTCTGCAAGTATGTCTACGCTTAGTTCTCAGTTCCACACAATGGGAGCATCGGTTGGTTCTGACATTTATGGTACTTATAAACCCCGTTCTCGTGGCAAATTGACAAATGTGATTCGTTTGGGAGTACTTTTCTCTATTTTGGTCAGCTATATTATTTGCTATATGCTGCCACATGATATTATCGCCCGCGGAACTTCTATTTTCATGGGTATCTGTGCTGCTGCATTTCTTCCTGCCTACTTCTGTGCATTGTACTGGAAGAAAGCGACGAAACAGGGAGTTATGGCAAGTCTCTGGGTAGGAACTTTAGGCAGTGCTTTTGCACTAATATTCCTTCATCAGAAAGAAGCTGCCGCAATGGGAATATGTAAATTCCTGTTTGGCAAGGATGTATTGATTGAGACATATCCGTTTCCGGTAATTGATCCTATTCTCTTTGCATTACCATTGTCTATACTGGCTATTGTTGTGGTTAGCCTTTTGACGGGCAGAAACAAGTAATAAATAGGTAATAAGTAATAAGTAATAGGTAATAAGCCGTGCGGATACACTATTGATAAGCTACGGTTATTACCTATTACTTATTACTTATTACTTATTTTATCTTTTTTTTGTACGATTCGAACCGGGACTGAATATCACGTACGAAGTTGAACGTTTCTATGCCACGGAAATATCCATTTTTACAAACAGGATCGGTGAAGTATTCCTCATTGCTTTTGAGCAGGATGAAGTTTTCGACGTTGTCTTTCCATACGAGGTTATTCTTTCCGTATTTTTTTGCTAATGCCATGGCGTCGTAGATATGTCCTAGGCCGGCATTGTAAGAAGCCAGTATGAAGTTGAGCCGTTCCTGTTTGTCAGGGATCATATTGAAACTTCGGTCTGTGGCGGCAATGTATTTAACGGCTGCTTTTATACTTTCTTCCGGGTTTTGTTCTTTACCTGCGGGTACGCCCATTGCGCGTGCAGTGGCAGGCATCAATTGCATCAATCCTTTGGCTCCTGCCCAAGATACGGCTGTTGTGTCAAAGTTTGATTCTGTATAGGCGAGGGATGCCAGCATTCGCCAGTCCCATCCGATCTCTTGGGCGTATTTCTTGAATAAATCGTCGTAATGTGATATTTTTCCTTCTTTAAGTGAAAGGATGGGGGAGTGTGGCATCATTTTACTATTCTCGAAGTAACGCTTCATACTTGCCGTATAGGCAGGAGAGGTCATGTTTTCTTTATGCCAGTTTGTGGCGGCGGCTGCCAGTTCGGGACTGTCTTTTCGCACAGCCCATGAAGAACGCTGGTCAAAACTGATAGAAAGATCGATATTCAGATTGGGATAGTAAGTTTTATTCAGTTTGGCTAAATCATTATCGGCTACGGTATAGGGAATCTTACCTTGTGCTACCTGGGTGATTAAGTCTTCCGCGGTAACGCTATCTCCCGTTATCTTATGAATATGGATACCACCTCCCAGTTCGTTGTTCAGATTCACGAGGCGATCGTAATATTTGCCTGGTTTGACATATATATCTTTGCCGATAAGTTCCGTTACATCTTTCAATGGTTTATGCTTTCCATTTCCTTGCTGGACGATAACCTGATGGGTGATTATGTCTTCTCCGCAATACAAAAGGCTGTCTTTCCATTCTTTGGTAATCGGCAGGTTGTAGGCGATCATATCTCCTTCGCCTGACTGTAATTTCTGAATCAATTCACGGACATTTCTGGCTACCTCGATTCTGAGTTTCAGTCCCAGACTTTTAGCGAACTGTTCACTGAGTTCGTATTGGAATCCCATTTCCTGTCCGCGATAAATGAAATATGAAGTAGAGCTATAGAGTGTCAGCACAACCAGTTCTCCACTGTCTTTAATCTGTGGAAGATCGTGTGCTGTTTCATTCTTTTCGGTATGATGTTTGTTCCGGCATCCGAATACACAGCACAAAAGTATAAGAAACAAGGGGAGGATCAGTGTCTTGGCACTCATTCTGAACTCTTTATCTTTCATTCTTCATTTTTCAAATGTTTCTTGATATACATTGTTAATATATCGATAGCTACTGCATTGCTGCCGCCTTCTGGAACGATAAGGTCCGCATAGCGTTTGCAGGGTTCTATGAATTGCAGGTGCATCGGTTTCAGAACACGGGTATAGCGTTCCATGACAGCTTCCGCTGTCCGTCCTCTTTCGATGACATCCCTTTGGATGACACGTATCAGGCGTTCATCGGGATCGGCATCTACAAATATCTTTAGATCCATCATATTGCGTAGCTTCTTGTCGCACAAGGCAAGGATACCTTCAATAATGACGACTTCACGAGGCTCGATGTGGATGGTTTCCGGTTGGCGGGTACAAGTCAGATAAGAATAGGTCGGTTGCTCGATGCTTTTTCCTTCTTTCAGCATCATCACATGTTTGGAAAGCAAGCTCCATTCAAAAGCATCCGGATGGTCAAAGTTGATATTCTGACGTTCTTCAACCGGCACGTGACTACTGTCTTTGTAGTATGAATCCTGAGGTAATAGTACTACTTCTCCAACGGGGAGGCTTTCTATTATTTTTCGTACGACGGTGGTTTTTCCGGAGCCCGTTCCACCTGCTATTCCTATTATTAACATCTCTTTATAGTGTTATTTGAACCAAATAGAGTAATTTTGCATTAGTAATGTAATGCATTGACAAGACAAATATAGAAACAATTCATTAAAATAACAACGTAATGGTGAAACACATTGTATTATTTAAGTTAAAAGACGAAGTTCCCGAAGCGGAGAAACTCGTAGTGATGAATAAATTTAAGGAAGCTATCGAAGCGCTCCCCGCTAAGATTTCAGTGATCCGTAAGATTGAAGTCGGACTGAATATGAATCCGGGAGAGGCTTGGCATATAGCTCTCTATAGCGAATTTGACACGCTGGAGGATGTGAAGTTCTATGCAACACACCCTGATCATGTGGCAGCCGGAAAGATTATAGCTGAAGCAAAGGACAGTCGTGCATGCGTGGATTATGAATTATAACCCCCAATAATGAAAATGAGAAAATTAATTTCTTTTCTGCTTTTAAGCTTTGTAGCCTATACATTGCAGGCGCAGATTAAAGATCCGGTAAAGTTTAAAACAGAACTGAACTCTCTTTCTGATACAGAAGCGGAGATCGTGTTTACGGCTGCCATTGACAAAGGGTGGCATGTTTATTCTACCGATCTTGGAGACGGAGGACCTATTTCTGCCACATTTAATGTGGAGAAGAAGTCTGGTGTAGAACTGGTAGGTAAATTGAAGCCTGTCGGCAAGGAAATAGCTACTTTCGACAAACTGTTCGAAATGAAAGTGCGCTATTTCGAGAATACTGCCAAATTCGTGCAGAAAGTGAAGCTGACTGGTGGAGCTTATGCGATAGAAGGTTATTTGGAATATGGAGCCTGCGACGATGAGAGTTGTCTGCCTCCGACAGAAGTTCCTTTTAAGTTTTCGGGTGAAGCAAAGGCCGGAACTACGGCTGCTCCTGTAGCCAAAGCTGATAAGCCGGAGACAAAAGAGGCGGAAGAAGTAACTGCTCCTGCTGCGTCCAAAGACTCTGCTGCGATGATGGAACTGGTTCCTGCTTCTGCTACGGATGCAAATGCCGATATTCAACCAGCTGTAGCTTCCGGTGACCTTTGGCGTCCGGTAATCAGTGAATTGCAGGCACTGGGCGAGGAACATACTCAGGGAGATATGTCCTGGATTTATATTTTCGTGACAGGTTTCCTGGGTGGATTGCTGGCTCTGTTCACTCCTTGTGTATGGCCTATTATCCCGATGACAGTCAGTTTCTTTCTGAAACGTAGCAAAGATAAGAAGAAAGGTATTCGTGATGCGTGGACTTATGGTGCTTCCATTGTCGTTATTTATGTGGCATTAGGATTGGCTATCACACTGATATTTGGTGCCAGTGCGCTCAATGCTTTATCGACGAATGCTGTCTTTAATATCCTTTTCTTCCTGATGCTGGTAATCTTTGCCGCTTCATTTTTTGGAGCGTTTGAGATTAGATTACCGTCAAAGTGGGGCAATGCGGTAGATAGTAAAGCGGAATCGACTACCGGTCTGCTGAGTATCTTCCTGATGGCATTTACACTTTCACTGGTATCTTTCTCTTGTACAGGTCCGATTATCGGATTCCTGCTTGTACAGGTTTCTACTACAGGAAGCGTGGTGGCTCCGGCTATCGGTATGTTGGGTTTTGCCATTGCATTGGCATTGCCGTTCACACTTTTTGCTCTGTTCCCGTCATGGCTGAAGTCTATGCCGAAGTCGGGCGGATGGATGAATGTGATCAAAGTGACGTTAGGATTTCTGGAACTGGCATTTGCGCTTAAATTCCTGTCGGTTGCCGATCTGGCTTATGGCTGGAGATTACTCGACCGTGAAACCTTCCTCGCTCTGTGGATTGTCATCTTTGCATTGCTGGGTTTCTATTTGCTTGGTAAAATCAAGTTTCCGCATGACGATGATGACAATAAGGTGGGAGTGACTCGTTTCTTTATGGCACTTATTTCTCTGGCGTTTGCCGTATATATGGTTCCCGGTTTGTGGGGAGCTCCGTTAAAAGCCGTAAGTGCTTTTGCGCCTCCTATGCATACGCAAGACTTTAATCTGTATAAGAATGAAGTACATGCGAAATTCGATGACTACGATCTGGGTATGGAGTATGCACGTCTGAATGGCAAACCAGTGATGCTTGACTTTACAGGCTATGGATGCGTGAACTGTCGTAAGATGGAAGCCGCTGTATGGACGGACCCGAAAGTGAGTGATCTGATTAATAATGATTATGTGCTGATTACTCTGTATGTGGATAATAAAACTCCGTTGACCGAACCTGTGAAAATCGTAGAGAACGGTAAGGAACGTACTTTGCGTACAGTCGGTGATAAGTGGAGCTATCTGCAACGTGTGAAGTTTGGTGCTAATGCACAGCCTTTCTATGTATTGCTGGATAATCAGGGAAGTCCTTTGAATAAGTCTTATGCTTACGATGAAGACATTCCCAAATATATTGAATTCCTGCAAACTGGACTGGAGAATTATCGGAAGGAAAAATAATCCGAAGATATAACTATCAATGAGAAACGGTCTCACTCAGTAGAGTGGGACCGCTTCATTTAAATAGAATAGAATAAAACTAGAAATAATGTTTTTTACATGGGTACTTCCATTACCAGAAGTTTGGTCCCTTTAGTAGCACGGATAGAGAAGCTTTTGGTATCCCATATTCCGATGCCGTCACGTTTGGCCAGATGTTCATCGGCCACGCTGATCTCTCCTTCTATCACAAACAGATAAGCTCCGTTACCTTCCTGATGCATACAATATTCGATGGTTCTTTCCGTATCGAAGTCTCCCATAGAGAACCAGGCATCCTGTTTGATGAGGCCGGTGTCTTGCCGTTCGGTGAAATGATCAGAGATAACTCGTTCGGTTTCAGCAGCGGACGTATATCGAAATTGTTATATTCGGGTTTCGTATTCTCGATTCGGGGGAATACCCATATTTGCAGGAATTCCAATTGTTCTTCCTTGCTGTCGTTATACTCACTATGATAGATACCACTGCCCGTACTCATCACTTGGATATCACCGGGAGTAATCGTTTTCGTATTTTGTACACTGTCGCCATGTCTCAGATACCCTTTCAACGGAATGGAAATTACTTCCATATTTTTATGTGGATGAGTATCAAATCCCATCGACGGGTCTACACTGTCATCATTCAGCACTCGCAAGGCTCCGAAATGGATTCTTTCCGGATTGTAATAGTTAGCAAAACTGAATGTGTGGTGGGGTTTGAGCCAGCCATGATTAAAATAGCCTCTTGATGAAGCTCTGTCGATTACTTTTTTCATAATCTTCCTTTCTTTTTTATAGAACTTTGTTGTGTGCTTTGTTCGCACTTTTATAATAGGACAACAATTAAAGAGTACACAAAGTTCTCGGCCGGAAACTCAATAAGAAAGAAGGTTATTTTTTTATTTCAGAAAAAATACATACGTTTGTAACATCATAACAATACCTTTGTGCCCAAAAGTAAAGAAAATATGTACGCAACAGACACGCTTATGGACGAACGGGAGTTAGTTCTCCGTCTGATAGACGGCGATGAGGATGCCTTTTGCGAACTCTATGCCGCCTATAAGAATCGCTTGCTGTATTTTGCGATGAAGTTCGTCAAATCTCGTGAGTTTGCCGAAGATATTTTTCAGGACGCGTTTACGGTTGTATGGCAAAGCAGGCGTTTTATCAATCCGGATGCGTCTTTCTCCTCCTACTTATATACGATTGTACGCAATCGTATTCTTAATCAGATACGGGATATGGCGAATGAAGATAAGTTGAAAGAGCATATCCTTTCTCATGCGGTTGATTCGGCCAATGAAACGAATAATAAAATATTGTTCGATGATTTGAAGGATGTCGTTAGCCGCGCACTGGAACAATTGACTCCCCGTCAGCGTGAAGTCTTTAATATGAGCCGCGATTTGCAGATGTCCCATAAAGAAATTGCGGAAGCGCTGGGAGTCTCTGTCAATACCGTACAGGAGCATATTTCTGTTTCGTTGAAAGTGATTCGTGCCTACTTGACTAAATATTCGGGTACTTCTGCTGACATATTGCTGATTCTACTTTGTCTGAATTTATAATAAATGTTAATCATACCCTAGCTGTTTCCTGCCTTTGTGTATTACTAATACGAAGGGGAGAAATCAGCACCCTTATTTGAATATATGATGAAAGATACGAAGACAGAAAAAAATAAATTACGTCGTTATCTGGATGATATGTACATCCGGGAGGAAGCATCGCAGTTACTGGAAAGTATGAGAGATGCTGACCATAAAGATATATTGGATGAGTTGTCTGCCGAAGTCTGGGAGGAATCCGTCAGCCAGCAGCCTGTTACTGACTTGGAGCGTGAGAAGTATAAAAAGGAGGCTCGCCAGTTGCTGAAACATATTGAACATAAGAAACGTACCTGGTTTCGTCGGGTAATGACGATTGCAGCCAGTGTGGCGGCTGTAATAGCCATCGTGACAGGAAGAATCAGTTATTTCCGGTATATGAGTGAGCAGCAGATAACTTTCGCTGAAATCTCAACCTCTTTTGGAGAGAAGAAACGGGTGGAATTACCGGACGGAACTATATTAGTGTTGAACTCTTGTTCACAAGTACGTTATCCTGATTCTTTTCAAGGGGATATCCGGAAAGTGGAACTGGAAGGAGAAGGATATTTCAGGGTTGCCCATAATGAAGATATGCCGTTTATTGTACAGACGAAGCGACTGGATGTTCGTGTTTTGGGAACCCGGTTTGATGTAAAATCTTACTCTACGGATGAAATCGTATCGGTAAGTGTAGAGAGTGGCAAAGTACAGGTTGATCTGCCGGAAGCAATGATGCGATTGACTGCAAAAGAACAAGTTCTGATAAATACCGTTTCCGGTGAATATAGTAAGAAGAAGGAAGAACGTGGGGTAGCAGTCTGGATCAAGGGAAGCCTGCGTTTTAACAGTACTCCGATCCGGGATGTGGCAAAAGAACTGGAACGTGTTTATAATTGTCAGATAACCTTTGCTTCCGGACAGGAATTTGATAATCTGATTACCGGTGAACATGACAATAAGAGTCTGGAGTCCGTACTTAAATCCATCGAATTTATCAGTGATATCAATTATAAGAAAGAAGGCAGGAATATACTTCTTTATAAAAAATGAGAATTAAAAAATAGATCAATGTTTAACCCGTTAATAAGGACAGAATGAAAGCATCACCCTCATAGAAACTCCCTAAAAAGATAGAAGCACTCCTAAGGAATGCTTCTATCCGCAACCCGGACGGATATTCATTCGCTTCGACCCAAATGAATAACGTATCGCACGTTGCTTGTTTTTAATAACTTTAGTCAATTACTAAAACGCACAAATTTATGAATAATCTTCTTATTTGTAAAGGAAAAAGTAGAAATAGCTGCTCGTTTTTAGCTTTTTTACTATTCACCTTCCTTTTAGTTGCTCCGACTGCTGCTCAGACATTGAAAGAGAACAACATTACGCTCCGTGTACAAAACGAGCCGGTAGAAAATGTTTTCAATAAAATCAGTGAACAGACCAACTTTAAATTTATCTACGATCAGGAAACGGTAAATAACGCTCCGCATGTTTCTTTTGATGTAAAAAACGCTACGCTTAAACAAATTCTGGGAGTGATAACTACTCAGTCAAAACTTTATTTCAATAGGACCGATAATACAATTGCTGTCAGTAAACAGCCGCTTAAAGAAGAAAGCGCTCAACGTACACGTACCGTTCAGGGAGTGGTTGTAGATGATAAGGGAGAGCCAGTTATTGGTGCCAGTGTCCAGATCAAAGGAGAGGGCAGTGGTACGATTACCGATATGGACGGACGATATTCGTTGATGAATGTACCGGAATCGGCTACATTGACAATTTCCTATATTGGCTATAAGACCGTCAGCCTTTCTGCAAAAGATAAGAATACGGCTAAGATTACGTTGACCGAAGACAGCAAGATGATCGATGAAGTAGTAGTGGTAGGATATGGTGTACAGCGGAAACGGGATGTGTCTACTTCCATCTCTTCCGTGAAAGCCGAGCAGATTGCGGAGGTTTCTGCTTCCGACTTTCGTCAGGCATTAGCTGGAAAGATGCCGGGAGTGCAAGTGACTCAGCCGAGCGGTGACCCGGAAGGAAGTGTCAGTATCCGTGTTCGTGGTATCAGTACAGTCAATGCGGGGAGTGATCCTCTCTATATCATTGACGGTGTACCTGTGGAGCGTGGCTTTGCCAATCTGAATAATAATGATGTCGAGTCGGTAGAGGTACTTAAAGATGCTTCGTCTGCTGCGATTTATGGTAGCCGCGGATCAAATGGTGTAATTATTATCACTACCAAACAAGGGCAGTCGGAAAAAATGAAAGTACAATATGATGGATATTATGGTATCCAGAGTGTTTCGAAAAAACTTCCGATGTTGAATGCTTATCAGTTTGCGGAGTTTGCCAAAGACGGGCATGATAATTCTTATCTGGATGCTAATCCCGGTGGTTCACCCAATGACCCTAATGGTATGCGTCCGAATTCATGGGAACGGATTCCTGCAGAACTTTTTCCTTATCTGAACGGCGATCAGGGATTAACGGACACAGACTGGCAGGATGCAATTTTCCGTAGTGCGGCTACAACCAGCCATAATGTTTCTATCTCCGGCAGAGGAAAGACCGTTGGTTATTTTATTTCTGCCAATTATTATGATAAAGAAGGTATTATCATCAATTCTGATTTCAAGAAATATAGCATGCGTATGAATCTGGACGGAAAATATAAAAGACTGAAATTCGGTCTTAATTTCTCTCCTTCTTATTCGACTTCCAATCGGGTGGATGCTTCCGGATCGAATGGTATTGTTCAGTCGGCCTTGATGATGCCTCCTGTGTGGCCGGTATATAATTCCGACGGTAGTTATAACTATCAGGGAAATGGCTATTGGAGAATTGGCAATGACTATCAGCACAATGCGGTATTAAACCCTGTGGCAATGGCCAATCTGCAATCGGACGTAGTAGACCGTATGGCAATTGTAGGGAAAGTCTTTGCCGAACTGGAACTTTTCAAGGGACTTACTTATAATATTTCTTTCGGTGGTGATTATTATGGTTCTCATAATGATCAGTATCGTTCGTCAGAACTACCCTTACTGGGCCAGAAATATTATGATATCAAGTCGAACCCTACTGCATACAGCTCCTCCGGTTTTTATTTTAATTGGCTGATTGAGAATAAGATTAATTATAATACAGTGATTAATGAAGATCATTCGATTAATGCGGTTCTGGTGCAATCTGCACAAAAAGAAACTTATAAAGGAGATAATGTGACAGCTACCGATTTTCCGAATGATTATATACAGACGATCTCCGGTGGAACAGTTATAAAGGGGGCGTCTGATAAGACCCAATGGTCGATTGCTTCCTATCTGGCTCGTGTGCAATATAGTTATAAAGGTAAATATATGGCTTCCGGAGCTATTCGTGCGGATGGTTCTTCCCGTTTCGGAAAAAATAACCGCTGGGGATATTTCCCGTCCGCATCATTGGCATGGAGAGTTAACGGGGAGGATTTCTTCACGAAGGCGAAATTTCTCTCCTTTGTAGATGACTTGAAAATCAGAACCAGTTATGGTGTTACAGGTAACTTTCAGATAGGCAACTACGATCATCTATCATTGATGGCTCTTGATAATTATATACTGGGTACGGGTAACGGACAACTGGTGCAAGGCTATAAACCTAATACAATTAAGAATGATGATTTAAGCTGGGAAAAGAATGCAATGGTCAATGTCGGTGTGGACCTGCAAATGTTCAAAGGATTATTGGGGATAACAGTTGATTACTATAATACCAATACCTCCAATATGTTGCTGAATGTTCCTGTTCCTCATCTGACCGGATACAGCACTGCCCTGATGAATATTGGAAAAGTAAATAACCGTGGTTGGGAAATAGCCTTGACATCTCAGAAAAATTTCACCAAAGACTTTGGGTATTCTTTTAATGCCAACTATGCTACGAATACCAATGAAGTAAAAGCTCTTGGTCCGGGAAATGCTCCCATTATCTCTACCGGAAGCGTAGATCATGCTTATTATATCACAAAAGTAGGCGAACCGATCGGATGTTACTATTTGCTGGTGCAGGACGGTATCTTTTCCAACGAAGAAGAATTGAAGAAATATCCTCATTTCAGCAATACTCAGCCGGGAGACTTCCGCTTTGTAGATGTGGATGGAGACGGTGTGATGGACTTGGACAAAGACCGTACGATAGTAGGTAACTATATGCCCGACTTCACCTATGGATTTGGTGGTAAAGTATGGTATAAAGGCATTGATCTTGACTTTAACTTCCAGGGAGTTTACGGTAATGAGATTCTGAATCTGAATCGTCGCTATATTGATAATTTGGAAGGAAACACCAATGGTACCACGATTGCCCTGAATCGCTGGAAAAGTGCGGATAACCCCGGAAATGGTCAGGTGAACCGTGCCAACCGCAAATCGAAAGGTTATAATGGCCGTACTTCAACCTGGCATCTGGAAGATGGTTCTTATTTGAGATTGCAGAATGTAACGTTAGGATATACTTTGCCTCAGAATCTGACACGTCGTTTCTTTGTGGAGAAGTTGAGAGTCTATGTCTCCGGACAGAACCTTTGGACATCTACCAACTACGGTGGATACAATCCGGAAGTAAATGCACGTCCGAGCAATTCACTTTCGCCGGGTGAAGATTACGGAACATATCCGCTGGCGAAAACCTTCTTGTTTGGATTAAATATAACACTTTAGTCATCCTTAAAAATATACGGTGTATGAAAATATATAGACAAATCCTATTCTTGGCAACTGCTTTTGTATCAGTGGCCTGTACAGATAGCTTTTTCGACTTGGAGCCAAGTAGCAGTGTGCCTACAGATAAAGTATACAAGACAGCAGACGATTTTAATGTAGCAGTGATCGGCTGTTATTCTAAATTGCAGGGACAGGTTTCCTACTTCACGGAATGCTGCGAATATCGGAGTGACAACCTGTCGTTGAGTGCTCCTACTGCCGGAACACAAGACCGTTATGATATAGATCAGTTTGCGGATAAAGCCTCTAATGGAATATTGGAATCCGCCTGGGCGAATTTTAATAACGGAGTATATCGCTGTAATTTGGTATTGGACAAAATAGACGCAGCTGACTTTGATGCTACGTTGAAGAAACAATATAAAGGGGAAGCGCTTTTCGTGCGTGCTCTTACTTATTTTAATATGTATCGCTTGTGGGGTGGAATTCCGATGACTGATAAAGTGGTGACGGTGGCTGAAGCTCTTAAAATCGGAAGAAGCTCAGAGCAGCAGGTCTTTGATTTTCTTACCGGCGATTTGAATCAGGTTATCAATGAGAATATGCTGCCTTCTTCTTATACGGGTACTGATACGGGACGTGCGACCTCCGGTGCTGCAATGGCATTGCTGGGAAAGATTTATCTGACTTTCCATAAGTGGACAGAGGCACGCAATGTACTTTCGCAACTGATAGGCAGATATTCTTTGATGCCCACACCGGATAAAGTATTTGATGTCGATAATAAAATGAACGATGAAATCATTTTCGCAGTGCGCTTTAATAAGGACGTTGAGGGTGAAGGACATGGCTATTGGTTTTCAATTATCAACCTGACAGATGATACTAACCAGACAAAGGCTTTGAAGGAGTGCTATAAAGACGGTGATAAACGCAAAGACCTGATCACTTATGTGAAAGTAGAAGATAAAGTCTGCGTAATGAATAAATTCAAGGATTTGAAAAGTGCGACATACAATACCGTCGGTAACGATCAGATTATTCTTCGTTATGCCGATGTACTGTTAATGTATGCCGAAGCACTGAACGAAATCAGCTATAGCAACTCTCAGACTTCTGATGCAATGGTTGCTTTGAATGCGGTACATACCCGTGCCGGATTATCTCCGGTTCAGATTACGGAACTGGCAGATCAGGATAGTTTCCGTAAAGCCATTATGCTGGAACGCCAACAGGAATTTCCTTATGAGGGACACCGTTGGTTTGACCTTGTTCGCATGGGAGGTGCCAAGGAAGCTATGAAAGCGGAGGGACATACAATTCAGGATTTCCAGTTTCTGTATCCTATTCCTAAAACGGAATTGGAAAGAATCAACAATACTGAGTTGTTGTGGCAGAATCCGGGGTATTAATATGGTTAAACTTAAAGAATTCAGACGATGAAAAAAATAATATATAGCTTGTTGTTTGTCATTACGGCAGTTTGCGCAGCTTGTGATGAAGAACTGCCAAAAGCAAGTTTTGATTTATATGAATTAAAGACGCTTACGGCAACGGCCGGAGATATGAATGTGGCACTTTCCTGGGAAGCATATCCGGACGCCCGTCCTGATGAATATCTTATTAGCTGGACTTCGGGCTCTTCGGGAGCGGAAGGAGGGCAAATGACTGTGGAGGCTGAGGCTTCCGGTGCAACTGTCAGTGATCTTGTCAATGATGTTGCTTATACATTCTCCGTACAACCTCGCTATACCGGAGGACTGGCGAGTAAGCGATCTGCTTCTTGTACGCCAAAGAATGCAAGATATCCGGTGACTGGTCTGACTGCGTCAGCGGGAGACAAGAAAGTCCGGCTGAGATGGACGAAGCCTGCCAGCGAACGGTTTACGAATTATCAGATTACCGTAAGTCCCGGCAATCAGGTTATCAAATTGGATGACACAACATTGGAAGAATATATGGTTGAAGGGTTGACTAATGATCAGGAGTATAAGTTTGATGTTGTTTGCATTTATCCGATGGGGAATTCTGTTTCGGCGGAAGCGGTGGCTACTCCGGGAATTATTTATCCGGTAGCAGTCAATACGGAATTGGTTGTCTGGGAGTCTGCTGTCTTTGCTTATAACGATATGTATTTTACTGGTGGCAATGTTAAATCCGTCAGCTGGGATTTTGGTGATGGTGCTGCTTCTGCTGAAACGACTCCATCGCATGCTTTTGCTGCTACTGGAACTTATACAGTTACTATCACAGTAACATATACGAATAATACGACGGAGTCAGGAAGTGTGGAAATTAATGTTGTCGGATATAAATGGGATAGTATGAGTCTGAACTTTAACGGATTAACAGGATATGTCAAGACGTCCAATCCTGTATTCTCCCCGGATGGAAAGACGATGTATATTCCGACTTCAACGCCTGCCGGGCATTTGTTTGCCTTAGATGTAGTCAGCGGTGAATTCAAATGGGTATTTGCCATTGATAAAATAACTTATGGCGGCGGTGCATTGGTGGGGCCTGACGGTACTATCTATCAGTGCGTGAGAGATGCTTCTATCAAGAATGTGTATGCCATAAATCCGAATGGTACTCAGAAATGGTCATTGCAATTAGACGGACCGATAGGTGCGTTCCCTGCTTTGTCTGCTGATGGTGTACTCTATTGTTTGACTAATAAAAGTACGTTATATGCACTCGATGTTGCGAATGGTGCGATTAAATGGCAACAATCTCTTGATGGAACAACAGGAAGTGCGGTGGCTATTGATAGAAACGGACATATCTATGCAGGTACCAGTGAAGCTATTTATGCTTTCAGCGCAAATAAGGAAGAACTTTGGAAACTCAGTGGTGTTAATGTGACAGAGCAGGGAACTTTTGCTTTGAATGGCAACACGCTTTACGCAACTTTGAAGTCAAAGGCTGGACTTGTTGCTGTTGATATCACGAACGGAACCAAAAAATGGACCTATCCGACAACAGGCGGTGATGCTTATTTCCCTATCGTAGATAAGAAAGGTGTTGTTTATTTTACAGAGAAAGGTTCGCAAACAGTTTACGCTGTAGACGCTGACGGTTCAAAAGTATGGGTGAAGAAGGTAAATAATAACCTGAACTACAGTGGTGCTGCGTTGAGTACAGATGGTGTTCTTTATATCGGAACGCAGTCAAATAATAAAATTTTCGGACTTAATACGGCAGATGGAAGTACTGTTTATGAAGAATCTGTGGGTCAACAGGTAATGGCATCCGTTTCGATTGGTCCGGACAAGCGTCTTTATTGTGGTACTATTGGAGCGAGCAATATAGGTTCTATAAAAGCGTTTGACATTAATAAAACGTTGGAAACAGATTCCTGGAGTATACGGGGTGGAGATATTCAAGGTACAAACCGACAAAAATAAACGGTGATGAGAAAATTGATTTTTATCGCATTTATGGTGATGTCTGTTTGTGGATATGCACAGAAATATGAAGTAGGTACTACGACAGCAGTGTGGAAAGCACCTGCTGCTGCCGACTTCCTTCATGCAAAAGCGACTGGTGTGAAGTATGTCGAAGTGGCCTTTAATCAATGTTATAGGGGAGTTCCTGTCGATGAAGTGATTCCACGTATAAAGGAAATGAAAGCGAAGATAGACAGTGCGGATATTGAAGTCTGGTCTATTCATCTTCCTTTCTCCCGAACGCTGGATATCTCAGTTCTGGATGATCGGTTAAGGAAGGAAAATGTAGATTTTATGGCAGAGATGATAGAATTGTGTGCCATGTTCCAACCGACTTGCCTGGTTTTGCATCCAAGTTCGGAACCGATAGCCGATAGTATTCGGGCGCAACGGATTGCCAATGCTTCGGAGTCTATTGCTTATTTGAAGAAATATGCTGATAGGATTGGCGCTCAACTTTGTATAGAGAATCTGCCCAGAACCTGTTTGGGAAATACTCCGGAGGAACTTATGAGGATTGTCGGAGATATCCCGGACGTAAAAGTGTGCTTTGATACAAATCACTATACCAAAGGCACGACAGAGCACTTTGTGGCAATAGTAGGTAGCCGTATCGGCACTATACATGCTTCAGATTTTGATTTGGTGAACGAATGCCACTGGCTTCCTACACAGGGAAATATAAAATGGGGAAAGTTGATGCAAGATTTGGAGAAGACCGGATATAAAGGCGTTTTCATGTATGAAGCGACGAAGGATCACGAAAATAATAATGTGAGACCTGCTCTTGAACGGATTGCAGAGACCTTCGATAAAATAATTGATGACTATAAAACACTGAAATAATATGAATAATATAAGAAGAATACAATATTTCCTGTTTTGCCTGCTGGCAATAGGACTTGCAAGTTGTAGTGACGATGATAATAATGATAAGAAGACCGGGTACGAAGGAATTCTTACGGAACTGGCAGCAAAGGTAGATGCCACTACCCAACAGTTATGGGGAACTTCTCCATCAATTGTAAATACTGAACGTGCCGATGCTTTGAGCACTATTCAGGGATATGCCGATAAATGTCTGGATGACTATTTTATCAGTTTTCTGAATGGTTTTGATCAGGCAAGTATGAGTATGGAGAAGAGTGAACCGATCTTATACTATTACCGGAGTGCTTTTGACCGGGTGATGGACGGAATTAAAAACTCCAAAGTAGAGAATGGCACAGCAGAAATCTGGTTGCTTTATAACATGGGATATATAGTTAAGACTCCTTCCGGATGTTTTGCTATTGATATTTCTCATCGTTGGGCGAAGGAACTTGCACCCTATATCGACTTCCTTTGTGTGACGCATAAGCATTCTGATCATTATAATACAGATTTGATTCAGGCAATGTTTGATTTGGGTAAGCCGGTATTATCCAATTATTTGAAAGACACCACTTATCCCTACACGGCAAAGGGGGATAAAGATTATGAAATAGGTAAATTTAAAATCCGTACTTGTATTACCGATCATAATAATTCCGGATTATCAAATTTCGTAACTATTTTCCAGATAGACTGTGGGGACGATACTGGAAATTTCGTCTTTATGCATGTCGGTGATTCCAATTTTAAACCGGAACAATATACAAACATTGCGCCACATGTTAATGTCTTGATTCCCCGCTATGCTCCTAATGCGCTGACTGAGAATAATATTTTAGGTACCGGAGCGGGACAGGTACAGCCGGATTATGTTCTGTTATCCCATATTCTGGAAATGGCTCATGCAGGTGTTGATGCATCCAGATGGTCATTGGACATGGCACTAGAACGGGCGTCCAAGATTAACTGTGACCAGACCTATGTGCCTATGTGGGGAGAAAAGATGGTCTGGAAGAATGGTAAGCTGAACTAATAATTTTAATATTTGAATTTATGAAACGAATTTATAACTTTATATTGCTTGTATGCCTGGTGCAACTGGCTGTTGCCCAAAATCGGATTGCGGAAATCAGAGAAAACCTGTTAGGAAATTATTCCGATAGAGTGTTGGTCGTTTCTCATCGTGCCGATTGGCGAAATGCTCCCGAAAATTCATTGCAAGGAATACGGAATTGCATTGATATGGGAGTGGATATGGTAGAAATAGATTTGAAGAAAACCAAAGATGGTCACTTGGTCGTCATGCATGATAAGACAATTAACCGTACAATGACAGGAAAAGGAAACGCTGAGGATTATACACTGGCAGAACTGAAAGCAATGCGACTTAAAAATGGAGCAGGCTGTAAAACCAGACATCAGATTCCTACTCTCGAAGAAGTTATGTTACTTTGCAAAGGGAAGATAATGGTGAATATCGATAAAGGTTACGATTATTTTCAGGAAGCTTATGCTGTACTTGAAAAAACAGGAACAATTGACCATTGCGTAATTAAAGCAGGACTCCCCTATGAACGAGTGAAAGCAGAAAATGGTGATGTACTTGATAAGGTTATTTTTATGCCTATTGTGAATCTGCACAAAGAAGGAGCGGAAAAGATAATCAATGATTATCAGTCACACATGAAACCGGCTGCTTATGAACTGGTATTTAAAGATGATAATGAAGAAATGCTTCGCTTGATCAGGAAAGTACGTGATAGTGGTGCCAAGCTTTTCATTAATTCTTTGTGGCCTGAACTTTGTGGAGGTCACGATGACGATCGCGCGGTAGAACTACACCAACCGGATGAAAGCTGGGGATGGATTTTGAATCAGGGGGCTAAACTGATTCAAACAGACCGCCCGGCATTATTACTCGAATATTTGCGTAAAAAGAAACTGCACGACTAAAGATATTCCTTCATGCTGAAACATCTTATAAATTTTTACAAGGTCTCTTCACCGGGGCCTTGTAACGAAGACGTTATGTCTTCATCCGGCAAGCGTCGGTTGAAATATCTGCAATGGTCTACCTTTCTTTCGGCAACTTTCGGGTACGGTATGTATTATGTCTGCCGGTTGAGCTTGAATGTAGTAAAGAAACCGATTGTAGACGAGGGAATCTTTTCTGAAACGGAACTCGGAATAATCGGTTCGGTGCTGTTCTTTACGTATGCGGTGGGTAAATTTACGAATGGATTTCTGGCAGATCGAAGTAATATAAATCGTTTTATGACTACCGGCCTGCTTGTTACCGCATTGATTAATCTTTGTCTCGGTTTCTCCCATTCATTTATTTTGTTTGCTGTTCTTTGGGGAGTCAGCGGCTGGTTTCAGTCTATGGGGGCTGCTTCGTGTGTAGTCGGACTTTCCCGTTGGTTCACGGATAAAGAACGTGGCTCTTATTATGGCTTTTGGTCCGCCAGTCATAATATTGGTGAAGCACTGACATTTATAATTGTAGCATCTATTGTTAGTGTTTGCGGCTGGCGTTATGGTTTCTTTGGGGCGGGTATGGTAGGATTGCTGGGGGCATTAATTGTATGGCGTTTTTTTCATGACAGTCCCGAAAGCAAGGGCTTTCCTCCGGTCAATGTTCCGAAAGAAAAGAAAACGATGAGTGCTTCCGAAACGACAGATTTTAATAAAGCTCAACGGCAGGTTCTGACAATGCCTGCTATCTGGATCCTTGCTTTATCAAGTGCATTTATGTATATCAGCCGATATGCGGTAAACAGTTGGGGAGTTTTTTATTTGGAAGCACAGAAAGGATATTCCACTTTGGATGCCAGTTTCATTATTTCCATTAGTTCTGTTTGTGGTATTATCGGCACCATGTTTTCCGGTGTAATTTCTGATAAACTGTTTGGTGGCCGGCGTAATGTTCCGGCTTTGATTTTCGGACTGACGAATGTTTTAGCATTATGTTTGTTCTTATTAGTGCCAGGGGTACACTTTTGGCTCGATGCTGTGGCAATGATCCTCTTTGGACTGGGCATCGGAGTACTGATTTGTTTCTTAGGTGGGCTGATGGCTGTTGATATTGCTCCTCGCAATGCTTCGGGAGCTGCTTTGGGAGTTGTTGGAATTGCCAGTTATATCGGAGCTGGGCTGCAAGATGTCATGAGCGGAGTTTTGATTGAAGGACATAAAACGATCCGGAGTGGGGTAGAGGTTTACGACTTTACTTATATCAATTGGTTTTGGATCGGATCGGCTATATTGTCGGTATTTTTCGCTTTATGGGTGTGGAATGCGAAGCAAAAATAAATCATTGATTATCAGTGGAGTATAAAATAGGTACTTTTTCTTTTAAAGGAACGGGCTCTTGGTTTAAAACCAACGACCTGTTCCTTTAAAACCAACGGGGTGTTTCTTTTAAAGGAATGAGCCTTGATATTTCAGAATTATTTCAGTATCATAATTTTTCTTTGCGGGAGATTTATTATCTTTGTACTTTTAACCCAGTAATCGATGAGTAGAATATTTGCAATTACTAAAATACTGCTGTTTGTGCTATTGGCTGGAATGACTTCCACTGTATTTGCGCAAAGCGATGATTTCACTACATGGACTAAATTCAAAGTGAACTATAAGATCGATCCCCGATTTTCACTTTTAAGCAATCTGGAGTTTCGGACAAAGGATGACGTAAGTAGAATGGACCGTTTGGGATTGGCCATTGGAGGCGAGTATCGGGCTTATTCATTTTTGAAACTGGAAGCCGGATATGAAACTCATTTCCGGAATTTGGGAGATTCGGAATGGAAATTCAGACACCGTTATAACTTTGGAGCAACTGCAAGTTTTCAATATCAGTGGTTGAAAATTGCTTTGAGAGAAAGGTTTCAGCAAACTTTTGACCGTGGAGATTCAAAAGCTCGCCTTCGTTCCCGCTTAAAATTAGCTTATGTGCCCGAAAAAGGAATCGTTTCCCCCTACTTTTCAATTGAAATTTATCAAAGTTTGGATGATGCTCCTTTTTGGAGAGCAGATCGTATGCGTTATCGGCCTGGAGTAGAGATAGCTTTGGCTAAACGATGGGCGTTAGATGTTTTTTATTGTTATCAGTATGAGTCTCCAAAAGGTAAACATATTGCCGGGGTAGAAATAGGCTATTCTTTTTGAAAATGTTAGATTACTAATATAATAATGTGTAAGCCTATTTGGTTTTGAAATATCCCTGATTTATAAAGTGCTACTAATTTGATACTTATGAATAAATATAAATATTATTTAAGAAAATGAAGTATTGGTTGATTTATGATTTATACTTTTGCTTTTGGCATTTCAGAATGAAATGTTGGAGTTGATGATTCTCCAGTCGCAACAGACGTGTTGTGTGGAATCTCATAACTGAAAGTGAATACTTCCTCTTATGTCCTTCTTTCTGCCCAATCAAAGATTTCTTATTATTTATATTTAAATAAAGAGGACATGAATATTTTGTTTAGAATGGAAAAAGGAATCGCTGTGTGCCTTTTTTCTTCTTTTTTTGTATTAGCATGTGTAAATCATATTCCGGGAGAGAAGGCTGCAGTCAGCAATGGAGATATTCCATTGAAATTTACTGCTGATATTCATGAAGTGACATATACACGTGTTGCTGGCAATGGCTTTGAAGAGAATGATGAAGTGGGAGTATTTGCCCTTGTAGGGTCCTCCACCATGAAGGAAGAACGTTATGCGGATAATTTGCGTTTCTTTCGTACTTCTGAAAAAGTTTTTGAGTCCAGTGAGCCGATTTATTATCCTGATGATGAGGTAACATTACGTTTGATCAGTTATTATCCTTATCAGGAAGAGGGAGTGAATATGGGAGAAAGTACGATGTCGGTGGCAGTAGAAACAGATCAAAATCTTTCTGCCGGCTATTTCTGCTCTGATTTTCTGGTTGCTTCTCAAAATCTGCAATCAGCTCCTAAAGGAGCCATCGCCCTGCACTATGATCACAAATTTTTCAAATTAAAAATCGCTTTGGTAGGAAAGGAAGGTGAAGAATTGCAGGGTATACTGGATGCTGACCCAAAACTTTCTGTTTGTGGTTTTTATACTAAGGCGATTTATGATTTCCAAAAAGAAACTTATTCCGCTTTTTCTAATGAGAAAAGCATTACTCCTGCCGGAAAATGGGAGATACAGGGAGATCGGTTGAGCGGAAAAGAAGTGATCCTTATTCCGCAGGAAACCACTTTGGGCTATCAATATATCGTATTGGATGTTGGAGGTAAGATATATACCAGCCCATTGCCCTCTTCATTGCAGTTGCAGAGTGGTAAGCAGAGTGAGCTGGCGATTTCCTTCATCCCGACCGAAGATGTTTTGATAAGTAAAGTCGAAGGAGAAATCAATAGTTGGGAAGATGGAAATACAGGGCAGTCCGGGTCCGAAGTCTTCCATAATTATGTGGATGTGTCAAAATTGGTATTTGACGATTCGAAGGTGTATAAAGTGTTGAGTGCTGGGCAGCAGGTAGCAGAAATATGTAAAGAATATCTAGTGACGCCTGATTTTTCTTCACAGGCAATTGTCGTTTATCCGATGAAAGATAACCATGCGGTTGACTTATCCAAGGGAACGGTAGTACAATTGGTCGGACATGCAGATAAAGTGCACGGCGGAACTGTAGCGTGGGATTTGAAAGAACATTCATTGAAATATACTCCTGGAAATCAGGCTGCCCGAAGTAAGGTGTATATTTTGCCTGACGGACAAATAGCATTGTCTATGCCTGAAGAAATGTTGCCCGTATTGGCCATGAAAGATATAATGCGTGATGTGCGTGGGAGTAGTATTCACAATTACCCGATAGTGAAAATTGGTACGCAGTATTGGATGGGAAGTAATCTGAAAACATCATTATATATAGATGGAGAAGAAATTCCGAAACTGGAGATTATGAATGCCGGAGCGACAGGTTATCTATTGTCTCAAACAGATAAGAGTTATTATTTTTATAGTTTTGGAACAATTGTCAGTAATAAGCTGCTTCCTGTGGGGTGGAATATGCCTGATTGGAATGATTGGAATATGCTGAAAACTTATTTGAGCAATGATGCCTCTTTGTTGAAAACCGGGACATGGAAAGCAATAAGTACCGGTGCCGGTGCAATAGTAGGAACTGCTACCAATCTCACGGGGTTTGATGGATATCCGGTAGGAATGTATGCCGGCAAGTTTCAGTCTGCCTATGAAGGAAAATATCTTTCTTATTGGACTTTGAATGAAGCAGGGACAGATGCGGATGAGAAAATATTCTTGTTGAGAAGTGATAAAAACGAAATAGCAGAGGGAAACACCGGGTTGGATAAAGCTTACGCCATTCGTTGCATCCGAAAGTAAATCGTGGAAAATTGTTCTTCTTTTTTATATTTTGCTTATATTTGGGAAGTGAAACTTAAATAGAAGTCATAGATTATGAAGAAAATAATAAATCCCTGGAAAGGTCTGGAAGGGTACAATTGCTTTGGTTGCGCCCCTAATAATGAAGCCGGAATAAAGATGGAGTTTTATGAAGATGGCGACGAAGTGGTAAGTATCTGGAAACCCCGTCCTGAATATCAGGGATGGATCAATACCTTGCACGGTGGTATTCAGGCTGTTCTCATGGATGAAATTTGCGCTTGGGTGATACTTCGTAAATTACAGACAACGGGAGTAACTTCAAAAATGGAGACTCGTTACCGCAAGCCGGTCAGTACTACTGATTCCCATATTGTGTTGCGTGCTTCTATTAAGGAAGTCAAGCGAAATATTGTAATTATTGAAGCTAAGTTATATAATAAGGATGGCGAAGTATGTACCGAAGCTGTTTGTACGTACTTTACGTTCTCGCACGAAAAGTCGAAAGATGAAATGCACTTTGATAAGTGTGATGTAGAGCCGGAAGAGATATTGCCTTTAATTTGAAATAAAAACTGAACTTTTTGTGATAAATGTTTGGAAGTATCAAACAAATGCTTTACTTTTGTCGCATTAAATAAAAGAAATATGAAATATACAGCTGCACATCATCATCATCATTTTCCTAACGAATAACTCGGTGGGCGTGATTGATAGTGTGTATAACTCTATAAAGATAACGAAGGCTTACCGAATACGGTAAGCCTTTTTTTATTTCTGAATTGTTCGAATTGTAAATCATAAAGTAATAAATAAAATCATGTTAAGAATCGCAGTACAAGCCAAAGGACGTCTCTTCGAAGAGACAATGGCACTTTTAGGAGAGTCGGATATCAAAATCAGTACAACGAAACGTACTTTGTTGGTGCAGTCTTCCAATTTTCCTATCGAAGTTTTATTTCTTCGTGACGATGATATCCCGCAAACAGTAGCTACCGGTGTAGCTGATTTGGGAATTGTCGGTGAGAATGAATTTATGGAAAAAGAGGAAGATGCTGAAATCATCAAACGATTGGGATTCAGCAAATGTCGTTTGTCTTTGGCAATGCCGAAAGACATTGAATATCCGGGATTGTCATGGTTCAATGGGAAGAAAATAGCTACTTCTTATCCGGTCATTTTGAGAAACTTCCTGAAGAAGAACGGAGTAAATGCAGAGATACATGTCATTACCGGTTCGGTAGAAGTATCTCCGGGTATTGGACTGGCAGATGCTATCTTTGATATCGTAAGTTCAGGATCTACTTTGGTAAGCAACCGCTTGAAGGAAGTGGAGGTAGTGATGAAATCCGAAGCGCTGTTGATTGGCAACAAAAACATGAGCGATGAGAAGAAAGAAGTACTGGAAGAACTTTTGTTCCGAATGAATGCAGTAAAGACTGCCGAAGACAAGAAATACGTGCTGATGAATGCTCCGAAGGATAAACTGGAAGAAATAATTGCCGTGTTACCTGGCATGAAGAGCCCTACTATTATGCCATTGGCACAAGAAGGCTGGTGCTCTGTTCATACTGTACTAGATGAAAAGCGTTTTTGGGAAATCATTGGCAAATTGAAGGGACTGGGTGCTGAAGGTATTTTGGTGTTGCCGATTGAAAAAATGATAGTCTAATAAGTTTGAATGATGAAACTAATCAAATATCCCTCCAAAGAACAATGGGCAGAACTTCTGAAGCGTCCGGCTTTGAATACGGAGAGCTTGTTCGATACAGTTCGTACTATTATAAATAAGGTAAGAGCGGAAGGTGATAAAGCTGTTTTGGAATATGAGGCGGCTTTTGATAAGGTGACTTTGTCTGCTCTCACTGTGACTTCCGAAGAAATACAGAAAGCCGAAGGACTGATCAGCGACGAGTTGAAATCTGCCATTACGCTGGCTAAACGGAATATTGAAACTTTCCACTCTTCCCAACGCTTCGTTGGCAAGAAGGTAGAAACAATGGAAGGAGTAACTTGCTGGCAAAAGGCGATAGGTATCGAAAAGGTGGGGCTTTATATTCCCGGTGGAACGGCTCCGCTTTTCTCTACGGTATTGATGTTGGCTGTTCCCGCAAAAATTGCGGGATGCAGGGAAATTGTGCTTTGTACCCCTCCCGATAAAAACGGAAATATTCATCCGGCTATTCTCTTTGCCGCTCAACTGGCAGGTGTCAGTAAGATATTCAAAGCGGGAGGAGTGCAAGCTATCGCTGCTATGGCATATGGAACCGAGAGTGTTCCTAAAGTCTACAAAATCTTTGGCCCTGGAAATCAATATGTGACGGCTGCCAAGCAGTTGGTAAGTCTTCGGGATGTAGCCATCGACATGCCGGCAGGTCCTTCCGAAGTGGAAGTGCTGGCTGATGCATCTGCTAATCCGGTGTTTGTTGCGGCAGATTTACTGTCGCAGGCAGAACACGGAGTGGACAGTCAGGCGATGTTGATAACAACCTCTGAAAAGCTTCAGGCAGAAGTAATGGAAGAAGTAAACCGCCAACTGGCAAAGCTTCCTCGACGGGAAATTGCTGCGAAATCTCTGGAAAACAGTAAACTGATTTTGGTGAAGGATATGGATGAAGCGTTAGAGTTGACGAATGCATACGCACCCGAACATCTGATTGTAGAGACTGAAAATTATCTGGAAGTTGCTGAACGTGTAATAAATGCCGGTTCCGTCTTCCTTGGCTCATTGACGCCGGAAAGTGCAGGGGATTATGCTTCCGGAACCAACCATACGCTGCCGACTAATGGTTATGCGAAAGCATACAGCGGCGTGAGCCTGGACAGCTTTATCCGGAAAATCACGTTTCAGGAAATTCTTCCTCAAGGCATGAAAGTTATCGGGCCGGCTATTGAAGAAATGGCAGCCAACGAACTTCTGGATGCTCATAAGAATGCAGTTACAGTACGATTAAATACATTGAAATGAAAACATTACAAGAACTTACCCGGCCGAATATATGGAAACTAAAGCCTTATTCTTCGGCTCGTGATGAATATAAAGGCGCTGTGGCTTCCGTTTTTCTGGATGCGAATGAGAATCCTTATAACCTGCCTCACAACCGCTATCCGGACCCCATGCAGTGGGAACTGAAAACTCTGTTGTCTAAAATTAAAAAGGTTTCTCCCCAGCATATCTTTTTAGGAAACGGCAGTGATGAGGCGATTGATCTGGTGTTTCGTGCATTCTGCGAACCGGAAAAAGATAACGTAGTTGCTATTGATCCGACTTACGGTATGTATCAGGTTTGTGCCGATGTGAATAATGTGGAGTACCGGAAAGTTTTGTTGGACGAAAACTTCCAGTTCTCAGCAGAAAAGCTTCTTGCAGCTGCAGATGAGCGTACGAAACTCATTTTCCTGTGTTCACCTAATAACCCGACGGGAAACGACCTGCTGCGTTCTGAAATAGAAAAAATACTCCGCGAATTTGAAGGATTGGTCATATTGGATGAAGCGTATAATGATTTCTCCGAAGCACCTTCTTTCCTCGAAGAGCTGGATAAATATCCGAATCTGGTTGTTTTTCAGACTTTCTCCAAAGCTTGGGGATGTGCCGCTATCCGCTTGGGTATGGCTTTTGCATCCGAAGCAATTATCGGAATCCTGAGTAAAATCAAGTATCCTTATAATGTGAATCAGCTGACACAGCAGCAGGCTATTGCTATGCTGCATAAATATTATGAAATAGAACGCTGGATAAAAACATTGAAGGAAGAACGCGACTATCTGGAAGAAGAATTTGCGAAATTACCTTGTACAGTCCGAATGTACCCGTCCGATTCCAACTTCTTCTTGGCGAAAGTAACGGATGCGGTGAAGATTTACAATTATTTGGTAGGTGAAGGGATCATAGTGCGCAACCGTCATTCCATTTCGCTTTGTTGCAACTGTCTGCGTGTGACGGTGGGTACCAGAGTGGAGAATAATACGTTACTTGCTGCCCTCAAAAAATATCAAGGATAGTATATGAAGAAGAAAATATTGTTTATAGATAGGGACGGGACATTGGTCATTGAACCTCCCATTGATTATCAGCTTGATTCACTGGAAAAGCTGGAATTTTATCCGAGAGTCTTCCGTAATTTGGGCTTTATCCGTAGCAAGCTTGATTTTGAATTTGTGATGGTTACCAATCAGGACGGGCTGGGGACATCTTCGTTTCCGGAAGACACTTTCTGGCCTGCTCACAACTTGATGCTGAAAACATTGGCCGGAGAAGGCATTACCTTTGATGATATTCTGATCGACCGTAGTTTTCCGGAAGATAATGCGCCGACTCGCAAACCGCGTACAGGAATGTTGACGAAGTATATTGATAATCCGGAATATGATCTTGCGGAAAGCTTTGTAATCGGTGATCGTCCTACTGATGTGGAGCTGGCAAAGAATCTTGGTTGCCGTGCTATTTATCTGCAAGAAGCAACGGATGATTTGAAAGAGAAAGGTCTGGAAGAAGTTTGCGCACTTGCAACAACAGACTGGGATCAGGTGGCAGAATTTCTTTTTGCCGGTGAGCGGAAAGCAGAAGTTCGCCGTACAACGAAGGAGACTGATATTTATGTGTCTCTCAATCTCGATGGAAATGGAAGCTGTGATATTTCTACCGGTCTTGGCTTCTTCGATCATATGCTTGAACAAATAGGCAAGCATTCCGGAATGGATCTGACCATTCGGGTAAAAGGCGACCTGGAAGTGGATGAACATCACACCATTGAGGATACTGCAATCGCTTTGGGAGAATGTATTTATCAGGCTTTGGGCAGTAAGCGTGGAATCGAACGTTATGGTTATGCTTTGCCTATGGATGATTGCCTTTGTCAGGTTTGCCTTGATTTCGGAGGTCGTCCTTGGTTAGTATGGGATGCAGAGTTCAATCGTGAGAAAATAGGAGAGATGCCGACGGAGATGTTCCTGCATTTCTTTAAATCATTGAGTGATGCTGCAAAAATGAATCTGAACATCAAGGCTGAAGGACAGAATGAGCATCACAAGATAGAAGGTATCTTTAAAGCGCTTGCACGTGCTCTGAAAATGGCATTGAAAAGAGATATCTATCATTTTGAGCTTCCTTCGAGCAAAGGAGTACTATAATTTGCCTCATCATATTATATAATCTCATAGGATTGCTATATGATAATCAATAACAAACGAATTTGGCTTGGTTTATTTATCGGGATAGTGATGTCTTTTTCGGTTTATGGTCAAAACATAAACGCTGAAAAGATAACTGTTCCCGATAGTAAACTGACTAATTTGTATCAGATAGACTCAGGTGTATATCGTTCGGAGCAACCATCGGATGCTGACTTTAAGGCTTTGGAGAAATACGGTATTCGTGAAGTGCTGAATCTTCGCAACAGGCATAGTGACGATGATGAGGCGGCAGGAACAAAGATTAAGCTTTATCGGCTAAAAATGAAAGCGCATTCAGTCAGTGAAGATCAATTGATCAATGCATTGCGCATTATCAAGAACCGCAAAGGGCCAATCGTCTTTCATTGTCATCACGGTTCTGATAGGACAGGCGCAGTATGTGCTATGTATCGTATTGTATTTCAAGGAGTGTCAAAGCAAAAAGCTATTCAGGAAATGACCGAAGGAGGTTTCGGTTTTCATCGTATTTATAAAAATATCATTCGCACTATTGAGAAGGCTGATATAGAACGTATTAAAAGAGAAGTATTACAATAGTGCAATTGACCGTATGTTCTATATAACTCATGCGGAAGGATTAATGTTTTCTTCTGCATGAACTGGTATTTTCTCCTGATCTATTACTTTATTCTTCTAAATGATTTAATCTGTTAGACTTGAGTAACTAATAAACTACACTTGTGTAATCAAGAGGATACACAAGTGTAGCTGAATGGTTGTTTAAGTGTATTTGGCTAATTATTCGCATTTGTAGCTAATTGGCTGAAGAACTTACTGTTATAAAGAAAATGCAGTTTTTCTTCTCCAAAAGTCAAAAACAACCGCATGTTTTTTTGTAAACTTCTCTTGAATATGGGGTGTTTTGTGAACTAAATGATTGATATACAGTTATGTGACATTTTTGTTTTACCCCGTATAATACTTAAGATAAATACAAAAATGTCACAGAAGAAAGATCAAAGAGATTATAAATCTTCTATTTCTTTGAGCCAGATAGTTGAACTTGCATCACTTGGCATTCGCCAGTCACCTCTGGGACTGATGGAAATACTACCTACCTTCGGACCATCGGGCAGACAGGAGCGCTTGAACTGCTGATTAAAGAAACGTCGGAAGAAAGTAGATAACCATTTCTTTATTGTTTCTTTGTCATATACATCCTTGAAAGCTATATTAGCCAGATAGTAAATCTTGGAAGGGCGGAAACCAAAACGCAGGAAGTAATAGAGGAAAAAGTCATGCAGTTCATAAGGCCCTACCAAGTCTTCGGTCTTCTGTTTGATTTCCCCGTTTTCGTCTGCTGGAATTAATTCGGGACTGATAGGAGTATCTACAATATCCAGTAAAGTCGCTTTAGCGTCCTCATCCATATCATTTTCCGCTACCCATTGCACTAGATACTTCACAAGTGTTTTGGGAATACTTCCATTGACACCGTACATAGACATGTGATCTCCATTGTACGTAGCCCATCCGAGTGCAAGTTCTGACAAGTCACCCGTACCCACTACCATTCCCCAAGTTTGGTTAGCGATATCCATTAATATCTGTGTGCGTTCGCGTGCCTGAGAGTTCTCATAGGTGACATCATGTACATTGATATCATGATCGATATCTTTGAAATGCTGGATACAGGCATCTTGAATACTGATTTCCCGGATAGAAATGCCCAATGATTTCATTAAATCAATGGCATTGTTATAAGTACGGTCAGTCGTTCCAAAGCCTGGCATTGTAACTCCCAGAATATCTTTGCGGGGTAAACCGAGTTTGTCGAAGGTCTTCACGCAGACTAATAATGCCAATGTTGAATCCAATCCTCCGGAAATACCGACTACAGCTGTTTTAGCTTTGGTATGAACCAGTCGTTGTGCCAAGCCGGCTATTTGGATAGAGAATACTTCTTCACAATGCTCATCCAGTTCTGCTCCTTGGGGGACAAAAGGATGTGAATTGAAGTCTCGGGTCAAAGTAAGCTCTTTGCTATTAATAAACTCCGTTGCGACGGAGATTGCTTTTTTATCTCCTGGATTTCCCTGGCTGGCGGCAAAAGTGGTGTTGATTCTACGTTCTGCCCGTATGCGTTCCACATCGATTTCGCTAATGATCAGTTGCTCCTCCATGCAGAAACGTTTGCTACGTGCCAGTAATGAGCCGTTTTCGTAAATCAATCCGTTTCCCGCAAATACTACATCCGTAGTAGACTCCCCGAAACCACAGGAAGAAAATACGTATCCTGCAATGCAACGTGCTGATTGTTGGCTGATAAGAGAACAGAGATAATGATGCTTTCCGATTCCTTCATTATCGGCAGACATATTGAAAATAATTTCTGCTCCTTGTAAAGCCAATGAGGAACTGGGAGGTATGGTAGCCCAAAGGTCTTCGCAAATTTCGACCCCAAAAGTCGTATCGGAAGTTTCAAACAGCAGGTTGGCACCTATGGGAACGATTTGTCCGCATAGGCGTACGGTATCTTCTGTCAGTTGAAGGGCAGAAGTAAACCAGCGCTGTTCGTAGAACTCCTTATAATTGGGGAGGTAAGTTTTGGCAGCAACACCTAGTACTTTTCCTTTTTGAATCACTACGGCGGCATTGATCACGGTTGAATTGACTACTACCGGCATGCCGACAATAGAGATGATGTCCAGTTGGCGGGTATTATTGAGTATCTGCATTAGCCCCATCTCTGCTTCTTCCAGCAAAATCTGCTGTCCGAATAAGTCACCGCAAGTATATCCGGTAATACTCATTTCCGGGAATACTATGATTTGCACACCCTTACCTTCAGCTATTGCGATTTGGCTTTCTATTCTCTCTACATTGAATTTACAGTCGGCCACTTTAACGTGTGGCACGGCTGCAGCTACTTTTACGAATCCGTAGTTCATCTTGTACCTTTTTATATATAGTGGGTACAAAAATAGGAAATAGTTTTGGATTTTTGCCCTTTTGACTCTGAATCCTCAAAATGAGGTGTCTTATGTCGTTTTAATGACTATTGCATAAGCAACTAATAAGAATGTCAAATGGAAAGTAAGATGGTCTTATTTTTGACGGTTTATATGGGATATATCTATTTGTTTATTAATATTTTGTTAATTATGCAATAAAAAGACATTTGAGGAAATTTGGTATAAAAAATGAGACTTTTTGTTTTTTCTATTTAACTATTATAATTATATTTGTAGCCAAATTAAAGAATTTTATAGGCAATTTACACCTAAACAAACGATAAGCACTTATTAATATCTATAATTTTAGAGAGATGGACATACACTTTATTAGTATTGCAGCGACACAAGACATTTATTTAGACATATGGCGTAATATTAAAAACCAGCCAAGCTAATTTCCCTATTCTATATATTGTATAGACTATTTAATAGTCTGTCCTGGAACGATGATAAAAGTATACTTTTCAAAGTCGCTCCAAGGGGAGAAGTATATTGCTGTTTCATGCGTGAAGCGTAATATGCTAAGTTTTCGTTTTGTAGATAAATCTGTAAAAAAATAAATCAATTCATTAATTTAAATTCAAGTATCAAAGATGAGAAAATCAATTCTCTTGTTTGTACTCTTTGCTCTACTGAATATTCCTCTTATGCTTTTTGCACAGAGTGGATATAAGGTAAAAGGACATGTTGTTTCGGCAGAAGATAATGAGCCGATGGTTGGTGTGTCTATTTTAGAGAAGGGTACTACAAATGGTGTAATTACCGACATTGATGGTAATTACACTCTTGAGATTAAGGGTACGGCAAGTGCTACTTTGCTGTTCTCTTATATCGGTATGCAATCACAGGCACATGCGGTTAGTGCCAAAACCGGAACACTGAATGTTCGTCTGGTTTCAGATGCTGCTTTAATAGATGAGGTAGTGGTAGTAGCGTATGGAACTCGTAAAAAAGGGACGATTGCTGGTGCCGTATCCACTGTTAAAGCGGAAAAAATGGAAAATGTTCCCACAGCTGGTTTCGACCAGTCATTGCAGGGACAGACACCGGGATTATCTGTAATCTCTAACTCGGGAGAACCTAGTAAGGCGGCTGTTTTCCAGATTCGCGGTACGAATTCAATTAATTCGGGTACGGCACCGTTGTTTATTTTGGATGGTGTGCCTATTTCCAGTGCTGACTTTAATACGATCAGTCCGGGAGATATAGAGTCCATCTCTGTATTGAAAGACGCTTCTTCAACCTCTATTTATGGTGCCCGTGCAGCGAATGGTGTGGTTGTAATCACTTCCAAACGTGGGTTGGCAATGGATAAAGCAAAAGTGACATTGCGCGGACAGTGGGGATTCTCACAATTGGCGTCGGATGATAACTGGATGATGATGAATACACCGGAGCGTATCCAATTTGAAAAGGAAATTGGCTTGGACACAGGTAAGGATTATAATTTGCTTTCTCGTACAGATATTAATTGGCTGGATAAAGTATTTAATGATCGCGCTCCATTGCAGAGTTATGAACTGTCTGTTAACCGTGCTACCGATCGTTTGAACTACTATGTCTCAGGAGGATTTTACGATCAGGACGGTATTGCCCAAAGTTCAACTTTCCGTCGTTATAACATGCGTGCCAATGCGGAGGTAAAAGCCAGCAACTGGTTGAAAATAGGTACCAATACGATGATGGCTTATGAGGAAATAGCGCAGGCTGAAGAAGGGGATATGGCACTTTATACTCCTATTTCCGGTTCACGCTTTATGTTGCCTTACTGGAATCCTTATAATGCTGATGGCTCTTTGGCTTCTGAAAATGACGGAACTTGGAAAGGGACAGGACAGAACCCTATTGAGTGGATGGCAAATAACCCTGTAGAACATAAAAAATATAAGTTGTTGTCAACTGTTTTTGCAGATATTACTCCTGTTAAGAACTTGACTGTCCGGGCTCAGTTTGGTGCTGATTATTCTCATTCTACGTCATTTATGCAATCTTTTCCTAGTTATATAATTAATAATAAATCAGGAAGTGCCGGACGTAGTTCGGCGGATATTTTGAGTCTGAGTGAAACTCTTACGGCAAATTACCGATGGGCATTGAATGACGAACATTCATTCAATTTCTTGTTGGGACAAGAAGGTATAGATTATCGTTCAACTGGGTTTCAGGTTGTTACGAGAGGGCAGACAATAGACCGGTTGACAAATGTAACTTCCGGTACGCGGGCCTCTTCATGGCAAGATGTCAATAGTAGCTATTCTTATTTATCGCTTTTCTTCCGTGGCGAGTACAACTATAAGGATTTGTATTATGCGGAAGTTGCCGGGCGTATGGATGCTTCTTCCCGTTTTGGTAAAGATCATCGTTGGGGAGCTTTCTGGTCATTGGGCTTTATGTGGAACATAAAGAACGAGGCTTTCCTGAAAGATGTGGAATGGTTGACTAATGCGCAGATAAAGTTGAGTACCGGTACTTCGGGTAACTCGAGTATCCCTGACTACGATCATCTTGCACTTGTTTCCGGGAATGCCAACTATAACGATGAAGCGGGTATCTTTCCTTTACAGAGTGGAAATGAAAAACTAGGCTGGGAGCAGACTTGGGCTAACAATGTTGGTTTTACTTTGGGGTTCTTTAATCGTGTTAATGTAAACGTTGATTTTTATCATAAGAAGACTACTAATATATTGATGTATGTACCCACATCTTATGCCATAACTGGTGAGGGGTATCGTTGGGAGAATATCGGTGCTATGATGAACCGGGGTGTTGAAGTGGCAGTAGATGGTAATGTCATCCATACAAAGGATTTTACTTGGAATCTTAGTGCTAATTTCTCTTATAATAAGAATAAGTTGTTGGAACTTTACAATGGGGTAGAAGAGTATGTAAATTCTACGACTGGCTTAAAGTATATGGTCGGACATCCTACAACTGAGTTCTTCCTGAATCGTTATGCAGGTGTGAACCCCGCTAATGGGGACGCTTTGTGGTACACAGCCGACGGAGAGTTAACAACTGAATTTCGTCAGGAAGATAAAGTTATGACTGGCAAGACTTTCGATTCTCCATGGGCAGGTGGTTTTGGAACTACCCTCGTGTGGAAAGGGCTTTCATTGTCGGCGCAGTTCAGCTGGATGGCGAAACGCTACGTGATGAATAATGACCGCTTCTTTGAAGAAAGTAACGGACTGTATAGCGCATATAACCAGTCTAAGCGACTGTTGTATGATCGTTGGAAAAAGCCCGGTGATATTACGGATATTCCCCGCTACGATGTGGTGGCACAACTTGACGACCGCTTTCTTGAAAATACTTCATTCCTTCGTTTGAAGAATCTGACATTGGCTTATTCACTTCCGCAATCGTTGTTGAAGAAAAGTAATTTCTTCACAGCAGCACGCGTTTACCTGCAAGGACAGAATTTGCTGACTTGGACTGGTTTTACCGGACTTGACCCGGAAGTTGCAAGCAATATTTATAGAGCACAATACCCGGCATCACGCCAATTTACTTTGGGTGTTGAAGTTTCATTCTAAATAGTATATTAAAGAAAGATGATTAAGAAATTTAAATTATATATCTTGTTGGCTGCCGTGGCATTTTCCTGCACTTCCTGTTTGGATAAGATGCCTGAGGATGCAATCCCTTTCGATAAGTCTATCCAGACGGTAGATGATGTAAATCTGGCAGTTATAGGTATTTATGATACTTTTAAAAGTAGTGCCTTGTACTCCGGAAGTCTTACGTTATTACCCGATTTGCAGACTGACTTTGTGTATGGAGTAAACGGAAATACGAATACTTATGGAGATATTTGGCGTTGGAAAGACATTTTGGCAACCAATACAAATATTGAAGGTGTTTATGCTGCATTATATAATGTAATCAATCGTTGTAACTTTCTGCTCGACCGTGTGGATGGAGTAAGAAATAAAACTACTAATGATAACGATTTGGATAAAATAGACCAATGTTGTGGTGAAGCCTATTTTGCCCGTGCGCTTGCTTATTCGGAATTGGTAAAACTTTTCTGTAAGGCTTATGAAAGTGATGAAGACGCAGCCAATCAGTTGGGTGTTATCCTGACCGAGCATTATGCAGGAGACGAAGAAATGAAGCGTGCTTCACTGAAAGATTCTTATCAGTTTATCCTTAGTGATCTCGATCGTGCAGCTGAATTGCTGGCATTGGATGAGGATTACAATCCGGCTACTGATGGTGCTTTGTTCAATAACGCTACTTATTTCAATGAATACACTGTATATGCTTTGCGTGCACGCGTAGCTCTCTATATGAGAAAGTGGGATGAAGCTATTAAGTATTCTAGTAAAGTAATAGACAGTGATTACTTTGTCTTGTCTAGCTGTACTCAGAATATTTCTTCCGGAGTGAGTTATTACAAGTATATGTGGACGAATGACCTCTCTACTGAAATTATTTGGAAAGTTGGTTTTACCGTAAATTCTTATGGAGGTCGCTTGGGACAGATTTTCTTTAATTACGACTACAGTAATTATCGTCCTGATTATGTGCCGGCAACATGGGTTCTCAACTCATATGATAATAACGACTTACGTGTATCTACTTTTTTCCAATCATATACTACTGGCTATAGTCACCATCTTTCTTGGCCTTTGCTGATAAAGTATTTTGGTAACGAAGCATTCCTGGAAACTAAGATACTTCACGTCTGTATGCCGAAAGTACTTCGTTTGTCGGAACAGTATCTGATACGTGCTGAGGCTTATGTACAACAGGAGAAGCCTGATTATGGTCGTGCCGGAAAAGATATCACTACTCTTCGTACAGCACGTTATTCCAGTTATGGTGGTTCTACTTCTTTGACGGCTTCCAATGCAATGGATGTTATTGAGGCAGAACGCGTGAAAGAACTTTATATGGAAGGTTTCCGTCTTCATGATTTGAAACGCTGGCACAAAGGTTTCGAGCGTAAACCACAAGACCAGTCATTGGCAAATGGTAGTAGCTTGAAAGTAGAAGCTGACGATCCTTTGTTCGTGTGGCCTATACCGCAGCACGAATTGGACGCTCCGGGCTCACAAGTCCAACCGAATGAAAGTAACAAATAAGATTAAAAGCATACGATAATGAAGAAATTATTAATAGGATGTATGGCAGCCATTGCTGCTCTGATAGCTCTTTCCGGATGCGATCAGGACAAGGTGTTATACAACGGATCCAGTTATCTTATGTTTTCTGACACGCTTTATACTTATGCCGTGCAAGAAACGAATGAGATATTTAATGTTCCTGTCTCTGCTACTAAGTCTGTTGACTACGACCGCACGCTGGCTGTCGAAGTGATAGACAAAGAAAGCAATGCCGTGGAAGGTAAGCATTACAGAATTTTGTCGAATACCGTTACCATTAAAGCGGGCGAAATGAGCACTAACGTGGAGGTGGAAGGTATTTATAAGAATATTGGTATTAGCGACTCGCTGGGCTTTGCTTTGCGGCTCGTAATTCCTGAAACTGAGCAATGGAGTATGTATGGAACTGAGGCAAAAGTTGTGATGCAGAAGGTTTGTCCGTTTGATATCAAAAACTTTACAGGATATTGCAAGGTGACTTCTACCTATTTATCATCGGATTACTATCCGAAGAATGTAGACTTGCGTTTGGTAACTTCTGATGTGGTAGAGGGTAAAGAAAATACAGTTGTTATACATGACCTCTACTTTGACGGCTACGATATGGAAATCACCTTCAATCGGGATGATATCCTGCAACCGATCGTCGAAATGGAAGAGCAAATTTGTGGAACGACAGGTGAGGCTTTCAACACCATTCACGGTGACGACAAATTGCGGCTTAATCAACCTACCGCTTATACTTCTTTTTATAGTACTAATGAGAACTTTGTCTTCCAATATGTCACAATGAGTGTGAATAATAGAGATGGCTCATTATATGGTGTAGTAGGAACATTTGCCAATGTCATAGAATGGATAAGTGAAGCGGAAGCAGAAAAATTAAAAGAACAAGGATATTAAAAAATAAGAATATAAATGGATATGAAAAAGTTTAGTTTAAAACCACTAGGAGATTTTTGTATGAAGATGTCGTGCAAGAGTTGGTTCTTCATTGGCTTACTCATGACTTTCTGTCTGGCAGCGTGTTCGGACGATGATGACGATGCAGTGGCTCCGATATTTCCGGAAAAGCAGAACATTGTTTGCAATGCAGGTGAGACAAAAGAGTTTACTTTTACGGCTAATACGAATTGGAGTTTGGCATCTTCCGCCATTTGGTGTAAGTTTCAGTCCAATGATATGGAAGAATTTGTTGTGTCCGGAACAGCTGGTACACAAACTGTAACAATCTTAGCTACTGATGACAATCAGAAAGTGGATAACATTAGTGTGGCTAAATTGGAATTGACAATGGGTGGTCAGACTATTGTGATTGGAGAGGTAACTCGTTCGGCTAAGGGATATGAATTGGAAGTATATGATGAAGCAGGCGAGGTGGTCAAAGAACTTAAAGTGGGCTATCAGGACTTCTCTAAATTTAGCGTTAAAGCTAATTTCCGTTTTGCCGCTACAAACCTGCCGGGTTGGGTAGAACTGGAAGGCGGCTCTCTTGTAGGTGCAGTTAATCAAGAAGTGACTGGTGGCTTGAAGATAATAAAAGATGAGAATCGTGAAAAATATCCGGTTGAAGCAAGCGATAAAAACGTGATTACATTCTCTGACGAAGAAGGTAAAGCATTCTATTCTTTTAAAGTTTCTTATGATGGCATGACACCTGGGGTTATGGAATTGACGCTTCCGTCAACTTATCCTACCAATTGGGTTGTTTCAATGGATGGAAAGACATTTACACAAAAAAGTACGGGTGGTAGTACTGGTGATATTACTTTACACAAAAGAATGCCATTCACTATTAAAACTTTAAGTGATAAATATGTATTTGTATATATGGAGGAATGGGAAGATATGCTGGGAAATAAGAATATTTCAACAATAGACCCTGATATGATATGGATGCATTGTGAAGGTGAAAAAGGTAAAATAAATCTCACAGTTGATGAATATACTCCTAATGTTAGTTGGGGAGAGCCTGAATCTAGAACTGGTTATGTTCTTGCGTTCTCACAGGCTGAGTATGAAAGTATCAAAGATAATTTGGAAGAAACTATTGTTGAAAATGGAGAGATAGCTTATAAGTATGAACAGAGAAATCTTTTAATTGGCTTTACTCAGAAAGAAGTGAAAGAAGAACCCGGTAATCAGAGCTTCATTATAAAAAAAGCCGGATGGGAAGAAGTTTCACCTACTAAAACAACAAATACTTCTATTTTAGAACTCCTCCAAGGAAACTATTTTATTGATGATGTTTATTCAATATCTGCTAATGCAGGCGAATATTATGCGGTTAATCCGTTATTATCCGAAAGTGAATGGATAGGTGAAGCTTATGCAATTAATGCTGATGATGAGGATGTTACTGTAACTCTTGAGGCATCAATGGATGAGACTGGAAATATGATTTTGGGGGTCACTGTACCTGACGTTTTTAAGGAAGATTTAATCATTGTTTTTAAGGGAACAGATATGCTCTTTAAGAAGGCTTTGGTGATTACCCCTGCCAATTAATTAATTTAGATAGTATATTAAATGAATCTACATAAATTATACTCAATATTCTTCTTACCCCTCATCGTCAGCTTACTAACGATGGTGGTAACTGGTTGCTCTGATGACGGTGACGAGGTACTGCAAAGCCAATACGGCTATGTGCAGTTCAAGCTCTATAAGAGCACCTCTTTTGAGAAAGGAACAACCACCCGTGCAACAGACAAACTGGAAACGTTGTCTAGTGCACAGAAGATAAAGGTTGTGATGACGCACAACGGAACGACCGTTTCACAGACTGTACCCTTGAACGCATACAATGCGAACAATGCGGAATATGGTCTGCGTAGTGATAAATTGCAGTTATTGGCCGGCACTTATAAGATTATCGGTTACTACCTGTATGATAAACTTGATGAGGTTCTGTTGGCAGGACCTGGTGGAGATGACAGCGAATTTACCGTTGTCGGTCAAGGACTTCAGGAAAAAGCGTTGGCTGTAGATGCTGTAGCACGTGGAACTGTTACTTTTAAGCTAACGAAAGAAGGTCTTAGCACACGTGCGGTCGGTGAATATTTATTTAGCAATATTCGCTATGTCGATGTTACTGTAATGAACACCTTTACTCGTGTCACAACAGAGATGAAAGGGATGAAAGTTACTTATGAAGAAGGCTCTAAGGAAAACCAGAACCCTGATAATGCTAATGACAAGTATATGGACATAGGTGTGGCAACATGTGATTCTGCCGTATGGCTTCCTGCCGGTACTTTTCAAGTAGTGGCATATACCACCTATACACAAAGTGGTGGTACGCGACCGGTATTGGAAACACAGTCCGTAAGAGGAGAACCTTTTACAGTGAAAGACAATGAATTGACAGAAGATGCTAATGTGCCTATCCAATTGAAAGAGACTGCAGAATACATTAAGGACTACAAAGCGCTGAAAATTATTTGGGAAGCCTTGGACGGAAAGAACTGGAAGTACAATGGCGGTACTGTGAATAATACTGTCAGCAGTTCAAACTGGAACTTTAATAAAGAACTGGATATGTGGGGGGATCAGCCTGGAGTTGATCTCGATAACAATGGACGTGTTATAGGGCTTTCACTTGCTGGCTTTGGTGCTAAAGGCAGAGTGCCTGATGCTATCGGACAGTTAACTGAACTAAAAACTCTTTCTTTTGGTACGCATAGTGAAATATTGAGCGGCAGACTCTTTGGTGAAGATGAACTGACCCCGGATATGAGCGAGGAACAGAAGCAAAGAATACGTATGCATTACAAAAGAACATTTCTTGATCGCGATCCGCGTCTGAATATGTCGGAACTTTTGCAAGATGGTATCAACAGACATCCTGACCTGCAACCGATAAAGAAGAATAACCGCATTTCATTAAAGGATACTCAAATAGGTATCCTTACTAATCGAATAACATTTATTTCAAAGGCTATTCAGCGATTGACTAATTTACAGACAATCTATTTTGCCAATTCGCCGTTTACTTATGATAATATCGCTGCCGATTGGGAAGATGCCGATTCAGAATATGCTAAGCAGTATGCGGATGAAGAGTTAAGTTGGAGTAATCTGACAAAACTGACGGATCTGGAATTATATAATTGTCCAAATCTGACACAGATACCGGAATTTATATATGATTTGCCGGAGTTACAGTTATTAAATATAGCTTGTAATAAAGGTATCAGTGGAGATCAACTGACTGCTGACTGGCAAAGGCTGGCTGACGATGAAGATACAGGGCCAAAAATTCAAATCTTATATATGGGTTATAACAATCTGGAAAGATTCCCCGAATCTGCATCCTTACAGAAAATGGTAAAACTTGGCTTATTAGATTGTGTACACAATAATGTAAAACAATTGGAAGCTTTCGGTACAAATGTTAAACTGACAGACCTTAAGCTGGATTATAACCAGATTGAAGAAATCCCGGATAACTTTTGTGCATTTACCGATCAGGTAGAAGGCTTGGGCTTTTCTCATAATAAGTTGAAATATATACCGAATATTTTTAATGCTAAATCGGTATATGTTATGGGTTCTGTCGATTTCTCGTATAATGAAATAGGTTCGGAAGGAAGCAATATCGATTGTCCGATGGCCCAATTCAAGGGTATCAATGCCAGTACAGTGACTTTATCGTATAATAAAATAACGAAATTCCCTACAGAACTGTTTGCATCAGGTTCACCAATATCGACTATTGACTTGAGTAATAATCTGATGACATCGATTCCGGAAAATTCGCTGAAACCCAAAGAAGGAAACTATAAGAATACGTACATGCTGACCATTATAGATTTGCGCTTCAATAAATTAACAAGCTTGTCTGATGACTTCCGGGCGACAACCTTGCCTTATTTGAGTAATATGGATGTTAGTTACAACTGTTTCTCTACGTTCCCGACACAGCCGTTGAACAGTAGTCAATTGAAGGCTTTTGGTATTCGTCACCAACGTGATGCGGAAGGTAACCGTATCTTGCGCCAATGGCCGACAGGTATCACTACCTGTCCGAGCTTGATCCAGTTGCAAATCGGTTCAAATGACATCCGTAAAGTAGATGAAACTCTGACACCGCAGCTTTATATATTGGATATCGCAGACAATCCGAATATCTCTATTGATGTGACCAAAGTATGTCCTTATATTGAGGCAGGTATGTATGCGCTGTTCTATGATACTACGCAGGATATTCGTGGTTGTGATGCTTTAGGTATTGAACGATAATATAAAAGATTCTATTAATGAAATATTTTAGTAAAATAACATTAGGACTGATTCTTTGTGCGGGGTTCGTATCCTCGTGCAAGGATGATGATGAAGTGGGAATCGATGGCATTACGATAGATAAGGAAGAAATTACTATCGGTGCCGAAGGAGGAACTGAGAAGATTGCCGTTTCGTCCAATGATCAATGGGTGGCACGTGTGTCACAACCTTGGATTGCCGTTTCACCGGCAAATGGGCTGGGCTCGGCAGTATGTGATCTTGCTATAGACTCTACACTGACAAATGTTGCGCGTACGGCGCAGGTACGTTTCACTATGGACGGTCGGGAACCTCGATTGGTTACAGTTACACAGTTTGGTTTCGGTAAGCAAATCTTAGTGAGAGAACCGGAAGTGAAAATCCCTAGTTCGGATGTTTACAAAGATCGTCATTTCGAGTCTACTATTTCCACGAATGTGAATTTCAAAATCGGAAGCGTGGATTATTCTTTTGCAGAAGAAGCGACCATGACCGATGAAGAGAAAAAGGAAGTGGAAGGAGAACGTAGCAACTGGGTGACATTGCCGAAAGATAAAGACCTGGAAGTGAATTTAGACAGAGGAGCACGTCCCCGTACTTTGAAAGTTGATTTTCGATGGGGAATGAACGTGGCTCCATATACTCGTGTGGCAAAGATTCATCTGATTCCGGTAAATTCGGATGATCAACTGGTGGACGACAATGGTAATAAAATAGATGCAGTTGTGCTGACTGTTACACAGGAAGCTGCCATGAGAATCGAAGACAATCGTGCAGGTGACTCATTAGCTATTATCACCATTAATAACAAACTCCAGAGTATGATGAGCTTTGATACCAGTGAAAGTATGATGAACTGGGATTTCGTGACACTTTGGGAAGCTACGGATAAGGAAATAAAAGATGGAGAACTTCCGGAAGAAGCTGTGGGGCGTGTACGTTCTGTACATTTTGCTATGATCGATCTGCAAGACGGTGAAACATTGCCGAAGGAAATTCGTCATCTGAAATATCTGGAATCATTTGCTGTCATGAGTAATGCCAACAGACAGATACGTACGATCCATTTAGGTGAGGAAATCTGTGAATTGGAATATCTGAAAGATTTGAAGATGTTCTCTTTCGGTATGAATGATCTCCCTAAGAATTTTGTTAAACTGGGTAAAAAGATGGTAAGTCTTGACTTGTCAAGTAATAATTTCCAGAAGTTATCTGTGATTACAGATGTGGTAAACGAAGAAAATTTCCCACATTTAAGATCATTATCATTGACCGGATGTCGTGCTACAGAAACACTGAAAGACTTAACTCAGATTGATGGAAACAATCAATATAATGGTAAGGATGTTGGGTTGCATGTTAATATTTCACAAGGACAGCCGGAAAGAGCAGCATTCCTGAAATTGCTGACTTGGGATAAACTGAATGCACTGTTCCTGTCTTATAACTTCCTTGAGGGAGAATTACCTACTGACGCAGAAGTTAAAAGTGCATTGGCTGCTGCCAGAAAACCATTAACTTATCAACATGATGATTTCTTCACTAAAGAGGAATTGACTGCTACACCATCATTATTCCTTGATAAGATATCAAAGGATACTTGTCAATGGTTGCTGACGGGTGACAATCAGGTTACTTATCAGAAGCAGTCTCCGGTAACAGGACAGGATATTCCACGTGTACTACCATTTGCCCGTACAGTTCATATTAATTTGAACTTCTTGACTGGTGCAATACCGAACTGGCTTCTGTTCCATCCTTACTTTGTATATTGGTATCCGGAAACTATGGTATTCAATCAGCAAGAAGGAGGTATAAATTCAGAAGGAAAGGCAGTTGGATTTAGCAATGTGGATGTTGTGAATTACGATTATTCTTACTACTATGGGGATAAAGACCCGGAAGCAAGTCAGGTTGTTAAAGGTGTAGCCTATCCGCTATATTACAGAAAATTTGTATTATCGGGGACAACAGACTAAGATAACTGTGGAATAAATATCATTAACAAGAATAACTTTTTAAAAAGGAACAATGAAGAAAAAAATCTTATATACAGCACTGTTTGCCCTGCTGCTGGCTTCATGCTCGGAACAAGAATTTATTGAACAACCGTCTACCCCTGCAGGGGGGACGGAAGTTCAGTTTCCGACTGATGTCACTTCCGGTGAATTGCTGATTAAATTCGATCCTGCAATGACCGAAATTCTTGACCAAGCCCTCAAGGTTGCGACAAGAAGTGGAGGAGCCATGACCCGTTCCGGGATTCCATCTACTGATGAAGTATTGGCTATTTTGGGTGCATACCAGTTTGAACGTATATTTCCGGTCGATGCTAAAAATGAAGAACGCACCCGTAGTGCCGGACTACATTTGTGGTATCGAGTGAAGTTTAATGAAAATACGGACCTGAAGGAAGCGGCCAGCCGTCTTGGTAAATTAGGTGAAATATCAAAAGTACAAGGCAATAGCCGTATTAAACGTGCTTACAAAACCGAAGGATATCGGAGTTATATCAACGAGAGCGCTTTGCGGCAAAAGGCTGCTACACGTGCTGTATCAGCAAGAAGCTCGTTCTCCGATCCAGGATTGTCTTATCAATGGCATTATAATAATACTGGAGAGAATGAATTTGATAATCAAAATGATTTAGGTAATGGTTCGGAAGCAGGGTGTGATGTCGGTTGTACGGAAGCCTGGCAGAAATGTAAGGGCGATCCGTCTATTATAGTCGCTGTACTGGATGAAGGTGTAATGAATACACATCCTGATCTGGTTGGTAATATCTGGATTAATGAAGGAGAAGAACTTTATGCTGATGACGATGCTGATGGTAACGGATATAAGGATGATAAATATGGTTACAATTTCGTAAGTAATACAGGTGTTATCTCATGGATGGAAACAAGCGATACGGGACACGGAACACACGTTGCCGGTACTATTGCTGCTATGAATAATAATGGTATCGGTGTTTGTGGTATTGCCGGTGGTGATGGGACGAAAAATTCGGGTGTGAAGATTATGTCATGCCAAGTGTTTTCCGGAGACTACGGTGTCAGCTTGGATGCTGAGGCCAGAGCCATCAAATATGCTGCCGATAATGGCGCTGTTATTTTGCAGTGTAGCTGGGGATACAACTCTTCTTTAGCTAATATGATCGAAGGATATACTCCAGGGCCGGGAACGGAAAAAGAGTGGGAGAGTATTTATCCATTGGAAAAAGAAGCATTAGATTATTTTATCAATAACGCCGGTTCTCCCAATGGAGTGATTGATGGTGGTTTGGCTATTTTTGCATCCGGTAACGAATATGCAGGAATGCCGGCATTCCCCGCTGCTTATTCCAAATGTATAGCAGTGAGTGCGGTGGCTGCCGATTTTACCCCGGCTTCTTATACTAACTACGGTGTGGAAGTGACAGTTTCTGCTCCGGGTGGTGATACGGAGTACTATAATCCGGTAGGTAAAGAAGATCCTGAAGCTTGGGCAGAAGGTATATACTCCGGTTCTATTCTTTCTACTTGGATACAGAACGGTACTGCTACTTATGGTTTTATGGATGGTACATCTATGGCTTGTCCGCATGTATCGGGAGTAGCGGCATTAGGCTTGTCCTATGCTGTAAAACAACGCCGTCATTTTAAAGCAACTGAGTTCATTGAACTGCTGAAGAATTCTGCAAAACCATTGGACGGCTGGTATACTGGCGGAAAAGTGAAAACTTATTATCGCAATCATCTTTCTGCCGGTGCTTCTCCTACAAAAGTAGAACTGTCGAAGTATGTCGGCAAGATGGGTACAGGCTTAGTAAATGCCGGAAGTTTGCTTAACAGTATTGAAGGGAGTGGTTCGGATATGGTAGTGCCAAATGTCTATGTGGCAGAAAGTACAACATCGACTCTTAATTTGGCTTACTACTTTGTAAATGGTGAAACACTGACTTATACTTGCACATCGAGCGACCCGGCTACCGCTGCAGTGAGCGTAAGTAATACGCTTATGACCGTATCTGGTATAAAAACCGGTACAGCTCGTATTACAGTGAAAGTAAGCAACGGAAGCGAACAGTCCATTGCCGTTACCGTCCGTAAAAAGGCTAATGATAACGGTTGGATGTAATTTTAATATTCAATGAAACCAATTACTTGGATACGGTTATTTTTACTCTGTGTGGTCATCGGATCATTCCGGGCGGTTGAAGCCAAGGGGATTCGTTTCATTCCGCAGGAAAAAACAGATACGCTGATAAATCCGCCGCTAATGAAGCATGGGGAACAAATTCTGCGCTTCGACAGTACTGTGTTGAATGTTGGAACAATGACGGAGGATGATGCTCCAAAGACCTATCGTTTCACATGTACTAATATAAGTAATAAAACGATAAATCTGACTCGTGTAAGGACTACCTGCGGATGTGCAGTGGCGGATGTTCGTACCGGAGAAATACCTCCCGGTGAAGCGAGTGTTATTGCATTGACCTATAATCCGAAAAACCACCCGGGGACGATAGATACGAATGCTTTCGTTTATCTGTCTCTGTCGGACCGGATGCCTGTGGCACGCCTCACATTGACGGGTAATGTATTGCCCGGAGCAGATGAATGGGGACGCTATCCTTATACGATGGGCAAACTGAGGCTAAAACAAAACCGGATGGAATTTCGGGAGGTGATGTCAGGAAAGCGTGCTTCGGAACGAATACTTTGCGGTAACAGCGGGGAGCAATCATTGCGTTTGACAGTTCTGAACCTTCCCTGTTTTGTTACTTTTCGCACAGAACCGGAAGTAATCAGTCCGGGCAGTGAAGCCGATATAATAATCACGATAGATGCTTCCCTGATTCCTGTGGAAAAGGGCGATTCGTTTATCTTTCCTGTTATAATAGAAGGAGTAAGCGGACAACAGGCTGACCGGACATTGAGTATTAAAGTAAACTGTATTAAGTAACGATAAAAATAAAAAGAAGACATGAAGAATATTCTTAAATTAATGGCTTTATTCGCCTTCCTGCTTTGTTTCATATCTTGTGATGAAGATGAGAAGGCAGAGATCCCTACATTGCCGGTTACTGCTGCTAACCTGAACGGAACATGGCAACTTTCTGAATGGAATGGACAGCCTATGGCAGAAGGTACATATTGCTACATAACCTTTAACCGTAAAGAATTGACTTTTGAAATGTACCAGAAGTTCGACAGTATGTACGCGCGCCATATCACTGGTCATTTCAGCCTTGAAAATGATCCTTATTTAGGATATATTATCAGCGGAGAATATGATTTCGGTAATGGTGATTGGAATAATGATTATATCGTAACCGATTTGTTGGAATCGGGTTCCATGATCTGGACTGCAAAAGACGATGACAACGATGTGAGTAAATATGTTCGTTGTGAAAAAGTACCTGCATCGATCATAGAAGAAGCCAAGGTGGACAAAGACTAAGGCAGAAGCGAGGTATATTAACGCAAAAAGGTCATCTTTCAAAAGGTGGCCTTTTCGTTTGAATGGATTTTGTAATACTTCTCTGCAAAAAAAGATTGAATTTATTTGGAAATGATATTGGGACTTTCTATATTTGCATCAGATTTATAATTGTAATGAATACAACTTTGAAAAGAGGGAGAACTTATGAAACCATACGAACGATTGTTAGAGCATAATATAAAGCCTTCCATGCAGCGCATAGCGATCATGGAATATTTGATGAATCATCCCATTCATCCCTCGGCTGATGATATCTATACAGCGTTATCTCCTTCTATGCCGACACTTTCGAAAACGACGGTATACAACACTTTGAGATTGTTTTCGGAACAGGGAGCTGCATTGATGCTCACGATTGATGAGAAGAATACAAATTTTGATGCGGATACTTCTGTTCACTCTCATTTCTTATGCAGGTATTGCGGACATATTTACGACTTAAAATCTCCGGAAGCCGTGAAGAAAGTTGAAAGTCTGGAAATGGATGGGCATCAAGTGACGGAAGTTCATTATTATTATAAAGGTATATGCAAGAATTGCTTAAGAAAAGATAAAGAAACACGTATTGACTAATTAATTTAAAATTGAGAAGAAAATGAAAAAATTTAGATGTACTGTATGCGGTTACGTTTATGAAGGTGACGCAGCTCCTGAGAAATGTCCTTTGTGTAAAGCTCCTGCCAGCAAATTCGTAGAAGTTGTTGAAGTAGAAGGTGGTGCATTGTCTTTTGCTGACGAACACGTGATTGGTGTTGCAAAAGGTTGTGACGAAGAAATGATCAAGGATCTGAATAATCACTTTATGGGTGAATGTACTGAAGTAGGTATGTATTTGGCTATGAGCCGTCAGGCTGACCGTGAAGGTTATCCTGAAGTAGCTGAAGCTTTCAAACGCTATGCTTGGGAAGAAGCTGAACATGCTTCTAAATTTGCAGAATTGCTGGGTGACTGTGTTTGGGATACAAAAACTAACCTGCAAAAGCGTAAAGATGCTGAACAAGGTGCATGCGAAGACAAAAAACGTATCGCTACTCGTGCTAAAGCTTTGAATCTGGACGCTATTCACGATACTGTACACGAAATGTGCAAGGACGAAGCTCGTCATGGTAAAGGTTTTGAAGGACTTTACAACCGTTATTTCGGAGATAAGAAATAATAAAGCCTTATAAATAACTTTTAAAAGGTTTGTGTTCTATAGTGAATGCAGACCTTTTTTGTTTATATTTGCCTATCAACTTTATAAATACCACAATTATGAGAAAGGTACAACTATTGTTCGTTTGTTTAATGCTTTCAGCGGCTGCTTTTGCTGCTGATAAGGTTGTTAAGTTACCAAAACCTAATTTAAATCGTACTGGTACGGTGATGAAGGCATTGTCTGAACGTCAATCTACGCGTGAGTATGCTTCGAAAGCGTTAACTCTTGCTGATTTGTCAGACTTATTATGGGCGGCCAACGGAATCAATCGTTCGGATGCTGGAAAACGAACGGCTCCTTCCGCTATGAATAAGCAGGATGTAGACGTATATGTGATATTATCGGAAGGAAGTTACTTGTATGACGCAAAGAATCATCAGTTAAATCTGATTGCTGAAGGAGATTACCGTGGAGCGGTAGCGGGTGGCCAGGCTTTTGTAAAAACGGCTCCGGTATCTTTAGTATTAATCAGTGATGTTTCCCGTTTTGGTGATGCTCAGAAGATACAGAATCAACTAATGGGAGCCATGGATGCCGGTATTGTTTCTCAGAATATTTCTATTTTCTGTTCTGCGGCTAAACTGGCTACAGTGCCACGTGCTTCGATGGATGCCGCTCAGCTGAAGAAAGTATTGAAACTGAAAGATAGTCAGATTCCTATGATGAATCATCCCGTGGGATACTTTAAATGATCTTTATTCTGCATATAAAAATGGTGACACTATCCACACCGGATAGTGTCACTATAATTAGGGCTCTTTATTTCAGTAGAAATTCATCGATAGCTTTCTTGTAAGTTGCTTTGTCAGCCGCTCCACGGAAAAGCTGCGGATCTCCTTTCATAGGAATGAATACAAACAATGGAATGCTTGTTGCGTTAAACAAGGCAGTAAGTTCTTTCTGTTTGTCTACATTGACTTTGTAGATTGTTATTTTCCCTGCATATTCCTTTGCCAATTCTTTCATGATTGGGGCTGTCTGGCGACAAGGACCACACCAGTCTGCATATAAGTCGATGATGGCAGGTTTGTCACCTTTGTATTTCCACTCTTTTGATTTTTCATAATCGAAGACGTCTTTCAGAAACATTTCTTTGTCCATTACGACGACTTCACCGTTACCTGTTACCTCTTTTTTACCTTGATTGGCATCCGATTTGTCATTGAAGGCGTATACGATAACGCTCAGCATGACAAAAGCTACCATTGCTAATACTTTCTTCATTCGCTATTTTCCTTTTATATGCAATTTTGTTCGATGATTCCTTTTAATTCACTACTGTGGATAACTCCGGAATGTCTCCATACGGCTTCTCCATTTTTGAATAAAATAAAAGTCGGCACTGCCTGTATGCGATATTTAGTAGCCAAATCTTCATGTTGGTCAACATCTATCTTCACAATACGGGCTTTATCTCCTACCATTGTTTTCAATTCTTCTAAAACGGGTTTCATTGCTTTGCAGGGTCCACACCATTCTGCAAAGAAATCAACTAAAACGGGTATCGGTGACTGTATTAAATCTTCAAACTTTTCCATAATCTTTCCTTTCTTAAATTTAAATATCAGTCTTTGAAGACTGCAAATATAATTTCTATTTTATTAATATAACGGGAAAAAGCTGTTTTTGTTCATAAAATAGTAATTGTAGAGTCATCTTATTGTAATCTGGAAAAGGGAACTTTGCATAACGAAAAACAAATAAATAAGAAATAAACTAATAATGATAGCCTCATGAAATTTTTATTTATTGTACAAGGCGAGGGTAGGGGACACTTGACACAAGCTATTACCCTTGAAGAAATGTTGTTGCGTAATGGACATGAAGTAGTGGAAGTATTAGTCGGTGAGAGTTCATCACGTATCTTGCCCGGATTTTTTAACCGGAATATACAGGCACCGGTCAAACGTTTTATCAGCCCTAATTTCTTGCCTGCGGCAGATAATAAACGAGCGAATCTAAAGAAAAGTTTTATTTATAATTTACTGCGTATTCCGGAATATTTTCGCAGTATGTGCTATATTAACCAGCGGATTAAGGATACAGGGGCGGAAGTAGTGATCAACTTCTACGAGCTTTTGACAGGACTTACCTACACACTCTTTCGTCCCTCCGTTCCATATGTCTGCGTCGGACACCAATACTTGTTTTTACATCAGAATTTTGAATTTCCGGATAAAAACTCTTTTCAATTACGGATGCTGCGTTTCTTCACCAAGATGACAGCTGTAAGATCTTCGAAGAAACTTGCTTTATCTTTCAATGATATGGAACCGGACAGGGTAGAACAAGTGGTGGTAGTTCCTCCTTTAATTCGGCAGGAAGTAACTGCTATTCAACCGGAAGAAGGAAATTATATTCATGGATATATGGTAAATTCCGGTTTTGCAGATAGTGTGGAGGAGTTTCATACGATATATCCGGAAGTTCCTTTGAGGTTTTTCTGGGACAAAGCAGATGCAGATGAGGTGACCAGGATTGACGAAACACTAAGTTTCTATCAGATAGATGATGTGAAGTTTCTTAATGGGATGGCCGGTTGTCGTGCTTATGCTACCACTGCCGGGTTCGAATCTATCTGTGAAGCAATGTATCTGGGAAAACCTGTATTGATGGTTCCGGCACATATTGAGCAGGATTGTAATGCCCATGATGCAATGAGGGCAGGAGCAGTGACTATCAGTGATTCTTTTGATTTGAAGCCTTTACTCCGTTTTGCCGGAACGTATTCTCCTAATCGTACATTCGTTCGTTGGGTACGTAGTGGTGAACGACGTATTATTCTGGAACTGGAAAAACTGGCTGCTCCACAATCAGCAATTACTTCAATACCAACATTTACTAATTATTTACCGATATGAAACTGAATAAAACAGATTATGTACTTGAGCGGGCGTCAGATGGCGGATATTATGCCTGGTTGACTGTGAATATGCAATGTAATGCTTACGGAGAGTCTCCTGAAGAAGCTGTGTTGAATTTGCAGGAAACAATGAATGAAATGATAGATGAGATGTATATGGTAGAAGAGTTTATTTAATGGAAAATGGATAATGGAAATGTCACCCTACATAGGGACTTTCCATTATCCATTTTTCATTATCCATTTATTCAATACTCAGTTCATCAATAATGTGGGAGGCTCCTGCATATTTATCGATAATAAATAAGGTATAGCGGATATCTACACAGGCGGCACGTTGTGAGGAGGGGCGGAAAGCGATGTCTCCGGTCAGACCTTCATAGTTGCGGTCGAAAGCTGTGCCCACTAGTTGTCCTTTGCTATTGAATACCGGACTGCCGGAGTTTCCTCCTGTATTATCAGTATTAACAATAAAGCAGACAGGCATTTCACCGTCTTTACCATAGCGTCCATAGTCTCTGGCTTTATATAGTTCCTTCAACTTCTGCGGAACTACAAATTCCCAGTTTCCTGGATCTTCTTTCTCCATAACTCCTTTGAGTGTAGTATGAGCATCATAAACTACTCCGTCGGCAGGTTCGTAAGGAAGTACCTGTCCGTAAGTCAGTCGTAAGGTTGAGTTGGCGTCCGGATAGATAGGCATTCCTTTTTCCTGTCTCATGTCCATCATTCCTTTTACCCATACCTTATGAGCAGCGTCGTAGTTCTGATTGGCCTCTTTCATAGCAATGGCAGTTTTCAATATTCCATCTGTGATGGAGTATTTGAAAAGTACCATCCAGTCATGACCTATCTTATATAAGCTTGGCTTTTTAATAAACTTTTCAAAGTTTTTGGGATTACCAAAAATCGAATATTCAAAACAAGCATCTACAAATGAATCTATATTTCCTTTGAAACGTGAGTTTATGATCTCGAAAATATTGATTCGTTGTTCCTCCGGAATGTAATTGGCATAAGTTTGCAGCATGGTTTTGGCAACCATTCGCTCTACTTCCGGGAAGGGAATGGAGGCAAAGTATTTTTCACCGGCTTGTTTCAGATTTTCGGTAGCTGTTTTTATTTGTTCTTTGTTTTTTGACTTAAGGGCAGTGACCATTTCTGTTGTAGAAGGGAGGCGCATAAAGTCAAGTGCTGTGACAAGTGCTTCGTTAAGGGCTTGCTGGTGATAGAGTGCATCCCGTCGATGAGCAACGATAGAACGTATTTCATCAAATGCTTTCTGATAAGAATCATCACCTTTTTCGCGGCCACGGGCCAAGAGTTCTTCTTGTTGCTTACGCTTGGTATCCAGTACTTTGAGACGTACTAATCCTTCGTTCATACCAATTGCATTTTTCCAGTAATTGGCTGAAGATGCATACTTACTTGCATAATGGATTCGTACGGCAGGATCTTTCAGCATCTGCTCCATCAGAACTTTCTGACGGGCCCCACGTACATGTTGACGCATAAAGTTGGTAGTCTGCATACGCTCTTCCACTTCGTCAGAAATCATATATCGCCAGTTGCGTCCCGGGAATCCCATAACAAAGGTGAAGTCACCTTCCTGTACTCCGGCAATGCTGATTTTCAAATGTTTTTTTACCTGCAAAGGAACATTGTCTTTAGAATATGCGGCAGGTTTCCCATTTTTATCAGCATAGATACGGAAGAGGGAAAAATCTCCGGTATGGCGGGGCCACATCCAGTTGTCTGTGTCGGCTCCGAATTTACCGATAGAAGAGGGAGGAGCACCTACCATGCGGATATCGCTGTATACGGTCTTTACAAACATATAATATTTATTTCCTCCGTAAAAAGCTTTAAGTTCAAGTTTGGTTGCAGGAGTGACTTCTATATTTTCATCTTTGGCGAAGCGTTCTGCTACTTTGCTCAGGTAGCTTGGCGACAGATAATTAGTACCGTTCGGATCTTCATCTTTCTTCAACTGATCGGTTACGTAACTGGTTACATCAAGGATACGGTCAATAAAAGTGACGGTCAATCCCGGTGTGGGAAGTTCTGCATCACGGTTCATAGCCCAGAATCCTTCTGTCAGGTAATCATGCTCTACGTTACTATGTTGTTGGATAGCTCCGTAACCACAATGATGATTGGTGAGTACCAGTCCTTCAGAAGAAATGACTTCTCCGGTACATCCGCCACCGAAGTGTACAACAGCATCTTTCAGAGAGAGGCCATTGGCATTGTATACCTCTTCAACAGGAATCTCCAGACCGAGTTCCCGCATGGCAACTGCATTTTGTGCTTTCAGGTCAGTTAGCATCCACATACCTTCATCGGCGTGGATGCTAAGAGTTGCCAGTGAAAAAATAGCAAATATAATTTGTTTTCTCATTTATTCTACGATAGTCATTTCATTAATCAGATGGCCGCAGTTTCCTAATTTCTCAAGGATAAACAGGACGTAGCGGATATCAAGATTGATACAGCGTTGCAGGTTGTTATCAAAGTTAATATCACCACTCAGAGATTCCCAGTTACCATCGAATGCACAGCCGATCAATTCTCCGTTTTCGTTCAATACCGGACTACCGGAGTTACCACCGGTAATGTCATTGGTTGACAGGAAGCAGACAGGCATATCACCGTTAGGTAATGCATAACGACCGTAGTCTTTCTTTTCTATAAGTTCTTTCAACTTGGCCGGTACCACAAATTCGCGGTCTTCCGGATTTTCTTTTTCAAGAATACCTTTTGTTGTTGTGTAATAGTTATAGTGTACACCATCTTTCGGATCATATGGTTTTACGTTACCATAGGTCAGGCGAATGGTAAAGTTTGCGTCCGGATATGAAGGAACAGGCAATTTCATTTCGCCTAAACCGCGGATGTAAGTTTTGTGGAGCAGAGCAAGTTCTTTGTCCAGCTCTTTTAGCTGATCAAGGAGATTGCCGTATTGATCGTATTTGGATTGAGCATATTGCAAAGCCAGATCCTCATCAATAGCTTTTACTGTCGGCTTTTTGAGGAATTTATCAAAGTTAGCCTGATTAGCAAAAATAGACTTGTCGTACATGTCGTCTACGAACTTATTGTAGTCTCCTTTATATTTCTGTTCAATCACTTTATAGATAGCAGGGCGTTGGTTTGCCGGAATCATTTCTGCATAGAGAGGAAGCAGTACTTTAGCTACTTTGCGGTCTACTTCATGATCATAGTCTTTGTTATGGATGCTTTTGAAGTTTTCTTTCAGACCTTCCAGACGAACTTTGATCAGAGAGTCGTTTTTATCAACCAAAGCTTCCCGTGTTTTAGTTAACATTGAGTTACCAAATTCGATAGCTCCGAAGAAAACTTCAGTCAGGCAAGTCAGTTGATAATTGAGAGGGGCTGTTTGTGCTACCAGATCATCGATCTTTTTCACAACATTGGCATATTCGGTATTGTTTTGTGCCTTTGCAAATTCAGCAAATTTAGCTTCCTGTTCTGCTTTAGTGCCCAATACGTCATTGTCAATGATCGCTTTGTTCATTCCGATAGAGTTTTTCCAGTAGTTACTGGAGCCTGCATATTTGTTTGCATACTGAATACGGATTTTATCGCTGGCGTTCATCACTTCTTTCAAAACAGCCAGGCGTGCACCACGAATGCGGATACGCGGTTCATTGGTTGATTCCATTCGTTCTTTTACTTCTGACACAGTCAGATAACGGCTGGTTCTTCCGGGGAATCCCATGATCATTGCATAGTCTCCTTCTTTTAAACCTTTGATGGAGATTGACAGATGTTTCTTCGTTTTCAGCGGAGTATTGCTTGCGCTGTATTCAGCCGGCTCTCCGTTGGCATCTGCATAGATACGGAACATGGAGAAGTCACCGGTATGACGGGGCCACATCCAGTTGTCTGTTTCGCCACCGAATTTACCTACAGAAGAAGGAGGAGCGGCAACCATACGTACATCCGGATATATTTTCTTGTAGAACAGGTAGAATTTGTTTCCTGCGTAGAAAGGAAGGGCTTGCGGTACAATTCCTTTCTTATCTTTCAGGTCACTTTTCTCATAGAGTTCTTTAGCCAGTCCTTCAAGGAAAGCACCGGTGAATGACTGAGATTCTGTAATCTCTTTGGCGGCGATTTTAGCATTCACAACATCTGTTATATCTTCGATACGTTCGATGAAGGTGAACTTTAATCCCGGAGTAGGAAGTTCCTGATCTCTGGATGTAGCCCAAAAACCATCTGTCAGATAATCGTGTTCTACACTACTGTGTTGCTGGATAGAAGAATAACCGCAGTGATGGTTAGTTAGGATCAAGCCTTCCGGTGAAATGATTTCTCCCGTACATCCTCCTCCGAATATACCGACTGCATCTTTCAAAGAGACACCATTGGGATTATATAAATCCTGGGCTTCCAGTTTTAATCCTTGTTTCTTCATCATATCTATGGAATGTTGCTGTTGCATTAGTTGCAATAACCACATACCTTCGTCCGCTTTTACGGTACATACCAGCAGCGCTGTCAGCGCTAATAAATAAAGTCTTAGTCTGTTCATTACTTTATGATAACAATTATAAATTATGATGTTAATATTCTATTTTTAAACTTCCGTCTTTTAGTGCTTTCATGATGTTGGCAGGAGCCTGTTGATTCATTAATTCTTTTTTCATGAAATCCATATAGGGAGCTACATGCTGAAAGTATTGGTAATATCCTTTGCACAAATAGTTCAGACCGGGTTCGCCGTCCGCTGTCCGACTGAAGCGGTTCTTTGGACATTCTCCGTTGCAGGCAAATAGAAAGTCGCACTCCTTGCATTGTGTTGGGAGTGATTGGTATTTCATTGTCCCGAAGTTATGCTGTCGTTCACTATGCATCATTTCCACCAAAGTCTGGCTATAGATATTTCCCAATTTATATTCCGGGAATACGAAGTGGTCACAAGAGTATACGTCTCCGTTGAATTCCATAACGCCGGCATGTCCGCAATGCTTCGCCATTGTACATACGCCCGGTTGCTCACCCATCCAGTTAGCCAATGTAGAATCGAATATCTGTATGAAGAATTTGCCCACATCTTCTTTTACCCATTCATCAAAAATTGTACAGAGAAAGTTGCCCCATTGTTCCGGACTTATGGAGAAATCAGCCAATGCTCCTTCTTTACCTTCTGCCAGAGAGGCAAGATGACGACCGTCCTGATGTGAAACAATGCGTTCAACAATCGGGGCGAACTGGATATAATGGCAATCTATTTCTTTGAAGAAATTATAAAAGTCTAATGGATATTCGGCATTGAAATCGTTCACAACAGCCATAGCGTTCCATTCTACTCCATGTTTTTTCAGGAGATTAATCCCTTGCATCACTTTGACGAAAGAAGGTTTGCCCATTTTGTTCTTGCGGTATTCGTCATGAAACTCTTGCGGGCCATCAATAGAAACCCCTACCAGCCAGTTGTTTTCACGGAAGAACTCGCACCATTCGTCTGTGAGTAAGGTCCCATTCGTCTGGATACAATTGTCAATCGTACGTCCGCGGGCGTATTTCTTTTGCAGTTCCATCGCCTTTTTATAAAAAGAAAGCGGACGCATCAGCGTTTCTCCACCGTGCCAGGTAAAAAGCACTTGAGGCATGGTTTGAGAGCTGATATACTCGTCGATAAACTTTTCCAGTAGTTCATCGCTCATTACATGTTTGGGGTTTTCTTTGTATAGGTTCGCCTTTTCCAAATAATAGCAGTATTCGCATGCGAGATTACATACGGCTCCCACGGGCTTTACCATGACATAAAGCGGTTTGGCAAAAGGTGCATAAGTTGTTGCTTTCATGGCTGCAAATTTAGATAAACTAAATGAAAAAAATGATCTCCCACCTCTGTTTATAAGGATTATTAAAGAAAAGAGTCTTACAAGTTTTAAATATTGATAAAATGTTTCTTTTAAGTCCGAATCAGTTGTACCTTTGTACCCAGAATTTAATGAAACAATGAACGTGAATAAGATTTTGCCTTTTGTGCTTTTGCTTCCCTTTCTAGCTTCGTGTACTCATAAGTATAAGATAGAAGGAACATCTTCAGTAAATGGTCTGGATGGAAAAATGTTATATCTGAAGACTTTGAGGGATGGAGAATGGACAAAACTGGACTCGGCCGAGGTAGTACATGGATCATTTTCAATGAAAGGGAAAATCGATTCTGTACAAATGACAACACTTTATATGGATGACGAAAGTGTCATGCCGGTTGTGTTGGAAAGTGGCAAGATCGTTATTACTATTAGCAATACCGATCTCAAAGCGGTTGGAACTCCTTTGAACACAGCATTGTATGACTTTATTGCAAAGAAGAATGCAATGGAAGAAAGTATCGGTGAACTGGAAAGAAAAGAAACCCGTATGGTGATGGATGGTGCTGATCTGGAAGAAGTTCATGGACAGTTACTTGCAGAAGGAGATTCACTGATGAAAGCGATGAATCAATATGTCAAGACTTTCATCTCGGATAATTATGAAAATGTATTAGGACCTAATGTCTTTATAATGCTTTGCAGCTCTTTGCCATATCCTATTATGACTCCACAAATAGATGATATAATAAAGGATGCTCCCTATTCTTTTAAGAGTAATAAGATGGTGCGAGAGTTCTTGACGAAGGCCAAAGAGAACATGCAGTTGATAGAAGAACATCAACGGATGCAACAAAATGTAGGTCCGAAGAAATAAATCTTGAGTTTTTTGCGTATTTTTGCATAAAACTCAAGATAAGATGAAAACGTCCTTTTCTATTCGTATTGCTTTTTTCTTTATTCTTTCTTTTTTGATAGTTTCCTGTCATAGAGATATGGACGCTCTCAACATGACTTTTTCAAATGTGGAAAAGTGTATGGATCTCTGTCCGGATAGTGCTCTAAATCTATTAAAAGGTATTCCTGAACCTGAAAAATTGTGGGGCGAGTCACAGGCGACTTATGCTCTTCTGATGACGCAGGCAATGGATAAGAATTATATGAAGTTTAGTTCGGATTCGTTGATTGCATTAGCCTTGAATTACTATACAATAACTCAGACTTCCCCAGTAATGTATGCAAAGGCTCTATTTTATCATGGAAGAGTTATGCTTGAATTGGATAAGGAGGAAGAAGCCTTGAAATTTTTTCTTGCTGCTAAAGATATTTATGAAAGAACTAAAGATCATAAAATGTTGGCATTGATAGCAGAAGAGGTTGGTATGATTAATCGAAAACAGGACTTGTACGATGATGCTTTGACGAATTTTAGGGAAGCACTTACTGCATATAAGCAGTTAAAGGATTCTCTTTCGGTTATTAGTGCTAGTTTGAATATTGCTAGAGTTTATTTGTTTAAGTCTGAATGGGATAGCTGTTCCTTATATTATAATAATGCATTAGAAATAGCAGTACAGAAGAATTATTTATCTGAAATTACAATATTGCATGAATTAGGTATATTGTATCGCTCCATGCAAAATTTATCAGAAGCAGAACGTTATTTCTTAGCTGCTTATGAAAAAGAAACAGATGAAGAAAAGAAATATATGGAATGTTTGTCTTTAGGATATTTATATATGCAAATGGGGCAGACAGAAAATGCTAGAAAATATTTAATGATGAGTGCGAACTCTTCTAAAGCATATACACAGATTAGTGCATACGATTGTTTATATTTCTTGGAAAAAGACATTGATAATTTTGAAGAGGCAATAGTTTATCATGAATTGGCAGATTCCATAACTAATGCTATGGAGGAGCTTAACTCACGAGAGTTAATAGCAAGCTTACAGAAAAAATATGAGAATGAAAAACTACGGAATGATAATTTGCAAATGAAAGTACGATATACGAACTTTATTCTGTGGGGTACGATTGCTTTTTTATTTGTTGTTGCATGTATGTGTTATTATTATTATAAAAATCGGAATAACAAAAAGAAAATAGCCGAGATTGAATTACAGATTCAAGAGAATGAAGAAGAAATAGAACGATACCAACAGGAAATAGAGGATATTCAAATATCAAAAGATCAGGTGTTAAAGGAAAATCTGGTGTTAGAAGAAAATCGTACTAAAGTAGGAGAACTCAATGGAAAGATTGTTCTTTTAACCATGCAGAATAAAACTTTGTCGGAACATCTGAAAGAACTGGGGGGTGAATTAAATGTTGGTATATCTTCAGGCTCATTTATACATGCATTTCGGCTTCTATTGGCAATAAAAGAGGGGACCTTAAGAGGAAAACTTTCTAATGAAGAGCGTCAGAAGTTATTTAGTCTGTTTGATTTGATTTATTGGAATTATGTTAGTCGTTTATTGGAAAGAGCTCCAACTCTTACTAAACATGATCTTGAGATTTGCTGTTTTCTTAAATTTGGTTTGAGTCACGAAGAGCTAAGTTGTATCTTTCATACTACTTCTGATTCTGTAACGAGGGCAAAAGGCAGGCTTAAAGGTCGATTAGGCATTTCTCCGCAAGATGATTTGGACCTTTTTTTGAAGGAATTCTGAGAAATAAAAAATAGATTGTCCGGGTAAATGTTAAATTGATAATTAATAATATGTTGATTAATAGGTTGTTACTTTTCATTAACCTCTTGTAATTTGTCCGGGTTGATTTTTTTGTTTTTTCGAATACATACCGTACTTTTGGCGAAACAAAAAAGCAATATAATTATGAAAGTACGTTTTATTTTATCTTTTCTAGCTGCATTATTTATTGCAGGGAATATGATCGCTATTGAGAGTACAGAACGGGTAGAGAGAAAACTGCCTCTTGTGTTAAAAGGAGAAGTTCCGACTACGACAAGTCGTTCTATTCCTGTAATACCTATTAGTGCGTCTGTTTCTACAGATGATAATATTGTAGAAATCATTTTCACAGCTCCTTTGGGCGAAGTGAAAATACTAGTGGATGGACAAGTACAGGAAGTCTGTCAGGTAACGGCTCCTGGACAAACAACTTCTTTCTCTATAGAAGGATGGGCTCCGGGCGTTTATAAACTAGAATTTAAAGTAGCCGGAGGCGGATACGTATACGGAGAACTAGTAATAGAGTAAATAAGGAACTAGACCTTAACTTTTATATAATGAATAGTCATCATACAGTTGCTATTGGCACTTGGGAAGGTGACAAACAGCAATCTATTGAATATAATTCTTCTATTGCAGTCGGGATTGATTGTCCCCGTGCAAAATTGAGAGTAAGTATTCTATTAGATACAATACAAGAGTATCAGGTGAGATATATCTTTTCTGACGAGGAGATAAGTGAAGCTGTAAATGAGGCTGGGCTTATCATTGGCGCAAGGGGTATAGCCTATGAAGGGGTATTACAACGAAAACCGGTTATTGTAGTGGGGGAATATGGTTTTGGAGGTTTAGTTACTCCAGATACATTGCATGAACAATACAATAATTATTTTAGAGGCAAAATCAATCGAATAAAAGCAGAGTACTTCTCTTTAGAGCGATTAGAAGAAGAAATAAGAAGAGGATTTGCTTTGACGTTCCAGGAATTGCAAATGATGTCTAACCAGACAATAAGATTTCTACATAATATATAGACTTTTTGATTTAATAGATTAATGCATAAAGACTGGTTAGGTATGCGGGGGTGCGTGAGTATCCCCGCATTTCGTTTCTTACCGATCCTGGTCTTCGTTTGTGATCATTCCTTTATGCTTTTCAGGAAGTGCACTCTCAACAGCAGCATAAGCCTCTGCCATAGTAGCTTTTATGTTTTCCATACCTTTTCCTTTAGGAGGAATAGGGTCATGAATGGTCAGAATCATGCGATGGCGATGTATCCATTTGCCTGTACGTGGCAGGATTTCAAAAGAACCGTCGATTGTAACGGGAACAACTGCCAGCTGCAAGTCATCTGCCAATTGAAACGCCCCTTTTTTGAAATATCCCATGTGTCCGGTGAAAGTACGTGCTCCTTCGGGAAAAACGACTAAGGATACCCCGTCTTTCAGCGAATCTTTTGCTTGCCGAATGGTCTCCAGTACTTTTTTGGGACCGGACCGGTCTACAAAAATGTGTCCTGCACTTTCACATGCTTTTCCTACAAATGGTATCTTACGCAGGCTTTTTTTCATCATCCACTTGAAATTTCTTCCGATGAATCCATAAATAAGAAAAATATCGAAGGATCCCTGATGATTCGGCACAAAGATATAAGAGGTCTTCCCGTGTAATTTTTCACGACCGTGAATCTTTACAGGAATCAACAGAAAAAGACAGATGAGTTGTGACCATATTTTGCCCGGATAGTATCCCCAGAAATGAGCTCCTCCTAGTAAAGAGCCTACAATGGTGACAATCGCTGTAAGAATAGTCAATACCAATAGGATAGGTAAAGCAATACAAATTTGATAAATATAATATAGTATCTTCATGGGGAGTTTATTTTTATATATATGCAAAGATACATGATTATTGGTAAAAAAAGCAGTAGGATACAACATAATCTTTGCGATTATGTTATTTTTGTCTTCTGTTATAGACAGATAATGATATGATACGTATACTACATACTGCCGATTGGCATTTAGGACAGACATTTTTTGGTTACGACCGCGCGGAAGAACATAAGGCTTTTCTTGATTGGCTGGCCGAAGAAATCCGACAAAACGAGATTGATGCATTGGTTATAGCCGGAGACGTGTTTGATGTTTCCAATCCTTCTGCTGCGTCTCAGCGCATATATTATGAGTTTATTTATCGGGTGACTGCGGAGAATCCGAAACTGCAAATTGTGATTGTTGCCGGTAATCATGACTCTGCGGCGCGTTTGGAAGCTCCTCTGCCTTTGTTGCAGGCGATGCGGACGGAAGTCAGAGGGGTAGTGCGCAAATTGGAGGGCGGAGAGATTGACTATGATCATTTGACAATAGAATTGAAGAATAGAGAAGGGGAAGCAGAAGTACTTTGTATGGCTGTTCCTTTTTTGCGGCAGGGAGATTATCCGGTAGTGGAGACAGAAGGAAATCCATATATGGAAGGAGTTCGAGAACTTTATGCGCGACTTTTGCAAAGATTGTGGGCACGCCGGGAAACGAATCAGGCTATTCTTGCTGTCGGTCATTTACAGGCTACCGGATCAGAGATTGCCGAGAAGGATTATAGCGAACGGACAGTGATTGGTGGTTTGGAATGTGTATCACCCGATACTTTTTCGGAAAAGATAGCGTATACGGCTTTGGGACATATCCATAAAGCACAGCGGGTATCCGGCAGGGAGAATGTAAGATATGCCGGAAGTCCGATTCCTATGTCTTTTGCCGAGAAGCATTATCATCACGGAGTGGTGATGGTGACTTTAGATGAAGGCTGTGCGGTTGATATCAGAAGGATAGAGTGTCCACAATTCATACCTCTTATCAGTGTGCCGGGTGGAGAGGCTGCTTCACCGGAAAAAATAATAGAAATATTAAGAGATTTACCGGAGGTGGATGGAGAAGCTCCTTATCTGGAAGTCAAGGTTTTGCTTGAAGAACCGGAACCTATGCTTCGTCAGGAAATAGAAGAGGCATTGGCTGGTAAGAAATATCGTCTGGCACGTATCGTTTCTGCTTATCGTCAGGAAGAAAGAGTGGAAAAGGAGGCTGATGGCTGGAAAAAGGGATTGCAGGAAATGTCTCCGTTGCAGATTGCTCAATCTGCATTCGAAAAGGTTTATCAGACGGAAATGCCTGCCGACCTGACTGATTTATTCCAGGAAGCATATATTTCTGCAACTCGTAAAGAAGAGGAGGAAGGAGAATGAAAATTATAGCAATAAGATTGAAGAATCTGACTTCGATAGAAGGCAGTGTTGAAATAGATTTTACGGTGGAACCGTTATCTTCGGCTGGTATATTTGCAATTTCCGGTGCTACAGGAGCGGGAAAGTCGACTTTGTTGGATGCTCTGTGTCTGGCATTATATGATAAGGCTCCCCGTTTTGCGGCTTCGGTGGAGAGTATCAATCTGGCAGATGTGGGAGATAACCAGATCAATCAGTCAGATGTGAGAAATCTGCTTCGTCGGGGGACGAGTGACGGATATGCGGAGGTCGATTTTCAAGGAGTGGACGGACATCGATATCGTTCCCGGTGGTCGGTCAGACGGACAAGGAATAAGGCGAGTGGTTCTTTACAGCCTCAAGTGTTGGAGGTGAAAGATTTGGATACGGAAAAAGAATTTCAGGGAACGAAGAAAGAATTGCTGGCACAGTTGGTAGAGTTGGTCGGTTTGACGTATGAGCAATTTACCCGTACCGTATTGCTGGCACAAAACGACTTTGCAACTTTTTTGAAATCCAGAGGGGCAGCGAAAGCGGAACTACTGGAGAAATTGACGGGAACAGGAGTTTATTCCCGCATCTCCCAGGAGATTTTTGCCCGGAATAAGGCTGCACAAGAAGAGGTGGCAATGATTCAAAGTAAGATGAGTGTGATTGAGTTGTTGCCGGAGGAAGAACTTTTAACCTTGCAAAATGAGAAAGAACAGTTGGTTGAGAAACGTGCGGCAGGGATTAAATTGCTGGCAGAACTGAATGCGCAATTGAATGTGGTTCGTTCATTGAAAATGCAGGAAGCTCTTTGGATGAAAAAGCAGCAGGAAGAGCAGGAGGAACTGAATAAACAAAAGAATCTACAGGATGCTTTGGTTGTTCAGGAAGAAGGGCTGGTTCATTTTAAAGCACAGTGGGAAGCGATACAGCCGGATTTGAAAAAGGCACGTCAGCTGGATGTACAAATACAGTCGCAGCAGGCGGGGTATATACAGTCGCAACAAATTTTGCAGGCTGCCCGTCAGCAGGTGGCGGATCAGGAGAAGAAATCTGCATCTGCGGTAGAGCAGTTACGGATTTCCTATCATTCTTTGAGTCGTCTGTTGAATCGTACGGATGTGGAGTCACTGCAGCTGGAACAGATTGAAGTCATCCTTAATGAGGAAAAGGATACATTGGAAACATGGACAAAGGTGAATGAAGAACGCCTTGGCCGGTTAAACTCTTTTGGTTATCCTTCTTTGGTAGATGAGCAGGGTAAAATTCAAAAAGAACTGACGCGCTTGCAGAATATAAAGAAATTGACTGAAGAACAATCGAAGTCGAAGCAGGATATAGAGAAACTGGAAAAGGAAGTGACTGCTTGTACACAGCAGTTGGCAGAGCAGGATGCTGTAGTTAAAGCTTTGCAGCGGCTTTATGAAAATGCCCGTATGGCGGTAGGAAAGGATGTGAAAGCATTGCGTCAGCAGTTGCAGGAAGGGGAGGCCTGTCCGGTTTGTGGAAGTACGACACATCCTTATCATCGGGAACAAGAGGTAGTGGATACTCTTTACCGGAATATGGAACAGGAATATAATACCGCAGTGTCTGCTTATCAGCAGATAAATAATCGCAGCATTGTCCTGCAACGAGATTTAACCCATCAAAGGGCAACTGAGGTACAGATAAAAGAACAGTTGTCCGTTTTACAACAAGAAGGATTGCCGGCTGGAGAGGAAGAACATATACAGAATCGGTTAAATGAGTTGGCGGAACGTATTTCAGCTTATCAGCATCTGTATGCGGAATGGCAGCAGAACGATGAGAAAATAAAGAAATTGCGGACACACTGTGATGCTCTGCGTGAGAATGTCTCACAGTGTCGTTTGGCTGCGCAAAAGGTATCAGCCGCTAAAGAACAGTCGGCTATTTTACAGAAAGCAGCTGTTGATGAGCAACAAAGATTCGAAGTGATCGCTAAAGCGTTGGATGCACTCCGACAGGAACGTTCTTTGTTATTAAAAGGGAAGAGTGCGGACGAAGCTGAGGCTGCTGTTGCCCGAAGAGAAAAAGAATTGAATGAGGCGTTGGAAAAGGCTCGTAAACAAGTGGAGGGAGTACAAAATCATCTTTCCGGCCTGCAGGGAGAAATGAAACAATTGTCCGTTGTCATTGAAGAACTTCGGGAGCAACAGAAAGGTATTGAATTTCCGGAACAGCTTCCTCAGGCTATAGCGAAACAGCAGGAAGATAATCTTAATACGGAACGTGCGTTATCGACTGCGGAGGCACGTCTGTTGCAGCAGGCAAAGAATAAAACAATCTTTGAGCAGATAACCAAAGAACTTACCGAAAAACAGGCAGTTGCCGTACGTTGGGCTAAATTGAATAAATTGATTGGTAGTGCCGACGGTGCTAAATTTAAAGTCATAGCCCAAAGTTATACTTTAAATCTGTTATTGCTTCATGCCAACAAACATCTGGCTTATCTTTCCAAACGGTATAAGTTACAGCAAGTTCCCGATACACTGGCGCTTCAGGTGATTGATTGCGATATGTGTGACGAGATACGTACGGTATATTCGCTTTCGGGAGGTGAATCTTTCTTGATTTCACTGGCACTTGCATTGGGCTTATCTTCGCTTTCGAGCAATAATCTGAAAGTAGAATCTTTGTTTATCGACGAAGGATTCGGCTCGTTGGATGCTGACAGCCTGAGAACAGCCATGGAAGCTTTGGAGCAGCTACAGATGCAGGGACGGAAAATCGGAGTCATTTCCCATGTACAAGAAATGAGTGAACGTATTTCAGTTCAGGTGCAGGTACATAAGAAGATCAATGGAAAAAGCGTGCTTACCGTCGTAGGGTAAGCACCGTTATTTCCGGCCATGCACCGAAGCGAAAAGGAAGTCCGACATAGCCGATGCCTTCATTTACGTACAAACCACGTGTCCCTTCCAGATACATCCCGCTCCATTCGGGATAGATATAAGAGGAAGGAGAATGATTCCCGAATTTTAACTGCATAGCGTGGGTATGCCCTGCCAGCATTAAATCGATGTCTGTTTGTGGGAGTACTTCCCGTCTCCAGTGGGTAGGGTTATGGCTTAAAAGTATCTGGAACATTCCTTCGGTTCCCCGCATCGCTTCGGGGAGGTCAGCATATTGGGAGAAAGGCGGTTCTCCTTCGTTTTCAACTCCAATAAGGGCGATACTGTCGCTGCCCTGAATCAGAATCGTATGAGAATTATTCAATAACTTCCAGCCCATAGCGGCTTGTCTTTGCAGGAGATCATTCAGATTATCGTCTTGCTCTTGCTGGCTTTTCCAGCGGAAATAAGGGCCGTAATCATGATTTCCTAAAATGGAGTAGACTCCATCTTTGGCTTTCAGTCCGGACAGTATATCTTGAAAATCATTTAGTTCGACTGCACGATGATTAACCAGATCTCCGGTAAAGACAATAAGATCGGCCTGTTGCTCATTCACCAGTTTTACTAACTTCTGAATAGCGGAAGCATTTCCCTGCCAACTTCCGATGTGAATATCCGACAGCTGGACAATACGGTATCCATCGAAAGCCGATGGAAGCTTGGGCGAGGAATAAGTTACCTCTTTGACGTCAAACTGCGTGCGTCCGATAAAAGACCCGTAGATGATCATTACGATAGAAATCACGGCTAATGTCAGCCCGGTACAGATAAAGGGAGTTCGGGGCCACCGTAGCCATTTGTGGAAAGGTATCCCGATAATCGTGCAGAGAGACAGCAATAATTTAGGAGCCGTAAACAGGAAGAAAAAGATGGAAAACCATCCAATAGCCTGTGTATGGCGTTCGGCAAAGGCGTTATTGGAGAAGTAAACCAGATAAAGTAATCCTGCGGATAGCAGGAAAGCGGGCAACCAGTAGAGGATTCTCAGCCAGCGTTTTGCCGTCAGATGAACGATAAATCTGAGATACAGATAAATGTCCGGTAGAATAAGGAAAATAAGTAAAAATATAAATAGGCGTTGCAACATAATAGCACGGATATTAAATTTTTAGTTGAAATAGGCGAAGCAGCTGATTCTGGTCAACTGTCTATGATTTTAAGTTCGTCCAGGTTCTTCTTGATTTCCTGAATACGGTTCAGGAATTTCTTGCGATAAATCCACAAGATCAGCCCCAGGCCAGCTCCCCAAAGCAGGATAAAAAACAGAATGATGGCTATTCCATATTGCCATATCTGCCAATAAATAAATGAGAGTACCGCCAGTATAAGGAGGAAAGCAGTGGCAATCAGACGTTCCCGGATCATCCACCGATGGATACGGTTGACACGGCTGATCACTTCTATCAGAGGCATTTCATCCACTTTCGTCTGTTGTAGAAAACGGGTGGTGGTGATGTCCCAGTAGAGTGCGGGAATCCACGATAGAATGATAATGATATAGATCGGATTCAGTCTGCCGTGCAACAGGACTTCCAGCAGGAATAAGACCAATACCGGCAAAGAAATCAGGATGAGTTTGATATTCAGCCGGGCAATGGCATGGATACCTTTGTCTGCATGTCCTATCAGTTTGCCAAGTTCTTCCTCTTTGATCAGCTCCTTATCTTTTAAGTGCTCATCCAGGGCATTCCATGATTTTTTCAGTTCTTCCAGTTCCATATATGATTACTCCTTTTTCATTTTTTTTAGTTTGTCTTTGATACGGCTCAGTTTGGTAGCCACATTGGTCACCGTCAGTCCGGTGATCTCCGCAATATCTTCGTAACTTTTGTCTTCAAGATAAAGCAGGATAATTGATTTGTCGAGTTGTCCCAGTTGATTGATCATTTGATAAAGTTGCCTCAGCATTTCGTGGATCGGGTCATGTTCCTCTATTATCCAGTCCGCTTCGCGGGTGAGGGTAACGATTTCCGGTACATTCTTTTCTTTGCGGAAAAAGCTGATACACGTGTTCAGGGCGATGCGGTAAATCCATGTGGACATTTTGCATTCTCTTCTGAACTTGGGATAGGCTTTCCAGAGGTTGAGTATCACATCCTGATAGAGGTCATTGAGCGGGGCGTTAGGATTGGTATATAAGTAACATACCTTGTAGATCACCCGTTCATATTCGCGGATGACCGATAAGAACTCCTGCTCAATAGGGTTGGTTGCCTCTGTTGTTCGTTCTCTCATGAATTAAATGGGTTACTTTTCTGGTTAGTTAGTCGTGCGAAAAGGAGAAAAATCACAAGTAAACGAAAGTTATTGCAGATTGGCAGCCAGGAATTTTCGCATTTCCTCCGTACTTTTTCCCCGACGGCGGGCATAGTCTTCGAGCTGGTCTTCTCCTATCTTTCCGACAGAGAAGTATTCGGCAGCCGGATGGGCAAACATCAGACCGCAGACCGAAGCATGAGGGTACATGGCACCATTCTCGGTCAGTGTGATGCCTATCTGTTTCATATCCAGCAGTTCGTCCAACAGGAAATTGATGGATTGATCGGGTAGGGACGGGTAGCCTACGGCAGGGCGAATCCCTTGATATTTCTCGACCAACAGATCGGGCATTGACAGACTTTCATCTTTGGCGTATCCCCACGCTTCTTTGCGTACATATTCGTGCATTTTTTCCGTAGCTGCTTCTGCCAGACGGTCGGAAAGAGTCTGGACGAGTAAATGCTTGTAGGGGTCTTGCTCGTACAGGCCTTCCATATCTGCATCTATGCAAGAAGCAAAGGCACCTATTGTATCCGGAATGCCGGAAGAAAGAGGACGGATAAAGTCACTCAGACAAAGGAACGGACCTCCGTCCCGTTTAGGCGTCTGCTGGCGGAGCAAAGGGAAAACTAGGAATTGATCGGTTTCTTTTTCAATCACCAGGTTATCTCCGTCCGAGTTTGCTTTGCAAAGTTTGAAGATAGTTCTCACTTCATAATCCCTGTCAAGTAAATCCAGCATCCGGTTGGCTTCCTTAAACAGTTGCATAGCTTCGGAAGCCTTGTTGCGGTCTTCTTCCGGAAAAGTAGTCAGCCACGAAGCACGGCAGACATCGCAACCGTGAATGTTGGCAATCGCTGCGAAACGAGGTTGGAATCCCCATGCATGGAAAAAGTAAATCCAATTGATGTAGGGGGCGACGTTATGTATCTTATAAGATAAAATCATATGTTTATAAATGACGAGTTGCTGTTTATCTGAATCTTAATTCCTGTCCACGATAATTCTCGTCAATGGTTCCGTTGTTATATAACAGATGACCGTTCGCAAATGTTTTTTCGACCTTCCAGTGGAAAGTATGACCTTCCAGCGGGCTCCATTTACATTTGCTCAGGATGCAGTCTGTGGTAACAGTCCACTCACTGTCGGGACGAACCAGAACCAGATCCGCCTGATATCCTTTCCGGATAAATCCGCGATTACGTATCTCATACATTTGTGCAGGAGCATGAGACATCTTCTCTACTACCTTTTCGATGCTGAAAGCGCCTTTGTCTGCCAATTCGAGCATACTAACCAAAGAGAATTGTATGGTCGGCATGCCGGACATGGCTTTTAATGCACCTCCTTCTTTTTCACTCAAGGAGTGCGGAGCATGGTCGGTCGCAATAGCGTCGATCAGACCGCTGTTGACTGCCTCCTGCAAAGCCTTCCGGTCTTCTGCCGTTTTGATGGCAGGATTACATTTGATGCGTGCTCCTAAGGTCTGATAATCTTCTTCGGTAAAAATTAGATGAGACACACACGCTTCGGCAGTAATACGCTTCTCTGCCAAAGGTGCTTTGGAGAATAAACTCAGTTCTTTGGCAGTAGAAATATGCATAATATGCAGACGCGCATTGGTCTCGCGTGCCAATTGTACCGCCAAAGCGGAAGAACGGTAGCAAGCCTCTTCCGAGCGGATGACCGTATGAAGTGCCAAAGGCACATCGTCACCGTATTCTTTTTTATATTTATCCGTATTCTCTTTGATGATTCCCTGATCTTCACAGTGTGCTGCAATCAGTAAATCCGTACCTCCGAAGATATTGCGCAGACTTGCCATCCGGTCTACCAGCATATTTCCCGTACTGGAACCCATAAATAACTTCACCCCACATACCCGGTTTTTGTCCAGCTGACTGAATAACGGATAATTATTGTTAGTCGCTCCGAAATAACAGGAGAAGTTGACAGATGATTTTTCCGCCAGCAAAGCCAGTTTGTCATTCAGTGCCTCCAAAGTTGTGGTCTGAGGATTTGTGTTCGGCATATCCATGATCGAGGTAACTCCTCCGGCTGCCGCGGCATGGCTTTCCGTTGTGATATCTGCTTTATGAGTCAGCCCCGGATCGCGGAAATGTACATGCTCGTCGATAGCTCCCGGCAAAAGATAACAGCCGGATGCGTCAATCGTTTCGTCACAAGGCATGGCAGCCTCTTGTCCGTCAACTAAGATCTCAGCAATCTTCTCACCTTCAATAACAACAGATCCCGGAACTTTTCTTCCTTCGTTGACAATTACGGCATTTTTTATCAGTATACGTTTCATTTCTTTTGCGGGAATTTATGGAACCAACTATTTATTTTTAACTTGATCACTCCGAATATGGCTTCTCCAAAGATACTGCTGTTCATCTTGGAAGTTCCCAACTCACGGTTAATGAAGATGACGGGGACTTCTATGATTTTGAATCCGCATTTGTAAGCAGTGAACTTCATCTCGATCTGAAAAGCATATCCTTTGAAGCGAACATGGTCCAGATCGATTGTTTCCAGCACCTGACGGCGGTAGCATACAAATCCGGCAGTCGTATCATGCACCGGAATACCGGTAATGAAGCGGACGTACTTGGAGGCAAAATAAGACATCAGCACCCGTCCCATCGGCCAGTTGACTACATTCACACCACTTACATAACGGGAGCCGACAGATACGTCTCCTCCTTCTTTTGCACAAGCTGCGTACAAACGGGGCAGATCATTCGGGTTATGGCTGAAATCGGCATCCATCTCGAAGATATATTCGTATGCGTGCTCCAACGCCCACTTGAATCCTGCGATGTAAGCAGTACCCAATCCTAACTTCCCTTTGCGCTCGATCATAAAGAGGCGTTCGGGGAATTCCTGTTGCAAAGTTTTCACAATGCTTGCAGTGCCGTCCGGAGATCCGTCTTCTATAACCAGTATATGGAATACCTTGTCTAAACCGAAAACGGCACGGATAATATTTTCTATGTTCTCCCGTTCATTATAGGTCGGGATAATAACGATGCTATCTGATAATTGCATAGAAGTCCTATTTTTAAGACAAATGTAGCGCTTTTCCTTTAGTTATAGAGGGACTAAGGATAATTTAACGCGTTTGTATTTGTTCCCCGGTGTGAAACTATTGGTTTCATGCCTTGAAACTTTTAGTTTCATTGTTTGAAACCAATAGTTTCAAGGCTTGAAACAATCTTGAAGAAGAAAACTTCGGTGTGACTATATCAATCCCGGTTCTTTTTTCGTACTTTTGCGGTGAAATTTTATAGCTATGACAATAACTGAGTTGCAACAACAATATGCCGCTCATCCTAATACAGCAGTCATGGAACGACTGCTGAAGGATGCGTCCGTTCAAACTATTTTTTGCGGGGGCTTATGTGCTTCTTCCGCTTCTCTTTTCTCTTCTGTATTGGTGAAACAAGATGTGTGTCCGTTTGTCTTTGTACTGGGCGATCTGGAAGAGGCGGGCTATTTTTATCATGACCTGACACAAGTACTGGGAACAGAGAAAGTGTTGTTCTTCCCGTCTTCATTCCGCCGTTCCATCAAGTACGGACAAAAGGATGCGGCCAACGAGATTCTGCGTACAGAAGTACTGAGCCGGTTGCAGAAAGGAGAAGAAGGTTTGTGCATCGTTACCTATCCGGATGCGCTGGCAGAGAAAGTGGTATCCCGCAAGGAATTGAGCGATAAGACCTTGAAACTGAATGTGGGAGAGAAGCTGGACACTACTTTTATCACAGACGTGCTGCATAGCTATGGTTTCGAATATGTGGATTATGTGTACGAGCCGGGACAATATGCCGTTCGGGGTAGTATCATTGATGTCTTTTCGTTTGCTTCGGAATATCCTTATCGTATTGACTTTTTCGGTGACGAAGTAGAGAGTATCCGTACATTTGAAGTAGAGTCGCAGTTGTCCCGTGAGAGGAAAGAGGGAGTGGCTATAGTCCCTGACCTGGCAGTGACGGGAGATGTGACAACTTCTTTTCTTGATTTCATTCCTAAAGAAACCGTTTTGGCGATGCGTGACTTCCTTTGGTTGCGCGAGCGTATCCAGGTAGTGCACGATGAAGCTTTGACGCCACAGGCTATTGCCGTACAGGAAGCCGAAGAAAATGGCGGTATCACGCTGGAGGGCAAGCTGATTGATGGCAGTGAATTTACGGTACGTGCCCTCGATTTCCGCCGGATGGAATTTGGGAATAAACCGACCGGTACGCCGGATGCAAAGATCTCTTTCCATACTTCCGTACAACCTATTTTTCATAAGAACTTTGATTTGGTGGCCGGTTCTTTCAAGGACTATCTTGAACAGGGATATTCACTTTATATCTGTAGTGACAGCACCAAGCAGACCGACCGTATCAGAGCCATCTTTGAAGACCGGGGAGATAAGATTCAGTTTACTCCTGTAGTACGTACGATACATGAAGGCTTTGTGGATCATACGCTGCATCTGTGTATTTTTACGGATCATCAGCTGTTCGACCGTTTCCATAAGTACAACTTGAAAAGTGACAAGGCCCGTTCGGGTAAGGTCGCTCTGTCCCTCAAAGAATTGAATCAGTTTACTCCGGGAGATTATGTGGTTCACACGGATCATGGTATCGGTCGTTTCTCCGGTTTGGTACGCATTCCGAATGGAGATACTACGCAGGAAGTGCTGAAACTTGTCTTTCAGAATGAGGATGTCGTGTTCGTTTCCATTCATTCCCTTCATAAAGTTTCCAAATATAAAGGTAAGGACGGAGAAGCTCCGCGACTGAATAAACTGGGTACCGGTGCCTGGGAGAAACTGAAAGACCGTACGAAGGCGAAAATTAAAGATATTGCCCGCGACCTCATTAAACTATATTCGCAGCGCCGTCAGGAAAAGGGTTTCTCTTACAGCCCTGACAGCTTCTTGCAGCGTGAACTGGAAGCCTCCTTTATCTATGAAGATACGCCCGACCAAAGTAAGGCAACGATGGAGGTGAAGGCCGATATGGAAAGCGACCGTCCGATGGATCGCTTGGTGTGCGGAGATGTGGGTTTTGGAAAGACAGAAGTAGCAATCCGTGCAGCGTTTAAAGCCGTAGCCGATAATAAACAGGTGGCGGTCCTTGTGCCGACGACTGTTCTTGCCTATCAGCATTTCCAGACATTCCGCGAACGTTTGAAGGATCTGCCCTGCCGGGTAGAATATTTGAGCCGTGCCCGTACGGCAGCTCAGTCCAAAGCCGTATTGAAAGGACTGAAGGAAGGAGAAGTCAGTATTCTTATCGGCACCCACCGTATTTTAGGAAAAGATGTTCAGTTTAAAGATTTAGGCTTGCTGATCATTGATGAAGAGCAGAAATTCGGAGTCTCTGTGAAGGAGAAGCTGCGACAGCTAAAGGTGAATGTGGATACATTGACCATGACTGCCACACCGATTCCACGTACGCTTCAGTTCTCGCTGATGGGAGCCCGCGACCTGAGTGTAATCTCTACGCCTCCGCCTAACCGCTATCCGATTCAGACAGAAGTACATACCTTTAATGAGGAAGTGATTACGGACGCGATTAATTTTGAGATGAGCCGCAACGGTCAGGTTTTCTTTGTCAACAACCGGATTGCGAACCTTCCGGAACTGAAAGCGATGATCGAACGTCATATTCCCGATTGCCGTGTTGCCATCGGGCATGGACAGATGGAACCCACACAGCTGGAACAGATCATTTTTGACTTTGTCAATTATGACTATGATGTGCTTTTGGCGACTACTATCATAGAGAGCGGTATCGATATCCCGAATGCCAATACGATCATCATCAACCAAGCGCAGAACTTTGGTCTGAGTGACCTCCATCAGATGCGTGGACGGGTAGGGCGCAGTAACAAAAAGGCTTTCTGCTATCTGCTGGCACCTCCGTTGAGCAGTCTGACGGCAGAAGGAAAACGACGCTTGCAGGCGATTGAGAACTTCAGTGATTTGGGGAGTGGCATCCATATCGCTATGCAGGATTTGGATATACGTGGAGCCGGAAACCTGCTCGGAGCAGAGCAGAGTGGCTTCATTGCCGATCTGGGGTACGAAACGTATCAGAAAATTCTTGCCGAAGCAGTTCATGAACTGAGGAATGATGAGTTTGCAGAATTGTATGCAGATGAAATAAAGGGAGAAGGTCAGATCAGTGGAGAAGAATTTGTAGACGAATGTCAGATAGAAAGCGATCTTGAACTTCTGTTGCCGGCCACCTATGTGACGGGCAGCAGCGAGCGTATGTTGCTTTACCGCGAACTGGACGGACTGACGCTGGATAAAGACGTGGATGCCTTCCGTTTCCGCCTGGAAGACCGCTTCGGACCTGTTCCGCCGGAAACGCAGGAATTGCTTCGCATCGTTCCCCTCCGTCGCTTGGCGGCGCGATTGGGAGTGGAGAAAGTCTTCTTGAAGGGCGGACGTATGACGCTATTCTTTGTCTCCAATGCGGATAGTCCGTTCTATCAGAGTCAGGCGTTTGGCAAAATGATAGATTACATGATGAAATATACTCGGCGCTGTGACCTGCGTGAGCAGAACGGCCGACGGAGTATGCTGATAAAGGATGTGACTAATGTGGAAACTGCCGTTAGTGTGTTGCAGGAGATTGTAGCGTTGCCGGTGAAAGAACAGGATGATCATTAATTGTCAATAAAGAAGGAGAAATACAATCAGTATATTGTTCATTATAAATGTATGAATATATTTTCGTCTGATGCCTTTTCTCTGTCATCTGTGATTTTTGTTTTCTCTTTCTTATACAAGTTACTTCATAAACTCGCATCACGTTTATAATAAATAGTGAGGACGTTTATTATAAACGGGTCCCAAGTTTATTATAAACTATATTTTGCTAAATTCTTCGGAATGAGAGGAATTAATTAAACAAAATGGGGTGAAATCCTTGCGGACTTCACCCCATTCTTACTCCTTACAATGTACTCTCATACATGTAAATTATATCTTTATGTCTTTATATTTGTACGTTTCATGCTTTTAATTCCGGATTTGTTTCTACAAATATACGAAATTTAAAAGGCAAAGTCAATAGGGAAGCCGTTTTAATGGTTTCATTTGTTTCTCTTTCCGTATAACTTGTCTATCAGATCCTGTCGGCCGATACGTCTTAACTCATTCAGAATATTCTTTCGTTCTTCCGGCTTATACCAGAAGAAGAATTGTCGTTGTGCCAGTTTCTCCCGTTGTGTTTTGGCACTGAATACAGGCTCCAGTGTATAGGGATGAAATCCGCTGTACCATGCTTCGGTGGCTACAGTCATCGGAGTAGGGGTAAAGTCCTGTACTTGCTCCAGATGAAAGTCCAGCCGTTTGGTGATAACAGCCAGTTCCGCCATGTCTTCTTCCTTGCAGCCGGGGTGTGAAGAGATAAAGTACGGTATAAGTTGCTGACGCAGATTCTCTTCCCGGTTGATACGGTCAAATATTTTTTTGAAAGTTTCAAACTGTTCGAATGAAGGTTTGCGCATGATGGATAACACCCGGTCGCTGGTATGCTCTGGAGCTACTTTCAATCGTCCGCTCACATGATTGACAATCAACTCGCGTGTGTATTCAGCCGTGCTGCGATTGGTGGCGGCGTCTTTACTCTGATGGAGCAATAAGTCGTAGCGCACTCCACTGCCGATAAATGATTTTTTTATGCCGGGGATGGCATCTACCGCTTTGTATATGTCCAATAACGGGCGATGGTCCGAATTAAGATTCGGGCATACTTTGGGATGAATACATGACGGGCGTTTGCACTTTTTGCATATTGCTTCATCTTTACCCTTCATCTGATACATATTGGCGGAAGGCCCTCCAAGGTCACTTAAATACCCTTTGAAGTCGGGCAACTGCATCACCTCCTTTACTTCATTCAATATAGACTTCTTGCTGCGGCTGACGATAAACTTCCCTTGATGTGCGGAAATGGTGCAGAATGCACAACCGCCGAAGCATCCCCGATGGATGTTGACGGAGAACTTTATCATGTCATATGCGGGAATCCGCTTTCCTTTGTATTTAGGATGGGGAAGGCGGGTATAGGGCAGATCGTACGAATGATCAAGCTCTTCCTGGCTCATCGGAGGATAAGGAGGATTGACAATGACTACTTTATTATTTACCTCTTGTGTGATACGGGAAGCCGCATATTTATTGGATTCTTCTTCGATGTGCCGGAAATTGCTGGCCTGTTTCTTTTTATCAGCCAGACACTCTTCATGTGAGTAAAGCTGAATATCGTCTGCGGCAGGAGTCCACTCTGTCGCACGGCAGAGATAGGCTGTCTGAGGGATGGTTCCCGCTATTTTCTTGAGTTCGCCGGCTGTCAATGAAGCATCTTCCACAGGAAGCAGTTCCTTCATTTTCCGGGTTAGCTCTACAATCGGTTTTTCTCCCATACCATAGATCAGCAAGTCTGCGCCACTATCGCATAAGATACTTTTCTGAACTTTATCCTGCCAGTAATCATAATGACTCAGACGGCGCAAACTCGCTTCGATACTTCCTAATATAACAGGAACGTCCGGATAGAGTCTTTTTAGAATCTGACTGTATACGATGGAGGGATACTCCGGACGCATATCCGGACGACCGTCCGGAGTGTATGCATCCTCACTGCGCAGACGCTTGTTGGCAGTGTATTTGTTAACCATCGAGTCCATACTTCCGGCAGAGATGCCGAAGAATAATCGGGGGCGACCCAGCTTTCTGAAGTCACGCAGGTCATCACGCCAGTTGGGCTGGGGGATGATCGCAACTTTCAAACCTTCCGCTTCGAGGATACGTCCGATGACGGCAGCGCCAAATGAGGGATGGTCTACGTAAGCATCACCGCTGAAAAGAATGACATCCAGTTCATCCCATCCGCGGAGTTCCACTTCTTTCTTGGTGGTAGGTAACCAATCGGTCAATCGATATTCTTTCATGCCGCAAAGATACGGATAATAAAAAACATCCCAATGATTTTTTTATTCATTGGGATGTTTAACTTCAATCATTAAGATGTTTTTTAAAACTTCTCATTGATTGTAAATTGCAATGTCATTTGCTCTCCGTCATAGATTTCACGAAAACCGATGCTTTGCTCGGAAAGATATTCCTTTAAGTCCTGGAAAGCATCTGCATGATTCATGATAATTTCGAGCGTTTCACCGAAAGGAGCCTCGCATATAGCTTTGATTGCAGGAATCAAAGGACTGTAAGCTGTTGTTCCGCAGGTATCTACCGTAATCATTATTCTTCCTCCTCTTCCGCATCCTGAGTGGAAAGCCAGGTGAGATAGAGCTTGATGAGTTGTTGCAGGCCAAATGCTTTCATGTTATTGTGATAAATAACATCTATGCAAAGATCCAGCAATTCTTTACTGTCCTCTTCCTGACTGGCAATCAGGGAACGAATATTTAGTTTCAGTTTATCCAGTACGGGTTCGTCTACAATTCCGGTACTATCGATGAGATGGCGGAATAAGGCATATTTCTCGATTGTTTTCAGATTTTCGCTGGACACCTCTATGCTGCGTGTACCGCTAGGGTTTGCTTGTATAGTATACATCGTTTTTTAGTTTTAAGGGTTATTACTAGGAGCAAAGATAGAATTTAAAATGAAAAACGGATTAAAAAAGCCCGGATATTTTTATCCGGGCTTTCAGAAAATAAATCTTATATCCGTGAGTACTTTATTTCTGAGTAAAGAAACCTAGTATCCCCGCCATAATGCTGGCTCGATCTGTTTCGGACTGAATGCTTTCGAAAGGAAAGCCGAGTATAAAGGTACGATAGTCCGCCCCTTTGTAAGCAATACCTGCCGACTGATTGCCACGTGCATAAGTAAATACTGGAAATGCGGGAGCTACCGGAACAATACAATCCGGTGCTGTAACAGCATAACTGTTTTCATTGGGCAGGCGGGGGATCGTGATGCTGCGTCCTAATCCATTGATTTGACCGGAACTTTTGTCTGTCAGACTGTTCTGATAACCGTATTTCAAAACTTTCTCTGTAAACTCCCGGTTCCCTTGTGTTCCGCTCATGTCACTTCCCACATACGCACCGCTGACGAACAAGTTACCTCCTGACTGGCAATAGCTTGTAATCAGTCTTTGCATCGGTGAAGAGAATGTTTTGTAATATGCTTTGGCTATCGGGTCTTCCTTTTCAAGTCCGAGTATATAGTCTACGATCGGGTAATCTTCTAAAGTGACGATTCCATTTTCTACCGCTTCGTCGCTGCACGAAACAAAACTGTATTTCCCTGCTGCCTGAATGGCTTTTCCATGGATGAAAGGATAATCAAACGTATTTCCTGCTATCTCCATGCCTTCCAGTTCTCTGCCGCTATGTCCCAGGCTGCCTTCTCCTTCTTTTCCGGCTTGTGAACGGTTGAATCCGCTTTGTGCCCCACAAAAAGAGATATTGGACAAATAAGGCACTCCCGGATCCTGTTCCAAATCAAATCCGGCTTTGTCCGGTGTGTTAATGACAGCCGGACCGCTGATTCTGTCGAATCCATTGATAATCAAGATTCTCTCTCGTTCACGTTTTGCCTTATAAGCCGAAAGGATTTCAGAAGGAAAACTTTCTCCTCCCCGGTTTACGGCTGTCACTTTGAATGAATAGACAAGTCCCGGTTCTACTTTGACACTGTAATAGGGTTTGCTGACCAGAGTTCCGTTGTCGAATCCTCCGTATCCGATGCGTGTATATACCATATATTCCCGTGGACGGGCTGTCGGTTCCAGCGGATCGTCTTCCCCTTTCCAAGTAAGTTCCAGTGTATTTTTCTTTTTTCCGAAATGGATAGCGAAGTTGCTGACCGGCAGAGGTTGCACTACATAGTCTTTGCCATGTTGACTGTTTATAAATTGCAGGATACCTTTGTAGATAGCACGTCCTACGGTAAACTTGAAATTCGGATTATGACCGAGCTGCATATCTGCAAAGTTCTGATGAGAGAGCAATTCGATAATCGTGGAAGGAGTAGCAGGAAGTCGTGTCTCACTGTAATTCCGGTTCCACATGCTGCGGCGTGTCCATGGTAGATTGTAGTTCGTACGAATATCTTTCTGAATTTGAGTCAGCAGGATATCCGCAAGATCACGTGAAGCATATCTGTCCATTCCCGAATTTAGTTTGCCATTATTGAAATCGGTGGTATAGATACCGAGCGAACCGATGATTTCATCGTCTTTACTGCATCCTGCGTCACTATGAAGTGCCATAGTCATTTCCAGAGGTACACCTAAACCCGCTTGTCCCGGATTATAGACAGAGCCTCCCGACAGATAGTTGATTGTATTGGAACGTGTATTGATATCGTCTGTATAATCGTTTTCTCCTTTACGCCCGGCATATACATCGTATGGCATACCGGCCCACTGGGATGAATATCGTGCTCCTTCCAGATAACGGGGAAGTCCGCTTATTTTTCCTCCTCGTGAGATATTACCCATTCCGCCTCCGAAGCGTACGGCATCTGCACACACTACGCCATGCTCGCTACTTTCATTACTAAGCACAACCATACCGTAGTCATTATTTCCTTTGTCAAACTCAAAAGTTCCGAGATACACCCAAGTACCGCCGCCTATTTTCTGATTGACCTTAAATTCCGTGACACCCCCATTATGAAAGACGAGGTATTTGGCATCGCTCACGCTATTGGGTAGTGTCTGATATGAAACATAGACCGCATATTTTCCGGTTGCCGGCAGGGTAGGTACCCATTCGGCAAAAGCCTGATCCTTATTCTTCTTTTTTTTCTTTTCTGTTTGAATATATCGGCTGGTACCGTCAGTGAAAGGGTTTTCCCCATCTTTGTAAATGGCTTTTTTCTGAGCGAATCCTTTCACGGGAGTAGTCGTCCAGCGTGCCTTCTTACTGCCTGCTTCCAGGTAAAGGGAAGCATTCGGAGTATCGTTGTCAACGATGATTTCATTCTTTTGTGTGTCCCGTTCGCGAGGAGTATACACTATGGCACCAGCATTTTCCAACATCGGAATGACATATGGAAGAATGAAAGATTGAGTGAACATATCTTCTGTAGTGCAGAATAATCGGGGGCGTTGCCATCCCCATTCGCCTTTGTCATTCTTATAATAATTACCGTGACTTTGCCAGAGGGCAATATGCCGGTCCTGCAATCCTCGGGATATCTCATTGGGGCGGGAAGTGTTTTTCACCCATGGAGCACCTTTGTATTCGGTGTTCAGCGCCATTCGTTCTTTATCCTTTTTCTTGCTTCTGTATAAGTTGGGAACTAATTCTTCAATGGGCTTTCCATCTGCATAAATGGTGATCTGATAATAGTTTACCGGACCGGGGAGTAATTCTTTCATCTGATTGTAGATGGTTTCTACCGTTTCCGGCAGAAATGGCTGGTAGGCGAAGCTTTCCGAAGCATAAATCTGAATGGTTCTGCGGTCATAATCAATATCGAAACTGTTCAGTTTCGGTGTACTGATTTTTGCTGTCGCTGTGTATTTGGCAAAGTAATCCGTTAACCGCTCTTTTATATTTCTCTCAATGTCTTGAGCGAAGAGAAGACTGGTGCCCATTGTCAGGCACAGAAGAAAGACTATTATTTTTTTCATCGTTCCACTCTTTAGGTTGCATCCTATGATTATCTATGTCCGCCACTTTCCCCTTGATGGCATTTCCCCTTTTGGAAGGAGAATACGAAATGAATCTCGCGTTCATGTAAGTCCATTGCATTCTGTGGCAAAATCTCCTGCAAAAATAAACAAAAAAAGAGTGGGAAGTATCGAACTGCCCACTCTTCTTTGATTGTTTTATATTCTATTAATTAAGAATCTTCTTTCTTATAGAGGAATGTATTCTACAAATGCCTCCATTGCTTCATACGATGCCAGTCCTAACTGATCGTACAACGTTGCTGTGCCACGGTTACGGTCTTCACTACGTTGCCAGAACAGACGTTCGTCATTACCTAAGAACGGAGCGCTTTCCATCTGCGACTGATGCTTCAGGATAGAATTACGTTTTGCACGAAGCTCTTCCGGACTGATAGGTACAGCCATTTCGATGTTCTCAATTTCCCATTCTGCCCACGCACCACGGTACATCCAGATACGACAGTCTTTCAACCATTTGGCTCCTTCTTCTTTTTCAAGATCGACAGCAGCGAATACGGCATCCGTACATACACGGTGTGTACCGTGTGGGTCAGCCAAATCACCGGCTACGAAAATCTGATGAGGCTTTATTTCACGAAGCAGGTTACGTACGATCTCTACGTCAGCCTCGCTAATCGGATTTTTCTGAATCTTGCCGGTTTCATAGAACGGCAAGTCAAGGAAATGTACCCGATCTAACGGAATATTATTGTAAGAAGAAGCGGTACGGGCTTCACCACGACGAATCAAACCTTTGATAGTCAGAATGTCACGGCTGTCCATATCACCGTCTTTCTTTTCTTTCAGGAATTTGCGTATTTCTGCATATTTCTCGCTGATTACCAAGTCTTCGCTGTTATTGAAAATCTGATTGAATCCGTTAATGAAATGCATGAAACGAACCACTTCCTCATCACCTACGGCAATGTTACCGGAAGTTTCGTAAGCTACGTGTACCTCATGCTTCTGTTCTACTAGGCGGCGGAGGGTTCCACCCATGGAGATAACGTCGTCATCCGGATGCGGAGAGAAGATAACCACACGTTTCGGATACGGTTTGGCACGTTCCGGACGGTAGGTATCATCAGCATTAGGTTTGCCACCCGGCCATCCGGTGATGGTATGCTGCAAGTCATTGAAAATCTTGATATTTACATTGTAAGCAGAACCAAACAATGCCAGAAGTTCGCTCAGACCGTTTTCGTTGTAGTCCTTGTTGGTCAGCTTCAGAATCGGTTTGCCTGTCAACTGGCACAGCCATACGATAGCGCTGCGGATCAGTTTATCATTCCACTCGCAGGATGTTACCAACCATGGACGTTGGATGCGTGTTAAGTTCATGGAAGCCGAAAGGTCGATCGCTACATGAGCATTGTTGTGAGTTTGCAGATAAGATGCAGGAATAGTGTCGCTAATCGGACCTTCCACACATTCTTTGATCATTGCTGCCTTATTTTCCCCCCATGCCAGCAAATATACCTTTTTAGCGCCAAGAATGGTAGATACTCCCATTGTGATAGAACTGATCGGAGTATTTTCTATCGTTCCGAAAATCTTGGATGCTTCGTTGCGCGATGCATTGTCCAATAAGATCAGACGTGTGGTAGAGTTCAGACGTGAACCCGGTTCGTTGAATGCGATATTACCTACACGACCGATACCCAGCAGGGCAATGTCAATGCCTCCGAAACTTTCGATGCGCTGTTCGTACAGACGGCAATATTCAAAGATGGTATCTTTGGCGATGGTTCCATCGGGAGTGAATATATTCTGTTTGTCAATATCGACATGATCCAGCAACATTTCTTTCAAAGCATTGAAGTTGCTGTTGATAGCATCGGCTGTCAACGGATAGTATTCATACATATTAAATACGATCACGTTACGGAAGCTCAGTCCTTCTTCCTTATGCATGCGGATCAGTTCCGAATAGACATGACTGGGTGAGTTACCTCCGGGGAGTGCTAGTACGCAAAAGCGTCCTGCTTTCTGTTTTTCGCGGATGGTTTGTGCTATTTCGCAAGCAATGTAGTTAGCCCCTTCTTCTACAGACTCATAAATGTCTGTAGGTATTTTCTCGAGTCTTGTCAAGACTGATTTTTCAAATGCATTCTCCGGTCTGTAGTATCTGGGGGAGACCCTGTGGAGAGTGATTTGAGAACTAAGATTTGTTTTCATAAAGTTGTTAATTAAGTTATGTAAGATTAGAGTCCTTACGACTGTATTTTCACGACAAAGATACAAAAGAAGTCTATATAATTAACTACTAACTTCTAGGTATTGTTGCACCTTCAAATCGTTTTTAACATTTGTTTTATCACGAATGGCTGAGTTGGAATTCGTCTGCATCTTTCCATACCGGAAACTTTTCTCTGAACTGATGAAGTGCGGTCAGATGAAGCGTAGCAGTTGCTATACCCTCTGTTTCGTCGGGTACGGAAGCCGCTTCTTCTCCGAGCGCTGAATAGATTTTGCTTCCTCCGTTGTATTTCAGCCGATATCCGTCTATACCTACTCTGTTAACCCCGCACACATAACACTGATTTTCCAAGGCACGGGCACGAAGCAGTGTATCCCATGCCAGACGGCGGGGGATAGGCCAGTTTGCTACATATATTAATAGGTCATATTGATTGGCTACGTTCCGGCTCCACACCGGAAAACGAAGATCGTAGCATACAAGCAGGCAGATATTCCAGCCACGGTAAGGGATAATCAGACGTTCATCGCCTGCCGAGAAATGTTCTGCCTCACGTCCCATGCGGAACAGATGGCGTTTATCATAATAGAATTCTTCTCCTTCCGGCGTCAGAAAGAAAGCGCGATTGTAATATCTTCCGTTGTCTACAGTGATATAACTCCCGCAGATGGCCACTTGAAACAAAGAAGCCCATTGTTTCAGTGTTGCAATCGTCTCACCCGAATTTGCTTCCGCCAGCATATTACTCTGCATACTGAATCCTGTAGAAAACATCTCCGGTAAAACAACAATCTCCGTTGTTCCACGGAGACTTTGCAGCTTCTCGTGGAGCAAACGGAGATTTTCTTGTTTGTTTTCCCAAACGATATCGGTTTGTACTATGGAAATACGAATCGAATCCATGATGCCTGTTTTAAGTAATAGGGAATAAGTAATAGGTAATAAGGAATAAGTAATAGGTAATATACCATGCGGAGCAGCATTTCAGCAGCTACGATTAATACTTAATACCTATTACTTATTACTTTATTCTTAAAGTTCTCCAAGTGCAAAATTCTCAGGATGTTTTCCTTTGAAATCCTTGAAGTACAGTTTGATTTCCCGCATATCTTTATTAAGATCTCCCGTCGGCATAATTGCTTTAGTGGACGTTATGGTCTTTGTACTATAGTCAATACCGATCAGAACGATAGGCACTTGAGCCTTAAGGGCGATGTAATAAAACCCTTTTTTCCAGTTCGGGTTCGCCTTGCGGGTTCCTTCGGGTGTGATAGCCAGATGAAACTTTTTGCATTCAGCAAAATGATGAACCATCTGATCAACTAACGAAGTTTTCCGACTACGGTCTACGGGAATTCCGCCTACAGCTTTAAAAATAATTCCTAACGGAAAAAAGAACCACTCTTTTTTCATCATGAAACTTGTTTTACGGCCTAATGCTCCATAAAACAGTTTTCCAATAAATAAATCAAGGTTCGTTGTGTGTGGTGCGGCACATATCACGCATTTATCATAATTAGGTACCGTAACGTTTGTCTTCCACCCTAACAGGCGGTAATAGATAAAGCTATAAATTGCTTTCTTCATTCTGATCTTTAGTTCAATTTTCCGATGGCCTCAATAATCTCGTTAACTTTTGCATTGAAATCTACTCGGAATTTCTTATAAAAACCTTTCACATTGCCCGGTTCTGTATGGCTGATGCGGCTGACAAATTCATCCTGCATTTTTAAAACCTCAGCCATCAGTTCATCAGCTTTAGCCTTATCAGTACCAGGGATAAACATACTATTGATTAAGCACTCAGTGAATAATTCTCCTGCGATATAGTTTACGTTCTTTTTAAGTTCTCTTCTACTTGCCATAATATTTACATTTAATGGTGAATAATAAAAATTGCTTGGGGTAAAGATAGGGACTTTCTTTGATTCTAGCGAATAAATGGATTGAATTTTTTCTTTTTACTATTTGCTCTCTAAGTGTACTCTGCTTGGATATACAACTGACTAATCCACCGGATTTTGAAATGTTGAATTAAAATTGAACGGATTTGAATGAAATTTAGTCAAACGGGGAATTGCCCTCGACAAGGATGAGGTATTTTATTTATTACTGTTCCCTTTTGAATGATTATAGAACTTTTCCCATTTAAAAAAGAATTATCTTTGAATAATTACTTAGCAATGATATTTTTAATAACTATAATTAATTAAATGAGAAACAATGGATTTAGATTTATCTAAAAGAAGTAAGCCCTGTTTTAAGAAAAATAGGACGATGTCAATGGGAAAAGTAAAGAATCCTTTTTTAAAGGTTTGTGGTATTGGGTTGTTGACAGTAATATGCATTTCTGTTAAAGCCCAAAAAGTAAACTTTACAGTGAATTCGAAAACTGGAGCTATACAATCAATGAATATTGATAATGATAAACAGAACATGAATTGGCTGATAGCAACAGATGGTAGCCAATATCCTTGGATAAAGGAGAATTATGGTTGGGGACTTGGCTATTTCACTGAGGTGAGAAGAAATCAGAAAAACAAGCTGTTTTGGAATCTTCCTGCCAGTATAAAGCAGGATGGGAGAGAAGTTACTTACCGAGTTGGAGATATATGTATCCTTGTAGAAAGGAGTATGAAAGGAGAAGATTTAATAGAAGAGTATACTTTCCGAAACGATGGAACAGAGGAAATACTTTTATCGGATATAGGCATCTATACTCCATTCAACGATAACTATCCAGGGGCACAAGCTTGTATAAATATGCGGGCTAATGCTCATATATGGGAGGGTGATAATGCAGCTTATGTAAACGCAACACGTATGGGAGGATATGCTCCACATTTGGGACTGGTTTTGAGGGAAGGCGAAATTAAAAGTTATGAAATATCAGAGCGTGATAGAAATAAGGGTAACTCTCATACAAGGGGAATTATTTCTTTGAATCTTCCGGATATGAAATTGATGCCGGGTGATGAACAAGTATTTTCGTGGTATATCTTTTCGCATAAAGGTGGAGATGATTTCCGTCAAAAGTTATTGGAAAGAGAGAGTGTCTGGGTATCTTGCAACAAGTATGTATTTGAGAAGGGAGAAACTGCCCTTGTGAAAATATCAGGTGGGCAGATGGTAAAAGACTGTATACTTAAAAAGAATGATGTCACTATCCCTATGAAAAAACAAGGAACAGCATGGTATGCTGAAGTAGTAATGGATCAGTTGGGAGAAGTGCGTTTTGATATACTATATGGCGCAGGGAAAAAAACTCATGCAAATTGTTTGGTGATTAGTAATGTGAATGATTTGATTAAAAAACGAGTAGAGTTTATAGTTGCAAATCAACAGATGAAAAGTTCGAATACGCGTAGAGATGCTTATATGGTTTATGATAATGAAAAGAATGAAATATATCTGAATAATACGCATAACTGTAATCCGGTTGACAGGGATGAAGGTGCTGAAAGAGTCGGTATGGGGGTACTTTTAGCAAAGTATTATCAATTGCATCCTGTTGCTGAAGTAAAGGCATCTTTATTGCGATATGCAAGTTTTTTGCGTAATAGATTGCAAGATGCTGACTATAAGACTTTCTCTTCAGTCGATCAGAAGGGACGTAACAGGGCGTACAATTATGTATGGGTAGCGGATTTTTATTTCCAGATGTATAAAATAACCAATGACAAACAATATGCTAAACATGGTTATATGACTTTGCGGTCTATGTTCAAACAGTTCGGACATGGTTTTTATGCCATAGGTATACCGGTTCGCTTAGGACTACAAACTTTAAAAAATGCTGATATGCAAAGAGAATATCAAGAGCTGGAGAATGATTATATTGCAGTTGGTGATACTTTTTTGAAAAATGGTTTGAATTATCCGGCTAGTGAAGTAAACTACGAACAAGCCATTGTAGCTCCATCAGTCATGTTCTTGCTTCAACTTTATATGGAAACCGGAAGGCAGAAATATTTGGATGGGGCAAAGATTCAAATGCCTGTATTGGAAGCTTTCAATGGCAAACAACCCAGTTATCATTTGAATGAAATAGCTGTTCGTCATTGGGATGGTTATTGGTTTGGTAAGCGGGAAATGTGGGGAGATACTTTTCCACACTATTGGAGTACATTGTCAGGAGCTGCTTTTTATCTTTATTCGCAATGTACGGGAGATCATTCATATAAAGAGCGTGCAGAGAATATTGTGAGAAATAATCTGTGTTTATTCTTTGAAGATGGAAAAGCTTCTTGCGCCTATATTTATCCAAATAAGGTTAACGGAGTAAAGGGCGGATTCTACGATCCATATGCAAATGATCAGGATTGGGCTTTAGTTTATTATTTGCTTGTACAAAATGGTATATATTAACGAATAATGGAATCGTTAAATACAGAAAGCTTGATAGGGTAACTTTTAGTGATCTATTGTAAAATGAAAAGCCAGTCAACATTTAAATAGTTAACTGGCTTTTTCTAATATTTTGCTTTCTTATTTACTGTGGCTTTCCGTAAGCAGCAAATTCATAAATGCCATCTGCCCACATTGCAGAATTGTTTTTATGTACATTGACAACACCGTATACGCGGAGCCGTAAATATCTGTAGAGCGACGGATCTTCAATATTCAGAATCAGAAATCCTACCTGCCAGTTTAATTTGCCGTCTACGAGCATTTTATAACTTTTTCCATCCCGGCTTCCTTCAATGGTATATTTGTAGGCAGCCTCGGAACCGTTAACCAATCTTGTCGAAAGATTAATCTCAGAAATCACGGCTTCTTTCTGCATATCTATGGTAAACATATAAGGAGAACCTGTAGCAGCATTTGAACTTTTCTGGAAATAAGCAGAAGATTCTGTACAAGCTCCATCCGTGATACAATCAGCTTTAATTCCTCTCGCTCCTGGGACAGCGGCTGTCACCGGTACATTTAATGTCAGGTTTCTACCGTTCTGAACAGGGATAATACCATATTTGTCACTAAACTCTAGGTATCTGTAATAATCCATCGAAGCATATCCTTTGTTAAATGCGGCTATTGAAATTCTCGGGAAATTACCGTCCGGAGTTTTATATTTTCGTTGCGCTCCCCAGTGGTAACTCCATACTCCGCAGGTTTTTCCAACTGTACTGATTCTATTAAACTGTGCATCAAAAGTAGAATTGTTGCCGATTTCTCTCATAGGTGTCCATTCACCTCCTAAATCAGTGGCAGATGTATACATGGTTTGACTCGGATACCATCCGGAAGCCTTTGAACTGAAGAAATAGTATTCTCCGTCTTTTTTGATGATTGCAGGGGTTTCCCGATGCAGTCCTTTACATATTGTATTAACTAATAAAACAGGCTTAGTCCATGAAGTATCTAGCTTATAGATATTTATATCTCTGTTCATATTTGTAGCTGAAAGGAGATAAGCTGTACCGTCATCGTCAATGAAAAGAGATTGGTCTCTAGACTCATGGCCCAATGGTCGTTCCATAGTGCCTACTTCGAGCTCACCTTTGGGAGTTATTTGTGCCAGATAGATTTTAGCTGCAACATATCCACTTTGATCTTCATAATGTGCTGAAAGTACTACCTTGCCGGTTTTTGCGTTATATCTGAAAGCAATACCCTCAAATTTTACATTTGGGTAAAAAGCCAGTTCACGGGAAGCACTCCAACTACCATCGAGTCCTGTTGGAGAAAAGCTTTCTGTAGCTAGCCATCCTTTGAGTGTTTGTCCATCTATTTCCTTTTCAACGTTTTCCATTTTATAAGAGAAATAAAGATCTCCAATTTTCATACCCTGAGGTTTCTTGATAGATTCTTTGGTGATATATTTCCCGTTTAGATTATCATAAATTTTAGTTTCGCCGCTAGGGGTAAAGGTTGTTGCTTGTTGAGAAGCGGACGTGGCTATTTTCTTCCCCTCTTTAAATGCTTCTACATGGTAGGTAAAGGTTTTATCTGCTTTCAGATTATAATCATCGTATGTATTTCCTTTAGCTTCTCCAATACAATTTCCGTCCCGGTAGATTTTATAAAGGTCAGCGTCCTCTCGTTGCATCCAATTCAGTTTTACATTGTTGACAGCTTTTTCACCGACAAGTTTGAATACAGTGGCAGTGGCTGCCCAGATATCTGTTGTTATAACTTTTTTCGATTGAGTTGCGAAAGCTGGTTGCAAAGACAGACTGCATAGATATATAAATATGAATAGAAAACTATTTTTTGCCTGTTGACTTTTTATGTTCATAATGTAACAAATTTAATTTATCAGAATTACATATGAGAAATTTATTGGGCTTCCATCTGTTTTAGATTATTAGCCTTGTAGGTAGCAGAGAATATATCTGCTTCCTTATATTTATATTTATTGGAATCGAAATATACTGCAAAATCTTGCATTAACTTCTTGGATAGTTCAGTCAGATATAAATTACTTCCGGCAAATGTATTTGAACCGGAAACTGTAACATACTTCTTATCCTTCAGATTTTGTATCTGATAATAACCATCTTCCTGTAGGTTGAATACCCAGCATTGAGCGTCATCTTTCTTCTCGGGATTGAGGCGTAAAGTTCCGAACAGTGATTCCAAGAACTTTCCGGTTTTGGTATCTTTTATTTTATATGCGTTGGGTATATTAGTCTTTATAAACTCCAGACTTAGATTGATGTCATCATCATCATCCGCTATACTGAAACCATTGGCAGGTTTAGACACTAAACGATCAGAGGTCTTTTCTAATAATGAGTATATATTACCAGGTATGATTTCTGCAGCTCTTTTATAACGATACATACTATTAAACACGGTTAAATCCCATTGATCATACCATTTTACGACAGGATAGCCTGAGCGCATACTAATGGGCAACCACACATGATGAGACTTTCCTACATCCTTAGAGTTCCAACGGTCACCCATGTATATATAAGCTTTTTCTTTACCCTCCACTTTAAATACATAACAGCTTTGTGAGTTGTAAGTAACTTGTTTGAGTTTGTCTACAGCAAAATTATTCCCTGTTGTCCAGTTCCCCAGTATATCAGTACTGTAGGCACTTCTCCCGGGATTGGGTTCCCAGCCTGTGCAACCGGAAAACAATCCAAAATACATATCCCCAACCTTAAAAATAGCGGGTGCCTCATATTTTAGTCCCTTTAAAATTTTAGTTTCTGTTGGAGTCGGCTCCAGATAATCGTCTCTAAGTAATGCAATATTCATGTTGGTATTCATATCCGTAGAACAGAAATGATATGCTTTTCCGTCTGTATCTACGAATAACGTCTGATCACGGGACTCGTTTTTATTAGGGCGAAATGTTTTGTAAAGTACATAAGGCCCCATTATCTTATCGCTTGTTGCTACACAAACACGTGCAGCTCCATATCCATCTCCACTTTCCCAATGGCTCCACATTACCCATTTCTTAGTTTGGGGATTATAAATTACTTTAGGACGTTCAAACAAACGTCCCTGCGATATATCATTCATGTCTTCTCTGGCTTCACCTGTCGTTTTCATCGACAACCCCAGCCGTTTCCAGTTGTATAAGTCTTTAGATTGATAACAGCTTACCCCATTTGATTTAAAACCTGTACGATCTTCTCCAAACCAATAATAAGTTCCTTTTTCGTAAACGACACATCCACCGTGCGCGTTAATTTGCTCCCCATCTATGTCATTCCACAAAACACCCGGACTGATCTGGGTGTTTTGTGAAAAAATAGAGGTGAATGAGAACATAAAGCAGATAAATAAAGTTATTCTCATGTTTTCGTTATTTTAGTCTTCAATGTTAATCGTTATTTCAGGCTGTGCTGGTGCATAGGCTCCGGATTCATCAATTGTGAAATATTCCACATCGGCAGTATTATCTATAAAACCGAATTTGGGCGAGTATGTACGTGATGTGCCGGTCAGTTTAGCGTTGTCTACACGGACAGCTCCGATATCATTTCCCCATCCTCCACGTCCTACTGTAAAGGATACACGAATTTGGTTACATTCGGCAGAAGTAGTATAGTCCATTGAATAAGTTTCCCAGTTGTCACTGGCAATTTCTGTGATGACCTTTTTTTCAGGGTCTTGCACTTCTTCTATGATCATTTTACCGGTGAGTTTTCCTTCTTTTTTTGCTATTCCTCCTTTTAATAGAGCAGATAGTGTGTAACTTTCATTCGGTACAACATCTACCACTTGCATTAGGATACCATCACTCCAGCCAGCTGCCCATTTATAGGGTCTAATTTCAAAAACATGATTGTCCAGGTCCTGATTATTATCAATTTCTTCAGGAAGAATTTGTTGTTCTGAATTCCAACGGTCGCCAATAACAACATCCCACCCCTCAACTCTACTAACTAACTTTGTTTCTGGATTTACATCAAATTCTCCTTCGAAGTTTGGGTTCTTCAAAAGATTTTCTACTGGTTTGCCAACTTTCTCTGCAAAGTTTGGCTGGGGAGCGTAGTCTATAATTCTAACGGAATCTACAGGAATTCCATCTCTATAAATGAAGGCACGGTTATCTGGTGTTATGGCAAAACGATAAACATGTGCTTGTCCATCATTATTATAGAACTTGCCTTTTCCCCCTGCTTTTCCATTTGTTGCAGGATTATTGATCTCTTTTTTGTAGGCATTGAATAATCCAATTTCATTAGAGGTAATATACGCTTTGAATCCATAACCTTTTTCGTTTACAAAATAAGGATAAAAGTTTTTCTCCGAGTCATCTGTTTTTATTTTGAACTCAATAGTATATCCTTTTGAATTTGGAGTGAATGCTTTGGTAAATTCCGTATCATTCCCTTTCTTATAAACAGGAGATGCTGCAATGTCTTTCACTGGAAGGGCAGTTCCAAATCCTTTTACTTTTATATATGAACGGATATCTCCACTTCGCAGAATAATTTTCCCTTCAGTCAGTCTTTTAGTACTGTTTAAGGTCACCTTCACTTTTTGTTTCCCAGAGTTGGCTGCTATAACAGTCGGAGTTACGGTGAAACCGTTTGGAGCTGTAATTGTTATTTCTTTGCCGAGTAAAGCCTCGGAATTGACAATGAAGGATGATGATGCGTTTGTACCATTAATCGTTAGTAATGGTAGATGTTCCTCTGTTGAGGTTTGTAAGGCTTCATTTTCTTTTTTATCATCTTCGGGTTGAACTGCATAAGTAGCTGTTGTGCTAATTGTCAGCAATGACAATGATAAAAACATAATCTTTACATATTTTTTTTTCATGATACAGAAATGTTTTATAAATTAATTATTTATGATTGAACTGATAATCAGTGTTTACTTCTTGTTTGCAAAGTTGCTGAATCATATTCATATATAGGTGCTGGAATGATTCAAATACGTATAATTTTAAGTTATCTGTTCAAAGTGGGATAAAAATCATTCAGAAAGGTTTAAAAATAGACCACATATGTTTGTGTTAGTCTTAAATTAATATATTTTAAGGGATTTATGAACAGTGATAGCTTTCTTTGTTTTAATATTGCATGGAAAATACGTCTTTATATTTAATTCTACTATGAAACATCAAATAAAATTCTATATAGTACTGTTTTTTATTCAATTGTTTTCGTGTGCCTTTGCACAACAAATGTCGGTATCTACACTTCCATTAAATAATTATTTGCCGTCAAGTACTGTTTTACGGGTTCATTGTGACCGGGAAGGCTTTTTGTGGCTAGGAACCAAAGATGGCTTGTGTCGTTATGATGGCTATCGATTACTTGTTTTTCGTTCTGGGTTGAAATCACCGGATCTTTTGACGAATAATGAAATTACTTGTATTGCGGAAAATAAAAATGGATATTTATTTATAGGAACTAAAAAAGGGATTAATATACTGGATAAGCGAACTTATCAGATAATACCAGTTATACACAATGATTTGAAAGATCAAGAGATTCGGACAATGATAGTGGATAGTGATGGATGGATATGGGTTGGGACGTTAACTTCTGTTTTTCGTTGTTCTGCCGATTTCTCATTTTGCAAAAGATATGATTCTACTTTACCTGTTACTAGTGTGAATTCTATTTATGAAGATACAGATAAGAATATTTGGGTAACTTTATGGGAAAGGGGATTACATCGATATAATTCAAAAACAGATTCATTTATTGCTATGCCTCATATTGGAGTTTTAAATAATCCATTTAAAGTTTTTCAAGATAATAAGAAGCAACATTGGATTTTAACATGGGAAAGCGGGATCTTTTTACTTTATCCGGAGGAGAAAGATGATTTAATGTATAGTCATGTGGATATTAAAAGTAATGAGCATTGGGACATGAATGGTTGCTTTAGTATTACTCAGGATGATAAGTATGGTTATATATGGATTGTATCTACACAGGGACTTTATGCACTTCAAAAACGTCCTGGAAATATAATTAATACTGTGGATATATCTCATATTTCTTCTAAGTTAAATAATATTTTTAGTGAAATAGTAAAAGATAAGTCAGGTAATTTATGGATTGCTGCCTTTAATGAAGGAGTATCAATGATTGATTTAAATAAACCTTTAGTACAAAATTACTCTTTTCCAGTTATTCGGGAAAAGACGGGATTTGTTACAAATATAAAGAACATATATGAAGATAAGGAAGGAGATTTATGGATAGACCAGAATCGTTGGGGAATAGGAATTTACAATCCGGATTCTAATAAACTTCTCTTTTATAAAGATATTCCTTCTCTAAAAAACATTACTAACTTGAGAAATGTAAGCTGCATTACTTCTGCTCCATTGCTTAATGAGATATGGCTGGGGTCTGAGTATTATCCGGAAATTTACAGGGTGAAGAAGGATAAAAAAGAAATAGAACTATTGGGGACTTTGAAATTAACTGATTATGTGGATAATTCAGGATTCCCGCGTTTATTTTATACTGATAGTAACCATAACCTTTGGGTGGGAACAACTAAAGGTATTTTGGTTAAACCGGCAAACGAAAAGATACTTCAAGATGCTAAGTTTCCATTTGTAGATATAATAGGAATTGGAGAAGGTAAAGATGGTTCCCTATGGATTAGTACAAGAAAGCAAGGCGTGTATAATGCAAAAATATCCTCTGATCTGACATTAGAAGAGAAGAATTTAAGAAATCTGAAGACTCACGCAGAGGGAGTAATAAGTGATAATATTGGAGCAATCTGTGTGGATGATAATGGCTTGGTGTGGATGGGTAGCCAGGATGGGGATGTATTCACTTATGACCCTCAAACCAATAAAGTGGAAAACTTATCTGATATGTTTGATATGCTTGAAGAAGGTATTTTTAATATTATAACAGATCAGTTGGGACATATTTGGATTTCTACCAATAAGCGGGTAATTGAATACGACCCTAAAAATGGTGGTATCATGGATTACTCGACAATGACTGATGTGATGGTAAATTCTTTTATGCCTAATTCTTATTATAAAACTCGTGCTGGGAAAATATTATATGGAGGAAATAAGGGAATCTCAGTATTTACTCCTTATGATCATTTGTCTGATAATCCTCGTAGAATTAGAACGATGGTGGCAGATGTTAAGATAGATGGTGTTTCTAGTCTTTTGGAGAAAAACAACCAACGTTTTAATTTAAGAAGTCAGATCATTTCTTTAAATGCAGGAGATAAAAATATTGAGATAGATTTTTCTTCTTTAAATTATGCGTTTCCTGACAAAATTAAATATGCATATAAAATGGATGGAGTTGATGATGATTGGGTGTATGTCAGAGGCGATCGTCAATTTGCATTTTACAATCAATTACCTAAAGGTAAACGTACTTTTTATCTAAAGACAACTGATGTAAATGGTTTATGGAGCAATTATATAGCAGAAGTTCAGGTGTTTAAGCAGCCAGCTTTCTATGAAACATTGTGGGCTTATTTATTTTATATTGTGTTTACACTTTTATGTCTGTATCTTTTCTATCACAGGATGAAGCGTCGTATTCAGTTGCGGCACGAACTGAGAATAGCTCAAATAGATAAAGAGAAGTCAGAAGAATTGGTGCAAACTAAATTACGTTATTTCACAAATATATCACACGATTTATTAACTCCCTTAACTATTATTACTTGTTTGATTGATGATGCGGAAATGACGAATGGTAGTCGGATTTCGCAGTTAACTATGATTCGTTCTAATGTGAATAAATTACGTAGACTATTACAGCAAATTTTAGATTTCCGTAAGGTGGAAAGTGGGAACATGAAATTATCTGTATCAAAAAGTGATGTCATATCATTTATAGATGATGTTTGTAAGATACACTTTACTCCATTGATGAGAAAGAAAAATCAAACCTTTACATTTCTAACTGAAGATAGACATTTGATGGCTTATTTTGATAGAGATAAATTAGATAAGATAGTATCTAATTTATTATCTAATGCTTGTAAATATACAGCTAATGGTGGAGATATAAAATTAATAGTAGATTCATATTGGGAGTCTGAATATCATCATTTACGAATACAGGTCGTTGATACCGGAGAAGGTATTGCTCCTGCTGATTTGGAGAATGTTTTCAAAAGATTTTATACAATAAATAAAGGAGATGAAAGTGAATCTAATGGGATTGGGTTATCCTTAACAAAGGATTTAGTGGAGTTACATCATGGCACTATTAATGTTGAAAGTGAATTAGGTAAAGGAAGTACTTTTACTGTAGATCTTCCCATTAATAAAGATAGTTATCAGGAAGATGAATTAATATCAGAACATATTTCGGTAAATGGCATAAATACGGATCTTATTTTAGAGAAAGAAGAATTGATTGATTCAAAGGTTGGCGAAGGCGAAGATATGCAAATAGCTGACGTTCATTTGTTATTGGTGGAGGATAATGAAGAATTGTTGTTTTTGATGGAGAAAATTCTATCCAAGCATTATCATGTACTTATTGCAAAAGATGGATTAGAAGCTCTGAACGTTATAAAAGATAATGAAATAGATATTATTATAAGTGATGTGATGATGCCTGAAATGGATGGTCTAGAGTTTTGTCGCACTTTAAAGTCAAATTTGGAAACCAGTCACATTCCTATCATATTATTAACAGCTAAAAATACCGTGGAAGATCGCATTGAATGTTATAATGCGGGAGCGGATGGATATATATCCAAGCCATTTGAATTAAAAATATTAGAGGCTCGTATTAATAATTTTATAATGCATAAGAAAAACAAACAAGAAGAGTTTCGATCTAATGTAGAAGTCAATATTGATTCTTTAGAACCTTCTTCTATGGATAAAGAGTTTTTGGATAAAGTGATTTCTGTTATAAAATCAAATATGTCGGAAGGAGATTTTGATGTGGTTCAATTAGCGGATGCATTAGCTGTGTCTAAGTCTTCTCTATATAGGAAAATGAAAATAGCAACAGGACTGTCACCCATTGAGTTTATTCGAAATATAAGACTAAAACATGGTAGTCAGTTATTGAAGGATAAATCAATATCTGTAGCAGAGGTAGCTTATGAATGTGGATTTTCTAATCCTAAATATTTTGCAACTTGTTTTAAAGAAGAATTTGGTGTAACTCCAAAGGAATATCAAAAATCTTGTTAGGATAAAAAATAATATGAACTTAAAATGCACAAGTACGTATCTTAATGGAAGATGCGTACTTTTCTATATATCAATGATCTATCCCTTTTGAATGATTTCTGAACTTATATTGAACGATTTTTAGACCTATGATAGTTAATAGCGATTATGGTCCAATTTTGGAGGTTTTTGAATGATTAGAGAACTTCTTTCTACTGGATAACTCGCACTTTTGTGATGCATTTGATGCACAACTAATACTTATTTGGTCTAAATAACTTTATAAATCTAATAGTATGGTGATAATTTTACCTAATTTCTTTTTGCAGAAGCCTGTTTGTCGTTTGCTGGCTGTCATGGGCTTTTTAGGATTTAGTGGAGCGATAGCGTCTCAATCAAGTTCGCCTGTGAATATTGATTCTGTGGAGACCTATATGAAAAAAGACTCTTTTGAGAAGAATGTAGGATCTCGTTTCGTTACTAATCGTAGTATAGACTCCTTTGGGGTGAGTGATACTGTTGATATCAGGATGTTGCAGCGCTCTCAATTTTTATCTATTCAGCAATTACTGAAAGGGAATGTGGCCGGTGTATATGTACAGGAAAATAATGGAGAGCCTGGTACCATTCAAAGCATGCTGGTTCGTGGCTTATCTTCACCTGTCTTTTCTAATAAAGATGTGTCCGGTGTTCAGCCGACAGTTTATTTGAATGGCGTTCCTTTGATGTTGGAAAACAGCTATGTGTACGATATCAAACAGTTTGATATTAATCCGATAGGAGCTGCTGCCAATATGCTGGCGGGACTGGATATATCTTCCATAGAGTCAATCGAAATTATCAAAGATCCGCTTCAGCTTGCCAAATTAGGTCCTTTAGCTGCCAATGGCGCCATCTGGATAACAACCAAAGACGGTTATTATGGTGGTGAAAACGTCTCTATCGGAGTTTCGGCAGGGATGGCCTTTGCTCCGTCTTCGGTTCGTATGACGAATGGATCATACGAAAAAGCATTCCGTCAACGTTTCTATGATACGTATTCTCTTACACCGGGCAAACAACCCGATTATCTTATGGATACAAGAGATGTACGTTATTTTGGTAAACCGGACTGGGCAGACGATTATTATCAGTCATCACTCTTATATAATGTAAATGCTTCTATCGGTGGTGGTTCAAAAAAAGCGAATTATGTATTTACACTCGCAACGACAAAAGATGCGGGAGCAGCGGACAATACCTCTTATACGAAATATAATATTGGTTTTGCCTTGAATATGGTTCCTTTGGATGGCTTGAATGTTAGTACAATTATTAATGCCGCTAAGATAGACCGTGTCAGGAATCGGAATTTTAGAGACAGGTTTGCTGAGATGGAGTATATGGTTGATTTTTCAACTCCGCTTGCACCTGCCGGCAATTTGTATAATGACTTTTTAATATCCAATGATTTGACTAAAGATGATAATTATAACAATTTACTGAATGGATTGTTGGCTTTGAGCTATACTAAGCAAAGATTCAATGCTACAGCCAGCATCAAACTTGATTATACAACAAATGTTCGTCGCGCTTTTTGGCCTATGGCTTTGTTAGAGTCCGTCAACTTTGTCTCTAACTATTCAGGATACAATCAACGGATTATAGGTGAAACTTCAGCGAGTTATTTGTTGCCTTTAGCTGATATTCATAAGTTAAATATTCAGTGGAATGGCTCTATAACCAGCGATTTGTATCACTATAATTATACTCGTGCCTATGATGGTGATGATGATATGAAGCCGACAACAAGTACCGGGAACTTCAAGCAGTATCGTTATGTTGATCGTTTGGAGAATAGATGGGTATCGACTTCAATAGCTTTAGATTATAAGTATAAGAATTTGCTTAATGTGGGATTATTGGCAAGATACGACGGAAATTCCGCTATCCAGTCGGATCACAGATGGATGTTTACACCCGCTGCCTCTGCTGAATGGAATTTAAAGAATCAATTTTTTACAGGTAGTACTGCATTGTCTGGATTGTCTTTGCGTGCATCTTATGCACGAATAGCCAAATCAGTCCAGTCCGATAGATATGAATTAGGTCCTCAATACTTGGCTACAAGTATCACATGGAGTGGCGAACCGTTACTTTCCTCAGCTAATGGATTTGCAACAATCACTCGTCCGTATGCATCGGGTTGGGTTGGTTATGATTTAAAGCTTCCCTATTCTGATAAAATGGAGCTTGCTTTGAAAGGTTCTTTTTTCGACAATCGCATTATTGCGGAAATAAGTCTGTATAAGAATTATGAAAAGAATTTATTGACATATTTGCCTGTCACTCAAGAAATGGGATATGAGTATAAACTGGCCAGTGGAATGGATATCAGTAATCAGGGATTGGAATTGAATCTTTCGGCATCCATTCTGAAGAACACTCCGTTGAAGTGGGATTTGTCTTTCAATGCAAGTTATAATAAGAACAAACTAGAGAAACTTCCCGAAAACAAGGAGACAACTGTGATAGGCGACCATAAATTACAAGTAGGTCAGTCAGTTGATGCCTTTTGGGTGTATCAAAATAAAGGCATTTATACAAACGACTCAGAAGTTCCTGTTATGAATGGGAAACCACTGAACATAAATGGAGTTCCTTTTAAAGCAGGAGATCCTGTTTGGACAGACGTTGACGGAAACAATCAGATTAACGACAATGACCGTGTGCTGACCGGACATGCTATTCCACCCTATACAGGAGGATTGACTAACCTGTTTGCTTATAAAGGATTCGATTTCAGCTTCAATCTCTTCTTTGCTTTGGGGCATAGTGCTTTAAATATGCGCGATCAGCAACGTTACGACTTTGCGACTTTGGATAATATTCAGTCCTTGCAGTCTATTAAAGAGATTTTCTTTTGGCAAAACACTAATCAGCGTGATAATTATCCTATATACAATCCGCAAAGCAGTGTTCATCCTTACCGTGCAGAACAGGATTTGTTCCTTGAAAAGCTATCTTACCTGAAACTGAGAAATATAACTGTTGGTTACACACTTCCTATAAAGAAAGTAGGTAGTAATATACCTAAGAGTTTGTATTTCTATCTGACAGGATCTAATCTGTTATCTTTCAGTAATTTTTCAGCAGGTGATCCGGAATTAGTAAACTTCAATGGCACCTATGACGGGTATTCGCTTCCCATTCCTCGCTCAGTTTCACTTGGATTGAGATTTAAATTCTAATTTACGTTTAATTAAAGAATAAGAATATGAAATTATTTGTAACAGCATTAATATTATTCAGCTGTATTTCTTCTGGTTATGCGCAAATAAGTGATGAGGAATTTGATTCTGAGATTGATAAATTATTAAAAGTCCGAACTGAAGATCTTTGGCAAATGTATGAGAAACATAATAATAGGCGTGTAGAATTAGAAAAAGAGTTATTTGCAAAGAAGCAGAAAAATAATATAACTTCCGATGAAGAAAAAGAACTCCGTAAAAAGATTGCAGTAGAGAAAGATTCTTTGGAAATGAGGAATAAAAAGCTGGCTGTTATTCGTCAACGGTCGGATAGTTTAAGAATTAGATGGGTGCGTGGTGTGTTGCCGCCAAAAGAATCTTCTGCATTTGTAAAACGTCTTTTAGAGATAAATGAAGAAGGTGATCGCCACAAGTTTTTTCCAGAATATATACGAACTGTATGGAAGCAAGATTCTATAGCGGGTATATCTGAAAATGTTCGATCTAGACGTATTAAGGCATTTTTGCAACTTTTTCGAGTGTATGAACAAAAAAATGTACAAAAGCCTAAACTTATTAGAAAAGTTAGTGGCGGGAAGATAGAATTTTAAATTTAAACCAATTGTTAGAATGATATAAACTCTTTTATTTGGTACTGCACGAGGTGGTCATAATTTTACCATGTCTGCAAAGATTTATCGATATGGAATACCTAAAAGGATAGATTAAAAAAATAATACTTATGAAGAATTATAGTATAATAAAAGTGAATAATGTGGCTACATTGCGGTTAGCTCTTTTCTCCGCACTTGCCTGTCTATTTCTGCAGTCCTGCAATGACTTTCTGGATGTAGATCCCAAACATGCAGCTTCGGAAACCCAACAATGGAAGACCCTTGAAGATACTCGATCAGCATTGATGGGAGTATATGGCTTGACACGCGCAGCCTTAGCTGATAACAATACTCATTGGATATGTGGTGATTTGCGGAAGGGGGATTTTACGGTTTATAAGCGTAGTGACTTACAAGCTGTGTCTGATAATGAATTGAACAAGCCATACGACTTGTTGAAGAAAGTATCTAACTGGAGAAGATTTTATGCGGTAATCAATGCGGCATCTGTTTTTATGGAAAAAGCTCCACGAACTGTCGAACTTGACCGGTCGTATTCTGAACAAAACTTGAAATATGACATTGCTCAAGTACGCGCTTTGAGGGCATTTGCTTATTTTTATATGGTAAGAATTTGGGGAGATGTGCCGTTAGTCACCTATTCTTATGATAACGGAACTTTTCCGTCTATGCCTCGTACAGACGCTCAAACGGTGCTGAGTTATGCTAAGGCAGAACTGTTGACAGCTATAAAGGATTTACCCTATCAATATGGTACTCAAACGAATTTATATTATGGTTCATATGGGGCCCAATGGCAGGGAAAACTGTTCAATAAGTTATCTGCATACTCTGTATTAGCTCACATCTGTGCTTGGCAGGGAAATTATGCAGAAGCCGAGACATATTCTGCATTTATAATAGACCATGCATCTGAGATTAATGCAAAATATACTTCCATTACCGATTTGACTTCAGAAACAGGGCTGTTTTACTCGAATGCGAGTGTAAAAGGTTCGAGGATTCTTGGATTTAATTTTGCTCACAATGATAACGAAGCAACTCAAAGCGGACATCTTGAACAGTTGACTTTAGCTTATCCGTTGGTACAAAAATCCTATCCTGAAATATACGTTTCAAAGGACAGCTTATTTTCGATTTTTACCAATTTCGATGACTTGCGGTTTGGAATCATGGACACCATCAAATATTCATCCTATTATGTTCAGAATTTGAATGAAGAAATTCCGGTGTTCAGTAAAATAAAGATTATTCAGGATGGATCGGCGAAAGACAATGATTTTGGAGTCTTTGGTTCGTCAATTGTTTTCACTCGTCTTGAAGATATCACCTTACTACGGGCTGAAGCATTATGCGCACTAAATAGAAGCACAGAAGCTGTATCCTACCTGAATATGGTCCGAACAAATCGTGGATTGAGAGAAGTATCCTTTAAAAAGGATTTTGGGAATAATCGCGAAAGCTTAATTGCCGAGATATTTGAAGAGCGTCGCAGAGAGCTTATGGGAGAAGGCTGGAGATGGTATGACCTTGTCCGTCGGCAAAAGCTGATGAAAGATAATGAGACATTCTTGCGACTGATCAGCAGTGGTGGAATCTACTGGCCGGTATCGGAAGATATCATTACTGCTAATTCACAGATTGAACAAAATGAGTTTTGGAAATAAAAAGAAAACGACAATGAATAAGATACTATTTATTTTATGTCTGACTTCGGCTTCCCTTTGGATGCTGTCTTGTACAGATTACGAAGTGGCTTCATATCCTGAGGAAAATGAAACCGAAGTATTTAATGGAACCGTTCTGGATTATTTGTCCACAGGGAATGAAAGGCTGAATTTGAAATTTGATTCTATGATGGTTCTTGTCAACAATATTCCCGATTTCATACAGCAGATGGAACAGACGGATGTGCAATATACAGTTTTTGCCATACCGGATGCATGTATCCGTTCCTCGTTGGCGCAACTTAACGAGTACCGTAAACAAAAGGAGTTAGGTGAAGCGATTTATTTGAGTGATTTATTAATTGAACCGTTTGTTGTTAAAGATACGATCGTTAATGTTGTAACACCGACTTTAAATGATACGATCATTAACGAATATCATTACGATTATGGAGCTGACCTTGAGCGAATGTTATGCAAGTACATTATTAAAGGTAGTTACGATACCGATAATATTCTAGCCAATGAAGGAAATGCCTCCTTAAATTCTTTGAAGTACAATTATCAAATGAATATAGAATGTTCTCGTAAACCGGCATCCGGATTTGTGGGTGGAGGAGTCAAACAGCTTATTTTCAGTGATATGAAAAGCTCTCAAGTGAAAGATAACTGGAACAGAGTTTCTACAGTATGGAATGATGTTTATACAAATAATGGTATCATTCACATCCTTTCTCCACAACACAGTTTCGGTTTTGATGAATTTATTTACGTATTTAATAATTATGGCAATGAATATAAGAAGTAAAAATATTGCGCTGCTGTTTTCCTGCGTATTATTAAGCATATCGTGTGTCGATAAATATTTGCCGGATAGTTTGGATGCTTTCGACAGAGACGTCAATTTTACTACAAAACTATATCGTCCTCAGCTAGGAAAAAACTCTTTGATGTCCGACAACTTTTCATCGGGTAATTCAACGCTTCCTCTTACTTTCGAAATATCACGAATCGTGAGGGCCGATGGAAGTCCTGCACCTGAATTGACGGAATATTTCCCGGTAAAAGTTTGGAAAACTCCATATATGGGTACCGAAAAGTCTATAGAAGAAATAGAAGCTAAAAGAGAAATAGAATATCGTACTCTTTTTCAGGTTAAAAAGCATTCCGGAGAATTTATGATGTGGTCTAATGCCGAATCTTCTTTTGTGCAGTGTGCTCCGAGTGACGGTTATATTTTTGATGTGCTGGTGAAAAACTCTGGAGGATATAAAACTTTTACCGATATGCAGCTTATACCTGTCAGAGAAAGTGATTACGAACCGAGTATATACGATCCGGAAACAGGGTTGGTGCAGGGACAGGACTATGTTACACCCAATTCGTTAACCCTTTTTCAAACAGAAAGTGGAGACTATATGTTTCCTGAAGATGTACATATTTATTTTCGTGAGAATCAGGATAATGACGATGATGTAAAAAGTTTGACTTTCCGTTTTTATGGACCGGATTATACACCGATCTCACCATCATCTTTTAATCAGACAGACTGGGCTAATCTGATTCATGGTTTTAATATGGAGAAAACCGATGAATATGTAAAGTACGATGTCGTTTATCCGATGCCATTGGTTGAAATGAAATCAAAATATACCAATAAAGATGGTAATAGAATAAATGTCAATTTCTTATACGACCGTATTACAGCAAGTGGTTATCGTATGACATCCACTATGTCATTTGAATTTGCGATATACAAGGAAGCTCATTGGGAGATAATAGTTGTATTTACAGCAGGAGCCCCCTTGTTTGAAGATGGAAAATAACTAATTAATACCATGATTCTAATATGAGAAATATATTTAAATATGGCTTATTGGCTATGGCGATTGCCGTCACCTCAGTTGGTGTTCGGGCTCAGGATATTCCTGTCAGTGGTGTAGTCAAAGATAAAAGCAATAATACTACATTGCCTTATGCTTCTGTTATTGTTAAAAATGAAAGTGGAAAAACTGTGCCTCAACTTTCAACTACAACTGATGACGACGGAAGATTTTCTACAAAAGTAAAGAGTGGTTATCGACTTGTATTCTCTTTTCTGGCGTTCGACAGTCTTTCAGTCAAAGTAACTAAACCCTCAGAACGCATGCAAATATATTTGAGTCCGGTTGAGAACATGATTGAGGAAACGGTTGTGGTCGGATTTAAAAGAGTTAGCAAAGCTGCGGTAACAGCATCGGTTACGGTTATTAAAGCGGAAGACTTGGTTAATACCCCTGTTGCCAATCCGATGGAGTTGCTTCAAGGGCGTGTTCCCGGGTTAAATATCCAGGTGAATAATGGTACTCCCGGAGGTCTTCCAAGTTTTTCAATTCGAGGAGTCTCGGATATTTCCGTTCAATCTTCCGGTGATGGCGAGTTTATGATGGGACTGACTCCTCCTTTGTTTGTTGTTGACGGTATACCGCAGGAAGACGTAACAGGCTATGATGCAGCTGGTTTGCTGTCAGGTGCGACAGTCAGTCCGTTGGCTATGATTCCACTTGAAGATATTGCGAATATCCAAGTATTGAAAGATGCAGCTGCAACCTCTCTGTATGGTTCAAAAGGTGCTTACGGAGTAATTCTTATAGAGACCAAAAGAGGAGAAACAGCCAAACCGAAAGTTTCTTATTCAGCTAACTTTGTAGTCAAAACCCCACCGAGGTTGAGAGATGTACTTGCAGGCGGGGCGGAGAGAGCGCTTAGAATTATGCAAATTTTGGGAAATGATACATCCGCCTATCACGGATATAATGAAATCCATAAATTGCAGGCACTGTCAGATAGCTTGAATCCTTATTACAATAATAATACGGATTGGCAGGGTGTCTTTTATCAGACGACTTACAATCAAACTCATAATCTTAGTTTCTCTGGTAAACCCAATGAGAAATTTGACTATAAGATCAATGCAAACTATTATACGGAAAAAGGAATTGTGAAAAACACGGACTTTAACCGATATGGTATCAGGGCAGCAGTAGGATATAAGCCTAATGATAGATTTCATTTGAATCTAAACCTTGCCACTACATTAACCCGAAACAGTAATGGTAGTGGAAATGCTTTCTCACAATCCGGCGTAGCCGCAGGTTCGGCAGCTTCTTCCTTGTTACCTCCACCGTCTATGTATACAGCTTCTAATTCTGCATTGTCTGTTTTTTCCGTTCAGGCAGATAATCAGAATGTAGTATATGATGCAAGTATGAATGTCATGTATCTGTTGCCATTTGATATAAGATGGACAAGTACTTTAGGATATAAATACGGAACTGTCGAGAATGAGAAATTTACACCGGGTATTTTGAATGCCAATAGGGCTGCTTGGAATAACGGTAGTGAATATAGTTATAATATGTATGTTCGTTCATTGTTGTCAAGAGCCGTAAAATTGGGAATTGTGAATTTTGATTTACAGGGAGGTTTTGAACTTTCATCCGAAAAGTATAGCGGTAACTTTATTACGCTGAATGGATTGGCAAGTGACCATATATGGTCGTCCGGTATGCCGTCCATGGCAGCTGGAAGGTCGAATTTTTCAGATAAAAAGAATACGTTTGCACTTATTATAGATCCTCAGTTATCGCTGCCTGGTGGGAAATACGTATTTACTCCCAATATTCGTCCTGAAATAAATTCATCTTATGGGTCGCAGGCGAAGTGGGCAATAAATCCTTCATTGGGATTTCGCTGGAACTTCAGCCGTGAATCTTTTGCTAAAAAATGGAAGTTTCTGGATGCCGGAGCTCTTCGTGTAACTTGGGGACGTAGTACCACTTATAAAGCTAGTATTTATGATATATGGGGAAGTTACAATCTGAGCAAAGATACTTATAATGGAGTTTCTATTATTCCTATTGATAAAAACGCTATGCCGAATCCGGATTTGAAGCCGGTAACGTCAACATCATGGAATCTCGGAACAGACTTATCATTCCTTAATAATAAAATTATGTTCGTTGCCGAGGCGTATTACAAACAAATTGACAATCAGCTAAGTTCGATAGAGTTGGCTAACCACAATGCTTTTAATTCCGTAAGAAGCACGAAAACGAGTCTGGTTAACTATGGATTGGAGTTTTCGTTGAACGTCCGTCCGTTGTCAAGGCAAAGTAATTGGGATTTGAATGTGGCGACTTCACTGGCAATTAATAAAGACGTGATCGCAAAGCTGCCTAACGAGGTGCGGCAGATTATTAACAGTGATGCGGAAGTGGTGAATAAATTAGGTTCTAACGCGATGGGGAATTATCTCTATGTGTATAAAGGCGTATATGCGACTGACGAAGACGTGCCTGTTAATCCGCTGACCGGAGAACGCTTGCGGATGGGAGGGAATACTTCTACTCAAGCATACTTTAAGGCGGGAGACCCTATTTGGGTGGATGTAAATGGTGATTATATCATCGATGAAAAAGACAAGGTGATTGTAGGTAATTCACAGCCGCGCATGACCGGTGGTATCAGTATCAATCTTCGTTATAAAGCGTTTTCTATCAACACTAACTGCTCGTTTACGTTGAGACGTGATATTATTAACAAGGCTCTGGCAGACCGTTTTAGGGCTTATGGAACACCTGTAGCAGGTAAGGTGGACCTTACAGGTAGTGGAGCTTTAACACCTATTGAGGCTTATAATTTCTGGACAGAAGATAATATCTATGCCCAATATCCTAATCCATTTGATTATACCCGTTCAAGTATTATTCAGCCTTTCAGGTATGACCAGACATTGTTTATGGAAGATGGCTCTTATTTTAAAATTAACGGTATATCTGTAGCTTATACTATTCCAAAGAAAATGCTGGATTTTTTTAGGATCAGCCGATGTCAGCTTAATTTTAGTATGAACAATATTTACACTTTCTCCAAATATTCAGGCATCAATCCCGAAAATGTAAACAATTTGGGATATGACACATCCGGTGGTTATCCCAATGGTCGTACTGTGACATTTGGTGTCTCAATGGATTTTTAGATGAACGATTAAATATAGAAGAATATGAAAAATATAGTTTTAATAATGACTTTGATAGTATCTTGCCTGTTTGCCGGTTGTGACTCGCTTGCAAATAAGAGTGAAGATAAATTATCGGGTGATGATTTTTGGGCGCAGGGAAATGAGACGAATGCGGAAGCTTTTTTGTTGAGCATATACAATTCGTTTCGGAATGCAACAATGTCACAACGTCCTTTCCTTACGTATAGCGGAGATATGCGGTGCGCTCCAATAACAGCCTACAGCACTGGGGATAAATATGTAGCTTATCTGGCTAACAACGATATGGGTGAATTGCGTAATACATATCCCAATGATGCTAGGGGCGGTTTAATTATGCAATGGGATGTGTTTTATACTGCTATTCAGGATGCCAATATTCTGCTTGCTGAAATAGACAAAGTGCCCGGCATGGATGAATTGAAACGGAGTCGTTTTAAGGCAGAAGCTATTTTCATGCGTAGCTTGTCTTATTTCTTCATTGTAAGGGCTTTTGGAGATGTGCCTTATTATACAAATGCCTATAATGAAGCTCCCTTGCCAAGAACCAATATGGTTATAGTTTTGCAAAATTGCCTTGCTGACTTACAACCTTTGCTTGACGATGATCCGGGAGCGGAAGTATTACCATGGTCATATTCATCTTATTCGAGCAAAGGGATTAGAGCCTCCAGAGGTTCTGTCATTGCGCTGATGATGCATATAAACTTGTGGCTTGTACAGTTTGATGCACAAAATAAAGAGCAATATTATAGGAATGTTGTTTCGCTAGGCGAGGAACTGGAACGTAACAATGGAGCTTATTCATTACTTGATATAAATAGAAGTTCCGTGATTTTCGCAGGAGGATCGGACGAAGGCTTGTTTGAGATTGCACAGAATATAAATTTCAATGAGATATTTATGATGAATGCAAAGTTTTCTGATAATGTTTCCTATTCCTGTTTGAATAAGTCAATGCCGCTATTCTGTTATTCAGGAGATTATCTTATGACGCTGTTCCCTATGTATGAAGATGATGCGAGAAAAGAATTATGGTTTGACGAAAAAATCTATTCTACATCGGTTTCAAGTTCTGCTCCTAAAGAAATCAAGAAGTTTTGGAATATTGATACTTATGGAAACGGAACAATTACATCTAATTCCGGCAATCAAATAGTATTCCGTTATGCAGGTGCACTTTTGTTGTATGCTGAAGCTCTTGCCGCTTTGGGGACTAACGATACGAAAGCCTGCGAATTACTCAACCGGGTCCGCAATAGGGCACATGCTTCCGAAATAAATACCTCGGGTAGTGAACTGATGGATGCTATTTTCTGGGAACGCTGCAGAGAGCTTATCGGTGAAGGACATTACTATTATGATTTGGTTCGTACAGGAAAGGTGTATAACAGAAACTATTGTATGAATCCGATGACGCGTACTAATTTCAATGTGGGGGCATGGACATGGCCTATTCATCGTAATGCGTTGAAAAACAACACACAGATTGGATTGAATTTATTTTGGGAGTAACTCTGATAAACTTAAAATGTATAGATATGAAAAATAATATCAAATTATGGAAGAAAATTGTCGGATGTTGCCTTTTGGCAGTACTCATGTACAATTGTGCCGATGATAGTTATTTAATTGATGGTGGAAAAGCGAACCCTTATTATAATGGGAATATGATGCAATATTTGGAATCAAGACCCGATTATTTTAAAGATTTGGTGGAAGTCATCCGGCTGTCCGGTATGGAAGATGTTTTTGAAGACGAACAAATTACCTTTTTTGCACCTACCGATTGGTCAATCCGTGGTAGTTTTAATTATCTGAACCGTATTTGGTATCGTATGGGGCATGATAGCATCAAGAGTTTTAGTCAGATAAAACCGGAAGTCTGGCGTGAAATGCTGTCAATGTACATTGTAAAAGATAAATATTTGCTGAAAGATATACCTCAAATTGATACGACTGCCATAGCAGCCTATCCGGGACAGGCATTTTTATCTTATGGTCAGCAGCCTATGAACATGGGTGTTGTTTATTATGATGCAAACAATGTGAAATATGCCGGTGCAAGACAAATCATATACTCTTATGTCTATGATTTCACTATAGGAGATATGAAAAACGCTTATGTAGCAACATCTGATATACAACCGACCAACGGAGTGGTACATGTACTCAGATTAACCGATCATGCATTTGGTTTTGAACCATATCTTTTCGCTACCAAAGCTATAAATGCGACAATAGAAACAGAACCGGATAATTAACTATAAATAAAGATAGTACAATGAAACATATTACCATCTATTCGTTAATGATTGTTTGCTCCGTATTCACTTCGTTATTGGTAACATCCTGTAACAGTGATCTGAACAGCAATATTAAAGATGATCCGTACAGTGGTGGAAAAGCTCCGCTTGGAATCGGTTTGCTGGCTGAATCTCCTTCTCCGGAAAGCGCTTATCCCAATGATACGGTTGTATTCAAAGCAAAAGGGATGTTGAACTGGTGTGATCCGCAATCAGGACGTTACGATTTCAAGTTTTATATTTCTGATGAAGAAACTAAAATTGTAACTGCTACCGACACGACAATCACCGTGAAAGTACCTGGAAATCTTAGTTCGGGTACGGCTTATATTGTATTGAAAGAACAGGTTTTCTATGGACCTCGTCTCACTGTATTAGGAAATATTAAGATAGATCAGTCATACGGCTTTAAAGGCACTTCGGGACCTATTTACGATTGTGCGGAACATTATTCAAAAGCACGGGTATATTATCCAGTTGGCGACTATATGCAGGCCTACTACAATGAAAATAGCTCGCAGAGTTTTTCTTGTATATCTATGGTTTTGACAGACGGCTCTGTATCGGGAAAATGGGTAACTGACTTCAAACTTGATCCTGGTCAGGGAGCCGGCATTGATCTGGCCAATCCGGGAGTGACAGATATTGAATGTTACCTTAATTCATTTACTTATTTTCCTAGTGACCACAGGGTTCTTCTCTCGGGTAAATTTTCAGAATACGGCTGGGATAAGTTGCCGGTCAATAACATCACGATAGCTACTAATGAAGTAGCCTCGTATTATAAAACTGTAGCGCTGCCTTCGAAAAAGAATAATACAAGCATAAATTGTAAGATACCGGTATTCAACGGGGGAACTCTTGAAGCGCCTGTCCGTACATTTATAACTTCCAATGAGAAGGTGGTAGCAATAGGAAATATTACAAACTACTGTCGTATTAATACCGAAAAATCCTATGCTGAGAGTATGGTTTTGGATTATTCGAAGGTTGCAAGTGTATTGCGTATGTCAAGGACTGGAGAACTTGATGATAGCTATCGCAGGGATGCAGAAGGAGTTATCGGGCAGATTTTAGATGCTTGTATGGTCGAAAGTGACGGTATTGTCATAGTAGGGACATTCAGCAGTTTCGATGGACAGTCTGTGAAGAATATTGTGAAGTTGAATGCCGAAGGTACCCTTGATGAAACTTTTATGAAAAACATCGGTACGGGCGCAAATGGAAGTATTACTAAAATCCGGTACAATAAAAACAAAAAGAAAATCCTTATAACTGGGGAGTTTTCTGAGTTCAACGGTATTCCTGCACAGAGTGTAGTTATGTTGAATGATGATGGCACACGTGATGAAATTTTCAAGATCGGAAAAATGGAAGGAGGATTGGCCAATTTTGCCTGTCTGCTTGATAATGATAATATTGTTGTTTCAGGTGCGTTTACGAAATACGATGGTGTAACTCGCCGTGGTTTCCTTATATTGGGTCGTGATGGAAAGGCGCTGCAACAATTTAATGTACCGGGCATCTTCCAGGGTGAACTCTACAAAGTAATTGAAACTCGTACTTCGACCAATTCAAACGGATTGCTGCTGCTTGGTGATTTTAGTCGTTTTGATGGTAATATGGTTCGCAATGCGATAATGATAGAAGTTGATTATGAATAACTTATTATGAAATACAATGGAAAAGTTGATAAAAAATATAATGCTTTGCCTGTTTGCTGTATTTGCATTCTCGTGCAATGAGGAGATGGAAAGGCTTTTGACTGATGATTATCCGGAGTCGGGTACTGAATATACTACGGGACACGTATTGATGGTGGTTATCGATGGTGCATCCGGAATAGCCGTTAATGAGGCGTATAATACACGAAAGGCTCCAGTTATCCGCTCCATGACGGATAAATCTTTGTTTACTTTTTACGGACTTGCCGACAATGAAGAAGGGGTAAGTAAAGAACGTGGATGGGCAAATTTGCTGACCGGAACAACAAAGAACGGGCTTGATGTCAATCAAGGAATTGACGAACTCGAAACGCCTTCTTTTCTTCAACGATTGAAAGAGGCGGATGAAAATCTAAAAGTCAGCTTTTATTCTTCCGATACGGAGTTTTTCGGAGCTTTCGGGAGTGTTGCCAATACTAAAAGAAAGACTTCGGCCGACAGTGAAACCGCTGATGCTCTTATTGCTGAAATCAATGGTGAAACAATCTCGGATATCGTAGTTGCACAGTTCGGCGGTGTTCAACAGACTGGTGAGCAATATGGATTCTGGAGCAATGAGACAACTCCTACCAGTGAGGTTATTGATGCGATTTACAATGTAGATGCTTTCATCGGTAAAATAATGAAAGCACTTGAAGCGCGTTCGCGTTACGTTCAGGAAAACTGGCTTGTAGTTATTACATCTTCTTATGGTGGTGTTTATGAAGGTAATGTAACTCCGGCATCGTTGTATGATGATCCGCGTCTCAATTCTTTCATGATGCTCTATAACAGTCGGTTTGCATCCAAATTGTTGCAAAGGCCGGGCTCGGATGAACTACAATACAAATTCTATAGTCCTTATTTCGTCGGTCCCGGACAAAAAGCGACAACAAATGCCGTTATGACTGGAAATACCGAGTTTTTTAATATGGGTAAACGATGGAGTTCCAATCCGGATGAAGAGGTGGATAAAAGTGGATATACCATTCAGTTTAAAATGTTTGATAAGCACGGCGACCCCTGGGGTAATAGAAATATAATATCGAAAAGATATCAAAAAGCGGGTACAGGTTGGCAGCTAATGTTCTCTAATAATACGCAAGTCGAATTTGCTGCTAATTTTAAAGAGGGTTCTTCGGTTTTCCGCTTACCATCTACGAGACGTGACGGATCATGGCATTCTTATACGCTAGTTATAAAAGAGGTTGATGATACCCAGAAAGGTGACTCCATCTTATTTTATCTTGACGGTAAGTATCAGATGGGATGTAAGATAGACGGCAGTAAAGATATGTGGACAGATGCGCCTCTTGCCATCGGACATACGTTTTCTCCGGACAGACCTAGTCAGGCAAATCTATATATAAATGATCTCCAGTTTTACAACGTTGCTCTACCTGCTGATATTATTGCGGAGTATCATTGTACTACAAAACTGGACCTTTTGGGTGAATTATATCCGTATTGGAATAATCTGGTGGGTTATTACCCCAACGATCGCGAAGATGATATCGGATTATCTTATTTGGAAGATTATTCGAAATATACATCAAAAGATAAAAGATTATACTTCAATAAACCGGTTGGTACGTTTGCGCCTACCGATGATTACGTAACGCGCAGGCAGGAGAGTATTGTAACGGATAAGGTATGCCCACTTATAGACGATTCCTACTATAAAACGGTTCTTAATACAGTCGATTTATCCTATCAGATTTTTCAATGGTTTGGAGAGCCGGTTGATTCTTCCTGGAATTTCGATGGTGAAGGCTGGGCATTAGATTACGTTTCTTTAAATAATTAAATTAGAATGCAATATGAAATGCTTTAATAAACTAAAAGCCGACTATGCAGTTTTGCTGTCATTCATTTCCTGTATGTTTTTTATGGGAAGCTGCAACATTGCTTATCAATATGATATCGAAAGCGGGACAGAAGATGATACCGCTGATTCTACCAATGTAACCATAGTAACAGGTGAAGGAATCGATGTCAGTATGTATGAAAGTGCCCGTGTTTTTCCGGGTTTGGTAGATACTTTAGTCGATAATACTGTCAATACACTGCTTGCGCTTGATTTAAGCAAGAGATACATTCCTGCATACGATCTTGACGTGCAACAAGTTCCTCGTCCGATATACAGTACCGGACTTTATGCCGGAGCAGGTGAATTGATTACTATAACCATTAATGACAACACTATGGGGTTGACGGTTATCATCGGTTCTCATTTAGATGATTTGACGGATATTTCTCCCTACTTGCGTTTGCCGGTAGTTACTACTTCGAAGCAACTGTTCCCGGGAAAAAACACGATTCGTAATCCTTTGGGAGGTATGATATGGATCGAAAAAAGCAAGGATGTGAATGGTAGTGCGGATTTTGTTATGGAGATTAACGGGGCTTATCGTTCGCCTGATTTTATTGTCGGTTCTACTGATGTAACAGCGTGGGTTGAGCAGTTGCGTACAACGACTGTACCGTGGCTCGAGTTGCGTGGCCGGCATGTCGCTTTTTCCGTTCAGCGTGAGCGATTATTGGATATGATAAATGATGATCCTATCATTGCTGAAAAGATGCCGAACACACTGGAAGCATGGGACAATGCTGTCGAGACCTATTATTATAACTATTACAGTTTGCAGGTTGGGGCACAGGATTTTTCAATGCGTGCTCCCGATTTTCCTGAGCGTGTGGTGCTGGATGTGGAGTTGTTGGACAATCTGTATATTCGTAATGCCGATTATGGTGTAGTGGCATTGAATACAAATTATCTGTTGAATGAGCTGGCTAGCTATCAAACGTTGAAATCCGGTAATTCTGTTGCTATTTTTAATGCGTTATATAGAAATTACTCTTTCAGAGATATAAAATCACCCTGGTGGAGCGAAGTATCTGATGCGGTAAAAGCAATTCCCCTATATCGCATGGCTGAGAAAGGATTAAGAGAGGATGGGTATCCGATGGGACCGATTTTCCCGGAAGAAGGCAGTAGCATTGCGGAGCAATTCCCCAAAGCATTGGCATATGCAGATACCGATAGTAGCCGCTGGTTTGTATCTGATATAAAGTCGGAAGTACGGCCGACATACGCATTGGCAAGCCTCGTTCAATTAGCTAACTACAAAGATGACGATTGGGCTTTTTATATAGAGTTGAACCGTATGATTAAAGATAAAATTTCCATAGATCATTCTACTTCTACCTATTTCTTTAAGGCTTTATGTGACTATTTTAAGGAAGATTTTTCACCATTCTTTGAGCATTGGGGCTATTCGCTGACAGACGAAGCCCGTAGTTATGCATCGAAATATCCGCTGATGGATAAAGCCATATGGAAATACTCGCCTCTGGCAGAAAATCCATCAAGTGGTGTGGTTGATTTCCCAAGTAACGGGTATCACTACCGTCATAATCGAGCTGACTGGGAGATTTATGCACTGGATGCAAATGGAAGCGATAACTTTAATTCAGGGCAGTCGCCGGACCGATTGCTGGACAGCGACAAATCAACAGGATGGACTTCATATTACAACAACGATACAAGTACTCCGCCACTTCCGTATTATTTGTTTATTGATATGAAAGAGACGACAGATGTTAATGGTGTATTTCTGGCTGGCAACAACTCAGACTTTGCGGCAACTAAGCTGATTATCGAGACTCCTGTCAATCAGGATATTATTAATGATCCGCTTGACGAAAATATAGTTTGGAGGGAAATTGTGCAGATTGATTCCATTGCACATCCCGGGTTGCCCAATATTAAAAGTGAGGGTTTCTATAATTTTCCGTCAAAAGAACAAGTGAGATATCTGCGTATAAAACTTCCTGAACCTAATCGTAATGATAACTGGAATGAAACAGATATGTCTCGTTTTAGGTTCAGAGTACAGTCGTTTACCGAGTTTGGTACATTTTATTATAAACCGTAAATTTATATCAGATGAATAAACTATTAAATATTCTCACATACAGCTTGCTTGTTGTTTGTGTCCTGGCATTTAACTATGCTTGCACGGAATACGATACACCTGCTGAAATAGCAGACGATGGAACTATAGATACCGGCATATCTACCAAAATCCATCGTAAAGTATTATGGATAAATATAGATGGTGCGGTTGGTGAAGTGGTGAAGAACTCCCTTCCTGCCGATGGTGCCATTGCTAAGATGTTGAAAAATAGTAAATATTCGTGGACAGGAGTTAGTGACAATCGAACCCTGTCTGTCGAGAGGAACGAAGACCCTGTAACGTGGGCAACCATGCTCACTGGGGTCATACCCGAAAAGCACAGTATAACCGATGAATCTTATACTGCTAATGTGGAGTACAATCCGAACAATCCGAATGAAAAGGTAATTCACTATCAAAACATTATTAGCTATATTTCGAATAATGACGTGAATATGCTTTCATTGTGTGTGACACCTTGGGCGAAACTGAACAAAAATATGCTTAACAATGCTAAGACTACCATTACTTCAGAAAATGACGTTCAAACTCGGGATGTGGTTCTCAATCATATTGCGAATGAAGATTACACATTCATTCTGGCCGATTTTTCAGGAATGTTGGAGGCTGGGAAGAGTGGGGGATTCAAAGCGGACAACGCCGCTTATGTCAGTGCACTTAAAACTATAGACGGATACATTGGTGAATTTTTGTCAGCGATTGATGCCCGTGAGAATGCATTTTACGAAGACTGGCTTATTGTTGTAACTTCCAATCACGGTGGATCGGCTGATGGTCGTTATGGTGGCACTTCGGAAGTGGAGCGTAACACGTTTGGTCTGTTTTACTACAATCATTATACGGAAAAACAATTGAATGGTAATAGACTATACGGTGCATATTTTGATTCTCAGAATGAATACAAGGCTGTCGTTTTTGATAGTATAGGTAAATATTATTCTTTAGGTATGGATGCATTTTCAATGGAGATCATAATGCGTATGGTTCCTAGGCAGGACGGTACATATAATGGTAACAATTGGGATCGCATACTTGGAAAAGCCGGCTGGGGACTATATAGGCAGAGAGGAACTGTATCCATGAGAACAAATCCTAAGGAAGGTCCTGCTCTTGAGCAAGCTATTACCGGATACAATGATTCTAAATGGCATCACTATGGTGTTAGCATAAGTTCCGCTGCCTCCGGAAGGAGAAATTGGCTCATTACTTTAGATGGTAAGTTGCAGGGATCTGGAACTACGGATACCCAAGGATTGGCTCCGGATTCAAGCCTTTTGGCGATAGGTGGTTATTCTGTGCCAACTTCCTATTATATATCGGAAGTACGTCTATGGAAAAAGGATCTTGCTGAAAGAGAATTTTTGCAACTATCGGGAGAAATTGATATTGAACCTTCTAGTGATATGCTCGGCTATTGGAAATTCAAGCCAACAGAGCAACTTGAGAAATTAGAGGAGGATACATTAGTAATTAAAAATCAGATACAAGGTGGACTCAATATGTATTATATTAAAGATAAAACAAGCAGTTCTCCGGATATCGAACAGAAAGCTTCTGCCATGTTTGCAAATACATTGCCTACCAATGTCAATGCTGAAAGAATCTGTGTTGAGAATACGCTGATAGTACCGCAAATTCTCTATTGGTTAGGCATCTCGGTGCCATCCACATTAGATGGATACGTGTTTATCAATAACTATGCGCTTTCAGAAGAATGGCGCGAAGAGGTGGATACGGAATAGTTCTGTATAATTTATCAGCCCTTCACCTTCTCTCTACATCCCTTATCAAATGGGGAAGAGCGGGTGAAGGGCTTCCTGTTTCATGGCTCTTTCATCGTTCTTTATATTTTAAATCCACCGACACCCTGTAATTACCCGGAACCGGAGTATATATCGGTTGATAGATCGTCCCTTTATTTTGCAATTTCTTTTCTGCCATTAACCTCTTGATATGGCGATATGCAGTGATTTGCGTCATTCCGCAGAGATATTGAAAATCTTTCCGGGTGATAATCTGATTTTCAGCAAAATATTCAGTCAGTTTCATGTCTATTTCTACTTCTGATAAATTGGCGGAGTGCGGTCTGATTTTGGAACGCTGGAATTTCATGTGACACAATTCCCCTTTCAATTCTTTATCAGCTTTAAACTTTATAGCTTTCAATTTTACCCGGTGCACACGTTTGTCTTTCGGGTTACGTATTTCTTCTTCGCAGGAAAGAGTGACCTGAAAGAATCCTAATCCATCGACATGCACCTTTTTACCTTCCAGGAGGCACTGAGCTACTTCATTTTTCAGTTCCTCCAAGGTTGAAATAATATCCGATACTCTTAATGTGGAGCGATCATGGATGCGATAAGCCAGTTTCTCGGTATTGACGGTCTCAAAACTTACCGGACGGGCATGATAACGCGTCTTGTTCTTTTTCTCCTTTGGCATCGGAGTCTTATATAATTCAAATTGTACTGCCATTTCTGCTTTATCTTTAAATGATTTCTTGTTTTTAGTGCTGATATTTTATACTTATCATTACTATGATAAGATCTTATCACAATAATGATGTTACTTTATCATAGTAGTGATAATATCTTATCACATTGGTGATAAACATAATTTGTCGGTGACAAAGATAAGGTTTAATAGTATGATAAACAAGAAATGATAGGATATTAATGATAAGTCTGGTTTTCATAAAATGAATAGGATAAAAAGTTGCAAATGGCTTTTTTTTGATATTATATTCGCATCCATTAATCATAAAAAAAAGAAGAAAATGGAACAAAAAAATGGTTGGTTTGCCTTTTGGCAAAAATTGATGAAGTGTCTTTCAAAACAAGATGAAACGGGAGTAGGGGATACAAAAAGTGTAGCACCTGTCAATACTATTATTCAGTCGATTAAGGGGGTATCATCGTCTAAAGAAAAAGACTCATCGAAAGTGAAGTCACTAACTGAGAGCGTAGATACTTTTTTAAAATCCCGCTATGATTTCCGCTACAATGTGCTGACAGAAGAAACGGAATATCGTTTGTTGGAACGAATGGAGGAAGGATTTGCACCTGTGAATCAGCGTGTCTTAAATACATTCTGCCTGGAAGCTCACGAATCAGGTATTTCTTGTTGGGATCGTGATCTTTCACGCTGTATTTTCTCCACCCGTATTGCAGAGTATCATCCTTTCAAACTTTATTTGGAAGAATTGCCGGTATGGGATGGAGTGGACCGTTTGGCGGCTTTGGCACGCAGAGTTTCGAGAGACCAATTGTGGGTGAAAGAATTCCATATATGGATGCGGGGTATGACAGCACAATGGATGGGGGTTACGGGAAGTCATGCCAATAGTGTGGCGCCTTTGCTTATCAGTACGGAGCAAGGATATTTAAAGTCTACCTTTTGCAAATCGCTACTTCCTCCTGCGCTTCAGCGTTATTATATGGATAAGGTGGATTTAACCAGTCAAGGGCATATAGAACGGAGATTGGCGGAGATGGGACTTCTCAATCTGGATGAGTTTGATAAATATGCTCCGACGAAAATGCCGTTATTGAAGAATCTGATGCAGATGGCTTCATTAAGCCTGTGCAAAGCTTATCAGAAAAATTATCGCTCGCTACCTCGTATAGCTTCTTTTATCGGGACATCGAATCGAAAAGATTTATTGACTGACCCGACTGGTAGCCGCAGGTTTATTTGTGTGCTGGTAGAGTATCCTATCGATTGTGAGGGGATTGACTATGCACAACTTTATGCTCAATTGAAAGCGGAGATTTTGACGGGTGAACATTATTGGTTTACAAAAGAGGAAGAGACGGAATTGCAGCAAAGTAACATGACGTTCTATCGTCAGGGACCTGTGGAAGACGTATTGCGTTCCTGTTATCGGGCGGCAGAAAAAGGAGAAGGGTGTGAACTTCTTTCGTCTGCTGATATCTTTCAGCGATTGAAGAAGATAAATCCGGCAGCTATGCGTGGGGCAAATCCGGCGAGTTTGGCACAAATACTGATAGCAGTGGGGATAGAACGTAAGCATACCAAGTTTGGGAATGTGTATCGGGTAGTCTCCGTCTGATGGGAGGTGAAGCGGATGGTGAACAGGAGACCTTCACCCGCAATCGTCGTGCTAGAGGGAGTTGTGAAGGGTGAAGGGAGGAAAAAGGAGGAATGAAAATTGTATCCTTTTTGGGGACACTCTTTCCTTTTCTTTTTCGTTTTTTCTTCTTATCTTGCAGACTATAATTAGAATAGAGAGGTTTGATAATAGAAAACGTGAAATTGAAGTAGCACACCATAAATTCTCATTTATCAGAGATTTTTTCTGATAGATAAAACTTGAATATAAATAATGAGTAAAGAATCTAAAGCTGGGAAGGTAACCTGTCGTATACTAAAAGAAATCAGGCAGCAGATAGCTAATGCAAATGATATAAAGTTTGTTACCTCTAAATGTCGATATCAAGGAGATTGTTTGGGGACGTGTCCGAAGTGTGAGGCTGAAATTCATTATTTGGAACAGCAACTTCTCTCACGTCGGATGGCAGGGCTGAATGTAAAGGTGATAGGTGTTTCTTTGGGATTATCAGCACTTTTTTCCAGTCCTTTGTATGGACAAGAAACGGTAAAAGATAGTTTAAAGGATACTTCTAATATACTTCCACAAATAGAAGTGATTGGTTTTAAAAGTGTGAAGAAAGTGACAGTTTGCGGTGGACTATCTACTGTTGAAGCAGAGGAAAAACATGTGGTAAAAGGTATTGTAGTAGATAAATGTGGCAATTCATTGATCGGTGCAGTCGTAACGGAGAGAGGTCTGAATAATAGTACGACCACTGATCGTGAGGGGCATTTTTTACTTCGGGTCCGAAAGGGAAGATCAGTGTTGGAAGTGAGTTCTGAAGGAATGAAAACAAAGAAGATAAAAGTGAGAAAAAAGAAGGTAACGAAGATAAAAGTTGTTTTGCGTAAGGATAAACACAGATACAAGCAAATAATAAATGCAAATCTGTAGTTGAATGAGTATTGATGTAACGTTTTAAAGTAGAGAATAATCTTAAAATAGAAAATTGTTCTACTCTGTTGTTGATGATAATACGGCTAATAGCAATAAGATTCCATCTGTTATATTAGATTATGGCAGGCAGGGTGATCGAATATTCGGAGGACATGATCCTGATGTACCATATGTAATTTCTTATGCTGGAATGTATGATCAAAGACTATGATAAAATAACCTGTTAAACAACTATATTATGAAAACAACAATTCAAAACTTAGCAGTACTAATTCTACTAGTATCTACTATGAATGTTTATTCTCAAGAATATGATAATCGAGGAGTTAGAAAAGACTATACTCGTCCAATTGCAGGCCTTACTATCCAAGAGATTAGGAATGCAGTTTATGGAGTACCGGCTTATCAGGAGGGGAAAACAGTACTATCGGTTAGTAATATTCCAGTGATGAGAGATTCTATGGAAATGAAAAAAATAGCAACAACCCCTATGTTGTATATTGACTCGCTTATTTATGAACATATATTAGATGCGCCTCTTTTAGATTTTCAAGAATTGCTTCTGAAAAGATTTCCATTTTTAATTATGCAACGTATGAGACCAACCGAAAAAATTATGAAAATTATGGATTCTCTAGCATTAAAGAAGCCAGACATTACTACAGAAGAATATTGGCGTATATTGAAGAGAGATTACGCTGATGTAATCAAGGACAATTTTAAGATGTATGATTCGAAACAATTTATCTTTTATCCATTCCGTAAAGTAGGGAATATTAGAGCTTTTAGAATGTTATTTCATGGTCTTTCTTATTTTCCCATGGAAAAGGCCATTGATATAAATGCCAGGCCGTATTTGGAAAAGTTAAAAGCATTACCACCCGATTCGTTGTATTTTGTTAAGCCACAGCATTACATTATTACAACCCAATAAAAACTACTTGCAAATGTGTTGTGTCTGCCGTATCGTATAAGCTATTAATATTCGATGCGGCAGAAAAAAAAATAGTTGGAAATTTTAGGTAATGGATTATTTTTAAACCTATTGAGCGATTTTTGAACTCTTTATTCTGTATCATTTTAAGGAATTGGAGTATTTTGAATGATTTGAGTACTCATTTCTTTTCTATTTTTATCAACTTTGCCACTGTGAATCATTCGATGATTTGCGGTGGCTTTTAAATTTTAATAAATAATAGAATAGACATGAATTGCACAAAGATGAAAAAACTTTTTAGAAAAGGTACGTTGAGTATACTTCTTTTAGGAGTAATAACGTTTTTCACTTATCCGCTCTCGGCACAAACGAATGGAAAATCCAGTAAGGGATTGTACGAGCTGTTTAGTACTAAAATACCGGACGGGGCGCAGTGGAAAGCTCAGGATAATAAATTTGTCCGTGATGGGGGATACTCTAAAAAATCAGAAAATTATATATATGTAGGAGCCTCTAAAAGTCCGGCAGAACTGACCGGGCTATCCATTCCTATTCGCGAGAATCCAGGACCGGGTGAGTTTCGCTATATCACTTTTGCCTGGGTAAAATGGGGAGGTGATCAAATTGGAATGAAATTTCATGTTTCCGAAAAGTCTGCAAATCAAAAAGGCAAGAAATATGATTTTACTTATATAGCCGGCAAGTCCAAGGATTTGATAAATCCGATGGAGGGTCTTAATCTCGGTGAACTACCGGGACACTGGATGGTGATGACCAGGGACTTATGGAAAGATTTTGGTAATATTACGTTGACTGGTATTTCTTTTATCTGCCCGGAGAGACGTGATGCGGGATTTGATGAAATTTTTCTCGCTAAGACACAGGATGATATAAAGAATGCTCCGAAAGTACTTCCGAGCGAAATTGCAACTCCGGTACCCGTTGATGGAGAAGAGGAAGGGCTGGTATATGAAGAGGGAACAACTAATGAGGATGAACAACCGCAAGGAGTACAGATTGACTGGGCTGCACAGATTAAAGCGGGAGGATTCATGATGTATCCGTTGTATTTGCTTGGATTGCTTGCCTTAGTAATAGCTTTGCAACGCTTGCTAACTTCAAGAGAAGGAAGACTGGCACCAAAAGGACTACGTAAAACAGTCAGCGAATGCCTTGCACAAGGAGATTTGAAAGGTGCGATTGCAGCCTGTGATAAATACCCTTCCACATTAGGAAATTCGCTGCGTTTTATTTTCGAGCATGTGAAAGCCGGAAGAGAAGTTGTCAGCCAGACAGCTGGTGATATGGCCGCACGTGATATCCGTACACATTTGTCACGCATATATCCTTTGTCAGTCATAGCTTCCCTGTCGCCCCTTATCGGTTTGCTGGGAACAGTTGTCGGTATGATCGAAGCGTTTGGTCTGGTAGCATTGTATGGTGACGAAGGCGGCGCTTCTATATTGTCCGATTCTATTTCAAAAGCTTTGATTACGACTGCTGCCGGTTTGATCATCGCAGCTCCTGCCATTGCTTTGTATTTCATTATTAAAAATCGTATTATGAAATTGGCTTCTTTGGTGGAAGTAGAAGTTGAAAATGTAATTACTACGCTCTATCTGGAAGGAGATTCGACGGATATGAACACACCGGGGAGTAAGGAGGAGAAGCATGAGACTAAACTATGATGAAGAAGACAAAGTAGAGGTGCAGATGTCGCCCTTGATAGACTGCGTCTTTCTGCTACTGATCTTCTTCCTTGTGACTACTATGATGAAGAAGTGGGAAATGCAAATACCTTTATCACTTCCTTCAATGACTTCCAGCTTGTCTACCACCCGCGCCGGAGAGGAAGCTGTTATCATAGCAGTGGATGAGGAGAAAAATGTGTATCAGGTAGTAGGACATGATGCGTACACTGGTGAGAACCACTATGTGCCGATTTCTGATCTGAATACTTTCCTTACAGAACTCCGCAACAGTGAAGGTACGGAAATTGCTATTGATGTGGCGGCTTACCGGACTGTACCCGTAAATACGGTAATAGAGATATTCGATCAATGTCAAATACAAGGATTCACGCGTACGCGTGTCCGTTTGGGTAGTAAACCTTATTAAGCTTATGAGATTATCACTATTTAATAATGAAGATGAACCGGAAGTGTCTATGTCGCCCTTGATCGACTGTGTGTTTCTGCTATTGATCTTCTTTCTTGTCTCTACAATGACGAAGGTGAAAAACAGGGATATTTCAGTGGATCTGCCGACTTCGGAATCAGCCATAAAACTGAAACCGGATGATAAACAGGCTATTGTAGGACTGGATGCTGAAGGTAACTTCTATTGGGACGGACAACCTTGTTCGACCAATTTCATGATGGAACAATTGCGGGAGACCTGTATCTCTGATCCGGGTCGGCGTATCCGCATTGATATGGATAAAAACACTCCATTCGGACGTTTTGTGGAAGTAATGGATGCTTGTCAGTTTTATAATTTAACGAATATAGGAATACGAACATATGACGAAAACTACAACAGGGAGTAGCCGTCTGACGGTTATCCTATCATGGGTTATTGCACTGGTCTGTCTGGTAGGAGGAGCGTTGTTTATCTGGCTGATGCCATCACCAGGACAGGGAGCTATTGACTTGCAAGCGAAAAAACAGAAATCTCCGAAAAGTATCAGTGATAAAATAAAGCAGGAGCAGGCTCAGCGGGAGCTTCCCGCTAATTATTCTGAGCAATTAGTGAAGCAGTCGGAAGTATTGGTCAAGAAAAATTTGGAAGATCAGCTTCGTAAATTTCAGGAAATGGCTAAGAAGATGAGGCAGCGGAAAAATGAATTGTTGACTAAAGTAGAGCAAAGAAAGTTACCACGTACGGCACCGGATGATGCTAATGATACTTCGAAAGCAAGGAATATTCCGCAGGCGGGCAAGTTATCTGCGAATCCGTCGGTAGATGATATGTATGCTCTTTTAAGAGAATATGAGGCTGAAATACAGCAGAACCATTTGGCTGCCAATGCAGCTAAACAGGCGCTTTCCAAGGGACTTTCGTTTCCCGAGGTTTATAGTTCTCTGAAGACAGGTTCTTCCCGTATGCCAAGTTTTGATGAACTGATTCGAATGCAGACTAAAGGGGGGGAATGGGCTACTTCAGCGGGAAGTAATGCCAGCGCAGGTCTGGAAATAAAAAGTACGGCAGACTTGAACAATTACCGTGGTCTGTTGGGACAAGCGACCCGACAAGCCGGACTTGCTCAATCTCGGTTGGAAAATCTCTTTGGAGTAGTGAAGCAGGTCGGAAAGCCCGGTGGCGGCTTTGGAATTGGCAATGGTCAGCCGGGCGGAGGTGAAGGCAGTGGCAATGGGAACGGTTTCGGTGGCATGGGGGAGGCAGCTCAGGGCAGTGGAAACAGACGTCCGATGAATGCTTATGCAGGTCCCCGGCTTAATCAGGAAATGGTAAAAGCTCAGGCATTGCCCGGACGGCGTTTCTCAAAAAGCGCGGATCGTAAAGGGTGGTTATATATTAACACATGGTATATGATAGGACCGTGGGAAAGTTTTGGGCGAGAGGACTTTTCGATTGTCCATCCGCCTGAGATATCTGTGGACTTTGATGCGGTATATACTGACGGACAAGTAGGTACAGGGGTGATGGAAACGGATTCTCATCCGATAAAGGTCATAGGGGAAGAAGTGTATTTGGATGGTACGCTGCGATGGAAGTTTATGCAAAGTGAATCAATGCATAATACGGTTCCTGTCACTACCGGACATTCTACTTATTATGCTTATACGGAACTTTATTTTGATGAGGCTACTACCATGCTGGTTGCCATCGGTACGGATGATAGTGGCCGGGTATGGATAAATGGTAAGGATGTATGGCGCGATTATGGTACCAGTTGGTATAATATTGACGAACATATTACTCCTTTCCAGTTCCGTCAAGGGTGGAACCGTATTCTTGTGCGATTGGAAAATGGCGGAGGAGGAGCGTGTGGTTTCAGTTTCTTAATTATTCCACAAGAGTAATATGATACACGTTGGCCGGCTTATAGAATTTGAACTACATCGACAAGGATTGTCTGTCACTTGGTTTGCAGAACAGCTTTGTTGCGCGCGGACCAATGTGTATAAAATCTTCGGGAAGTCAAGTATTGATACCGAACTCCTTTTGAGAATCTCTGATATCTTACAATATGACTTTTTTCAATGTTACTCAGCATGTTTAAAGAACAAAAAGGAAATGATGTAGTTGTGGATACATCATTTCCTCCTCTTTTATAATTTTAGTTTTGTACCGATTGTCGTTTTCTTTTTTGTCCGAAGGTATTGAACCGATAGGCAATATATGCCATAAAATATACGTTAGATGTACTGGATTCTCTGTCGGTGATAGAATTCTCGGAAATGGAACGTTCCGAACTTTCATTCTCACGGAGGATATCATATAGGTGAAATCGGACGGTTGCCTTTTTCTTCTTGAGGAAGCTTTTCGATATTTGTGCGTTCCATAGGGTGCGGTTAGTATCATTTTTACCGCCATATCCTCTTTTTAATCTACAGTTGATATTGGATGAGATTTTTATATCCCAAGGTAAGTTTAAGTTTGCTTCAGTTCCGAATGTATAATCAAATGTTTCCCGTCGGTTCTCTTTTTTGATAGAATGTTCTGATTTTCGATATCTGACTTCTGCAGATAACTCAAAGTCAATCAGGTCGCTACGGTAGCTTCCTTTTAAACGTTCTGATAAAAAGAGGTTAGTTGTATTACTTTTAACTGCATCTGACTCTTTGTTGAGCACAGTGAAACCGACAGAATTGCCGTAATTTGTATTGGTGTGTGTATTTACTGTGAATTTTTTGTTGGATAATGGAGTACTGAAGGTAAGCGAACCGTTTATTCGCCAGTTTCCGTTCACATTAGTTGGTTGGGTGGTCTGTCCTCCGGTATTTTCGTCATATGTGACAATACGTGTTGTACTATTCATTGTATTATTATAGGAGAGGTTAGCATTGAAACTGCGGGATGTTTCAGTAAAGTAAGTGTTAAATGTAGCTGATATGTTGTTATTGAATGATGGTTTAAGTTCGGGGTTAGCGAGCCGTATGTTTAAAGGATCAGAAATATCTTTTTTTCTATATAAGTCGGTCATACTGGGTTGTGCTGTTCTCCCATGATAGTTTATTTTTAAGTTTGTTTGTTTAGAGAAGGTATATTTAAAGTTTATGGTGGGGGAGTAGTTTATTGCATTTCTGGATAAATACTCAAAGGTCGTGTCCCGCATATAGCTTTTATTGGCCGTTTTTTGCGCCTCAACTTCTATACCTATATTATAAAAATAGTTGGTGCGGATAGTACGGAAGAATATGCCGGTTTGGTGAGTGGAATATTTATTTTTGTAGCAATCACTGTGCGCTGTGTCAGGATATTGACTGTATGTATCTTCTTGTTTATCCCAGTCATAGGCATATTTTTCAGAGAGTGAGGAACGGTGTTGATAGCTATAATTAATTTCGATAAACCGATTGGTAAATACAGGTTCCATATATGTTATCTGAACTTGATATTTATTGTTATTGTCAAGTTTTTCAATCCATTGATTCAAAGCTTTTATACTATCACCATACTTTAAGTAATAAGTATTCGAAAGACTATATCGATCGGAATTGCCGTCATCCAGATCGTAATAAAGACGTAAGGCGATGTTTCTTCCTTTACTGTTCAATTTGCGATTCAACTGCAAGGAGCCATTGGTGGAGAATCTGTCATTCGTTTGGCGGTTTGTGGCTTCTTTCCGGTTGATAGGAGTTGACTCGTTGTTGAGCGTTTCTGAGAAGTTGCTTGAATTGGAATTTCCTTTGGAAAAATTAAACGTCGGTCGATACATAATAGTGGTGAGGCTGTCTAATTTCCATTCGAAACGAAAATTAGCGGAAATAGCACTTGTCTTTCCATCGGATTGGTTGTTCTGCAGGGAAAACTGAGAAGTGTTGTCTGACAAAAAAGATTCTGTATGACGCTTGCTCCATGAATTGCGTTTATTTTCCCGGACTTCAATACTACCTCCATATTTGAGTTTCTGAGTGTTCTGAGAATAGTTGGCACCTATTCTTTGATTGGAATTAATCCCATTGTCGTTGGCGGTACCATTGATTGATAAGTTCATTTTGTTTTTGAAACGATTGGCCATTCCTTTTGCCCTATAATGGTCGTCATTTCCATATCCTGCTTCAAAGTTACCATTCCATCCTTTTCTCATACTTGGTTTTACGCGTAAGTCGAGTACCATTTCTTCTTTACCGTCATCAACTCCGGTGATACGTGCCATGTCTGATTTTTTTTGGTAAGTTTTTAGTTGATCTATCATATCGGCTGGCAGTTCTTTTAAAACCGTATTGGGGTCGTTAAGGAAGAATTCTTCTCCGTTCATCATGATTTTTTTGACTTCCTGACCATTAATGATTAATTTCCCTTCTTCGTTTATTTCGGCTCCGGGTAGCTTTTTGACTAGTTCTTCCAGTGCAGCACCTTCACTGACACGGTAAGCGGAAGTATTATATGCGGTTGTATCACCTGTGACGACAACAGGCGGGGCTTGGGCTACAATGACGGTTTCGTTAAGAAGTACAGCATCGGGTTTCAACTCTATTTTGCCTAGTTGAATAATAGTCTGGGTTGTGTTTATTTGCAGAGTTTTATATTCGGTAGTGAAGCCTATGAAAGAAATTTTTAGCAAAAAACGTCCCGGGAGAGTTGTGAGTGAAAATTTTCCCTGTTCCAAGCTGGAAATGCCTTTTACATAATTACTGTCGGGCAAGGATAACAGTTGTATGGTAGCTTGCTCAACAGGGAACTGTGTGTCTTTTTCCAGAATACTCCCCTGTACTGTGACACGTTGAGTCTGTGCTTGAATATAAGCAGTATTTATGTATGATATAATTAATGTTATTAGTAGTATAAAAGTCGTTTTATTCATAAGGTCTCCCGTTATGAGGTGTTTTAGTGTTTATGGTATTTCTTGCAAATATCTTGATTTTTTCTGTAAAAAGAGTTCATAAAATGATAAATAAAGTTCATTTGAACGATATTCATACCCTTTTGACTTATTTGAGGACCTTTGTTTACGCATAATACCTCATCTTTGCACCGTACTCAGTTTTCAATAGGTATTATTTTAGTTTTTAGGAACACTTGGATTATTTTCAAATTCGCTGTCGGTTGAATGGAAACATTAGCCGATAGTGAATTCTCTTTATTAAATATGAGATATATCATGAAAACAATAGATAGAAAATGAAGAAACCTTTATTGTATTTACTTATTTTAGTAGTAGCTGTTCTTGGCAGCTCATGCTCTCAATCTTCGGAGGGCACATTTGAAGTGGGGAAGAATACTTTCTTGCTGAATGGAAAACCGTTTGTTGTAAAAGCGGCAGAGATTCATTATCCGCGTATCCCGAAAGAATATTGGGAACATCGTATTAAAATGTGCAAGGCACTGGGTATGAATACGATTTGCTTGTATGTGTTCTGGAATTTTCATGAACCGGAAGAAGGAAGGTATGATTTTGCCGGACAGAAAGATATAGCTGCGTTTTGCCGTTTGGCTCAAGAGAATGGAATGTATGTCATAGTGCGTCCCGGCCCTTATGTCTGTGCGGAATGGGAAATGGGCGGCTTGCCTTGGTGGCTGCTAAAGAAGAAGGATATCAAACTTCGCGAGCAAGACCCATACTACATGGAACGTGTGAAACTCTTTTTGAACGAAGTGGGCAAACAGCTGGCTGATCTTCAGATTAGTAAAGGAGGGAATATCATTATGGTACAGGTGGAGAATGAGTATGGAGCATTTGGAATCGATAAGCCGTATATATCCGAAATCCGTGACATGGTAAAACAAGCCGGTTTTACAGGTGTTCCTTTATTCCAGTGTGACTGGAACTCGAATTTTGAGAATAATGCACTGGATGATTTGCTCTGGACTATTAATTTCGGTACGGGTGCTAACATCGACGAGCAATTTAAACGGTTGAAAGAACTACGGCCGGACACTCCATTGATGTGCAGTGAATTTTGGTCCGGATGGTTTGACCATTGGGGAGCCAAGCATGAAACAAGAAGTGCCGAAGAATTGGTAAAAGGTATGAAAGAAATGCTGGACCGCAATATTTCTTTCAGCTTGTATATGACTCACGGGGGGACTAGTTTCGGGCATTGGGGAGGCGCGAATTTCCCGAACTTTTCACCGACTTGCACATCGTATGATTATGATGCTCCTATCAATGAATCCGGTAAGGTGACTCCTAAATATCTGGAAGTACGGAATCTGCTTGGTAACTACCTGCCGGAAGGTGAAACCTTGCCGGAAATTCCGGATTCGATACCGACTATAGCTATTCCTACTATTAAAATGACTGAAATGGCAGTCTTGTTTGATAATCTGCCTCACCCCAAAGAGAGTGAGGATATCCGGACAATGGAAGCTTTTGATCAGGGATGGGGTAGTATTCTGTATCGGACTTCATTATCCGCTTCTGATAAAGAACAGACATTACTGATCACAGAAGCTCATGACTGGGCACAAGTCTTTCTGAATGGTAAGAAACTGGCTACTCTGAGCCGTTTGAAGGGGGAAGGTGTAGTAAAGTTACCACCATTGAAAGAAGGTGACAGACTGGATATCCTGGTGGAAGCAATGGGAAGAATGAATTTCGGCAAAGGTATTTATGACTGGAAAGGTATTACCGAGAAAGTAGAACTGCAATCTGATAAAGGAGTTGAACTGGTGAAGGACTGGCAGGTATATACTATTCCGGTAGATTATAGTTTTGCCCGTGATAAGCAGTATAAACAACAGGAGAATGCTGAAAATCAACCGGCTTATTATCGGTCGACGTTTAACCTCAATGAGTTAGGGGATACATTCTTGAATATGATGAACTGGAGTAAAGGTATGGTATGGGTGAATGGCCATGCGATTGGTCGTTATTGGGAAATCGGACCTCAACAGACCTTATATGTACCGGGCTGCTGGTTGAAGAAAGGAGAGAATGAAATCATTATATTGGATATGGCTGGTCCTTCAAAAGCTGAAACTGAAGGTCTGCGTCAACCAATTCTGGATGTACAACGTGGTAACGGAGCTTATGCTCATCGTAAGATGGGTGAGAACTTGGACTTAACAAATGAAACTCCTGTTTATCAAGGGATATTTAAGTCAGGCAATGGTTGGCAACATGTGAAATTCGGTAAGAAGGTGGAGACTCGTTTCTTCTGTCTGGAGGCTTTGAACGCCCATGATGGGAAAGATTTCGCGGCTATTGCAGAATTGGAGTTGTTGGGCGAAGATGGCAAACCGGTATCCCGTCAGCATTGGAAAGTGATTTATGCCGATAGTGAGGAAACGGATGCCGCGAACAATATTGCAACAAATGTTTTTGATTTGCAGGAATCAACATTCTGGCATACCAATTATTCCTCTTCCAAACCTGCATTCCCTCATCAGATTGTGATAGATCTTGGTGAAGATAAAGTTATTACGGGATTCTCTTATCTACCCAGGGCTGAAGCCGGTAAAACGGGGATGATTAAAGACTATAAGGTATATTTGAAGATGCAACCGTTTAAGATATAATGTTTGAGATTTTTAAGAAAAGGTTAATTATTTATTAGTTTGTTCATTAAGTTATGAAAATCAGAAAGCGACTTTCACGTGAGTGAGGGTCGCTTTCTGATTTTCGTTCGAAATAAAATAATTCTTGTGATGGTTAAAACCCTAAGAGGAAGTATATTTGTTCTCTCATCTGAGATGATTTATATAATTAACTAGTGTATAAATGATGAAAAAAAATGGGTTTAGCCGATGCGCTGAGATGTACATCGGTCGTTTACGAAAAGAGGGGCGCTATTCTACTGCGCATGTGTATGAAAATGCACTTCTTTCTTTTAGAGGGTTTTGTGGCACACCTACCGTGTCATTCGGACAAGTAACCCGCGAACACTTACGGTGTTACGGGCAGTATCTTTATGAACGTGGCTTGAAGCTTAATACGGTTTCGACGTATATGCGTATGCTGCGTAGTATTTATAATCGTGGAGTAGAATCGGGGAGGGCTCCTTATGTTCACCGGTTGTTTCACGGGGTGTATACAGGAGTGGATGTCCGTCAAAAGAAAGCTTTGCCGGCAACTGAGTTGCATAAGCTTTTATATGGAGATCCTAAATCGGATATTTTACGGCGTACACAGGCGATTGCTGCTTTGATGTTTCAATTCTGTGGTATGTCTTTCGCTGATTTGGCACATTTGGAGAAGTCGTCTTTAGACAGGAATGTTCTTCATTATAATCGTGTTAAAACGAAGACTCCGATGAGTGTGGAAATACTGGATACTGCTAAGGATATGATTTATCAGCTTCAGAACAGAAAACCTGCTCTGCAAGATTGCCCTGATTATCTATTTAGTATTCTGAATGGTAATAAAAAACGAAAAGATGAAAGTGCTTATCGGGAATACCAGTCTGCCCTCCGGAATTTCAATAACCATTTGAGAGGACTGGCAAAGGCTTTGCATCTGACTTCTCCTGTCACTTCTTATACCATTCGCCATTCGTGGGCTACCACTGCGAAATATCGCGGAGTTCCTATTGAAATGATCAGCGAATCGTTGGGACACAAATCAATCAAAACAACACAAATCTATCTTAAAGGCTTTGCTTTGAAAGAACGTACTGAAGTAAATAGAATGAATTTATCTTACGTGAAGAATTGCTTGGAGAAAAGTGTAAATAATATAAAGTATTAGTGGTCAGTATATATACGTGTATGTTACTTCTTAGGTAACGGAAATAATAATGGCGCAAAGATAGACAAAAAAATAAATAACAAGCAAATAAACTATCCTTTTTTTCTTTTTTGATTTAAAAATAAGATAAAAATAGCCTAGAACATGAAAGAACCCTTTTCTTCATATTCTAAGATTTTTACGTCCCATAATCAAAGGAATTTCACCCTACGCTTAGACTGAGCCTCCTTTAGCAACTTGGTATGTCCTATTTTTCGTGTTTTAAGAGATTTCTCCCTTCCCCTGTGTTTTCCGTTACCTAAGAAGTAACAGAAAAAAGAATGGTAAAAATAGAGGATTTATGAATCAAATTGGGGTAAGGTCTCTATTTAGGAATATACATAGATAAAAAATGAAACAAACTGAAGCTATTTTGGGGGATATGCGATTTATTCCATTAAAGGGTGTTGTATTAATTCTGATTCTCATCTTGACAACAAGCCGGGTTCATGCACAATATGCTCTTGGGGCAACTGGGCAGATGATGATACCTACAGCCGAGATGCAGGAAACAGGAACCTTTATGGGAAGCGCAAACTTTCTTCCTGAAGAGGTTACGCCTAATAAGTTTAACTATCCTACCATGAACTACTCGGTAGATATGTCTTTGTTCTCTTTTGTTGAACTGACTTACCGTATGACGTTACTCAAAATGCGAACGTATAATGGCAGAGTCGGTTATCACAACCAAGATCGTTCCAATACTATCCGTATCCGTCCATTGAAAGAAAGCCGTTATTTCCCTGCTGTGGTAATTGGTGCAGATGACCTTTTTACAGAAAAGGCTACTCAGTATTGGGGAGATTATTATGGTGTCTTAACTAAAACATTTGGTTTCTGCAAGGGGCATCAGTTGGCTGTTACAGCAGGCTGGTATTTTCATCAGGGCAATCAACCGGCTTTTAAGAAAGGCCCTTTTGGTGGTATTCGTTATACTCCTGCTTTTTGTCGTGAGTTAAAATTGATGGCAGAGTATGATACCAATGGATGGAATTTGGGTGGAGCAATACGTTTTTGGAAACGTTTGTCTGTCCATGTGTTTACACGCGAATTTACTTGTGTTTCTGCCGGTTTGCGTTATGAATGTACATTAATACATTAAGAAGATGAAAAGAGTATTTAGTATACTATATATTATATGTTGCTGCACTTTGGAGAGTGCAGACGCACAATCTGCTGGGATATCTGAAGTCCTGAAAGAATTGCAAATGGAAAATATTTCTGTAGTACAGAAGCAGGATACGATTACGGCAGCATTTGAGACTTCCGTATATAGGGGATCTTATAATGGTATAGGCATTGCAATACGTCGCCTGATCACTCTTCCGGAAGTAACTACATTACAATTGGTCATATTGGATAATGCTTTGCCGCAACTTTGTATCACTTTGCCTGCGAAGCTGATTGAGGATTATCAATCGGGAAAATGTGATTTGGATGGAGTTTACCGTAATATGCAGATGACTACTTCCACCAAAACTGCAATGGAGGCCTTAAAAGGAACAAAACGAGAGTCTACTACTTTTGGGAAAGTGGATGTAGTGCTTTATCCGGGTGTGATGTTAGTTAATAATGTTACTTACAAATTATATAAAGCAGCTTTTGAATTGCAACCGGCTGTAGAAATGCAACTTTGGAAAGATGCTTCATTGAGGCTGCAGGTTTGCTTGCCTATCGTCAATAATGAGCCGGGCAAATGGGATTGCATCCGACCGGGGTATTTGACATTGCGCCAGGAATTTCGTCTGGATAATCATTGGAAGGGATACCTGACTGGTGGAAATTTCTCGGATGATCGTCAGGGACTTGCAGCCGGTATCGGTTATTTTTCTTCTGACGGTCGTTGGACAGTAGAAGGAGAAGGTGGTATAACCGGTTCGTCTCATTTATATGGCAACGACTGGGGAATGAGTAAATGGAAAAGAGTGAATGGGCAGCTCAGCGTAGGTTATTTCATTCCACAAGTAAATACTCAATTGAAAGTTAGCGGTGGACGTTTTATATATGGAGATTATGGGGTATGCGGAACTCTTTCACGTTACTTCGGTGAATATATTGTGGGACTTTATGGCATGTATACAGATGGAGAAACCAATGCCGGATTTCATTTTTCGATTCCATTGCCGGGTAAGAAGCGTAGTCGTCATGCGGTGCGTGTGATGCTTCCGGATTATTTCGCTTTTCAATATGACATGCGTAGTGGGAATGAATTTGCTCGCCGTGCTTTGGGGGTAAGCTATAGAACCGAACCGAAATCTGCTGAAAACAGCCGTTTCTGGCAGCCGGATTATATCCGTTACTATTTGATTCGTACCAATGAAAAGACAAAACTTAAATAAGAGTTGATATTAGTAATTTAAACAAAAATTGAACAATTATGAGAAATTTAAAATGGTTGTATGCATGCTCTTTGGCGATAGCCTTCGGTGTGTTGTCTTTTGCAGCAGTTTCCTGTCATGATGATGACGATGAACCAAAACAAGAGCCGGGTGAAGTTATCGAAACTCCCGCTCCGGTTGTTGAGTATTACATTATGGGTACTGTGACGGATGCCGGTAAAGGTGTATCTGGTGTTGATGTAAAAATTGGTACTGAGACAATTAAGACAGACAAGGATGGTAAGTTCTCTGTAACAGAAACAAAAACAGGTAAGTATTCTGTAGAAGTTGCTCCTAAAGGTTATCTTGCTCAAAATACTTCTGTAGAGATTGCTGCTAATGCGGAAAATCGTAGTGTGGTAACTGTTGCTGTGGCTTTGACTAAGCAAAGTGAACCTACGACTGTAGAAGTTGGAGAAGATGGTAATGCAACAGAAGTTAAGGTAGAAGATAAGAGTGCTTCGAATGAGGAAGTTAAAGAACCGGGTACTGTTGCACCGGAGAATGTGAAAGAAGATCTTCCTCTTGTAACTCCTGAATTAGAAATCCCAGTTGGAGCAATTCAGACAGAAGGTAATGAAGACGTTCTAAAAGGCGGTAATGCTGAAGTCAGTGTAACAACCTATGTTCCTGCTCCTGAGGAGGTGACTACAGAAGTGAAACCTGCAGAAGAGAATAAAGAGGTAGAAAAAACTATTCCTTTGGCAGCAGCACACTTCGAACCTAGTGGTTTGAAATTTACGGATCCTGTAACGATCTCTATTCCTAATCCTATTCCGGGTGTGACTTTTGCTCAGGATATAGAGCTTACTTATCTGGAGAATGGAAAGTGGGTTCCACAAACAGAGGAAATAAATAAAGTTGTTTATGATGAAAACTCAGGTAGCTACACAACTAAAGTTACTCACTTCTCTTCCTATGCTATGGAAAATAAAGTGACTAGTAAAGTTAGTTCTGAAACAGTTGTGAAGAGTGAAATTTTGGGACAGGCAAGTCGGGATAATAGCGAAAATCCTAAAGCTGTGACTGGTATTGCACTAACTTATAAAGAAAAGGCTGGTTGGGTATGTAGCGATGCTGATATTAAAGCAGCTGTAACTAAAGCTTTGTCAGGTGCAAAACCTGAAACAGTGAATGCTATGGTAGCCTTCTTCAAAACTCGTTTATATTCGTTGATGGGATCTGCATCTGGTATTACAGAAACAACCCGTACTTATAATACAGTGAACGTAAACGGTTATACTACAATGACTTATACTTGCTATGCTAAGACTCGTACTACTACATTATCAACTACAGTGAAGTATAATGGTAAAGATGTGAAAATCTCAGTAATAGCAACACGCTATACAGGAACTGATCATCAGTATAAGACAGTTACTACTAACCCGACCCATAGTGGCGGCCAGGGTGGAAGTAACTAATAAATAATAAAGATCATAAAAATAACCCTTTTTTAATAAAACCCTTTTTTATAAACCCTGTTGGGTAATAATCATATGGGATATGAGGAGGAAGAGGTCACTGTGAAGTGGTTTCTTCCTTTTCGTTTATGAGATATATGGATGTTTCTTGAATGTCCATTTCAAACAGAATTCTACTAATATAAGTTAATGTTTATAATTATGATTTGTATCCTGTAAATAAAGCCTATCTTTATCACCCAATACAACATAGGACAAATAAAATGTCATGAGCATAATTATTAAGAACCTTAATAAGATCTATCCAAACGGAAATCATGCCTTGAAAGATGTCAATCTGGAAATACCTGCAGGGATGTTTGGCTTATTAGGACCCAATGGCGCCGGCAAATCTACTTTAATGCGTATTCTTGTAGCCCTTATGGAACCAACTTCCGGGCAGGTAGAAATTTGCGGTTATGATTTGATGAAACAGCGAAAAGAAATACGCGGTATTCTGGGGTATCTTCCTCAGGACTTTCGTTTTTTTGCCAAATACAAAACGTATGAGTTTCTTGATTACGCGGCGCGTCTGTCCGGTATGACCCATAGCAGGCAGAGGAAACAGGCTGTGGATGAAATGCTCGAAAACGTAGGGTTGTTCGATGTTCGCGAACGATATGCTAATAAATTATCGGGAGGTATGAAGCGGCGGTTAGGAATCGCACAAGCGCTGATACATCATCCTAAAGTAATCATTGTTGATGAACCTACTACCGGACTTGACCCGGAAGAACGTATCCGTTTCCGTAACCTTCTTTCGGAGGTCAGCGAGAATGATGTGACTATTATTTTGTCTACTCACATTGTCGGTGATATTTCCAGTACTTGTAATAATATGGCGTTAATGAACCGGGGACAAGTTTCCTTCAACGGTTCTCCGCAAGATATGTTGAAATTAGCCGAGGGTAAAGTGTGGAGAATCAGGGCTGCGGGAGATCAGTTGCATGAGATCGATAAAAAATATCCGGTAATCTCAACGATTCCATCGGGGACAATCTGGGAAGTACAGGTGGTTGCCGATAAAGTAGAAGGATACGAAGCGGAACCATTTCCCCCTAATCTGGAACACGCCTATGTATATTACATGGAGAATCAATTAAACCTTTGGACAAACGACTAAACACGATATGCTGATATGACCTTTATATCTAATATACAATCGGTAGCAAAATATGAAAGTAAATTATTAATCAGAAGCTGGTTCTTCAGAGTATTCACGGTACTCGCTGTAACTATCATTACTTTTTTCAATTTCCAGTTGTTCGTATCGGAAGATAGCGGAGGCTTCTGGATTGCTACAGCCATTCCATCGAACATTCCTTATCTAATTTTACTGTTGCTAAATACAGGGCAGGCTGTTATTGCTATTTTTCTGGCATCCGACTTCCTGAAAAGAGATAAAAAGCTGGATACATCAGAAGTCTTTTATGTCCGTCCATTAAGTAATGCTGAATACGTCATCGGTAAGATTTGGGGAAATCTGCGCGTCTTTTTGTTGCTGAATCTCATTATTATGGCTATTACGGCTGCATTCAACCTGACATTGGGAGAAGTGGACTGGATGGCTTATTTGCTTTATTTTCTGTTGATCAGTGTACCTACGCTGATTTTTATTATTGGTCTGGCTATCTTTCTGATGCTGGTATTGAAAAATCAGGCACTGACGTTCGTTCTATTATTGGGATATATCGGCTTGACTGTTTTTTATATTGAAGATAAGTTTTATTATCTTTTCGATTATATGGCTTATAGTCTTCCTTTGGTGAAGTCCAGCATTGTCGGTTTTTCCAACTGGGAGGTGATTTTAAATCATCGTGGCATCTATTTTCTTGCCGGACTGGCGTTTGTCTTTTTCACGATTTCCTTGTTCAGGCGTCTGCCGAATTCATCGCACAGTAATTATCCGTGGCTGGTTATTTCTTTTTGTACTCTCATGTTAGCTTTTGTATGCGGTTATTGGCATATACATTCGATTTTATATCAAAGTGATATACGCGCTACCTATACGAAGATCAACAACCAATATGTTTCTACTCCGAAGATGTTCATTCATGAATATGATCTTTCTGTAGAGCAGCATCCTGAAGATTTTCTGTCGGAAGTAACTGTGAAAGGAGTGGCATTGGACTCATCTGCCGTATTCACCTTCTGTTTGAATCCGGGATTAACCATTCATTCCGTTCATTCGGCCGGACAGCAACTCAAGTTTAAACGTGACAAGCAAATAGTATTGGTGGATTTCGGCACGAAGCATGCCAAAGGCGATACAATCTCTGCAACATTCAGGTATGACGGACAGATAGATAACTCATTCTGTTATTTGGATATCCCTCCCGAAGTGCTGCAAGCTTCCAATAAAAAGTTTCTGTTCAACATAGACAAGCAGTATAGTTTTCAGACGAAAAATTATCTGATGCTTACCCCTGAAACTTATTGGTATCCCCGTGCAGGAACAAGCTATAGTGATAAAAATCCTGACTGGCAGCAAACTTATTTCAGTAATTATCGCTTGAAGGTCAAGCCTCTACCGGGGTTAGTTCCTCTTTCTCAAGGGGAAGGAAAGTGTGATGAAGAAGGAGTGTATTCATTCAAAGGTGATTTTCCGTCTCAGACACTATCGTTGGTCATAGGTGACTATCAGCAAAAAAGTGCTTATGCGGACAGCATTCTTTATAGCGTCTGGCATTTAAGGGATCATGACTATTTTACTGCTTCGTTTGATTCTATTCACGATACCATTCCTTGGCTGATACGTAATGTGAAAGAGCAACTGGCACGGCAATATAAACTGGATTACCCTTTCAAGCGATTTTCTATTGTAGAAGTTCCTGTGCAATTTGCCAGCTATGAACGTGCCTGGTCGCAAGCGCAGGAGACAGTACAACCTGAAATGGTATTGTTCCCCGAAAAAGGAGCTATATTCTGGGAACTGGATGTGAAGAGGCAGGTGAAGAATCATATCCGGTGGTCGGGAAATAATGAAATCAGTATGCAGGAAGCCCAGATGCGGACTTTTAGTAACTTTGCCTGGATGTTTTTGCGGACAGAAGGCGATTATAACTTTTCGTCGGGTAGTAGAGGACGGGGAAATCTTTCGTCTACGGCAAATCCTTATTTCCTTTTCCCGCAGATTTATAATTTCCGGTACAATATTTACTCTTCGGAATGGCCTGTTGCCAATCGGGCTATTGAGCTATATCTGCAAAAGAAGTCGGAAAATGAAGGGTGGGAACGTCAGATAAATGGGCTTAGTAACAATGAAAAGGCCAACCTGCTGCTGGAAAAGCATACGTTCAAGGAGTTGCTGGCTGATGTGGAACAGCGTAATCTGCAAAATAATATCGTAGGACTGGAGGCAAGCCGTCTTTTTGCCCGGTCAGAAATAAACATGGGCGTAGATGCTTTCAGAGATTCACTATATGCGATGTTGAAGCGTAATACATTTCTGAACATAAAGTTTGAAAATATGCTGGATACTCTGGGAGAAATGAGCCGGACGGATCTTTATTCATATTTGAAAGAATGGGAACAGTTGACGCCTCTTCCTTTTTATTCGATCGGAGAGCCCGAACTGACCAAAGTTGTCAATAAAGGAGGAGAAGAATTCTTTGTCTTGAAAGTACTGGTGAGCAATAACTCGGATTATGACGGAATAATTCAGATGAACGTTCTTCAAAATGGCTGGTGGTATCAACCGATGGAAGATCCCAGAGCCAGAAAAAAGGTAGAGATAGCTGCCCATACAAGCAAAGAATTTGTTTCTGTCTGGGAAGAACAGATACGTGATGTGGAAATCAATACGATGGTTTCTGGCAATCTGCCTTATATGATACGGCAATCCATTGGTAATGTAAAACAAGAACGGAATAAAATAGTCAAGGACACTATCTATACCTTGCCGGAATCATCCTTAGAAATGCCGGGAGAGGTTATTGTGGATAATGAAGATTCCACTCTCTTTGTACTTTCTACCCCTGCTGTCGTAGGACTTCTGCCTAAATGGCTGGATAAAGTGGAGGATACTTCCTTTAAATATTCGGGCATATCCTGGTGGCGTGCGCCTTTACAATGGACGGCCACCACCAATGCTAAATATTATGGTAAATATATCCGTTCGGCCTATGTGATTAAGAGTGGAGACGGCAGTCAGACGGCTACATGGAAAATTCCTGTGCCGGAAGCCGGTCAATATGAGCTTTATTATCATGTATTCAAGGATGATGAGCTGCGATGGAATGATCGCCTTCAGGGTGAATATCATTTCAGGGTGGCATACGACAGCGAGATGGAAGATGCTTATATCAATCTGAGAAAAGCCAATGAGGGTTGGGAACAACTCGGTACTTACTATTTTAGTGCCGATACGGTTCGTGTCATGCTGACGGATGAATGTAAGCTGCGTTCTGTGACAGCTGACGCAGTGAAAATAGTGAAACGATAATTATTAAAACAGCAAACTATATGCAAAGTGACTTACTACTATTAAAAAGAATGCTGCTGACAATCGTAACTTTTACGGGAATTGCCTTGACATCACAAGGACAAATTCCTTTAACGATTGACAAGGCAATGGAGATTGCGCAGGAGAACAGTCCTTCTCTTCGCCGTTCCTACATGAATCTGGAGAGATATAAGCAGAATCTGCTGGCGCAGAAGGCTTCATTAAAATCTCGATTTTCATTAAATCTGAACCCGGTGGACTATAACAAGAACAGGCGTTTCGATAATCGTCTGTCACAATGGTACACGAATGAAACATTCAATACCAGCGGGACCTTTCAGGTCGATCAGCCCATTCTATGGACAGACGGTACAATTTCTTTAATCAACCGTTTTGGCTGGCAGGACAACAGCTCCATTATAGAAGGCGATAAAACTAGTAACCGGGCATTCAGCAATGACCTCTATCTGCAATTGACTCAGCCTATTTTCACATACAACAAGCGTAAAATGGAACTCAAGCAAATAGAGTATGATTATGAAAATGCCAATATCAGTTATGCTTTGCAGCAACTGAATACGGAGAAAAGTATAACCGATCAGTTCTATTCTGTCTATATGGCACAGAGTAATCTGGAAATCAGTCGTGAAGAACTGGTTAATGCCCAGCAAAGTTATGATATTATCAAGAATAAGGTAGAAGCGGATTTAGCAGCGAAGGACGAACTCTTTCAAGCGGAACTGAATCTGGCTACGGCACGTTCGTCTGTAGACGAAAGTCAGGTGAATCTGGAGAATGCGAAGGACAAACTCAAACAGACTCTCGGAATGAGGCTGGATGAAGATATTCTCGTATTTGCGGAAGTGGAGATTAAACCGATTCAGGTAAATCTGGACCAGGCCATATCGCATGGATTGGGTTCGCGTCTGGAACTGCGTCAACGTGAAATAGAGAGCAAGGAACTTGAGTTCGATATGATTAAGACAAAAGCGCTGAACGAGTTTAAAGGAGATGTATCCATCTCTTTCGGATTGATAGGAGATAATAGCCACCTGAATAAAGTCTATAATAATCCGACACAGAATCCGAGGGTTTCTATCAGTTTTGCTGTTCCTATTTTCGACTGGGGTGAAAAGAAAGCAAGGATTAAAGCACAAAAGATGGCCCAACGGATTAATGAACTCGAGTTTCAAGAGGATAAAGTGGATATCGAGCTGAATATTCGTCAGGTATGGCGTAACCTCGAAAACCTCCGGACTCAGATTAAGATCGCCGAGCAAAATGTACAGAATGCACAGTTGACCTATGATCTGAATCAGACTCGTTATCGGGAAGGTGACATAACCGGTATGGAAATGAGCCAGTTCCAGACTCAGCTTTCGAATAAGAAGATTACTTATACGCAGGCGTTGATTAATTACAGAATAGAATTACTTAATCTTAAAATCCTTTCATTGTATGATTTCGACAAGAATATCCCTCTTGTTCCTATGAAAGACATTGTTGATAAAAAATAAGCAGACCATGAAACAGTATCAAATTTTTATTGCATCTTCTTTGTTAACAACCTTATTGTTAACCGGCTGTGGCAACAAACCACAAAACGCACCCAATAATATTGCAACTCCGGTATCTGTCGTGGAGCTGAAGAAAGGTTCTATCAGTAAATTAATAAATACAACAGGAACAGTGCAGCCGACTTACGGTGCATCTCAGAATGCGGAAATGAGCGGATTTTATAAACTTCAGACTAATCCGAGAACCGGAAAACCTTTCAAAATGGGAGACAGGGTAAGTAAGGGGGAACTGATAATCCGTCTGGAAGACAAGGAGTATGAAAACGGAATCGCTATTGACGCTAAAAAACTAAGTCTTGAAATTGCCGAACAGGAACAGTCAAAGCAGAAAGCTCTCTATGAAAAAGGAGGGGTGACGATGAGTGAAATGCGGAATACGGAAGTAAAAGTAACGAATGCCCGTTACGATTATGAAAACGCAAAACTCAATCTGGAGAAGATGAAAGTGAAAGCTCCGTTTGATGGTGTGATTGTTGATTTGCCTCACTATACGGCTGATACAAGAGTGGAGCAGGGAAAGGCTATGGTGAGTCTGATGGCTTATGATAAAATGTATATGGATATCAATCTGCCGGAAAGCAGCATTCGTTATGTCAAGGAAGCGCAACCGGTATATATTACTCATTATACCATCCCCGGAGATACTTTAAAAGCGAGAGTCGGTGAGTTGTCTCCTGCAATCAGTACGGAGACACGTACTTTTAAAGGAAAGATTCTGATTGATAATGACCAACTGAAGTTGCGTCCGGGTATGTTCGCCAAAGCAGATATTATCGTTGACAGAGCTGATAGTTCTATCATTATACCTAAAGACGTAATCTTGTCCAATCGTCGCCGGAAATACGTATATATCGTCGAAAAGAATACGGCAAAGATACGCAATCTGCAAACAGGTCTGGAGGATGAATATAATATCGAAATTCTATCCGGACTTAATGTAAATGACAATTTGGTAGTGAAGGGTTTTGAAACACTGAAAGAAGACGCCAAAGTCAAAATCCAAAAGTAAATCATGGATGCGATATATGACCGCATCTTTTGAAAATAGGAAATACTTATGAAGAATATAATCAAATTTGCAGTAGGCAATCCGGTTACGATTTGTATGGTAGTATTTGCCCTCTTATTGCTGGGAAAAGTATCATACGATCAGTTGAGTGTGGATTTATTGCCCGATCTGAATAATCCCCGCCTGTTTATTGAATTAAAGGCGGGTGAACGCCCTCCCGAGGAGATCGAAAAGCAATTCGTTAAAAATATGGAGTCTATGGCGATCCGGCAGAGTGATGTTACTCAGGTCTCTTCTGTGATTAAAGCCGGGACGGCACGAATTACTGTAGAGTATACCTGGACAAAGGACATGGATGAGGCTTTTCTTGATTTGCAGAAAGCCATGAATCCGTTTGCCCAGAACAAGGATATCACTGAACTGAAGATTACGCAGCATGATGCGAACTTGTCTCCGGTAGTTTTGGTGGGAATGTCTCATCAGAGTATTACAGATATGGCGGAATTGAGGAAAATTGCCGAAAGCTATATCCGTAATGAGTTGATTCGTCTGGAAGGTGTGGCTGAAGTTACGCTTTCGGGAGAAGAAGTCAGTACTCTTACCATTCAGACTGATCCTTATAAACTGGATGCTTTTCAACTGAAAATAGAAGATATCGCTTCGCGCATCGAATCGAACAATCAGAGCATATCTGGGGGACGGGTCAGTGAACTGGGATTACAATATCTGGTGAAAAGTTCGAGCTTGTTTGCTTCAGAAGATGATTTTGAGAATCTGATTGTCGGATACAAACCGATACAACAACAAGAGGAAGCATCTGGAAACAATGCTACGGGTACAGCAACCGCCAACAGTAATAAAGCTCCTGTTTTTTTGAAGGAAGTGGCTACTGTGCAGTTTTTGAACGCTCGTCCGGAGAACATTGTACGGATTAACGGGAAGCGTAGTATCGGACTGTCTATTTATAAGGAGATGCGCTTTAATACTGTAAAAGTGGTGGATGAGGTAACCCGCCAATTGGCAGTGATAGAGAATGCATTGCCCGGTTATCATTTTCAGGTGATTTCGAATCAGGGTACTTTTATAAAAAGTGCGATCGGAGAAGTAAAGAGCAGTGCTGTTTTGGGTGTTATCCTCGCTATTGTAGTCTTGTTTGTATTCCTTCGCCGGATGGGGACAACACTGATTGTCAGCCTTGCTATTCCCATTTCGATTGTGGCTACTTTTAATCTGATGTTCTTCAACGGACTGTCACTGAATATTATGACATTGGGAGGACTGGCGCTCGGGGCGGGTATGCTCGTAGATAATGCCATTGTCGTCATAGAAAGTATCTTCCGAAATCAGGAGAAAGGATTGAGTATCAAAGAGGCTGCTATTAACGGGACAGCAGAAGTTGCCAATGCGGTAATTGCTTCTACTCTGACTACTATTGTCGTCTTCCTGCCGATTGTTTATCTTCACGGAGCTTCGGGCGAACTGTTTAAAGATCAGGCATGGACGGTAACTTTCTCACTGGTCTCTTCTTTGTTTGTGGCTATCCTGGTGATTCCGATGTTATATATCCAGCTTTCCGGCAAGAAGATTAAGCTGGAAGAAGTGAAGTCCATTCGTATTACGGGATATAGCAGAGTGCTTCGCAGGCTGATTCAGCGACGTTGGCTGGTGATCGGTATGGCAGTGTTGCTTCTTATCGTGACTGGGTTACTGACTCCGTTTATCGGAACTGAGTTTATGCCCCGTGCGGAAAGCAAGACGTTTACGGCTGTAGTCAAAATGCCCGAAGGTACACAGATGGAACGTACTTCCGCTGCTGTAGGCAATTTGGAAGAATTGTTATATACCATTGTTGGCGGTGATTCTTTATGTACGGTATACAGCCATATCGGAGAGGGAAGTGGTTCGGAAAATGCGATATTTGAAGGAGAAAATACAGCAATGATGAAAGTGATCCTTTCACCGGAATGTACACTTTCACCGGAAAAGGTGATTGCGTCTTTCGTGGAATCGGCCAAGAATCCTGACGGACTGGAACTGACGATTCAGCAGGATGAGAATTCTCTGAGTTCACTGTTAGGAAGCGAAGGGGCTCCTATTGTTGTGGAGGTCAAAGGAGAGGAGTTGGATGAGATTGCTCAGTTGACTGAAGAGGTGAAGGAACGGATGATTGGCGTAAATGGAATCTATGATGTTATTACTTCCGTGGAAGACGGTGCTCCGGAAGTTGTGATCTCGATTGACCGTACGATAGCCGGTATCAATAATCTGAGTGTGGCTATGGTAATCGAACAATTGAAGCAGCAATTAAGCGGTAAGGAAGTCGGTAAAATGGAATATCGCGGTGAGATGCGTGATATCGTCATAAAGGTGCCGGATATCCCGTTGAGTTCTCTTGGTGCTCTTGTCATCAAAAGTGGAACACAGGAATTTGTATTACAAGAGATTGCTACCATTACTCACGGACAAGCGCCCAAGGAGATTCTGCGCCGCAATCAAAGCCGTATCGGTAAGGTGATGGCTAATATGGATGCGAGTAAATCACTGGATAAAGTAGCAGCCGAAGTGCGTGAAACGGTGAAAGGTATTGAATTGCCTGCTAACTACAGTATCACAGTGACAGGAGAAGAAGAAAAACGACAAGAATCAATGAACAGTCTGTTGTTTGCTCTGATGCTTTCTGTTGTACTTGTCTATATGGTGATGGCTTCCCAGTTTGAATCCTTGCTGCATCCGTTTACGATTTTGCTGACTATTCCTCTGGCTGTAGTAGGTGCTATCTTACTTTTCTTCATTACCGGAACCACTATCAATATGATGGGAGTCATCGGTATTGTCATGCTGGGAGGTATTGCCGTCAATAATTCCATCATTCTGGTAGACCGTATCAATCAGCTTAGTCAGGCAGGAATGGAGTTGACTGATGCCATTGTAGAAGCAGGGCAACAGCGTATCCGCCCGATCATCATGACTACTTTGACTACGATTCTGGCCATGCTTCCGATGACATTCAGTTTTGGTGAAGGTGCATCTTTACGTTCACCAATGGCTATAGCTGTGATCGGAGGATTGATAACTTCTACTCTGATGAGTTTGATGGTTATTCCTTGTGTCTATTATGTCTTGGAGAATATCAAAAGACGTATAAATCGCCGAACTAAAAACAGCTGAAGATGAACTTTTTACTAAATAGGAGAATAACGATTTGTATGCTGTTTATTGCACTCAGCCTGCTGGGCTATGTGTCGTATAAACAACTTCCGGTGGAGTTGCTGCCCAACGCAGAACTTCCGGTTCTGTTTGTCCAGGTGTCGTCACAGCAGGATATGGACCCTTCGTATGTAGAGTCGGAAGTGATTATTCCACTTGAAGGAGCGGTCAGTGCGATAGGTGGAGTAGACAAACTGCAATCCTACATTGACAGGAGGCAGTCCAGCATACAGATTGACTTTAAAAAGAATATCAACTTCAAGATGACCAGTCTTAAACTGCAGGAGAAGGTGAATGAAATCGCTGCCTCCCTGCCGACCGGTTTTACCGTACAGGTACAGAAAGTGGATATTGCTCAGATGAATAATAACTTCATGGTGCTTCAGGTGCGTGGTACGGGAGGAACCGACCGTGTCCGGAGTCTGGTAGACGAGGATGTTCGTTCCGATCTGGAGAACATAGATGGGGTAGCTTCCGTCAATATCTACGGAGGACGGCAGAAAGCCATTGAAGTGCGTCTGAATCCGGAGGCTTGCAAGGCTTTGAACCTCACAGCTTCCAAAATAAGCGGTTTGCTCTCGCAGAATACTCAGGAAAAGACATTTGTAGGCTTCGCAGATGAACCCGACAGCAAGAATTTTGTCCATGTCAATGCGATGTATACCAAAGTTTCTGATTTGGAGAATATAGTTGTCGCTCCCGGTCCTATTCTGCTGAAAGACGTGGCAACCGTCTTTTTTGACTTGAAAGATGAAACCACTTATAGTCGTGTGAATGGAAAAGAAGCCGTCTCGGTTGCTTTGATCAATGATTCACAGGCTAATCTGATTGAACTTTCACACCGTGTATCCGATGTGATTGAAAAGCTGAATGAGAAACTGGCTCCGCTCGAACTGGAAATTGTCATTCAGGAGAACAAGGCTGAAACCATGGAAAATAATATCAACCAGATTATTAATCTGGCATTGGTAGGGGGATTATTGGCTGTGTTCGTTCTTTGGCTTTTCCTGAAGAATATGCGGCTGGTGTTTTTTATCGCACTTTCCATACCGATTTCTGTCTATACGGCTTTCAACTTCTTCTACGCTTTTGGTATCACTATCAATAGTCTTACCTTGGTAGGAATGGCGTTGGCTATTGGAATGCTGCTGGATAATAGTGTCGTGGTGCTTGAGAATATTTATCGTTTGTCGGGAAACGGCTATACGCCCGAACGTTCGGTAACGCAGGGAACAAAAGAAGTGTGGCGCTCCATTGTGGCGGCTACCCTGACTACCATTACTGTATTCCTGCCGTTCGTTTTTTCTGATAATTTCCTGATAAAACTGATCGGGCACCATATCGGAGTATCCATTATATCAACTTTGACGATCTCGCTGTTTGTAGCTTTACTTTTTATACCGATGATTACTTACCTTCTTTTGAAGAGTAAGAGTGGGAATAGCGTCGTTTATGAAAAAGTATCGATCGTTCAGCGTCCGATGCAGGTCTATCTGGTCTTATTGAAGACTTGTATGCGTAATCCGGGAGTGACAGTCTTTGGAGCTGTGATCTTGCTTTTTGCAACGTTGATTTTGTCATTGACCTTGAATGTGCAACAGATGAAGGAAGTTGCTTCAGACCGGTTCAACATCAGTGTCGTGATGCCTACCGGAAGTACGCTTGAAAATACGGATAAGATCGTAAAGGTACTGGAAGAACGTCTGGAGGATTTTCCGGAAAAGAAAGATCTGATTTGCCGTATTCGGGAAAAAGAGGCGACTCTGACACTCGTTTTGCAGGAAGATTACACAAAGATCGCCAAACGGAAAATAGCCGATATAAAAGCGGATGTGCAGACTAAAGTTGCCAATATCAATGGTGCGGAAATCTATGTTTCTGATGCTATGGGAGGCGGAGGAGATAACTCGGCTCTGAGCAGTCTGGGCGGATTCATGCGTTTGTTGGGCATCGGTGACAACAGTGAACGGGTGGTGATCAGGGGATCTGATTTCGAAATGATGCAGATGGTGGCAGAGGAAGTGCGTTATTTGTTGGACGAACAGGATTTTGTACAGCATACTCATGTTTCGTATACTCCCCGTCAGGCGGAAATAAATCTGAACTTTGACCCTATTCTGCTGACTGCCTATGATATTAACCGTGGCAATATTACCACCGGATTAACTGCGCTTAATAATGAATACTCTTCCGAAGCTACTTTCAAGGTGGGAGAGGATATTTATGATATTATTATCCGTGACGAAATACCGGAAAAGGAAACTGAAGAAGAGGCACAGGAAAAAGCTCAGAAAGAGAAAACTGTGGATGACTTGCGTGCTATCCGGATAGAAAATGCCAATGGCGGTATGCACAATCTAGAAGATATATCGTCTCTGAATTATGGACGTGGGCGTTCGCGCATCATCCGTGTCAATCAAGATAAGCAGATTGAGGTATACTATGCTTTTCCGAGAGATGTTCAGTCTTCGAAAGATTTATTGGGAGGATATCGTTCCGATATCGACCAGTTGATTGCCAGTTATAATCTTCCGTCCGGAGTCGCTGTGCAGGTATTCCATGAGGAGGATGAATTCGGGGATTTCAAATTCCTTATTTTGGCAGCTTTTCTTTTGATATTTATGATCCTTGCTTCAGTCTTCGAATCTGTAGTGACGCCTTTTGTGTTGCTTTTTACCATTCCGTTGGCTGCTATCGGTTCTTTGCTGGCATTATTGCTTTCGAGCAACAGTCTGATGAATGCGAATACACTGACAGGGTTCCTTATTCTGTTGGGAGTAGTCGTCAATAACGGAATCATTCTGATAGATTACGCCAACATTTTGCGTAAACGGGGATACCGCCGGAACAGGGCGTTGATGACTGCCGGTATGTCACGTATTCGTCCCATTCTGATTACTTCCATCACCACAATTGCTGCCATGCTCCCGTTGGCTATGGGAGATACGGAGTATGCAGGGGCTATCGGTGCACCTTTTGCCATTACAGTGATAGGCGGACTTTTCTTTTCCGCCATGCTGACGCTGATTTTAATTCCGACAGTTTGTATGGGACTGGAAAATGTGCTTCAGTGGTACCGTTCGTTATCCCGTAAACTATGGACCATTCACCTGATTCTTTTTGTGTCCGGTGTAATCTGTATCTGGCTATACACTGACGGAATCCTTTGGCAGTCAATCTATCTGGTAGCACTGATTGCAGGCATACCGGGGATGACATACTTTGCGCAAACTAGTCTTCGGAGAGCTAAGGCGGAGGTTATCAATCCGGATGAAGAAATTCGTATTTCTGTCCGCAATCTAGTTAAGATCTACGATTGGCCTGGACACATCAGCCGTCAGTGGAACAGTGGTTTGCAATTACGCAAACGTCTGGGATTGAGCAATGAATACCATTCTCTGAAGGACTTTATCAATGTGCTATGGCAGTTTGGTATCTTACTGTTTGCCATTTATTTCACCTATTTCTTCATTCATAACAGGCTTTGGATATTCCTGTTCTCGTTCGCTATTTATGCAGCGATACTGTATTTGTGGAGAAAGGTACGTTCCTATTTATATTATCGATACGGAGATAATCGGGTAACAAAGATCGTAAACCGGGTGATATTCTGGAGTCTTCCTCCCCTTATCCTGTTTCAGTTATTCCGGAAACTAGATAATAACGGGCTGGTCATCATGATCGGATTGTTATGGCTTGTGGGTATTGCCATCTATGTCACTTCCCAGTATCTGTATGATCATGATGTAAATATTGAGCGTGTCACCGGACGATTTGCAGGGCTTCGCCGTTCCTATTTCCGCATGGTGAAGAGTGTTCCTATGATTGGAAAACGACGCAAACCTTTCAAAGCATTGCGTGGAGTGTCATTCGAGATTCAGACAGGTATGTTCGGACTACTGGGACCCAATGGGGCAGGTAAATCGACCTTGATGCGTGTCATCTGTGGTATCTTTGAGCAGAGCTATGGTAGTATCTGGATCAATGGTCTGGATACACGTATCTACAGAGAAGAGCTACAGAGTCTGATAGGTTTCCTTCCACAGGAATTCGGAACTTATGAGAATATGACTTCGTGGGAGTTTCTGGATTATCAGGCTATACTGAAAGGGATTGTAGACGGTGAGTTACGAAAGGAGCGTCTGGATTATGTACTGAAAGCGGTACATATGTACGAGCGGAAAGACGAAAAGATAGGTTCTTTCTCGGGAGGTATGAAACAGCGTATTGGTATTGCGCTTATTCTGCTTCATTTACCGCGTATCCTGGTTGTGGATGAGCCTACAGCGGGACTCGACCCTCGCGAACGTATCCGTTTCCGTAATCTGCTGGTAGAGTTGAGTAAGGACCGTATCGTTATTTTCTCCACTCATATCATTGAGGATATATCCAGTTCCTGTAATCAGGTAGTGGTGATCAATAAGGGTGAACTGAAATATTTCGGTGATCCTTCGGACATGGTGGAAATGGCTAACGGGAAAGTATGGCAGTTTAATATAGATAAGACAGAATTTGAAAAAGTACTGGACAAATCGTTGGTAATACATCATATTCAGGAAGGCGATACGATTCGGGTGCGCTATCTTTCTGTCGGACAGCCTTATGAAGGGGCTGTAGAGGTAGAAGCTAATTTGGAAGACGCTTATCTCTGTCTGCTGAAGAATATGAATTAAAAAGAAAAGAAGGATATGACATTCAAACAATTGATACAACTGTTGCCTAAAGTAGTCAGGTATAACCTGAAGATTATATTTGCCGGGAAGTTTTTCTGGTTTCTGCTGGCTGCATTTGGCTTTTTTGCTCTTTTCATGTTTCAGAATGCCTGGAAACGGGAGGAGATTAACGAGGGACTCATCTATAGCATCCTGATGTTTCCGTCTATGCTGCTTATTTTCTATCCGGCTGTATTCGGCATTCAGAATGATGAAGATAGCCGGATATTGGAGATTCTTTTTGGAATCCCCGACTATAAGTATAAGGTTTGGGGCGTGCGGTTATTGATGATTTATGTGGCAATTTTTGTTATTCTGATTATCTTTTCATACATAGCCATTTTATTGCTGTATCCGGTCAATCCGCTTGAGATGGCATTACAGTTGATGTTCCCGATACTCTTTTTCGGAAATATGGCTTTTATGCTGTCTACCATTACGCGGAGTGGAAACGGAACTGCCGTATTTATGATTATTATAGGCATTGCATTGATGTTCTTAGGTAAGCCGGATTCTTTCTGGAACGTTCTGCTGAATCCTTTTCGTGTTCCCGATAATGTTCATCCGATCATTTGGGAGGGAATCCTTATCAAAAACCGCATTTTCCTTTTATCCGCCAGTTTAGTCTGGATGATGGTCGGATTACTTTATCTACAGAAAAGGGAAAAGTTTGTATAACAGCAGATTAGGATGCTGAATATTCTCAAGTGTTCTTGCTGCGATGAGAAAAAATTCTCACTATGATGAGAAAAAAGTCTCATCGCAGTGAGAATTTTTTCTCATCATGGTAAGTATAGTCCTATGTATGCGGGAACAGAAATAGGGAATCAGAAGTAGTATCCCAGATTCACATAACAGCTTCCTTTATCAGTCTGATTGGAATATCCGAACGTAATCTCCAATGGACCGAAAATACTGTCCATACCATATCCGGCACTGATACTAAACAGTTGTTTCCCTTTCAGTATTTCGAAGAAGTGACTGTCCGTCAAGCCATAATTACCTGTCAGAGTGAGATAATGAATGCTTCCCATCCGTTGTCTGAGTTTCACGGATGCAATCATGATAGAATTGTCCATCAGTTCCATATTGGTCACACCGGCAAACGGCAGTTGCTGTGGAATGTAGAGTCCGTATACTTCGCCGCCAATGGCATTTTGCAAGGGATAGGCGATGTCTTTTCCAATCAGAACACGACCATAGATGGATGGAATGATAGAAAAACGTCGGGTTACGGGAACTACGCTGGCCCATGAACCGCTCAGTGCGGAGAACGGGGCGTGATCATTATACTGAGCCATATTATCGGTGTAGAGTGAATAGGCAGCTTTGAATTCAGTTCCTTTGGAAGGGAAATATCCCTTGTCGAATGTACTATAGTGTACCTGAGCGAAATAACTCAGGAAATGTTCGGATTCTACATCCAGTCCAATGAGTTCCGGTTTCTTGAAAAGAAAATCTTTGTATTTATAATATTCGAAACGAAGTCCGAGTCCGAAGCGGAGGTTTTTGTACCAGACATCCGAAAAGCCAAATTCAGCTAAATGATACTTGTAAGTAGTGTTATAGGCACGTTCACCTTCATCATAGATGTTGATGTCATTATATTGAAACATATATGAGAAATTGAAATTGCGTTGCTGCATCGGTTCGAGAGTGTAATCGATGCGTGCGGCATATCGCTTTCCTAATCGGCCGGTCAGGGATAATCGGGAAGGAACATGAGTTTTGAGATCCGCTGTGGCATTAATCAGCAGGGATGCTATTTCTTCCGAGTCGAAACGGATGCCCAGATTAATTCTTTTCTCATATTTTTCTTCTAACAGGAAATTAAGGTGGTACCCTTCGGGAGTGTCGGTAAGTGTGTAGCTGGCGCTTGAGTAAGAATGACTGCCACGCAACTGATACACAGCTTGTTCTATCTGTTGAGTGGTAATGTTACTGTTTTCTTTGAGATTACACTTCTTCATCAGCCATTTTTTGTCATCAGCCTCTACGCCGGAGAAAGATATATCTGTGACGTATACTGTCCGTGAATTGGAAAGAGAAGAGTACGGTCCATGTTGTTTGGGGACATAATTGTCCGGTATACCGATTTCTTTTTTTAAGGCAATCAGGGAATTCCACTGTGCACGTGCGGCTTCTTCGCCCCGACGCATCAGAGAATCGATGGCTGCCGGAGTGAAGCTGGCGGAAGAAAATCCGTCTACATTTACCTTGATATAGGTATCAGTGAGTTCTACATTCTTTTCATGATTGGTCTGGCAAGTGAGATCAACAATCTGCCCCAATATGTCCGGAGCGCTGTTGAGTTTGTCGGCACTTTTCAGCGCATTCTGAACATCGATTCCGATAATAATATCGGCTCCCATTGCTTTGGCCACATCTGCCGGATAATTATTGACAATTCCACCGTCTACCAATACCATACTGTCTTTGCGTACCGGTGTAAATACACCAGGGATGGCCATACTGGCACGCATGGCAGTAGAGAGTACGCCATCATGGAATATGATCTGGTCTCCATTGACTACATTGGCCGATACACAAGCGAAGGGGATCGGTAACTTATTAAAATTGATCGAGTCATGGTAGCCCATTGTCAGATCAGAGAACAGATTGGCAAGATTCTGTCCTTTGATAATTCCTCCGGACATGGCAGCTTTCGGATTCTTTGTAAAAGGAAGCGAAACAATGTATTTTGCAGAGCGTTCGCGTTCGGTGAGCGACATGGCACTGCGTTTGATACGATCGCTCAAAAGGAAAGTCCAGTCTTGCTTGCGTACCATACTGTCCAGTTGTTCCGGAGTATAACCGATGGCGTAAAGTCCACCGACTATAGATCCCATACTAGTGCCTACTATATAATCGATCGGAATGCCTGCTTCCTCGATGACTTTCAGTGCTTTGATATGTGCCACTCCTTTGGCACCGCCGCCACTGAGGACGACGCCGACCTTCTTCCGTTGTTCCTGAGAATAAACAGAAAAAGGTAATATCAGGCACATTGCAAAAACTAATGTTGAAAAGATTTGTTTTTTCATTAGGACATGTTATTGTGTTGATGTACAATATAACTACAAATGTAGGGGATAAATTGTTTAGTTGATGAAACAAGAACTATAAAAAATGTTCTAAAAGTCGGAAATGTGGATAAATTCTACACTTTAAGGATGTTTTCCACACTTCTGTCTTCAAGAGGAAAAACGTAATACGTTGATAATAAATAGATAAGATAAAACAGGATATTTTGGTATGTGTATTGCATAATAGAGTGTAGAACAAACATAAGTTAAATTAAATAATAAGATTCGATATGAGATTATTCTTTTCGAAACATGAGTTGAAACTGAGGAGAAAGAGAACCATTGCTGCTGTAGTATGTATGGTAATTGTGTTGGGAGTGTATTGGATACTGACACGACCTCAGAAGGCTGCACCGGAAATGCCGACAGTGATTGTTGAACCGGTTATAAAAGACGATGTAGAAATATTCGGAGAATATGTGGGGCGTATCCGTGCCCAGCAATTTGTCGAAGTACGTGCCAGGGTAGAAGGCTATCTGGAAAACATGCTTTTTGCCGAAGGCACTTATGTAAATAAGAATCAGGTCTTGTTTGTGATCAATCAGGACCAATATCGTGCGAAAGCCGACAAAGCGCGGGCTCAGTTGAAAAAGGACGAAGCACAGGCATTGAAAGCTGAACGTGACTTGAAACGTATCCGTCCGTTGTACGAACAAAATGCCGCTAGCCAGCTGGATCTGGATAATGCGGAAGCAGCTTATGAAAGCGCTGTTGCGACAGTAGCGATGAGTGAGGCGGACTTGGCGCAGGCTGAACTCGAGTTAGGCTATACTATCGTTCGTTCACCTCTTGCCGGACATATCAGTGAAAGAAATGTAGATTTGGGAACGCTTGTTGGTCCGGGAGGAAAGTCTCTGCTGGCTACAGTAGTAAAAAGCGATACCGTATTGGTCGATTTCAGTATGACGGCACTCGATTATCTGAAAAGTAAAGAACGTAATATTAACCTCGGTCAGCAGGACTCTACCCGTTCCTGGCAACCGAACATTACTATTACTTTGGCGGATAATACCGTATATCCCTATAAAGGATATGTTGATTTTGCGGAGCCGCAGGTCGATCCCCAGACAGGTACTTTCTCCGTACGTGCAGAGATGCCTAACCCAAAACAGGTATTGCTTCCGGGACAGTTTACCAAAGTAAAACTACTTTTGGACGTACGTGAAGGAGCCATCGTGGTTCCGATGAAAGCTGTTACCATTGAAAAAGGCGGAGCTTATATTTATACAATGCGTAAAGATGATACAGTAGAGAAACGTTTTATCGAGTTAGGACCCGAAGTGGGGAATAATGTCGTAGTGGAAAGAGGACTCGCTGTAGGAGAGACAATTGTTGTAGAAGGTTTCCATAAGTTGACCCCGGGTATGAAAGTACGGATCAGTCAGCCGGAAACGGAGGTGAAGGATACCACTATGGTGGCAGGTGATTCTACAACAGGAATGAAGAATAACGCAAAAGGAGAATAATCAATGAAAGTTAGTTTTTTTATAGACAGGCCGGTATTTTCGGCTGTCATTTCCATCGTGATTGTGATTGTCGGAGTCATCGGGCTGACCATGCTTCCGGTGGATCAATATCCGCAGATCACGCCTCCGGTGGTAAAGATCAGTGCGTCTTATCCGGGTGCGAGTGCGCTTACCGTGTCGCAGGCGGTGGCTACTCCGATTGAACAGGAAATCAATGGTACGCCCGGTATGCTTTATATGGAATCGAACAGTTCTAACTCTGGTGGCTTCTCGGCAACAGTTACCTTTGATGTATCTGCCGACCCGGATCTGGCTGCTGTGGAAATTCAGAACCGTGTGAAGCTGGCTGAATCCCGTCTTCCGGCGGAAGTGATTCAGAATGGTATTTCCGTAGAGAAACAGGCACCCAGTCAGTTAATGACACTTTGTCTGACTTCTACCGATCCTAAGTTTGACGAAATTTACCTGAGCAACTTTGCTACGATCAATGTGCTCGATGTGATTCGCCGTATTCCGGGGGTAGGACGTGTATCTAATATCGGTAGCCGTTACTATGCTATGCAGATATGGGCAGAGCCTGATAAGCTGGCTAACTTCGGATTGACTGTGCAGGACTTGCAGAATGCCTTGAAAGATCAGAATCGTGAATCGGCAGCCGGTGTATTAGGTCAGCAGCCGGTACAGGGACTGGATATAACGATTCCTATCACTACTCAGGGACGTCTTTCTACAGTAGGGCAATTTGAGGATATTGTGGTACGTGCCAATGCCAATGGTTCCATCATCCGGCTGAAGGATGTGGCACGTGTATCCTTGGAGGCTTCTTCATACAATACCGAGAGTGGTATCAATGGTGAGAATGCAGCGGTACTTGGTATTTACATGTTGCCGGGTGCCAATGCAATGGAAGTGGCCGAGAATGTAAAGAAGGCGATGGAAGAAATCAGCGAGAATTTTCCGGAAGGATTGAGTTATGAGATTCCGTTTGATATGACAACGTATATCTCCGAGTCTATTCATGAGGTATATAAGACCTTGTTCGAAGCATTGGTGCTGGTTGTGTTGGTAGTGTATCTGTCTTTGCAGAGCTGGCGTGCTACGTTGATTCCGGTGGTAGCGGTACCTATTTCCCTGATTGGTACTTTCGGATTCATGCTGATTTTTGGTTTCTCTATTAATATATTGACCTTACTCGGTTTGATTCTCGCCATCGGTATCGTGGTCGATGATGCGATTGTTGTGGTGGAAGGAGTGGAGCATATAATGGAAACGGAGAAGCTGAGTCCCTATGAGGCGACAAAGAAAGCGATGAACGGATTATCAAGCGCATTGATCGCTACTTCACTGGTATTGGCGGCTGTGTTTGTTCCGGTTAGTTTTCTGAGTGGAATTACCGGGCAGCTGTATCGTCAGTTTACGGTAACTATCGTGGTATCTGTACTGATTTCTACTGTGGTTGCTTTAACGCTGAGTCCTGTGATGTGTTCGCTCATTTTGAAACCGGATAGTGGCAAGAAGAAAAATATAGTATTCAGAAAGATCAATGAGTGGCTGGGTATCGGAAGCAATAAGTATGTAGCTGCCGTCACCCGTACTATCAAACATCCTCGTCGGGTTTTGAGTGCTTTTGGTATGGTATTGATTGCTATTCTGTTGATTCACCGGATTATTCCGACCAGTTTCTTGCCGGTAGAAGACCAGGGATACTTTAAGATTGAACTTGAACTGCCGGAAGGAGCTACCTTGGAGCGAACCCGTGTAGTGACGGAACGCGCGATTGCTTATCTGGAGAAGAATCCATATATAGAATATGTACAAAACGTGACCGGAAGCAGCCCGCGTGTGGGGAGTAATCAGGGGCGTGCCGAGCTGACCGTTATTCTGAAACCTTGGGAAGAGAGAAAGAGCACCAGTATTGAAAAAATTATGGATACGGTAGAAAAACATTTGAGAGAATATCCCGAATGTAAAGTCTACCTGTCTACTCCTCCGGTCATACCGGGACTGGGCAGCTCCGGTGGTTTTGAAATGCAGCTGGAAGCTCGTGGAGAGGCTACTTTCGATAATTTGGTAGATGCGGCAGATACGTTGATGTATTATGCTTCCAAACGTAAGGAGCTTACCGGTTTGTCTTCTTCCTTGCAGTCTGAGATTCCCCAGCTTTATTTTGATGTGGACAGAGACAAAGTGAAAATGCTGGGAGTACCTTTGGCAGATGTGTTTTCTACGATGAAAGCGTATACAGGTTCGGTGTATGTGAATGACTTTAATATGTTCAACCGTATATATAAGGTGTATATTCAGGCGGAGGCTCCTTATCGGGAACATAAAGACAATATCAACCTGTTCTTTGTGAAAGCTTCTAACGGAGCTATGGTACCGTTGACTTCTCTGGGTAATGCCTCTTATACAACAGGACCGGGAAGTATCAAGCGTTTCAATATGTTTACTACTGCCGTTATCCGGGGTGCTGCCGCACAGGGATACAGTTCCGGTCAGGCAATGGAGATTATGGAGCAGATCGCCCGTGACCATCTTCCGGATAATATCGGACTGGAGTGGAGCGGACTTTCTTATCAGGAGAAACAGGCAGGCGGTCAGACAGGTATGGTCATGGCATTGGTGTTCTTGTTCGTCTTCCTTTTCCTTGCCGCACAATATGAAAGTTGGACAGTGCCGATTGCTGTATTGCTATCTTTGCCTGTAGCAGCTTTGGGGGCCTATCTGGGAGTCTGGGTATGCGGACTGGAGAATGATGTCTATTTCCAGATCGGATTGGTAATGCTTGTCGGGCTTGCCGCCAAGAATGCCATTTTGATTGTTGAGTTTGCCAAAGTGCAGGTAGATAAAGGTGAAGACTTGATACAGTCGGCAATCTATGCAGCGAAATTACGTTTCCGTCCTATTCTGATGACCTCCCTTGCGTTTGTATTGGGAATGCTTCCGATGGTATTGGCGAGTGGTCCGGGTTCGGCTAGCCGACAGGCGATTGGTACGGGCGTATTCTTCGGAATGATATTCGCTATCGTATTTGGTATCATTCTCGTGCCGTTCTTCTTTGTGATGGTGTATAAAACAAAGTCGAAAATCTTAAAACATAAGAAATAATGAAACTGAATAAACTATATATTGCTATACTACTGTTTGCAGGAATACTGACTTCCTGCAAAGTAGGCAAGAGCTACGTCCGTCCTGAGCTTCATTTACCCGATAGTCTGGCTCAACATCAGGATACGGTTAGCTTTGGAGATCAGGACTGGGAAGAAATATACACGGATTCTACACTTCGGAACCTTATAGACCGTGCTTTGGAACATAATAAAGATATGTTGATAGCGGCTGCCCGCATCAAGGAAATGGCAGCTCAGAAACGTATCTCCACTGCTGCCTTGCTTCCGGATATTAAAGGTGAAGTGACTGTCGAGCGCGAGCTTGAAAATCATGGAGGAGATGCCTTCAGGAAGTCGGATACTTTTGAAGCTCAGTTTCTTGTTTCATGGGAACTCGACCTTTGGGGAAATTTACGATGGGCACGTTCAGCCAGTATTGCTGAATATTTACAGTCGATAGAGGCGCAGCGCGCACTTCGGATGACGATTGTGGCAGAAGTGGCGCAGGCTTATTATGAACTGGTGGCATTGGATACGGAACTCAATATTGTCAAGCAGACTTTAAAAGCCCGTGAAGAAGGTGTTCGTCTGGCACGTATCCGTTTTGAGGGCGGACTGACTTCGGAGACTTCTTATCGCCAGGCACAGGTTGAGTTGGCTCGTACAGCTACATTGGTTCCTGATTTGGAGCGTAAAATATCGCTGAAAGAAAATGATATTGCTTTTTTGGCCGGAGAATACCCTAACCGTATAGCTCGTTCCCGCCTGCTTCAGGAATTTAATTTTCCTGAAACTCTTCCGGTAGGAATGCCTTCCACTTTGTTAGAACGCCGTCCCGATATACGCCAGGCGGAGCAGAAGTTGATCGCTGCTAATGCCAAAGTGGGAGTAGCATATACAAATATGTTTCCCCGTCTTGCTCTGACAGGAGGTTTTGGAAGTGAGAGCACGTCCTTGTCCGAACTTTTAAAATCTCCTTATGCTGTTATGGAGGGGGCGTTGCTGACTCCTATCTTTGGCTGGGGAAAGAACCGTGCTGCGTTGAAAGGCAAAAAAGCGGCCTATGAAGCAGAAATACATAGTTATGAGAAAACGGTCCTGACGGCTTTCAAAGAGACACGTAATGCGATTGTCAACTTTAATAAGATAAAAGAGGTGTACGCACTTCGTGCCAATCTGGAACGTTCGGCTAAGAGTTATATGGATTTGGCGCAGTTGCAATATATCAATGGAGTAATCAATTATCTGGATGTTCTCGATGCCCAGCGTGGTTATTTTGACGCACAAATTGGTTTGAGTAACGCTATTCGTGATGAACTGATCACCGTAGTACAACTGTATAAAGCACTTGGCGGTGGCTGGAAGCAATAGCCTCTGTAACTATGCAGCGAAATAAAATGAGGGCTTCTCTTTCATAATTCGAGGAAAAATGCGAAATTTGCAACGCTTTTCAAGTTTGACAAGAAACTTACTAACACCTTTAAATAAAAATAAAGAAAATGACTAAAAGTGCATTGCAAATCGCAAGGGCTGCTTATCAGCCCAAACTTCCGAAAGCATTGGCAACAGGAGCCGTTAAAGCTGTAGCAGGTGCTGCTACTCAATCTGTAGCCGATCAGGAAGCTATCAAAGCATTATTCCCTAACACGTACGGAATGCCGTTGATTACATTCGAAGCGGGTGAAGCTGTTCAACTTCCTGCTATGAACGTAGGTGTAATCCTTTCCGGCGGACAAGCTCCGGGCGGACACAATGTAATCTCTGGTTTGTTCGACGGTATCAAAAAGCTGAATCCTGAAAGTAAGCTGTACGGCTTTATTCTGGGTCCTGGCGGTCTAGTAGACCACAACTATATGGAACTGACTGCTGACATCATTGACGAATACCGTAACACAGGTGGTTTCGATATCATCGGTTCGGGACGTACGAAGTTGGAAACTGAAGCTCAGTTTGAAAAGGGATTTGAGATCATCAAGGAATTGGGTATCAAAGCACTGGTTATCATCGGTGGTGATGACTCTAATACAAACGCTTGTGTGTTGGCTGAATACTATGCTGCCAAAAAGTACGGTGTACAGGTGATCGGTTGCCCGAAGACGATTGACGGTGACTTGAAGAACGATATGATTGAAACTTCTTTCGGTTTCGATACAGCTTGTAAGACTTATGCAGAAGTAATCGGTAACATCCAGCGTGATTGTAACTCAGCCCGTAAATACTGGCACTTTATCAAATTGATGGGTCGTTCGGCTTCTCACATCGCACTGGAATGTGCTTTGCAGGTACAGCCTAACGTATGTATCGTTTCTGAAGAAGTGGAAGAAAAAGATATGTCTCTGGATGATGTAGTAACATCTATCGCTAAAGTGGTAGCTGACCGTGCTGCACAGGGAAATAACTTCGGTACAGTATTGATTCCGGAAGGACTGGTGGAATTTATTCCGGCTATGAAGCGTCTGATCGCTGAGTTGAACGACTTCCTGGCTGCAAATGCAGAAGAGTTCTCTCAGATCAAGAAGTCTCATCAACGTGATTACATCATCCGTAAGCTGTCTCCGGAAAACTCTGCTATCTATGCAAGTCTGCCGGAAGGTGTAGCTCGCCAGCTGACACTGGACCGTGACCCGCACGGAAACGTTCAGGTATCACTGATCGAAACAGAAAAACTGTTGTCTGAAATGGTAGCTACCAAATTGGCTGCTTGGAAAGAAGATGGCAAATATGTGGGTAAGTTTGCTGCACAGCACCACTTCTTCGGTTACGAAGGCCGTTGCGCTGCTCCGTCAAACTTTGATGCTGACTACTGCTATTCTTTAGGATACACAGCTTCTATGCTGATTGCTGACGGTAAGACCGGTTATATGTCTTCTGTACGCAACACAACTGCTCCTGCTGCCGAATGGATTGCAGGTGGTGTGCCTATCACCATGATGATGAATATGGAACGCCGCCACGGTGAAATGAAACCGGTGATCCAGAAAGCATTAGTGAAACTGGATGGTGCTCCTTTCAAAGCATTCGCTGCACAACGTGACCGTTGGGCTGTTGAAACGGATTATGTATATCCGGGTCCGATTCAGTACTTTGGTCCTACAGAAGTTTGTGACCAGGCAACTAAGACTTTGCAATTGGAACAAGCTAAATAAGAAAACTTCACCGGACTGTAGTAAGAAACAGTTGCAATGAAGAGCTCTTTCAGGCACGGATTACGCGGATTGACGCGGTTTTAGTTATACTATTTCTTAAAACCGTGTATTCCGTGTAATCCGTGCCTATCTATATCACTTTCATTATTCAAAGTAAATGTCGTCACGTAATAATCCGATTTCTGCTGTCCAAAAGAAAAGAACTGCTTCCACTACCCCCAAAAAGAGGACGGTTTCTTCTTCCAGGCCTTCCCGTGCTCCGAAAAAGGCACCGGTGAAGCAGCATTATTCGATGCCCGGTTGGCTTCGAAATATATTGGCTGTGGCAATTGTCGGTTGTTTCTCTATGGTTTTCTATTATTTCTTTATACGTCCTTATGCTTATCGGTGGAAACCTTGTAATGGTTTAAAGGAATATGGAGTTTGTATTCCTTCCGGATATGATATTCATGGAATTGATATTTCCCATTATCAAGGAAAAATAGACTGGGGGAGACTTTTACAGAATAAACAGACGGCAACTCCTTTGCACTTCATTTTTATGAAAGCGACGGAAGGGGGAGATCATAACGATACTACCTTTCAAACTAATTTTGCTAATGCGCGTAATCATGGCTTTATTCGTGGTGCTTATCATTTCTATATTCCCGGTACGGATGCTTTGAAACAGGCGGACTTTTTTATACGTACGGTCAAACTGGATTCCGGCGACCTGCCTCCGGTTCTCGATGTGGAAGTGACCGGACGAAAAGAGAAAAAAGAATTGATGCAAGGCATTAAGCGCTGGTTGGACCGTATAGAATCCCATTATGGGGTGAAGCCCATTCTATATACCTCTTATAAGTTCAAGACCCGTTATCTGGACGATTCTATTTTCAATGCTTATCCTTATTGGATCGCCCACTATTATGTCGATTCGGTGAAGTATCAGGGCAAATGGGATTTCTGGCAACATACTGATGTCGGAAATGTACCCGGTATTAAAGAAGATGTAGACCTCAATGTATTCAACGGTACATTAGAAGAACTCAAAAAGCTGACGATCAAGTAGGATGATTGGTCTGTCATACAACTAATCTCTTCTCTTATTTGTTATAATCGTATTATTACTAAAAAGATACGATTATGAACTTTGATATAGCTATTATTGGTGGTGGCCCTGCTGGTTACACAGCTGCCGAAAGGGCAGGGGCAAACGGGCTGAGAGCCGTTCTGTTTGAAAAAAAGGCAATAGGTGGGGTATGTCTGAATGAAGGATGTATTCCTACTAAAACGTTGTTATATTCTGCTAAAATTCTGGATAGCATCAAGAGTGCTTCCAAATATGGCATTTCTGCCGAATCTCCTTCGTTTGATTTAACTAAAATAATGAGCCGTAAAGAGAAAACGGTGAAAATGCTGACTGGTGGGGTAAAGATGACCGTGAACTCTTACGGAGTGACGATCGTGGAAAAAGAAGCCTTTATAGAAGGAGAAGAAAACGGGCTGATCCGTATCATTTGTGACGGAGAAAGATATGAAGTGAAATATCTGCTGGTATGTACCGGTTCCGATACGGTTATTCCTCCGATACCGGGACTGTCGGAAGTTAGTTACTGGACGTCAAAAGAGGCTTTGGAGATCAAAGAGCTTCCTGAAACGTTGGTTGTTATAGGTGGTGGAGTCATAGGAATGGAGTTTGCTTCTTTCTTCAACAGTATGGGAGTGAAAGTGCATGTTGTCGAGATGATGCCGGAGATACTGGGAGTCATGGATAAGGAAACCAGCAGTATGCTTCGTACGGAATATGCAAAACGTGGAGTCACTTTCTACTTGAATACAAAAGTAATAGAAGTGAAATCTGACGGAGTCGTCATAGAGAAAGATGGGAAGACTTCTACTATCAAAACGGAAAAGATCTTGCTCAGTGTGGGGCGTAAAGCAAATATTACCAATGTCGGATTGGATAAGCTGAATATAGAACTTCATCGGAATGGGGTTAAAGTAGACGAATATCTTCAGACTTCTCATCCCGGAGTATATGCGTGCGGTGATATTACAGGCTATTCTTTATTGGCGCATACGGCAATTCGGGAGGCGGAAGTGGCAATCAATCATATTTTAGGAGTGGAAGACCGGATGAATTATAACAGTGTGCCGGGAGTTGTCTACACCAATCCGGAAGTGGCCGGCGTAGGTAAGACAGAAGAAGAGCTGACCAAACAGGGCATTCCTTATCGTGTTACGAAGTTGCCGATGGCTTATTCCGGACGTTTTGTTGCGGAAAACGAACAGGTAAATGGAATATGTAAGCTGATACTTGATGAAGCTGATCATATTATCGGTTGTCATATGCTTGGAAATCCAGCGTCGGAATTGATTGTGATTGCCGGAATAGCCATTCAGAAGGGCTATACGGTTGAGGAATTTCAGAAGAATGTATTTCCCCATCCTACGGTTGGAGAGATTTATCATGAGGTGCTTTCATAACACTTTTACAGATATTTATTTTCATCTGGCGGCAGAAGAGTATTTGCTGAAGCAGGAAACAGATTCTGTTTTCATGCTTTGGCAGGACACTCCTTCTGTAGTGATGGGAAAACACCAATCTGTACAGTTGGAAGTGAACCGGGAATGGGCGGAAGAACAACAGATTCAAATAGCCCGTCGGTTTTCGGGTGGGGGAGCTGTATATCATGATTTGGGTAATGTCAATTTAACTTTTATCGAAACAGTGTCCCGCTTGCCTGATTTCAGTCTTTATCTTCATCGGATACTGGATTTCTTAAAACAGATAGGATTGCCGGCAAAAGGAGATGAACGGCTGGGTATCTATCTTGATGGTCTGAAAATATCGGGGAGTGCCCAGTGCGTACACAAGAACAGGGTGCTTTATCATTGTACTTTGTTGTATGATACGAATCTTACCGCTTTAAACAAGGTACTGAATCCGGAGAGGAACATTGAGACGGGTGTGGCATCATCTGTGTATGCTGTTCCGTCTGTCCGTAGTGAAGTCACAAATATCAGTCGTTACTTACCTATGGAAACGGTTGATCATTTCAAAGCGATACTTTTCGAATATTTTAGTCAGAAGGGATGTGCTGATACTTTCAGTGAGAAAGAATTGGAAGCAATCCATAAACTTCGGACTGAGAAATATATTTGCGAAGAATGGATATTCAGTCGTTGAGTCCGGTTAAAAATACTTTAACTTAAAACTTTCTTTTTCAGCGGGTTGTTTTAATAGTTCAAGGTTGAATAATAAATTTACTGTCTATGTCAAGATTCGAAATAAAAATGCCTAAGTTGGGCGAGAGTATAACCGAAGGGACGATTGTCTCTTGGTCTGTGAAAGTGGGGGATATCATTCAGGAAGACGATGTTCTCTTCGAGGTAAATACGGCGAAAGTCAGTGCGGAAATACCTTCACCGGTAGCCGGTAAGGTCGTGGAAATCCTGTTTAAGGAAGGAGATACAGTCGCTGTGGGTACAGTGGTTGCTGTTGTAGATATGGGAGGTGAAGAGGCATCCGATGAAGAGATTGTAAGTGGAAAAGAAACTCCAGAAAGTAAGGAGAATACTTCTTCTGATGCAGGAAAAGTATCTTCTCAGGTAGCAAAGGCTGAAGAACGCTGGTATTCTCCTGTGGTGATTCAATTGGCACGAAGTGCGAATATTCCGAAAGAAGAACTTGATTCGATACAAGGCACAGGATACGAAGGCCGGTTGAGCAAGAAAGATATAAAGGATTATATTGAGAAGAAGAAAAGGGGAATTTCCGAAGTCTCGAAGGCGGCGATACCTACCGGTGATGCACCTACGGCTTCTACGACATCTTCTCCTGCATCGGTTTCCGTGCCCACGCCTGTTGCTGCACCGTCTGCTCCATCTAAACAAACACCTGCGGCTGCCAATACTCCGGGAGTAGAAGTGAAAGAAATGGATCGTGTCCGCCGGATTATTGCGGATCATATGGTGATGTCCAAGAAGGTTTCACCACACGTAACCAATGTAGTAGAGGTAGACGTAACCAGACTGGTACGATGGCGTGAAAAGAATAAAGACGCTTTCTTCCGTCGTGAGGGAGTGAAACTGACCTATATGCCTGTCATAACAGAAGCTGTTGCAAAAGCATTGGCAGCATATCCTCAGGTCAATGTATCTGTTGACGGATATAATATTCTTTTCAAGAAACATATCAATATCGGTATTGCTGTTTCTTTGAATGATGGCAATCTGATAGTTCCTGTGGTACACGATGCCGACCATCTGAACTTGAACGGATTGGCTGTAGCTATAGACTCGCTGGCATTGAAGGCTCGTGATAACAAATTGATGCCGGATGATATTGACGGAGGTACGTTTACCATTACTAATTTCGGTACATTCAAGAGTTTGTTCGGTACGCCGGTAATCAATCAGCCACAGGTTGCCATTTTGGGAGTGGGATATATTGAGAAGAAGCCTGCCGTAATAGAGACACCGGAAGGTGATACGATTGCTATCCGTCATAAGATGTATCTGTCCCTGTCTTATGACCATCGTGTAGTTGACGGTATGCTGGGAGGCAACTTCCTGTACTTCATTGCCGATTACCTGGAAAACTGGAAGGGTTGATAACAGATTGTTTCATTCATTAAGAACTTCATTAACTATGAAAAAGAAATATGATATAAAGACTACAGATGTTGAAACACTGAAAAAGTGGTACCATCTGATGACATTAGGGCGTGCTTTGGACGAGAAGGCGCCGTCTTACCAGCTACAATCCTTGGGTTGGTCATACCATGCTCCTTATGCGGGGCATGATGGTATCCAACTGGCTGTCGGTCAGGTTTTCACATTGGGAGAAGATTTCCTGTTCCCTTATTACAGAGATATGCTGACCGTGCTTTCTGCAGGAATGACTGCGGAAGAGATTATATTGAACGGCATTTCGAAAGCAACTGATCCCGGTAGCGGCGGACGTCATATGTCGAATCACTTCGCTAAACCGGAATGGCATATTGAAAATATATCTTCTGCTACCGGAACGCATGACCTTCATGCGGCAGGTGTAGCAAGAGCAATGGTATATTATGGGCATAAAGGAGTAGCAATCACTTCGCACGGAGAATCTGCTACTTCCGAAGGCTTTGTTTACGAGGCTATCAATGGAGCTAGTCTGGAACGTCTTCCGGTGATTTTCGTTATACAAGATAACGGATATGGCATCTCTGTTCCTAAATCTGAGCAGACTGCCAATCGTAAAGTAGCTGAGAACTTCTCCGGTTTCAAGAATCTGAAGATTATCTACTGCAATGGAAAAGATGTGTTCGATTCCATGAATGCCATGACTGAGGCACGCGAATATGCGATCAGTACCCGTAATCCTGTGATTGTACAGGCTAACTGCGTTCGTATCGGTTCTCATTCCAACTCGGATAAACATACACTTTATCGGGACGAAAACGAACTGGAATATGTGAAAGAAGCTGATCCGTTAATGAAGTTCCGGCGGATGTTATTGCGCTATAAGCGCTTGACGGAAGAGGAACTGCTGCAAATTGAAGCTGAATCAAAGAAGGAACTATCTGCTGCCAACCGCAAGGCGCTGGCTGCCCCTGAACCTGATCCTAAAAGCATTTACGATTTTGTGATGCCCGAACCTTATCAGCCGCAAAAATACAAAGAAGGTACTCATCAGGAAGAAGGAGAGAAGACTTTCCTGGTCAATGCAATTAATGAAACATTGAAAGCGGAATTCCGCCATAATCCGGATACCTTTATCTGGGGACAAGATGTGGCTAACAGAGAAAAAGGCGGGGTCTTTAATGTGACCAAAGGCATGCAGCAGGAATTTGGCGAGGCGCGTGTATTCAGCGCACCGATTGCCGAAGATTATATTGTAGGTACAGCCAATGGTATGAGCCGCTTTGACCCTAAAATCCATGTAGTGATAGAAGGAGCTGAGTTTGCAGACTACTTCTGGCCTGCCGTAGAACAGTATGTGGAGTGTACTCATGAATATTGGCGCAGTAACGGTAAGTTTGCTCCGAATATCACTTTACGGCTTGCTTCCGGAGGATATATCGGTGGTGGATTATATCATTCCCAAAATATAGAGGGTGCTCTGACAACGTTGCCGGGTGCACGTATTGTCTGTCCTTCTTTTGCAGATGATGCAGCCGGATTGTTACGAACCAGTATGCGTTCAAAGGGATTTACCTTGTTTTTGGAACCGAAAGCTCTATATAATTCGGTAGAAGCAGCAGCTGTTGTTCCGGAAGATTTTGAGGTTCCTTTCGGAAAGGCACGTATTCGTCGTGAAGGAACGGATTTGAGCATTATTACTTATGGTAATACTACCCATTTCTGCCTGCACGTAGCAGAGCAACTGGAAAAAGAAAGTGGCTGGAAAGTCGAAGTGATCGATATTCGTTCATTGATACCATTAGATAAGGAGGCGATTTTCGAATCGGTGAAAAAGACCAGTAAAGCATTGGTTGTTCACGAAGACAAGGTGTTCTCCGGTTTCGGTGCGGAACTTGCTGCTATGATCGGAACGGATATGTTCCGTTATCTGGATGGTCCGGTGCAGCGTGTCGGTTCTACATTTACTCCTGTCGGTTTCAATCCGATTCTGGAAAAAGAGATATTGCCGGATGAGGCGAAGATCTATGAGGCAGCTAAAAAACTATTGGAATATTAATGGAATAAAATGGAGGTATAGTTTATGAAAAAGATAGGTTTGTTTTATGCCACCAAAGCTGATAAGACTACTTGGGTGGCAGAGAAAATTCAGAAAGAATTTGGAAAAGATAGGATAGAAGTGGTGCCTATTGAGCAGGCATGGCAAAATGATTTTGCAGCTTACGATTGTTTTATAGTAGGTGCTTCGACCTGGTTTGACGGAGAACTTCCTACCTATTGGGATGAGTTATTGCCGGAACTTCGTACATTGGACTTGAAAGGGAAAAAAGTAGCTGTCTTCGGGTTAGGAGATCAGATACGTTATCCCGAAAACTTTGCTGACGGAATCGGACTGCTTGCCGAGGTATTTGAAGGAGACGGGGCCACACTGGTCGGTTTTACTTCTTCCGAAGGATACACTTTCGAACGTTCCAGAGCGTTGCGTGGTGATCGGTGGTGTGGTTTGGTCGTCGATTTGGATAATCAATCCGAGCAAGCGGAAAAGAGAATCAGGGAATGGTGCGAACAGGTAAAGAATGAGTTTGATTCAAAACCTTAATACTTTATATCTGTTTCCCGGTAACATAACAGAAGGAATATTATACCATACCATTCTTTTCATTAAAGGATGGTATGTACCAGATGCTCATCTCGTACACTACTGGATGAGCATCTGGTGTATAACAAGATGAGCATGCCGTACAGCACGAGATGAGCATCTCGTACATCTTATCTCTACTACAAATATATGCTGTCTTTTAAAGATACGTGGTCTGTGTCTTCTTGAAACAGATAAGGAAGATTAATGCTTAATATGTGAACTTCACTGCTGCCCAGCGGTTTTTCTCCTTATGATGTACGAAGGCCAGTCCGTTCTTTTCTGCTTCCCGGTGGATGAAAGGAATGTCGTCCACATAAAATCCACTCATATAAAGTTCCGATCCCGGGTGCATGCAGGCAACGTATTGCTTCATGTCGTTCAATAGAATATTCCGGTTTATATTAGCGATGATGATATCAAAGGGCCCTTTGCCAATAAGCGATGAGGCATCTCCTTGTGAAACGGCGATGTCGTCTACGTGGTTTAATTCAATGTTCTCAATAGAGTTTCGTACACACCATTCGTCAATGTCGATAGCGATACATGGGCGTGCTCCCCGCATGCGGGCGAGAATAGCTAAGATCGAAGTTCCACAGCCCATATCCAGAAGTGATTTATCTTTCAACTCATTGTCCAGTAACTCCCCGATGATGAGGCTTGTCGTTTCATGATGTCCCGTACCGAAAGCCATTTGCGGATTGATAACGATATCATAAGTTGCCTGGGGTACATCTTTATGGAAGGTACTATGGATAACACATCGGTTATCGATCACAATCGGCTGAAAGAAATTTTTTTCCCATTCTTCGTTCCAGTCTTTGTCTTCCGCTTCAACGTATGTATAAGTGATCTCCGTATCGGGCAGAGGAAATTCGGTTATTGCATTTTTTATTGTATTTTCATCGCATAATGCCTGTTGTATGTATGCAGTCAGTCCGCCTTCGCTTTCAACAAAACTTTCAAATCCGGCTTCACCTAATACGGCAGCCAGTACGTCATTTACTGTTTCTGTGCATGGACTTGTATGGAATGTGAACTCAAAATACTTCATAGTTGTTTTTAATTTGGTGAATCTTTTGCAAAGATAGTTAGAAATAGGGATTTCCCTATTATCCTTTGGGGAAAATCTCCCTAGAGTGGCGAATCTCTTCCTTATCTTTGTAATGTGAATAAGTTTAAGTAATTACATAAACCGAGATGATATGAAAAAGATTGTTTATTTCTTGCTAATTGCTTTATGCCTCCCTATAGGCTTGATGGCACAAAGCGTTGATGACGACCTTTATTTCGTACCTTCTAAAGACAAAAAGGAGAAGAAAGAAACGACTCCGGAAAAGAAGGAACCGAGAAAGCAAGTCACGACCAACATCTATACATCACCGGGCACTACCGTTGTAGTTCAGGACCGCAAGGGAAAAACACGGGATGTGGATGAATATAACCGCCGTTATGACGCTCGTGAGAATGAATTCGTAATGGAAAACGATACCTTATATATAAAAGAGAAAGCTCAGCCAGACTTGGAAGGAGAATGGGTAACCGGTGAATTTGATGGTTCGCAAGAGGACTATGAATATGCCGAACGTATTATCCGTTTCCGTAATCCACGTTTTGCTATCAGCATTAGCAGTCCACTCTATTGGGACGTTGTTTACGGACCTAATTCATGGAACTGGAATGTATATACTGATGGTATGTACGCTTATGCTTTCCCGACATTTAGTAATCCGCTTTGGTGGGATTGGCGTTACAACTCCTACGGTTGGGGATGGAACTATGGCTGGGGATGGAATCGTCCTTACTATGGTTGGGGATATTACCCGGGTTCATGGGGCGGCTGGTATGGTGGCTACTGGGGTGGCTTCTATGGCGGCGGTTATTGGGGACATCATCACCACTGGGGTGGTGGTCCTAGCTGGGGCTGGGGCGGTGGTCATAGAGACATGCTATACACCAATCGTCGTTCTCCTAACAGGAGTGTTAACCGTACTACCAATGGTACCAGATATACCTCTAACCGTTATCAGTCTTCTCGTCCTTCATCAGTTCGTACATCTTCGAATAGAACAACTTCGGGACGTGTAGTAGGAACCAGAGAGAATAGTACACGGACAGGAGTAAGTACAAGAACTAGTTCTTCTCGCAGAGATACCTATACTCGTCCGAGCAGTACTCGTACCAGCACATCTTCGGGTATGAATCGTAGTAGTAGCACTCGTACTTCTTCTTCAAGAAGTGAAGGTACTTATAATAGGGGATCTTCTTCTAGAAGTAGCGGAACTTATTCAAGAGGAAGTAGTAGTTATACACCTAGTCGCTCTAGTAGCTCTCGAACATATACTCCTAGCAGTAGTAACCGTTCTAGTAGTAGTTCTCGAACATATACTCCTAGTAGCAGTAGTCGTTCTAGTAGTTCCAGTTCTTATTCTCCTAGTAGCAGTTCTTCTCGTTCTAGTGGTTCTTCGTATGGAGGCGGAAGTAGTAGCAGTAGTCGTGGAAGTTCTTCCGGTGGTGGAGGTTCAGCTAGAGGCGGTAGCAGGAGATAAAACTATAGCATATAATAATATTTAAGGAAACGTATGAAAAAGAAAATAAATATAGCTGCACTTGCTCTTATTATGGTGGCAAGTGCAAGCGCCCAGACAATATACGATGGTGCTAAGTTTACGCAGAAGGATTTGAATGGAACTGCCCGTTTTGTAGGAATGGGAGGAGCAATGGGTGCACTAGGAGGAGATATTTCTACTATGGGGACAAATCCGGCTGGTATTGGTATATATCGTAGTAATGATATAATGGGAACTTTCGGCTTTTCTTCTTTTGGTTCGGAGAGTAAATATGAAGGATCAAAGTTTAATGTTGATAAGACTCGTGGATCATTTGATAATATAGGATTTGTGTTTTCTTCTAAAATTGGAAATCAGACCGCTTTGCGTTATGTGAATTTTGGATTCAGTTACACTCGTTCCAAGTCATTTGATAAGTATATGACAATGGAAGGTTTGATTAATCTGGGGCCTGGAGGAACAATTCTTTCTCAGACTAATCAAATGACGAATCAAGCGAACACTATGATTAAAGCGAATGGTGACTTTATCAGTAAGTTAGCTGATGATAAGATTAATCTGTTTACTGATAGTCAGACTGGCTGGCTGGCTGCTATCGGCTGGAATGGATATTTATATAATGAAAATGAAGATAAAAATGGCTATATAGGTTATTTACCTCAACCATATTCATGGTATGATGGACATGAAAAAGGAGGAATCAATCAGTATGATTTTAATGTTGCTTTTAATATAAGTGATCGTGTTTATTTAGGATTGACCATTGGTGCTTACGATGTTAATTACTCAAAGATTTCTACTTATGGAGAGGAGTATGGGGAATATATTGTAGAAAATGTGAATTATGGTACTCCAAGTTATGAAATGACTACTGAGAATAAAATAGATGGTTCAGGTGTGGATTTTAAGTTTGGAGCTATCGTGCGTCCATTTGAAGACTCTCCATTCCGTATTGGTGTTTCTGTTCATACTCCTACATTTTATAATTTGAAAATTAAAACGAATGTTAGAGCAGTGACATATACCCCTGATTTTGACTCTAAAAAATTAAGTGAGGCTGTTGTAGATTCTTATGATTTTACGAATGGTGTTGATTATGGATATGACTTCCGTTTCCGTACACCATGGAAATATAATCTAAGTCTTGGGTATACTTATGGATCATCTTTCGCTATTGGAGCAGAATATGAATATCAGGATTACTCCGCTATGCATTTTAGTTATTCGGATGGAGAAGCAATGGGATGGCAGAATCCTACAGCAAAAGAAATGTTGAAAGGTGTGAATACTTTCCGTATCGGTGCTGAGTGGAAAGTTATTCCTCAATTTGCTTTTCGTTTAGGCTATAATTATATGTCAGCAGCATTCAAAAAAACAGCTTTTAAGGATTTGAGCTACAATTCAATTAATACGGATACGGATTTTGCGAATGCAAAAGCAAATAATAATTATACATTAGGTATCGGTTATAGAGGATCGACTTTTTACGCAGACTTAGCTTACATGTATAGTACTTATAAGGAAGATTTCTATCCATTTGATGATGGAGCTTTAAAAAAGACTGATGTGACAAATAGCCGTAGTAAAGTGATGATGACTTTAGGTTTACGCTTTTAATTAGAAACTGTTTTCAATTTCAATAATAACTTTTGTGTGTTAGAGTCCCTGGAATGCTGAGTGTCTACAGCGGTTCCAGGGATTTCTTTTATTTATGTAATGCAAGATCAAGTGCAATCTTCTTATCTGTACAATGGAACATTGCCATCAATAATACCGCCTCCGAATTTTTTTGATAATCTGACAGAAAGTGTGCTCCCGGCTTTTAAATCAAGATCTTCCACTGCACTGATCTTCTGAGTGACTCCTCCGACAGTGATTGTTCCTATTTCCTCTCCAGCATTGATCTTTTGCGGGAGAACATTGGTAGTAACGCCTTCGGATACTTTCTTTACTTCGATATTCTCTGACAGCGCATTTTCGTTGATTTCTATGGTACCGTTCAATAAATCCTGCGTACCTTCGTTTTTCAGGCTGAGCTCAACTTTAGCTTCGCCTTCATACGGACGATCGTTCTCATCAAGTATAATAACCGGCACGGTCATTCGTTTGAATTTCAGCGATACATTCTGGCTGCCCGGAGCTGCTTCCGCTGTTCCGAACAAGTGCTCCTGACCTCCTTTTAAATAGCGTTTGTTACCGCCTGATCTGGTAGCGGCTTCGTCTGTCAATGCAGGATAGTGGGCGTAGAAGGTTACTGTGCCTGTGGCAGTTCCTATTTCGTTCCATGCGCGGCTGTCTTTGCCAACAATAAACGGAGTATAGTCCTGACCGGAGGCAGCCATGGAGATAACTTCTCCTGTAGTGATGCTATTTCTGGCAGGGAACAGATCATTGCTGGTACGGGTGAGCGGGTCAGAGAGAGCGTCGTCGATAGAGATAGAGAAGTTGGTTGCTTCTTTACTTGTTTCTTGCAGTTCATCCTGTTGCTGACAACTGAACAAACATCCTGCGGCTAGAAGAATCAAAAAGTTTTTTCTTTTCATTTTACTAAGTATTAGTGAGTTTAAGTGAGATTAGATGCTAATATTCTACTTTGTCTTCTTTGGACATCCAGGCTTCGAAGGCTGTAATGGCTTCGTTGTGCAATAATACTTCCGAGGGAAGTTTTCTGTCGGCAGGTTTTAGAGCCAGCTCATCATAAATAAAGGAATCGTCGAAACCGATGTTTTTGGCATCTGTCTTGTTGTTCCCATAATACATTTTGTCCAGTCGTGCCCAATAGATGGCACCCAGACACATCGGGCAAGGTTCGCATGAAGTATAGATTTCGTATCCGCTGAGGTTGAATGTTCCCAGTTTCGCGGCTGCGGCACGTATGGCGCTAACTTCGGCATGAGCAGTGGGATCACATGAAGAGGTTACTCTGTTGACTCCTGTAGCTATAATTTCTCCTTCTTTTGTTGCAATGACAGCTCCGAACGGGCCTCCACCATTAGCAACATTTTCCTTCGAAAGCTCTATTGCTTTCCTCATTAGTTCTTCTTTGGTCATAGTTATAAAAAATAAATATCGTTAGTTTTGCTTTTATTGCTACCTTTCGCAAATATAAAGAAAACTAACGATAGAATATAGTGATTAAATTATTTTAAGAAACAAACGAGGGAGCTTTATCTTAGAGCTTCCCTAATATTTTATCCATTACCCAGTTAGTCAAGGTAGCACTTTCTCCGTCGCATGAGCAGACTGACTTACCGAGCAGATGATCTACTACTGCCTGAATAAGAGGTTGTTGAACATGCTCAGGATTACCGATACAGATTTCCTCCCGGCCGCGTTCGGTGTGCAGACCAATCGGCTCGTACGTAAAGACAGAGAAGCAGATCATACCTTTATCTCCGATAATTTCGATGCGGTCTTCGCGGGCGGAATCATGGGCAACAAAGCACCATGAACCACTGCCGACCAATCCGTTGTCGAACTGGAAGCAGGCGCTCAGCGTATCTTCGGCAGGATAAAGCCCTCCACGATTGCTCTTATATCCGCTGGCTTCGAGGATGCAGCCGAACATATCTTGCAGCAAGTCGATCTGATGCGGGGCAAGGTCATAGAAGTAACCGCCACCGGCAATATCAGCCTGTACACGCCAAGGAAGATTTTCACGGTTGTAATCCAAATCACGTGGCGGCTGTGCAAAGCGGACTTGTACGTTGATGACATTACCGATAGAACCGTTCTCTACCATTTCTTTCACTTTCTGAAAGTAGGGGAGATAGCGGCGGTAATATGCGACGAAACAGGGAACACCCGTTTCCTTAGAAATACGGTTGATACGTGTACACTCCTCATAAGTGACAGCCATTGGTTTTTCAATATAGGCAGGCTTGCCTGCTTTCATAGCCATAATGGCGTATGTAGCGTGTGAAGAAGGAGGAGTGGCGATATAAATGGCATTTACTTCCGGATCGTCTATCAGTTCCTGAGCGTCATCATACCATTTTCTGATTCCTCTTTCTTTTGCATAAGCCTTTGCTTTGGCGCCGTCGCGGCTCATTACAGCTACTACTTCAGAATGTTCTACCTTTTGAAAGGCGGGGCCACTTTTGGTTTTGGTTACTTCTCCGCAGCCGATGAAGCCCCATTTAATCATCTTTTCACTCATAATATACCTATTGTGCTTGTTTTAACAACTCCCAAAGATAAAGCTATTTTTTATTAAGAACAACTTTATTGATTGTTAACTGTCAGAAATAGGCAAGGGTCTGAGTATTTACTTTACCAGTACCAGCATACACCGAAAGAGAACGGATAAAGTTCGGGACCTTTGTTCTTCTCAAAGAGGCCGTAGGTGGAGTAACGCATATACACTCCTAAATCTGCATAACCGGCTTGTGCAAGTAAGTTGATACCTAGCGGGCGCCCGTTCAGTCCCTTGTCAATCGTCTTCTTCGATCCATTGACTTTGGCTTTGGATCTGAATCCGTGACGTATTTCGGCTTCGGGACCTACAGCAAAAAACAAAGGACCTTTGCCGTTGAGCCGTGTTTGCCATTCGATAGAGAGCGGAATGCGGAAGTAGAAATAGCGCAGACGGCTTTTGCTGTACTCTGTAGGTTCTTCTGCCTCCATGCCGGAGTAAATTTCAGTCACTCCGTCTATTTCACGAAAAGCATAATTGCCGTCCAGGCGCATACTGCGGTATCCCCATCCTAGTCCGATGGTGATCCCCCAGTTATAGGTAGGTGCAAAGGCGTGCGAACCGGTAAACAGATTGCCGCCTATCTCCCATGAATGACTGGTGTTGAGGTCGGCACCGTTCGACGGATTGAATGAGAGGAAGTCATTGGACAGTCGGGTGTAGCCGATGTAGAATCCGCCGGCATGTGGCTCGAACCTGTTTCTCTTGTTGTTTTTCTTCGAGAAGGGGAGAGCGCTCAGCACGGTACGGCTTTCCGTACTCTGCCCGTTCAGGTAGACTCCTTCGAAGATTTGTGCGTTTGTTATCGTATCTCCGCCGGATGCGCTTTCGTAGAGTTTCACTTTAATCTTGTCGCCTTGTTCCTTGATTACGATCTTTCGTCCGTTGACGTAAAGTGTTGTATCCTGCGGTGTACTTTCATTTTGTGCCATGCCGCTCATTGGAGCTATCATGAGCCATAGTAATAATAGTTTTTTCATATTCGTATTTCTTTATCTGTTTTTTATTCTTTCTTCATGAATAACATGGTGATCAGGTCGTCGGCATCCAGTTCTCCTTCAATATAGATAAGGGTAGCCGAATCTTTCTTTCCGGTTTTGAAGAGGATAAAGCGGTTCACATCTTCCTTAAGCTGGGGAAGTTGGTAATAGCCGGACTTGATTTGCCCGTTGGAAACCACTTCTTTCACCTTCTTTGCTTTCTTCTTGTCGGCTTCCAGGCAACGGAGAATCGTAGGTAGTGCATCGCTGGCATCCTTGAAAACAAGACTTTTATAAAGAGTCATCTGGTAAGTTTCCAGCATTTCATTGGATAGCTCTACCATAGTTACCCCTTTTTGCTTTCCGTATTTCTGGAAGACGGTGGCAATCTGTAGTCCCTGTTGGGCGGCCGCATGGGCGGCGAATGTAAGTAACAGGGTGATTAGTGTGGTACGAATGATTTTATTCATCATAATTATATGCTGTTTTTATATTATTCATCAAATAAAGTAGCGAATACTTCCTCCTCGCTGAGGCTGACGTCACGAAAGGCGACCATCGCCTGTTCACGGATTAAATGAACGTCCGTATATTCCTTACCGTCAATGATCACATAGTTGGCCGGTGCAGGGGATAGATGACGGTAGATACCGGAGATGCCCACCAGTAGCAGGATGGCGGCAGCGGCAGCACTGAGACTGTAAGTCAGATACTGTCTGACCGTTTTTGTCTTTTTCTCGAATGGGGCGAGTTCCGGCATCTCGGCGGCATTACCTTTATCGGAGATTTCCGCAAGTTCCTTCTGTTCCGCTTCGAAGAAAGCGAACATCGGGCGATATACCTCCAGATGTTCCGGTACGAGCCCTTCGGCAAAGAAACGTCGTAGTCTGCGTTCTTCTTCGCAAGTGGTTTCTCCTTCGAAATATTTGTTTAGCAAGGTTTCTATATCTTTCATGCTTTGTTCCTCCTTTTTCGTTCTTGTATCGTTTGCAAATAGACTTCCCTTACTTTCTTGCGGGCCCTCGACAGATTACTGCGGATAGCTTCTGCGTTGCAGCCGGTGATTTCGGCAATCTCTTCCGTCTCGTACTCTTCGATGTCTTTCATGCGGATAATCGTTCGTTGCAGCGTAGGCAGGGAGTCGATAATTTCCCGCATCAATCTGAACTCATCTTTCTCTTCCAGCAGTCGCTCCGGAGTAGCCGAAGGGGTGGGAGCCTGTACACGGTCGAGTGATAGAGTGTCCGGTCGTTTGGCACGCCACATATCCATGCAGAGATGATGCGTCATGGTCATGGCTACGGCTTCGATACTTCTGTACTCGTCTAGCTTCTGGCGCAGATTCCACAGCTTCAGCATGACTTCCTGTACGGCATCTTCCGCATCCGAAGGATCATCTGTCATCCTTCGGGCGTAGTTCAGCAGCTTGTCTCGAAGGGGTACAACGGTTATTTTAAATTGTTTCAGTTCCATTTACACTGATAAGACGGTGGCGGATTAAAAACGTGACATCGAAAAGGGAATTTTTTTCAAAAGTAGAGCAAATTTTTGTCAAGAGCAACTTTATTGATTGTTAACTTTTGGGAGCTGTCCGGAAACAGAGCTTCTGTTTTGGGAGAACAAAGCATCGGTTTATGGATAACAAAGCATCTGATTAATCATAACAAAGCATCTAATTAGTCATAAGATACTATGTTAAGTATGGTAACAAACGAGGTAAAACGGATTAAGCTCGGGGGTAAAATGAGCAAAAAGCTGGGAAAAAGGCTGATTTTCATTCATTGTAACAAAAAGAAAGGAGGGAACTGCGATTCCCTCCTTTACGTGTAGTTTAACTGAAACTACTTTATGATTACGTTGACAAAGATACGACATTCAAATGCGAAAGTCAAGTCTTCGGCGTATTATTTTTTATCTATTTATCACCATAGTATTTCCGGTAAATCTTTTGATACTCTTTTTCTTTTTGGAATTTATCCAGCCATGTATTCAAACTATCGAGCAATGCGGGTGATTGCTTGCTGACTGCCCATGAGTAGAATTGAGTAAAACTGATTGCGGTATTGATATCTACCTGAGGCAATGAATCTGCCACTGCACGGGCAATGCTTTCATCACAGACGGCATAATCGATATCTCCATGAGCAACTAACGAAATCAACTGCTCTGAACCGTATTTCTCTATTTCCTTTATATAAATAGTATCTCCGATTTCATTTCCCAGATTCTGAATACGTAGAATAGAAGGCGAGCCTTTTACCACATGAAGTGTCTTTTGGGCAAGGTCCAATTGGTTTCGGATATAAAGTGAATCATTCTCCCCGTTCGCTTTTCGTTGCACCAGCACCTGCTTGTTGAGTATGATGGGGGAGGTGAGAAGCAGAGAATCTTTCAGTTCGCTGGTTGCCAGTATTCCGTATGCTATGACATCGTAGCGTCCGTCGCTTAATCCTCTCAGCCGTTCGTCGAAGCTCATGACAGGAGTGATTTCAGTTTTCAGCCCCTTGTCACGTGCGAACGCTTCTATCAGTTCATAATGGAATCCGGAGACAGTGTCACTGTCTACATAAAAACTGATTGAATTATATTCGGTGGCTACATGCAGGATGCCTTCTTTGGCGATGGCTGCGTAATCACGCGGATGCCCCAGAGGTTTTTCTTGTTTACCGCAATAGCGGACAGAGAAGATAAGTGCCAATACAATGACTACCGGCAACAGATATCTGAATAGTCTCAATTTCGGGCGCGTTTTCATAAGCCATAGAGGTTTTGTTAATCATAGAAGTTCCATGAAAGTCCGAATTTCAGCACACGTGGGTTAATGGGGTAATGAGGTGCCAGGAAGTAATTAGGTTTGCTCATTCCCTGATTGACGTGATACATCATCACATAGAAACGGGTACGTTTCAAGTGTAAGTTAGCATAAACATTCACTATCGGATAACCGCCTATCTCTACTTTACCTTCTTCCGGTTGCAGGTAGAACTGCTGTGTAGCAGGCATATAGGCCGGAGCATCATATTTAGTGAAGTAACGTACATCAGCACCTAATTGTACACTCAATACTTTTTTCGCCAGTTTGAACTGCATATAGAAGTTATGATACAGCGAAAGTTCCGGCAATGGAAGTACAGCCTGATCACTGGATTTCTGCCAGATCACTTCATTGTCCAGATGGAAGATTCCCACTTTGAAATCCTGATTGAAGCAAGCTGATACTACTTGCAAACTACCACCTTTTTGTTCCGGTAATGCCTGCTGGTTGAAATAAGTATAGTTCTTTATATTTTCAACACCGGCTCTTAAGCGGGTCCCCCAATTAGCTATGCTCAGCTCGCCTTCGATACGGGTGCGGAATTCCTTATCCATATCATCATCCCACCAAAAATGTTTGGAGTGGTAATGACGCATGTAGAATGGAGCAAGTTTATTACTGATTTCTCCGCGTGCAATCACACTGACGGTATCTTTCCATAAAGGGATATTTAAGTCGATATCTCCTTTGACATCAAACTGTCCGATAGCCTTTCCTGCCATTCCCACTTCACCGATTGCATGATAATGAAGAAAGTTTCCCTGTTTTTTAGTCAGTTCGCCACCGATATAGATTTCTGTCTCATTGTATTTATCCTGCTTTAGCGGGTCTAGGCTCATTAATGAATATTTGCTCAGCTTATGTGAGGCAAAGGCTGTCAATCCGGCTTTTGCATATTTGTTGAAGCCTTCGAGCAAAGCAATACCTATGGTATTCTTGACTCCGATATAGACAGTACTGTCTCTGACGAATGTATTCTCTTTATCAAGGAGAGTTTGCTTGTAATAGTTTTCTACATTATCATCCGAACGGAAATTATGGCGCGAACGTTCTACCTGAATGGTATGTATAAAGCTGGTGACCGGAACAAATTCCTGTTTGGCAGGCATCGTATCATTTTCTGCCTGTGGAATATCCCGGTGGAATCCCAGATTATAGCGTTGTGTCAGAAAGACATAGAAGTCATGGTTACGGTTGGCACTGGCATTGAGTACGGTAGGGATATTGACAGATTCATATTCTTTTCTTCCTTCTGCCATTTCTTCCGGTGCGGTAATGTATCGGTCGTCAGTGATACCACCGTTCTCATTCGTTTTCAGATAGTTGTTGCTATAGATTCCCTGCACCTGATAGCGGTCGCCAATGTAACTACCGAAAAGCGCGGCATTAAAATAAGAAGTGTTTTGATTATTATAGTAGCCTCGGCCATACAGATAATCAATATTAAAGCCGAAAGCCAGCTTCTTGTTTACATTGACTGAAAAATAAGATTTGAAACGTTCTTCTCCATTTTGCTTATTTCCGGCCTTGTGATAGGTCAGGTTAGTATAAGGAACATTACTATTCGTAAAGTTAAATTCCGTCGGGCGAATGAAAAAGCTGGAGAAAGGCTCCATAAAGATGGTTGGCTCCGGATAACGACGCTCAAAGAAGATACGCGACAGACGCGGTGAACCTAGGTTGGCCAGATAATTATAATGTCCGGTGATTCCTTCTGTAAGATTTGTATTCTGAAAGTGATGATAAGTTGTATCTGCCGGAATCATTGTCCGGTCGCCCAATTGATTTTTAATGCGCCACATGTAGAGTGTAGGTGGCAATCCCTGTACTTCAACATTGGCACTATCCAGTTTGTCCGGAATCATGGCAGGGTCTACCTGATTACCATATTGGTCGCGTCCGTTCTCGTCGATTTGTTGGCGGGCAGGGTTGAGCTGTGCATGGATAGCACTCAGTCCTACAACGGAGAATAATATATATAATAGTAAGATTCGTCTCATAATTGGAGGCAAAGATACAGGAAAAAATGACAATTGACAATTGACAATTAACAATTAACGTCTGTATGCGTTATTTTGCCATTTTATGTCAATTGTCAATTACCAATTATTGTGTCATAACCGTTAATTGTCAATCATTGCCAATTATCAATTGTCAACTGTCAATTGTCAATTATTTAGACTTCGTGGATTAATTCCATTCCTTTTTTGATCGCTTCCTCGTTCATAGGAATCAAGTGGTGATGGCGTTCCGGAAGAGTTTTCTTCAATCCTTTGATGACGTTTTCTAGAGTTACGATAGGACGGAGTTGCAGTAAACCGCCAAGTACGATCATATTGAAGGCTTTCGCATTATTCATTTCGTTGGCAGCATCCATTGCGTCGATGCGATATACTTTGATATCCTTGCGGGTAGGAGGGTTGATAATCCCATATCCGTCATAGATCAGGATACCGCCCGGCTTTACTCTGCTTTCAAACTTTTCCAGTGAAGGCTGGTTCAGTATGATCGCCGTATCATATTTACTCAGGATCGGTGAAGAGATTTTGTCATCGCTGACAATCACTGTCACATTGGCTGTTCCGCCTCGTTGTTCAGGACCGTATGCCGGCATCCAGCTCACTTCTTTTCCTTCCATCAGTCCGGAATAAGCCAGAATCTTACCCATGGACAATACGCCTTGTCCACCGAATCCAGCAATAATTATTTCTTCTTTCATTGTTCTGTTGACTTTTGCGTTATTCTTTATCTTTTAAATCACCCAGCGGATAGAATGGGAACATATGTTCTTCCATCCATTTATTTGATTTTTCCGGAGTCATCTTCCAGCCGGAGCTACAAGTTGATACGATTTCTACCAGATTGGAACCTTTGCCGTTCATCGAATTTTCGAATGCCTTGCGTATTGCTTTCTTGGCTTTGCGGATGGCGGGCACTGATTGTACCGACTGACGCGTAACATAAGCAGTTCCTTCCAGTTGGGCGGCAATCTCGGTAATCTTCAATGGATAGCCGTGTAGTTCGACATCACGTCCGTAAGGACAAGTAGAACTCTTCATGCCTACCAGAGTCGTCGGAGCCATTTGTCCGCCGGTCATACCGTAGATAGCGTTATTGATAAAGATAATGGTAATGTTTTCGCCACGGTTCAGTGCGTGGATTGTTTCGGCGGTACCGATACAGGCCAGGTCACCGTCACCCTGATAAGTGAAAACGAGACGGTCGGGCCATAAGCGTTTGATAGCCGTAGCTACTGCAGGTGCACGTCCGTGAGCGGCTTCCTGCCAGTCTATATCCAGATAGTTGTAGGCGAAAACTGCACATCCTACCGGAGAGACTCCCACCGTTTTTTCTTCCATGCCCATTTCCTCAATGACTTCGGCAACGAGCTTGTGTACCACGCCGTGACTGCAACCCGGGCAGTAGTGCATGGCATTATCATTCATCAGAGTCGGTTTTTTATAAACCAGATTCTCAGGTTTGATTATTTCTTCTTTAGTCATAACTTCTTCTCCTTATCTGTTGGTGAACCGTATAAAAAACTCCATCAGCTTGACAAAGATTGCCGCGCCGCATACGTAGATAAACATTTTAAAATCTTCCTTTCCTACTACAAAGTAGACAATGATAGCGGCAAGTGCCAATATCATGAAAAGGATGTTCAATACGTTTCTTATTTTATCGGGATTCATCGTCGTTTCGTTATTTGATTATTTTTTCTTCCAGAGCAGTTACAATTTCATCCGGATCGGGAACAATACCGCCGAGACGTCCGAAATGTTCTACTTTTACTTTACCATTGACAGCCAGGCGGACATCTTCAATCATCTGTCCGGCATTCAATTCTGTAACGAGCATACCTTTCACTTTGTCAGCGTAAGCGGCAATGGCTTTGGTCGGGAACGGCCACAAAGTGATGGGGCGAAGAATACCTACTTTGATTCCTTTTTCGCGGGCGAGTTCCATTGCTTTCTGACCGATACGTGCCATGGAACCGAAAGCTATGATCAGATATTCTGCATCTTCGCAGTTGATTTCTTCGAAGCGTACTTCGTTTTCCTCAATCTGTTTGTATTTAGCCTGGAAACGGATGTTGTTGATTTCCATTGCTTCCGGCTTCAGTTCGAGTGAAGTAATAATATTCGGTTTACGACCTTTCGCTTTTCCGGTAGCAGCCCACGGACATTGTTCGATAACTTCTGCATCGGTGCGGCGTGGCTTCTGTGCAGGAAGAACTACTTTTTCCATCATCTGTCCGATTACACCGTCGGCAAGGATAATAGCCGGATTACGGTATTTGAAAGCAAGTTCGAATCCGAGTGCAACGAAATCCGCCATTTCCTGTACGGATGCCGGAGCAAGGGCAATCAGTCTGTAGTCACCGTGACCGCCTCCTTTCACTGTCTGGAAGTAGTCCGCCTGACTCGGCTGGATGGTTCCCAATCCGGGGCCGCCGCGCATTACGTTTACAATCAGACAAGGAAGTTCGGCACCTGCGATGTAGGAGATACCTTCCTGTTTCAGACTCACGCCGGGACTTGAGGAAGAGGTCAATACCATCTTTCCACTACCTGCGCCTCCATATACCATATTGATAGCTGCCACTTCACTTTCTGCCTGGAGAACTACCATGCCGGTTGTTTCCCACGGTTTCAGTTCGGCAAGCGTTTCCAGTACTTCCGATTGGGGAGTAATAGGATATCCGAAGTATCCGTCCGCACCGCAACGGATAGCTGCGTGGGCGATGGCTTCGTTTCCTTTCATTAATACAACTTCTTCTGCCATATTCTTTTTCTTTTATTCTACTTTTACTTTATACACTGAGATACATCCGTCGGGACAAACCATTGCACACGAACTGCATCCGTTGCAGGTATCTTCTTTTACTTGCCAGGCATAGTTATAGCCTTTCATATTCACCTCTTTGTTGAGGGCGATTACATCGAGCGGACACGCTACTACACATAGGTTGCATCCTTTGCAACGCTCCGTGTCGACTACGATTGCTCCTTTAATTTTTGCCATAATCTCTATTTTATTACGTTATCTTTGAATTCGGTTATTGATTATACATATCTTTGTGGTAGAAATTCAGGATATCTATCGCCATTGTTCTGGCTTGAACAGCGGGGCTGTCGGGATTAAGATCGATAGCATACTGGTAGTTATCCAGCGCCTGCTTCCAATCTCCTTTTTTTCGGTAGGCATTTCCCCGTAAATAGTAGAGCATATCTTTATCTTTCTCGACAGAATCGTCTTGGAGAAGTTGGTCCAGTTGCTTGATTGCTATGTCCACATCCCCTTGATTGATAAGCTCTTTTAGGTTGTCTATTTGCTCCATTTTCTTTCGTCTTTCGGGATTCTGAATCGCAAAGATAGTTTTTATTTATGTAAATGGGGGAAAATGAGAAAGGAAATTTACCTCCTTTTGTTTTTATTGCATATTGGGTGAATAAATAATCAATATTAAATATGCCTTAAGATAATTCTTGAGTATAAAAGACAGAATTAGAGAAGATGTATTTATGTTAATGACAGGTAAAACCGTATATTTGCAAGCCGTTTATCTGCAAACAATGCATAGGCGGTAAGGTGAATAACATCTTTATTTATGTGCAGAATCAAAGAATAATATGGAAATAAAAGAACGTATACAGTTGCTGCTGTCCGAAATGAACAGGGGGGTATATGAGAAAGAGGCTGAAATCGGTTTGTCTTTGCTGGCTGCTTTGGCGGGCGAAAGTATTTTGTTGCTGGGACCTCCTGGGGTGGCAAAGTCGATGGTGGCCCGTCGGTTGAAGAGAGCTTTTGTAGATGCAAGGGCATTTGAATACCTGATGTCCCGTTTCTCCACACCTGATGAGATCTTTGGTCCGGTGAGCATCAGCCGTCTGAAGGAATCGGATAAATACGAGCGTGCTGTGGACGGGTATCTGCCTACAGCGGATGTCGTGTTTCTGGATGAAATATGGAAAGCCGGTCCGGCTATTCAGAATACGTTACTGACGGTCATCAATGAAAAGCTGTTTCGTAATGGAGATACGGAGCTGAAACTTCCGTTGAAGCTGCTGGTGGCTGCCAGTAATGAACTGCCTACGCAGGGCGAAGGACTGGAAGCCTTGTGGGACCGTTTCTTGATTCGCATTATCAGCACCTGCGTGAAACAGGAGGAAGCATTCTATCAGATGTTGCTGGACGATGGTGACGAAGAAGAACAGGAAGCATGTCGGTGGCAGATTTCGGATGAGGAATATGCCGGATGGCAGAAAGAGATACGGCAGATCAAGGTATCTGCCGAAGTCCTGTCCTGCATCACAGAAATCCGTAAGAACCTGGAGAAAGTCGAGATTCAAGGCTCGGAAGTACATCGGAATGTCTATGTGAGCGACCGTCGCTGGAAGAATATCGTGAAGCTGCTGAAAGCTTCTGCTTTCATTCATGGTCGGAAGGAAGTCTGCCTGACAGATTTATTACCTGTTTACCACTGCTTGTGGAATGAACCGGAAGAGTGTGCGGATATCCGGCAGATCGTTGTCCGTGCGCTGTTTGTTCCTTATGTGAAGGAGATAGCCGCTATCAACTTATCATTAAAGTCGGACCTGAAAGTGAGCCGCGTGCGTGAAGCATTGGAGAAAGCCCGTCAGAAAGGTGACCGCAGGGACGATGATTTGATGATCATCGATCATTTCTACTATCAGATAGAGAATCATGGTACGGGAAATACCTACATATTTATTGTGGATTATAAGAATCTGAAAGAATACAGTCCGAAGGATGTTCCTGCAACAGGAGTCATGTATGCCGATCCGCTGAATCCGAAGCGGACGATTATACGTACTTTTTCGGATGCCACCAAAATGAAGGAACAAGGTGCCGAAAGGGTGACACTTTACAGGGATGAGAAGAATCTTTATATCAATGGTGTCCGCTTTCCGATGCGTCGGCTGAAGAGGGGAGAGCAACAGCAGTTGTGGCTGGGCAATATGACTCTCACCGACCGGGATTATGAGACGGAGTTGGAGACAGCCCATGGCCGGATTGAGAAATTAGTAAAAGACTTGTCTGAGAATATTTTTATTTCCGAAGAAGATAAAAAAGGGGTGGCACAATATGTGGCGACCCTTCGTAAAGAGATTGCATGGGCACGTGTGGATGTCCGTAAACTGAGATACGGCGATGAGTCTTAGATATGATGCTGCATTTTATGTGCAGGTGCTGGATAAGTATGTAGCGACCGGAGAGTGTGCGGAGGCGGATAACGAACCGCTGTACGCTTACCTGCTTTCCGTCATGAACGATCCGATGATAAAGATACAAGTCCTGAGTGATGAACTTTGTGCCCGAATCTTTTACGATGCAATGAGCCAGTTTATCCGTCTGAATCTGGAAAAGCAAAAGTACAATATGCAGAAAAGCCAGTCGGAACAGCAAGGAATGGAACTTGTGCTGGAATGGTCCGATACCAAGCGGAAAGACGGGTGGCAGGCTTTACTACAGGAGGTTGCCGACAAACATGAAGGCAATGGTTTCGACAAGGCATTTTATCAGGAGCAGTTCGGCAATGAAGGGAAATATGCGGATGAGGAAGTCTGGGAGAGGATGGTGGACGACTGGAAAGAGGCTTTCCAACGGGATTTGCAGGAGCAAAAGGAAAAGGAGATAGAACAGCGCAAAGATGATTTCGAACGCAGACTTCATGCCAATCTCAGGAATATCCCCGGATATATCCGGCAAAATAACATAGAGAAAGACGAGTTCTATCAGGCTTGGGGCTTGATGAGCGGTATGTGGAATACGGTGGATTTTGAGCGGATACGCAAAATCGTCCGCATTCAGAAAGAATATCCGGAAGTGGTCAAGGTTGCCAATAAGATGGGGCGTATGGCTGATGATGAAGGACAGGAGCAGCTACATGTCGCGCAGGGGAATGTATATAAGATGGAGCATTCTTCTAAAAGTGACATTTTGGGTATCACAGTAGGGAATGACCTGAACGCATTGCTTCCTACAGAACTGGCGCATTGTGCCGATGATGAGCTGGAAGACTTGTTTGTCTATAAATATGTTACCCGAAAACTTCAGACCTTCCGCTATAAATCCGAGATCATGCAACCGGCACGGCGACTGGAAATAAAGCCTGCTACGCAGAAAGGACCGATGATAGTCTGTCTGGACACTTCCGGAAGCATGGTCGGGAAACCGGAAAAGATTGCATATTCGCTGCTGATTAAAATATTGGAAATAGCTGACAGGCAACGTCGGGACTGTTTCCTGATTGCCTTTTCTGTATCCATCAATCCGATTGATGTGCGGAGAGAGAGGGCGCGGCTGCTTGAATTTTTCTCCACCACCTCTTGTGGAGATACGGATGCTACCCGAATGCTGCAAGCTATCTTCCGGTTGCTTCAGTCAAAAAAGGAGTATATGAATGCGGATGTGTTATGGATCAGTGATTTTAAGATACCTTTATCCGTGCCGGAACTGACTGACAAGATGCTGGAATATAGAAAAGTGGATACGCATTTCTACGGTCTGCAACTTGGGATTGCGGAGAATGAATGGAGTCCTTTCTTCGACCGTATTTATAGAATTGATTATACTCCTTCCCGACGTTACTGATTGTTTTTTGGAGGATTCGGTTTATTTGCTTAAATTGCCACCGGATATAAAGTACATCTTTCAAATGCAATAAAACGATGTTAGATATTATTCTGATTATACTAGGTGTGTTATGCCTCATTACCGGACTGATGGGATGTATTCTTCCCTTTCTACCCGGTCCTCCCGTTGCTTATTTGGGATTGGTCCTTCTTCATTTTACGGATAAGGTTCAATACACTACCACACAACTTATTGTATGGCTGCTGATTGTTCTTGTCGTGCAAGTCTTGGACTACTTCACCCCTATGCTTGGCAGCAAGTATAGCGGTGGTAGCAGATGGGGCAATTGGGGATGTATCATCGGGACCCTTATCGGCCTTCTTTTCCTGCCTTGGGGAGTGATTTTCGGTCCGTTCTTGGGAGCAGTTATTGGCGAATTGCTAGGGAATAAAGAGTTTTCTCAAGCACTTAGATCGGGGGTAGGATCATTGATTGGATTTCTACTGGGAACATTCCTGAAATTTGTAGTTTGTGGCTATTTCTGTTATCAGTTTATAGTCGGGTTTATTCGATCATAGAATTCGTTTTGTACGGATTTGAATTATAAGTTTTTGCTTCTTTTCGGAACAAAAAGGGGCAAAACTCGACCTCGCCAACAAAGAAACGACATTCCGTATTCAGTCCTTTCAGCCTTGTCCGCAAATGCCCAGTCAGAAGGGGATAGCGGCTGAAGGGGGCATTTTATACCCTGTCTTTAGGAGCTTCTGAACGGTGCAAGTGGCTTCAGTCCCTTCAGCCTGAAAAATAATCCATTCGAACGTCGGTAGTTACTGACTTAATAGAGCCTGTGTTTATCTCAAACAAAGGTTCTGTTTGGAATAAACACAGGCTCTGTTTGAGGTAAACAGACCTTCTGTTTTTTATCTGAACTATTGGTTAGTTTATTGATTTGAAGTAAGCCGGTATCCCACCAATCTTACCCTCGGTGTTGAGTACCCTTCGCCTCGGTACTGAGTGACGTTTAGCGCCGAGCTTATAAAATTCATCTCGCATGCGGAGTAGCTACAACTTGCATGCAAAGAGCTATAACCAATTAACTATGGATTTATTATTGAGGATGAAAGGACTGAAGCCACTTGCACCGTTTAGAAGCTCCTAAAGACAGGGTACAAAATAGTGCCTTCAGCCGCTATCCCCTTCTATCAAGTCGTTTGCGAGTAAAACTGAATAGTCTGAATACTGAAAGTACTCCAATTGTAGCAATGGCATTTTTATTATTTTCATCCTATTCGAGTACTAAATTGATGTATGCCCGTCCTAACTATAATAGCACATTGAGTTTGTACCATGAAAAAGACAATCGTTGTTCTTCTTTTTATGGCTTCTTTAGGTTTATTTTCCGTTCTCGTCGCAGGCGAGGTTTATGTTTCTCCGCATGGGAGTGACAGGAATGCAGGTACCAAAGAAGCTCCTTATCTTACCTTGAATCGCGCCATCAAGCAGGCTCGTGAATGGAGAAGGCTGAATCGTCCCGAGGCGGCCGGAGGAATTTGTATCTGTTTGGAAGACGGGGTTTATGCACAGTCCGCTCCTTTGTTTATCCGACCGGAGGATAGCGGCACGCCCGATTCTCCGACACTCATCCGTGCGGTGGAGAATGCGCATCCTGTCATCAGTGGCGGAGTGGCAGTGACCGGATGGAAAAAGGGATGTGATGATCCTCGGATTGCAAAGGAATTAAGATCAAAAATATGGGTGGCAAAGGCGCCATCCTTTGGAAATAGAATCGTAGAAACCCGCCAGATGTGGGTAGACGGTAACAAGGCCCAGCGGGCGGCACAGTTTCCTGATGGAGTGATGGAACGGATGATTGATTTCAATCCGGAAGAACAGACGATAACAATCCCTGCTTCTCAGATCGGAAACCTCCCCAATGCCCGTCAACTGGAAATGATAGTTCATCAACGTTGGGCGATTGCCATTCTGCGTGTGAAGAGTATAGACGTCAGGGGAGAACAGGCCGTCATTCGCTTTCACGAACCGGAGAGTCATCTGGAGTTTGCCCATCCGTGGCCTCAGCCCATCATCGGGGGAGAGAAAGGCAACTCTTCCTTTTGCCTGACGAATGCTCTGGAACTGCTGGACCAACCCGGAGAGTGGTTTCAGGAATATCCGTCGGGGACAATCTATTATTATCCCCGCTCGGAAGAAGATATGGAGACTGCCGAAGTGATCGTTCCTGCTCTGGAAACATTGATGATTGTAGACGGCACATTAGAACGCCCGGTGCGGCATATTCAAGTGGAAGGAATCACCTTTGCCCATACTTCATGGATGCGTCCTTCCTATCAGGGACATGTCACTTTGCAAGGAGGTTTTCCTCTGCTGGATGCTTATAAACTGCATGAACCGGGACTTCCGGAGAAAGCGGAACTGGAGAACCAGGCGTGGATTGCACGCCCCGAAACGGCAATACGTGTACGGGGTACTGAGCATCTTACGTTCAGTCGCTGTAGGTTCCGGCATCTGGCATCTACCGGACTGGATTATGAATGGGCTATTTCATCTTCTGGCATAGAGAATTGTGTCTTTTCGGATATCGGCGGTACAGGCATACTGATTGGTGCATTCCCCGACGAAGGTTTTGAGACGCATGTGCCTTTCATCCCTCCGGAAGAACGTAACCTATGCACGGACATTACCATTAAAAATAATCTGATCACCGATGTGACCAATGAAGACTGGGGGTGCGTGGGGATCGGTGCGGGATACGTCAGCGGTATCGACATTTCCCATAATGAAGTCTGCCACTTGAATTATTCGGGTATTTGTGTCGGCTGGGGGTGGACATCGCTGGAAAGCGGAATGAAAAACAACCGGATAGAAGCCAACTATGTACATCACTTTGCCCGTCGTCTGTATGATGCCGGAGGACTTTATACGCTTTCCAACCAACCGGGCTCCGTGATGCGGAATAATCGGATCGAACATCTCGAAGAAGCACCTTACGCCACCAATGACAGGGCCTTTTATATTTATTTGGATGAAGCTACGGACGGATATACGATTGAAAACAACTGGTGTCCGACTGAACGTTTCGACTCGAATCGTCCCGGCAATCGGAATGTATGGAAAAATAACGGACCACAAGTGACAGAAAGCATTAAGAATAAGGCCGGAAGGATAAAACCGGAGTAAGTACAGTCCGACACTGAGCCTATCGCAGTGTCGGGCTGTGCAAAAAGTGGGGCCATAGAGACTTGTGAAGTCTGCATGAGTATAGATAAATAAAGATAAAACTAATAATAATAGATCATAAATGAAACCTACTAATTACCATTTGTTCGATTTCCTTGATTTCGATACAGAGTTATCAAGGGATGAGTCACTTTGGAAAGCCTGTAAACCGACAGCCGTTTACGAAAAGGATGGGGATATCTGTGTCACGGTCCCCTTTCAAAAACAGCTGTTAGCTAATGATATGGTTGCGGATACGGCTGTCCCCCGAGAAGAATATACGTTGATCATACGCCAGTATAATATCGGCATTACCCGTCTGTTTCTTGGATTTGGTGAATATGAACTGACAGATCAGTCGGAAATGCTGCAATTCAGCGAACGGATTCGCAGAGTACCTTTGTCTGTAGAGAAGCAGGGAGGCAAATGGATTCTTTTCACCCAAGACGGGACGAAGCGTGCCGTTATCAATGTAGAAGAGCCGGCTTTGGACCGATGGAGCGAGTTACTGCCCGATCCTCAGGAAACACTGGACATCACTCTGTATCCTGACGGCAAACGGGAAATCCGCCTGGCAGCATACGATCATTTCTCGCCTCCCCGCTATGACGGACTGCCCATTGCCTTCTGCAAACGGACGGGCAAAAAGGAACGTGCCACCCTTTCTTTCGAGAGCCGGCCGGATGAATGCTTTGCAGGAACCGGAGAGCGTTTCTTCAAAATGGACTTGAGCGGACAGACGCTTTTCCTCAAGAATCAGGATGGGCAGGGAGTAAATAACCGGCGTACCTATAAGAATATACCTTTCTATCTCTCCAGCCGGATGTACGGGACTTTTTACCATACCTGCGCCCACAGCAAACTTTCGCTGGCGGGACATTCCACCCGCTCCGTACAGTTCCTGAGCGATCAGGCTATGCTGGATGCATTTGTCATTGCCGGCGATACGATGGAAGAGATACTTCGCGGCTACCGTGACCTGACCGGATATCCTTCGATGCCTCCTCTCTGGAGCTTCGGAGTGTGGATGAGCCGGATGACTTATTTCAGTGCCGACGAAGTAAATGAGATCTGCGACCGTATGCGTGCCGAACATTATCCCTGCGATGTCATCCATCTGGATACCGGATGGTTCAGAACCGACTGGCTGTGTGAATGGAAGTTTAACGAGGAACGTTTTCCCGACCCGAAAGGATTCATTCAGAGATTGAAGAAGAACGGTTATCGTGTGTCCTTATGGCAGTTACCTTATGTTGCTGAAGATGCGGAACAGATCGAAGAGGCAAAGGCGAATGAGTATATAGCTCCTCTGACGAAGCAGCAGGACACGGACGGTTCCAACTTCTCGGCTCTGGATTATGCGGGTACTATCGACTTTACTTATCCGAAGGCAACCGAATGGTACAAGGGGCTATTAAAGCAACTTCTGGATATGGGAGTCACCTGTATTAAAACCGATTTCGGAGAAAATATCCACATGGATGCTGTCTACAAGGGCATGAAACCGGAACTGTTGAATAACCTGTATGCCTTGCTCTATCAGAAAGCAGCTTACGAAATAACAAAGGAGGTAACAGGGGACGGCATTGTCTGGGCACGTGCCGCTTGGGCGGGTTGCCAGCGTTATCCGTTGCACTGGGGAGGTGACTCCTGCAGTTCATGGGATGGCATGGCCAGTTCACTCAAAGGAGGCCTGCACTTCGGTTTATCGGGCTTTGCCTTCTGGAGCCATGATGTCCCCGGATTCCATACCTTGCCCAATTTTATGAACTCAATCGTAGCGGAGGACGTCTATATGCGCTGGACCCAGTTTGGAGTGTTCACCTCACACATCCGTTATCATGGAACCAATAAGCGGGAACCCTGGCATTATCCGGCTATCGCCCCGCTGGTGAAGAAGTGGTGGAAACTGCGCTACTCGTTGATTCCCTACATCATAGAGCAAAGTAAACTGGCTGTAGAAAGTGGCTGGCCATTGTTACAGGCACTCATCCTGCATCATCCGGAAGATAAACTCTGCTGGCATATCGATGACGAATATTACTTCGGCAATGATTTCCTGGTAGCTCCGGTGATGAATAGCGAAAACCGTCGCGACATTTATCTCCCCGAAGGACAGTGGGTGAATTTCTTTACCGGCGAACGGTTGCAAGGCGGACGCTGGCTGAAAGAGGTGTATGTGCCCTTGGAAGAGATGCCTGTTTATGTGCGTGAGAATGCCGTTATCCCGATTTATCCGGAGGAAGTGAATTGTACGGACGAGATGGATTTAAGCAAAAGTATTGCCTTGCGCATAGATCATAATTACAAAGGATTTTGGACTAAATAAAGAATAGCGATGAAAACTTGGAAAACAAACTTAGAAGAAACGAAACAGCGTTATATAAATTGGTGGAATCATAAAGGAATTATTCTTTCTATGTGGGAACACTTTCAGGAAGGCGTGAAACCGCACGCCGACATTGCTCCACCTGCTCCGGCAAGGGATTTGTCGCAGAAGTGGTTCGACCCTCAATGGCGGGCGGAATATCTGGATTGGTATGTCGCTCACAGTAGTCTGATGGCGGATATGCTGCCTGTTGCAAATACTCAGTTGGGTCCCGGCTCGCTGGCTGCTATTCTGGGCGGAGTATTTGAAGGAGGCGAAGATACGATCTGGATACATCCCGATCCGAACTTTAATGATGAGATCGTATTCAATCCCGAACATCCGAACTGGCTCTTGCATAAAGAACTTCTGAAAGCCTGTAAGGCTAAAGCCAACGGAAACTACTTTGTCGGTATGCCCGACCTGATGGAAGGACTGGATGTATTGGCGGCTTTGAAAGGTACGGATATGGTATTGCTGGATACGGTGATGCAGCCCGAAGTACTGGAGCAACAGATGCAGCAGATCAATGACATCTATTTTAAAGTCTTTGATGAACTCTACGACATTATCCGTGAAGGGGATGAAATGGCATTCTGCTATTTCTCTTCATGGGCTCCGGGCAAGATGAGTAAGTTGCAGAGCGATATTTCTACCATGATCAGTCAGGATGATTATCGTCGTTTTGTGCAGCCGTTTATTCGTGAGCAATGTCAGAAAATCGATTATACGCTCTATCATCTTGATGGAGTGGGAGCGATGCATCACCTTCCCGCCTTGCTGGAGATTGAAGAACTGAATGCCATCCAATGGACGCCCGGTGTCGGCGAGCCGCAGGGAGGTTCTCCGAAGTGGTACGATTTATATAAGAAGATATTGGCAGGAGGCAAGAGCGTAATGGCTTGCTGGGTGACTCTGGAGGAACTGAAACCTTTGTTGGACCATATCGGGGCAGACGGAGTGCATCTGGAAATGGATTTCCACAATGAGAGGGAAGTGGAGCAGGCAATGAGAATCATTGAGGAATATACCGGCTCTTCTTCGTCTGTGTCTGCAGATGTTCACACGAATCAACCCGTTGGAGAACAGGATAATGCACAGGAAAGTATTCGGATCAGAGAAGAAAAGTCTCAGGAAGAGGATCGGTTGAAACCTTTGTATGATGCCATTGTAGCCGGAAAACTGGAACCAGCTGTTGAAGTTACAAAGGATGCCATTGCTGCCGGAGTGCTTCCGCAGGATATTATCAACGGCTATATGATTACGGCTATGGGCGAAGTCGGCCAGCGCTTTCAGGACGGCAAGGCCTTTGTCCCCCAGCTCCTCATGGCGGGGCGTGCAATGAAAGGAGCTTTGGAACTTTTGAAACCTTTACTGGCGGGGAATGCATCTGCTACTATCGGGAAAATTGTGATCGGTACTGTAAAAGGAGATTTGCATGACATTGGAAAGAACCTCGTGGCTTCCATGTTGGAAGGTTGTGGCTTCGAAGTGATTAATATCGGTATTGATGTTACTTGCGACAAGTTTGTTGAAGCGGTGAAGGAAAACAAAGCGGACATTTTATGTATGAGTGCCTTGCTGACTACCACTATGACTTATATGCAGGATGTGATCCGGGCATTGGAAGAGGCGGGGATCCGCGATCAGGTGAAAGTGATGATCGGAGGAGCACCCGTGAGTCAGGGATTTGCCGATGAAATCGGTGCTGACGGGTATAGTGATAATGCTAATACTGCCGTGGCGGTCGCCAAAGTGCTGATGGGGAAAAGAGATTAAGAATATTTTAATTGTTAATACTTGAATTATGCACGCGAAATTCTTAGACACACTGGATTGGGGCATTCTGATTGCCTATTTTCTGATTCTTATCGCCATTGGTATATGGGCAAGTTCCAAACGAAAGAAGGGGAGCAGTCTCTTTTTGGCGGAACATTCTTTGAGATGGCACCACATCGGATTCTCCATGTGGGGGACTAATGTGGGGCCGTCTATGTTGATAGCTTCTGCCAGTGCCGGATTTACTACCGGCATCGTTTCGGGCAATTATGCTTGGTATGCCTTCGTTTTTATATGCCTGCTTGCTTTTGTTTTCGCTCCCCGTTACTTGGGTTCTCGTGTTTCCACCTTGCCGGAGTTTATGGGAAAGCGGTTTGGACAGTCTACCCGTAATATCTTGGCATGGTATACGATTGTTACAATCTTGATTTCCTGGCTGGCATTGACATTGTTTGCGGGTGGCGTTTTGATTCGTCAGGTATTCGATATGCCGATGTGGCAGTCCGCTTTGATATTGCTGATCATATCCGCATTCTTTACGATGCTCGGAGGATTGAAAGCGGTTGCCTACACGAATGTTTATCAGATGATCCTGTTGATTCTTGTTTCGGCTGCGTTGGCTATTGTAGGAATCTATAAAGTTGGTGGTATATCGGCTCTGACAGATGCCGTTCCGGCAGACTTCTGGAATCTGTTTAGACCGAATGATGATACCGCTTTCCCTTGGTTGCCGATTATTTTGGGATATCCTGTGATGGGAGTATGGTTCTGGTGTACGGATCAGTCGATGGTACAGCCTGTGTTGGCAGCCAAAAGTCTGAAAGAAGGACAGTTGGGAACGAACTTTACCGGATGGCTCAAAATACTGGATGTTCCTCTTTATATTCTTCCGGGTATCATCTGTCTGGCCTTGTTTCCGCAGTTGGAGAATCCCGATGAGGCGTATATGACGATGGTAACCCATTTGTTTCCTGTCGGGATGGTGGGGCTGGTGTTGGCTGTGTTGACTGCCGCGCTTGTCAGTACTATCGGATCGGCATTGAATGCTTTGAGTACCGTGTTTACAATGGATATTTATGTGAAGAAGATTCGTCCGCAGGCGAAGCAGAAGGAGATCATCCGGGTCGGACAAGTGGTGACGGTAGCCGGTGCTCTGATATCGGTAATCATAACGATTGCCATTGACAGCATTCACGGACTGAATTTATTCAATGTTTTCCAGTCTGTATTGGGATTCATTGCGCCTCCTATGGCGGCAGTTTTCCTTTTTGGCGTTTTCTGGAAGCATACGACTACGTTGGCTGCTAACGCTGCCCTGACAGTGGGGACGGTATTCAGTATAGGAGTAGGTGTATTGTACCTATGGGTATTTCCTGCGGATCAATATTCTGCATGGCCTCATTTTATGTTATTATCCTTCTATCTGTTCGTTATTATCGGGATAGGGATGGTAGTTGTCAGTCTATTGGATAAGACTCCTCAGACGGCAATATTGAATATGGAGAAGATCGAAGAAAAGCCTGCCCGCATTGTACTTATCTTATGGGGGGTGCTTATCGTAACTATGATAGGGCTTTATATCTTCTTTAATGGCCATTAAAGAAGATATAAAGCTGACTAAAAAGTCGATAGTATCTTAAGTCTCCTCCTTCGGGAAGCTACCCTTTATACACAAGTCTTAGCTGATTAACTCATAAAGTTCAAACTGTGTATAAAATCTATCCAGTCCATTCTTAAAGGTTATATATCCTGGAATGGACTGGCTCTTGTATGCACTCCATGC